>ERZ761607.393-NODE-393-length-80662-cov-6.267681_pt1 | contig 80662 bp, 56 predicted proteins | sample MGYA00511164_ERZ761607 | MGnify/ENA primary metagenome ERZ761607 (study PRJEB28899, sample SAMN02445080) | bioreactor sludge metagenome | biome: EBPR sludge | place: Australia: Brisbane, Thorneside Wastewater Treatment Plant | collected 2011-06-22 ...
CGCCTGCCACTTCCAGCTCAACAGCTGGAGCGGCAACCAGCTGCAGGAGGGCGTGCTCTACAACGTGAAGGTGCGCGGCCGCGTGGCTGGCGACTACCTGCCCTGGGGCCCCGCCTGCCGCCTGATGGTGAACAACGCCCTGGCGCAATGCCCCCGCACCAAGCTCATGGACATCCCCGACAACCCGTTCCTGAGCTGTGGTCAGGTGCGCCCCATCGGCACCAGCCAGGCCAGCCTGGTGCATGCCAAGCCCGTGCGACGGATGAACAACAACTGCCAATGGGTGAGCGCCAACCGCTACCAGTTCCGCTTCCGCCTCGCTTCGGAGAACTTCGTGCTGGTGAAGACCACCGCCGTGGGCGCCGGCAACTACTTCGTGAACACCAACGGCCTGCAGTGCGGCAAGACCTACGAGGTGGACGTGCGCGCCAGCTTCAATGGCGGAAGCACCTGGTGCGTGGTGACGCCCAACCCCAACTCGGTGAGCGATCCGGCGTGGGGCGATGTGTGCGAGCTGAGCACGGTGGCCTGCCCGGGCAGCCTGGCCTTGGCGCCCACCACCCCGCATGAAGCGCCCGCCCTCCGCATGCACCCCAACCCCAACCGCGGCGACCAGCTGATGATCGGGCTTGATCGCGTGCAGCCCGAAGTGCAGACCGTGAGCGTCGACATCTTCGACGCCTTCGGCAAGCGCGTGGCCGCACGCACCATCGCGGTGCAGGACGGCTACGTGAACACCGTGCTCGACCTCAACGGCGAGCTGGCATCCGGCCTCTACGTGGTGAACATCACGGCGGGCAGCGCGGCGTTCAGCGAGCGCCTCGTCATCCAGCCCTGAGCTTCACCGGCAGGAATGAAGGGCCCCGGCGCATGCCGGGGCCCTTCGCATTCCGGCGATCGCACGCGCATGCGGTGGTTGCCTGCTGTGGATAAAAAAAAAGTCCTTGCATCCAGGGCAACACTCGGATAATATTGGCTCACCCCAAAACCAGACATGCCCCAACCCCTACGCTCCCGACCTCTTACCGCCACCTGATGCAGGCCGCGCAGGACGATGGTCCGAGCGCGCTGTCTTGCCTCCTGTGATCGTGCCTGCCGGCACCGCCCTCGGCGGCCGCCCGAATGCGGCCTTTTCAGCTCCGAACCCAATCCAAAACCACGTGATCATGAATTGTGAAAACTCCAGTCGAACGCCTTGGCGTTCCGCATGGCGCAGCGCCTGTCGCGGCGCCTTGCTGCTGGCCATGGGCCTGTTGGCGCTAAGCTCCCAGGCCCAGACCTTCTCGATTGTGGGCACCGGCACCGCAGCCAACACCGCCACGGGCTATCCAGCGCCGTTCGGCCAGTATTATTGGGGTGCACGGCACCAGTTCTTCGTGCCGGCGGCCCAGATGGCCGCGGCCGGCATCGCGGCGGGCTCGCAGGTGCAGTCCATTGGCTTCAATGTGACCGCCCTGAATGGCACGGCCGCCCATACCGGTTGGCAGATCCGGGTGTTCAACGTGGGTGCCAACGCCAACCCCATCAGCGCGGGTTACGTGACCACCGGGCAGATCGCCAACACGGTTGCCACCACCTACACGCCCGTGGTCGGCTGGAATCAGTTCTCCTTCGTGGCCCCATTCGTCTGGAATGGCACGGATAACCTCGTGATCGAGACCTGCTTCAACAACACGGGATACTCGAACAACGCCTCTACCCAGTGGACCACGACGCTGGCCGGCGCCACCTACAGCCGGTGGTACCGGGCTGATGCATCGGGCGTTTGCGCGAGCACGCTATCAACCAGCACCAGCGCCACCACGCGCCCGAACATGCGCTTCGGCTGGCAATCCAGCGTGGCCTGCAACGGCATCCCGGCCCCGGGCAACACGCTGGCGAGCGTAAGCACCGCATGTGCAGGCGCGGCATTCAACCTCAGCCTGCAGAACTCGAGCCTGGGCACCGGCATCACCTACGCTTGGGAGCGCAGCACCGACGGCGGCGGTTCCTGGAACCCCTTCGGCACCAATGCAGGCACCCAGAGCATCTCTTTGACCCAGACCACCCAGTACCGCTGCCTGGTGACCTGCACCAACGGCGGGCAGAGCGCCACCAGCGCCCCGGTGACCGTGACGCTGAACACCAGTGCCTGCGATTGCGTCACGTACCCGGCATCGAATGCCACGAACACAGCCGACACCAAGATCGACAGCGTGAAGGTGAACGGCGTGGGCTTCGGCTCGCCTGACCTCACGTGCGAAACCTACACCTTCACCAGCGGCACGGGCCTGTCCCTGCAGCAGGGCACCTCGGCCACCGTGCGCATCCGCAACGGCTCATGCTTCGGTACCCACTACACCGCCTACTACTCACTCTTCGCTGATTTCAATGGCGACGGAGACTTCGCGGATGCGGGCGAGACCCTCGCCCAAGGCGGCCCCACTGCGGCCCTGAATGGCATCCCGGACCTGAACATCAGCGTGCCGCCCACGGCCAACCTGGGCGCTATCCGTTTCCGGGCCATAGTCGCCGAAGCCGGAGCGCCACCGGCCGCCACAGGCACCTACACCTACGGCGAGACGGAGGATTTCTGCGTCACCATCCTGCCGCTGCCCCCCTGCACCGACCCTCCCTCGCCGGGCGTCACCCTCACCAGCAACGCCTCGCCCTGCGGCAACAGCAGCTTCACGCTCTCCATGTCCACTCCGCCCCTGGGCACCGGGCTCACCTATGAGTGGCAGCGCTCCGATGACGGCTTCAGCACCTTCACGGTACTGGGCACGGGCCTCACGCAGAGCGCCAGCCAGGCCTTCGGCGCCATCTGGGAGTACCGCTGCGTGGTCTCCTGCAACGGCAACCCGCCCGTGGCTTCCACACCGGTGAGCGTGACCACCAGCACCACGCCGGTGGCCATCTGCGGCACCTATTGCACCCCGACGTCCACCAGCGGCTGCTCGTTCGGCGACCTCATCGCCCGGGTGCAGCTGAACACGCTGGACAACAACAGCGGCACCGCATGCGTGAGCTTCTACAACGACTATACGGGCAATCCGCTGCTCACCACCAACCTGCAGGCGGGCACCAGTTACAACTGCATCATCTCCTCCGGGGCCTATTCCCAGGCCTACGCCGTTTGGATCGACTACAATGATGACGGCATCTTCGACAACCCTGGCGAGCGCGTGGGCTTCACCGCAACGCCGGTGCCGGCCAACAGCTCGGCTTCATTCCCCATCAGCCTGAGCTGCTCTCCCCCTGTGGGCGCCCACCGCATGCGCGTGCGCAGCGCTTGGGACGTCACCGTTCCAGGACCGAGCATCACCCCCTGCGGGGCGCCTGGCGATTACGGCGAGGTGGAGGATTATGTGATCACCATCGACCCGCCTCCGCCCTGCCCGCAGCCCAACACGCTGGCGGTGAACGTGACCAGCGCCACCAGCGCCACCTTCACGTGGAACGCCGGCTGCACGGAGACCGTGTGGGATGCCCATGTGCAACTGGCGGGCGGCGGTACGCCCGTTACCCCTTCCAACCCCGGCATCACCGGCACCCCCACGCTCACGCGCAACGACCTGAGCGTGGGCAACTGGGAATTCTGGGTGCGCGCTGATTGCGGCGTCAACGGCCCCAGCGCCTGGGTGGGTCCCTTCACCTTCACGATCATCGCCAATGACAACTGCGCCAGCCCCACCCCCATCACGGTGGATCCGTTCGGTGCATGTGTGGGCATCGCCGGCACCACGGTTGGTGCCACCGCCGGGGATTCGCCCTACCCCAGCTGCCTGGTAACAGGCCTGGTGGATGTGTGGTACAGCTTCAACTCGGGCTCGAACTCGGTGATCAACTGGCAATACACCCTGGGCACCATGACGGTGCGCGCCGTGCAGGTGCTTACCGCCTGCGGTGGTTCCGAGGTGTACTGCGTGGGTGACGTGGACGCCGGCCAGTTCGCCGTGACACCGAACACGAACTACCTGTTCCGCGTGCTCACCTTCGCTGGCACCGCAGGCACCTTCAACCTCTGCCTCACCGGCCCGCCGGCCAACGACCTGTGCGCCGGAGCCATCCCGGTGAGCTGCGGCACACCGGTGACCGGCACCACGGCCGGAGCCACCAACCAGGGTGCACCTGCGGGCTGCGTGGATGCGCTGGCCACTGCACCCGGCGTGTGGTACACCATCTCGGGCCAGTGCGGCAACCTCACCGCCAGCCTGTGCACCGGCACCGCCTTCGACAGCCGCCTGGCCGTCTTCTCCGGGGCCTGCGGCACGCTGACCTGCATCGCCAGCAACGACAACGGCTGCGGCCTGCAATCGACGGTGAACTTCACCGCCTCCGCCGACCAGACGTACTACATCTACGTCACCGGCACGGGCACGGCCAGCGGCGCGTTCACCCTGGAAGTGACCGGCTGCCAGCAGGCCGCCACGGCCACCGCCAGCGTGGTGGACAACTGCCCCAGCAACCAGTTCAGCGTGGATGTGAACCTCACGAGCCTCGGCTCGGGCGGCTCGGCCACGATTGAATACAGCGTGAATGGCGGCTCGCCCATCGGCCAGGCGGCAGGCTTGGGATCCAACATCATCGGACCCTTCGCCACCACCGACGCCGTGAGCGTGACGGTGGACAACGGCACGGTTTGCGACCTCGAACTCGGCAACTACTTCAGCGGCTGCCCGGTGGAGATCGTCTGCGGCTCCACGCTCACCGTATCGCACTGCTACAGCAACAACGACCCGCGCACCTTCACCTTCACGAGCGACAACCCGCTGGAGACGGTGACGGTGACCTTCGTGGAGGGCGAGATGGACCCGAACGATGTGATCCGGGCCTACAGCGGCACGGACAACCAGGGGCCGCCCATCCCGCAGCTGACGGGCAGCTTCGCCAACCTCTTCGGCGTATCGGGCTCCTCTGATTTCGGCTACAACTCCATCTTCATCGAGATCGACAGCGACGGCAGCAACAGTTGCGCTGACGGCAACCAGGACACCTGGGTGTTCGAGGTGGAGTGCACGCCCTTCTGCGTGGACCCCGATGGCACGGCCACCTTCGATGTGTGCGCGAGCACCATCGACGTGCAGATCAACTTCACGGGCGATGCGCCCACCTGCGGCGTGCGCTACATCGTGAATGGCGGGACGCCCGTGGATCAGGGCGGCTTCGTGGACTTCGACCAGGTGACGATCGGGCCCTTCACGCCGGGCGACCAGGTGCAGGTGCTGCTGCTGCATGAGGGCTTCCCCCCTGATGCGCTGTGCAACCGCAACCTCGGCACCTTCACCATCCTGCCCGTGCCCACCCCGCCGGCCATCAGCATCTCGGCCACGCCATCCACGGTGTGCGTGGGCGGCACCAGCCAGCTGAGCGTGTATGCCAGCGCCCCCGGACCGATCGGCAGCTACGCCTTCGAGACGAACACGAACGGCGGCCTGCTCCCGATGACCAGCCCGGTGACGATCCAAGGCACCAACCTGGATGATACGGGCGGACCGCTCACCGCCATCGGCTTCCCCATGACCTACGGGACGAACTCCTACACGCAGTTCAGCACGAACTCGAATGGCCTGATGCGCCTCGGCAACACGGCGATCTCCGGCTCGCGCTTCAACAGCCCGCTCACCAGCGCGACGGACCTGCCCCTGCTCGCCCCCTGGTGGGACGACCTGCACACGGGTTCGGATGGCTACGTGCGCACTTCCTTGGAAGGCACGGCGGGCAGCTACGTGCGGATCGTGGAGTGGTTCGTGCGGCCGTTCGGGGCCGGCACTGCAGCCACGATGCGGTTCCAGGTGGCGCTTTACCAGGCCAGCGGCGCGATTGAATTCCGCTACAGCCCAACGGGTGCAGCCTATGTGGACGGTGCCTCCATCGCCATCACCGGCGGGAACACCTCCAGTCGCGTGGCCGTGAATTCCGTAGACCACACGGCGAGCCCGACCATCCTGTACGACGCCCTGACGGCCTGGCCCGGCGGCACGCGGCTCTACCGGTTCCTGGCTCCCCAGCCCCCCGGTGTCACCTACAGCTGGAGCCCGGCCGATGACCTGGACGATCCCAACAGCGCCACGCCGATTGCCAGCAACATCACGGAGACCACCACCTACACGGCTTCCGTGTTCTTCGGTGGATGCCCCACGGACGTGACGGTGGACGTTACGGTAGAGCCCGCCCTCACCTCGGCATCCATCACCCCGTCGAGCGGCACCATCTGCACGGGCACCAACGCGGTTACCCTGACAGCCAACGCAGGTGATGGCGTTCCGCCTTTCACCTACGCCTGGACCGACCCGAACAACCAGCCGGCCGGCACCAGCCAGACGGTGGACGCCAACCTCGGCGGCACCTGGACTTGCCTGGTGACGGATGCGTGCAATGGCTCGTTCCTGGCCTCGGCCACCATCACCGCAGTGGCTCCACCCACGGTCAACATCACCGCCACGGCGCCGATCTGCGCAGGCGGCAGCGTGACGCTCTCGGCCAATGCCACGAACGCGACCAACGTGCTCTGGGGCGGTGCAGCCCCTGTGGGCGGCTCCACCACGGCCGATGTGACCATCTCCGGTCTCTCTGGCGCCAACAACGGCACCTACACGGTGACGGCCAGCAATGAAGGCTGCACTACGGCTCCGGCCAGCTACGTGCTCGCAGTGAACCCGAACCCGTCCATCACCTCCACCACGGCGGTACCGGCCACGGTCTGCACGGGCGGCACCTCGCAGCTTGATGTTGCTGCGGCCCCGCCTGCGCTCCAGCTGGTGCTGAATGGCACCGGCTTCTGGATGGATGAGCTCAGCTGGACCCTGACCAACTCGCTGAACGCCATCGTGGGTTCTGGCGGCGGTTACGGCAACAACCAGATCATCACCGTGCCGCTCGGTGCGCTGACCAACGGTCCATTCACCTTCTCCGTGGAGACCCAAGGCACCTTCAACGACAACCAGTCGACCTACACCCTGACCTGCGGCGGATCCACCATCCTGACCGGCACCGTTTTCGGCGGACAGGCGTTCAGCCAGGGCGGCTTGGTTTGCGAAGGTTCCTTCACCTACGCTTGGAGCCCGGCCACCTTCCTGAGCGGCACCGCCATCAGCAACCCGGTGGCCAGCGGTGTGACGAGCGAGACGCCTTACAGCGTGCTGGTCACCAACACGTCCACTGGGTGCTCCAGCACCGGCAACGTCACGGTGGGCATGTATCCGGTACCTACGCTGGATTGCGGCACCTACCCGACGCTCTGCGCGGCCGATGCCCCCATCGCGCTCACGGGCTCCCCGGCGGGCGGCACCTGGAGCGGTACGGGCGTGACCGGCAGCAGCTTCAACCCGGCTGTGGGCACCCAGACGCTGACCTACAGCTACACCTATGGCGCTGGCTGCGTGGCCACCTGCCAGGTGACCATCACGGTGCTCAGCGCGGACACGGACGGCGACAACATCCCCGATTGCGCGGATGAGTGCCCGACGCTCTTCGGCGAGATCGGCGACCCCTGCGATGCGGGTCCGGGCTTCATCCTGGGCCAGATCGATGGCGACTGCAACTGCATCGGCGTGGCCTGCACAGAGGATGTGCGCCTGGAGGTGAAGACGGATGCGAACGGCTCGCACACGAGCTGGGAGATCCGCGAAGCGACCACCTCGCTCCTGGTGTGCAGCGGCGGGCCCTACACGGGCATCAACGACGCCACCATCACCACCGATTGCTGCCTGCCCGCTGCATGCTATGTGCTGCGCGTATTCGACAGCGCCGGTGACGGCATCGTGGGCGGCGGGTACGTGCTGCGCGAAGCCGGCGGCAACCAGCGCCGGATCATCGACAACCGTGGCAACTTCACCGCCGGCACCGTCAGCCAGATCAACGATGCCTCGAGCTTCTGCGTGCCGATGGGCGACGATCGCCTCGTCTTCACCAGCTGCGATAAGCTCGACTGGAAGACCAATCCCTGCGGCGGTGAGTTCGTGGTGGCCAATGACAACTCCGCAGTGAGCGCCCAGTACGGCGTGAACAACGCGAACAGCGGCTACCAGATGTGGTGGTTCGACCCGAACGGCGGCTTCAGCTTCCGCCGCTTCCAGAGCCATAACACCGCCAACGGACTGCCCGCGAGCGCCACCCGCGCCTGCCACTTCCAGATCAACAGCTGGAGCGGCAACCAGCTGCAGCAGGGCGTGATGTACAATGTGCGCGTGCGCGGCCGCATCAACGGCGTGTACAACGAGTGGGGCCCGGCCTGCCGCCTCATGGTGGACAACGTGGCCGCCCAGTGCCCGCGCACCAAGCTCATGGACATCCCGGACAACCAGTTCCTGAGCTGCGGCCAGTTCCGCCCTGTGGGCACCGGCCAGGCCAGCCTGGTGCATGCCCGTCCGGTGCGCCGGATGAACAACAACTGCAACTGGGTGAGCGCCAACCGCTACCAGTTCCGGTTCCGCATCCCCGCCGAGAACATCGTGGTGGTGAAGACGAGCCAGACCGGCCAGTACTGGGTGAACACCAATGGGCTGGCGTGCGACAAGACCTACGAGGTGGATGTGCGCGCGAGCTTCAACAACGGCGCCACCTGGTGCACGGTGACCCCCGACCCGAACAACGTGGAGGACCCGGCCTGGGGCGATGTCTGCCTGCTCACCACCACCTGCGCGATCCAGAGCATGGCGCTGCAGGGCGGCAGCAGCCCCGACGGCGCGGCACTGCGCATGTTCCCGAACCCCAACCGCGGCGACCAGGTGATGATCTCGCTTGACCACGTGGCGGAGGAGGTCACCACCGTGAGCGTCGACATCTTCGATGCCTTCGGCAAGCGGGTGGTGGCGCGCACCATCGCGGTGCAGGACGGCTACATGAACACCCTGTTCGACCTGAACGGCGCACTCGCCAACGGCCTGTACATGGTGAACATCACCGCCGGCGCGGAGACCTATACCGAGCGCATGGTGATCCAGAAGTAGGCTTCGGCTGGTACGAACCTGTAGCGCGGCCCCCACCGAAAGGGGGGGGCCGCTGCTTTGAAAGGCATGCTCCACGGCTGCGCTCAGCGGGCCGTCGGCCTGCCCGTGAGGATTGCGGCTGATGGAGGATGCGCCTCAGGACCGAACCGCCCACGAATGCCGCATCGGACGCCGGAAGCACGCCTGCCGCCCTACGGATCGCCCGAGGTGAGCGCTTGCGGCGTCAGCCGCGAACGCGCCCTGCTCCATGGTGCGCGGCGATCAGAATTTGGCGCACGGCACCACCCGCCGCCTGGACATGGAGCGCTTCCTGCGCTGCTGCACGAGGTCGTATCCGAGGGTGATCTCGTGCGCGCCAGCGGATTGACCGGCCAGGCGCGATACGGTGATGTCGTAGCTGTACCCGATGCGTACATCGCCCACGGTGGCGCCGACGAGCACCGCGATCGCATCGCGGTTCGAATACCCGGGTGCGTAGCGCTTCAGGAGCGGAATGCCGCGGTACCACAGCCCCGCCTGGAAAGGAAAGCGCTCGAAGTACCCGCCCACATCGAGCTGGTCGTACTTCTCCTGGGCCCTGTAGTTGAAGGCCAGTACGATGCTCTGCGGATGCTCACGGATGACCGGTGTACGGATGCTGGTGCGCCATCCGCCATGGGCGCTGAACTTGACGGGCATCCTGGCCTCGTTGCCGAGCAGTGACTGGTTCGGCCGGTTCAGGTGGTGGAACGAGATCCCTGTCCAGTACTTCGGAGTGAAGTACAGGAGCCCGCCCCCCATGTCGGCATAGCTGGTGCTGGATCCATGGAGGTGCTCGTAGGTGCCTGTGCCCCCGCCGCGGGCCAGCTGATCGCTGAACACGAGCCGCGAGAAATCCACCGCATGATTCACCCACCCCAGCTGGAGTGCGGGACGCAGGAAGACTTTCCGCTTCAGCTCGATCTCGTACGCGTACTGCCCAGCGACCGAGGTGTAGCGGAGCGCGCCGCTCCCGGCCTTGTCGTGGCTCACGAGCAGGCCGATGCCGCTGTTGGCCCCCGGCATGTAATGGTCCACCGCGAAGTTGCTGCTGACGAATGCCCCCGGGAAGGCGGGCCATTGGTCCCTGACCGCAAGCCCGAAGCGGGTCTGGAGCCCCGTGCCGGCGAAAGCGGGGCTCACGTAGGTCGGCACCGCGTAGAACTGCGTGAACTGGGCATCCTGCGCGCAGGCAGCGCCCGCCGCGCAGATGGACGTTATCACCAGCGCACGGGAGAGCTCATTCATGCTTCACGAGCCGCTGGGCTGAGGCATCGCGCGACAAGAGGACATCCATGGCCAGTTCCCGGCCATCGTGATCCGTGGCCTTGGCGACGAGCATGGCGCGGTGCAGCGCGAAGCCGGGTGCCTCCACGGTCATCTGGTACTGTTGGCCGGGGGTTACCACCATCAGGTACCTGCCGGTCCGCTCGTTGGTATTGTAGACCCCTACCACCTCCTCCCCGGTCGCATCCGTCAGGAGGATCCTGGCCTTCACGGGCTCATCCGCGGCATCCGCCACCACGCCCCGCACCACCATGTAGTCGATCTGGCTCCCGGGGAAGGTGACCTGGTAGATATCCTGCATCCCCAGCCCACCGGTCCGCTCGCTGCTGAAGTAACCCGTACGGCCGTCCTCGCTCAGGCAGAAGTAGATGTCGTCGTTGACGGTGTTCAGCGGGTATCCCATGTTCTCCGGGAGGCTCCATCCGTTCATATCGGGGTCCACGAGGGTGGATTTGAAGATGTCATAGCCCCCCATGGTGCCATGGCCCTTGCTGCTGAAGAAGAGGGTGATGCCATCGCTATGCATGAACGGTGCATCCTCATCGTACGGGGTGTTGATCGTGGGCCCGAGGTTCAGCGGAAGGCTCCACTCGCCATTGGGCAGTCGGCGGATCCTGTACAGGTCTCGCCCACCGTACCCGCCCGGCCGGTCGCTGGTGAAGTACACCTCCTCACCGCCCGGAGCTATGCTTGCGCTGGGCTCGTGATGCTTCGAATTGATGCGGGCGGTCATCAGCTGCGGGGTCTGCCACTTGCCGGCGTGCAGCCTGGTCTCGAAGAGATCGCCCGCCACCAGGTCCTGGCTGGTATGGTACACGATCATGCTGCTGCCGTCCGGGCTCAGGCCCACGGTGGCATCATGCGTATTCGTGTTCAGGGGGGCGCCGGCATTCACCGCGTTGGTCCACACCTCATCCACCCGGCGGGCCATGTAGATGTCCTCGAGCCATTGGCCCTCGCTGTCCTTCACCCCGCCCGTGGTGCCCTGCCGGCGCGAGGTGAAGTAGAGCGTGTTGCCGTCCGCGGTGATCAGCGGGCAATAGTCGTGATGCGGCGAATTGACCATCGCCCCCATGTTGCGGATCGCCAGGTCCACGGGGTGCTTCACGAGCTCCCTGGCCGTCGCTGCCATCGCGATCAGTCGGTCCACCTCGGCGTCACGGACCACCCGGTAGTTGAGTGCCTTGTACCGATGGAGGAGATCGGCGGCCTCATCGAACCGCTGCTGGCGGTGCCGCTGCAGCGCCAGCTCGTAGTGCGCCTCGGTGTGGCCCCCGCGAACGGCACGCTCGAGGTGGGGCACGGCCTTCTCGCGCTGACCGGGCAGATTGGCCAGGCAAACGCCGTATTCGTAGTAGACCTCCACGAAGGCCGTATCGACCGGCAGCAGGCGCTTGTAGATGCGTGCTGCGGCCTCGAAATCCCCGGCGGCGAGGCTGGCCTTGGCCTGGTCGAGCAGCTGATTGTGCGGGCGCTTGTAGCGCGTCTGGGCAGTCGCTGCGCCAGCTGCCAGCACGAGGGCCAGCGCGGTGATCATGTGTTGCATGTGCTTCATCGCAATAGGGTGACGTCCCCCTTCAGCACGGTCTCACGGCCATCGCTGAAGGCGGCGGTGCATTTCCAGACATAGACATCCTGTTTGGCTGGGGCGCCCTTGTACCAGCCGTCCCAGCCCTTGTTCACATCCTCGCTGACGAAGACGAGCTCGCCCCACCGGTTGAAGACCTCCAACCGGTAGCGCTCCACGCCCTTGTGCTGCGGGAAGAAATGGTCGTTGCTGAAGCCCATCGGGTCATAGGTCCCATCCGTGGGGCCGCTCCCGGGCGTGAATGCATTGGGGAAGGCCAGGTCGCCGCTCGCCTCGGCCGTGGTGGCCCCGATCACGGTGAACGTATCGGGGCAGTTCCACTGGTTGTTCGCAACGAGGCTCACATCGTAGACCCCGGGCGCTTGGTAGTAGTGCTCCGGATTGAAGGCGTTGCTGGTGGTGCCATCGCCGAAATCCCAGTGGTACTGGTCGGCGTTCGCGCTCAGGTTGTAGGTGAAGACGGGCTGCGTGGGGACCACGACGGCGGTCGGCTGCAGCACGAAGAAGGCGTTGGCGCGGGGATGCACCACGACCGAGTCCACCTTCACGGCGGTGTTCACGGCGCCTCCTATGCCGAATGCGGTGAGGGTCACGGTATATGTCCCTGGTACGTTGAAGATGTATGTCGGGTTATCGGCCGTGCTCGTGCCTCCGTCGCCGAAGCTCCATTGGTAGCTCAGGGCCTGCAGGCTGGTGTTCGTGAATTCAACGGCCAGCGGTGCGCAGCCTTCGCCCTGGCCCAGGAAGCCCGCAGTGGGCAGGGGTGGCGTGATGGTGACCAGTTGCGTGGCGGTATCGGAGCATGCCGTGCCGCTCACGACCAAGGTGATCTGGAACTGGCCCCAGGAAGAGTAGGTGTGCGCGCCTGGCTGCTCCAGGGTGGATGATGCGCCATCGCCGAAGGACCAAGCATGGTTCCATGTGCCCGGACCGCTCGTGTTGCTGAGGGTGACAGTGGCATCGGGGAACTGCTGCGAGAAAGGCGTGGCCAGGAACGCTGCTTGCGGCACGGGCGACACCACCACTGTTTCCGAATGGACGCTGACGCAGCCCCATGGCGAGGTGGCCGTGAGCGTGATCACCCTGACCTGGTCCACCGTGCCCTGATTGACATAGGTGTGCGTCGGGCTGGCGCCCACCAGCACAGTGCCATCGCCCATGTCCCACAGGTAGCTGCTGGCACCTGTGCTGCCATTCAGCGGCTGGATGGTCAAGGGCGAGCACCCCGTCGCCGAGACTTCGAATGCCGCCTGGATCGCCGGATAGACGGTGATGGCCGCGGAAGCCGTGTCGCTGCAGCCCCAGGCATTGGCGGCCAGCAGCAGCGGCTCGAAGCCCTGGGGCACCGCGGCTCCATGCGCATAGGTATGCGCGGTGTTGCCCGGAAGGGTGTCCAGCACGGCACCATCACCGAACTGCCACTGAACCGACACCGCGCCGATGGTGAGGTCCTGGAATGGCACGTGGAGAGGCTGGCACCCGGCCGGCGCCCCCGGGATGAATTGTGCGATGGGTTGCGGATGAACCGTCACGGCCGTCGTCGCGGTATCGCTGCACCCGAACGACGATGTGGCGATGAGGGTCGGATTGAATACCGCATCGCTCAATCCCGGATTGAAATAGGTATGGCTCGGGGACGCCGCGCTGCTGCCCTGCTGATCGCCGAAGCTCCACAGGAAGGAGCTGGCGCCCGTGGAGGTGTTGACGAAATCCGTGGCGAGCGGCGCGCATCCATCCGATGGCTGCACGAACCCGGCGACCACCTGGGGGAACACCTGCACCTGAGCCGTGGCGGTGCTCGTGCATCCATGGTCCGTGATGGCGGTGAGCGAGACGGGGTAGGTGACAGCGCCGGGCCCCGGGAAGTTGAACCAGGTGTGCCCATGCACCGCCATGGCGGTATCGCTCCATTGGCCATCGCCATAGTTCCACTGGAAGGCCATGGCCCCGGTGCTCAGGTTCGTGAGCTGGGCTGTGAGCGGATGGCAGCCCATCAGCGGTGATGCCGTGAACTGCGCCACTGGATTGGGGTACACGGTGACGATCGCTTCAGCTGTATCCACGCAGCCAAAGGCATTGCTGCCCACCAGCGTGATGCCGAAGACCTGTTCATTCGTGGTTCCGTTGAGGTAGGTGTGGGTCGGCGAAGGGCCGCTGCCCGTGCTCCCATCCCCGAAATCCCAGGCGTAGGATACAGCGCCCACCACGCTCGGAAAGGTGACGGTGAGCGGGCTGCAGCCGCTGTCCGGGGCCGCCACGAAGCTGAAGTCCGGCGCGGGATAGACCATCACCTGCTGGGTGACGCTGGCCTGGCAGCCCGCCGGGGAGAAGGCGGTGAGCGTGACCGTGCGGATATCGAGGAAGAAGCTCGTGTTGGTGAAGGTGTGACCAGGATGCTGGGCGGAGCTCGTGACCCCATCCCCGAAGTCCCACAGGTAGCTGGCCGCTCCGGTGCTCGTGTTCACGAAGGAGACATCCATCGGCGCACAGCCCGGTACGGCATTGTGCGTGAACCCAGCCACCACGCCGGGCGCTACGGTGATCGGAACCACCGCTGTATCCGCACAGCCGAACGGTGTACTGGCGATGAGCGTGACGGTGAAGGCGGTGTCCGCTGCACCGGCATTCACGTAGGTGTGCGAGGGTGCGCTGGCCGTGGATGCATTGCCGTCACCGAAGAGCCACTGGTAGGCTGTCGCACCCGTGCTGGCATTCACGAAGTCCACGGGCATCGGTGAGCAGCCCAAGGCGGCGCTCGGCGTGAAGGAGGCGACAGGCCTCGCCTGCACATTCAAGGCCTGCGAACCGGAACCGCCGCAATAGGGCGTGGCCACGTCGAGGAAAACCGTGTAAGGTCCGGGGGCTGCGTATGCATGGAACGGCTGCTCATCGGAGGAGCCGCTCCCATCACCGAAGGACCACGACCAGCTCGTGACCGGATTCCCCGGCGCGGTACCGATCACCGGGATGAACTGCGCGGTATCACCGAAGCAGAGATTGGCCGCCTGGATCAACACCGTCGGCGGGGCGAAGACATGCACCTCGCGCGAGAAGGAGTGGGTGCAGCCAAGGGCATTGGTCACCGTGAGCGTGATGGTGTAATCCCCCACGGCGCCATAATGGTGCGGCGGCGGGTCGGCGAGCGTGCTGGTCGTGCCGTCGCCAAAGTCCCAGAGGTGCGAAACAGCGCTCACCGAGGCATTCACCGCGGTCACCGTAAGCGAATCGCACGCCGCATCCTGATCGATCGTGAAATCGGCCGTCGGCCGCGGCAGCACCACCACCGTCACGGAGGCGGTATCGGCGCATCCGGCCGTGGCACCCTGGATGCTGGCGGTGTAGGAGGCCGTGTAGGTGCCGGGCGCCGCGTAAGTATGGGCCTGATCGCCCGCACCGGTCCATTGGAAGCCGGCTCCCGCGCCGAAGTCCCATTGGAAGTAGTTGGCTCCCCCGCTGGTGGTCTGATCGAAGAACGCCGTCTCTCCCACGCAGATGGTATCGGGGGACACGGTGAGCGATACATCGGGCGGCGGAACGATCTGGATGGTGATGAAGGCCGTATCGATGCCACAGTAGTTGCTGTCCAGGAGCATCACCTCATAGGTGCCGATGCCCGGATACTGGATGACCCGCGGGAAGGTTGGCGGCCAAGGGACCCAATCGATGATCGAGTCCTGGCCCTGGCCCCAGTAATCGCCGAAGTTCCAGTACTCGTAGCGCTGGAAGATGTTGCCCTGCTGGAAGCAGTTGCGGTCCGTGGTATTCGCGAAGGTCACCGTGCGGTCAGGCCAGCACAGCAGCGTCGCGCTCGCGGCGATGCTCGCATCGTCGATGTCCCAGATGCGGATGGGATTGAAGGTGGCCAGGCTCGACCCGCCCTGCAGCGTGTTGCAGGAGTTCTGGGCGGTGAGGCTCACCGTGGTCTCGCAATCCACGGTACCCTGCTGGTAGGTATGGGTGATGGTCTGGCCCCAGTTCGTGTGATCGAACGTGAGAATGGGCGAGCCGTCGCCGAAATCCCACTGGAACACCGTGTTCGGTGAAACATTGGTGCTGCTGTTGATGAACTCCACGGGGTGCGGCGCGCACACCTGGGTAAGCCCCCCGACCGGGATCTGGATCGAAGCGCTCGTGCTCTGCTCCATGGTCAAGGTGCCGACCACGGTGCATCCCGTGGCGAGTTCCGTGAACGTCACCGTGTACGTGGCCACCGCAGCGGCATACACGTGCGGCACCGTCATGGGGGGGGCCAGGGCCGCACCGGTCTGCAGCGGGCTGCCATCGCCCCAGTCGATGGAATAGGCACCCACGGATTGCGGCGTGGCGATGACCAGCGTGAAGCTGGTGCCGGAGCAGCTGAACCACTGCGGCGAAGCGGATGGCGCACCGTAGTAGTCGTAGAGCTGAGGGCACTGCGCGGAAGCCTGCAGTGCCAGGAGCCCGGCGGCCAGCGCGGCCAGCGAAGTGCGTTCAAGGGACACGGTGGCGGTGCATGATGATGCGCACCGGTCTACGCGGATCCGGCCCCGCAGGATACCCGCCGACCGCATTCTCCGACCAAACCGCGGCGGACGACGACGATCGCCCCCTCGGCAGGAACCATCGCTCCTTCCCGCCGTATCAATGGCCGTCGCTGCGGCGATGGCATGCCATGGAACACTTTGACCTGTGCGTGATTGGTGGTGGACCCGCCGGCTACGCAGCCGCCATGCGCGGCATCGACCTTGGGCAACGAGTGGTGCTGATCGAGCGCGACCGCGTGGGTGGGACCGGCATCTTCAACGGTGCGCTCACCTCGAAGACCCTCTGGGAGATCGCACAGCGCGTATCGAGCACCAATGAGCTGATGCGGACCCGTGGCCGCGAACCGTTCCGCCTGGATTGGACGGAGGTCTCCAAAGCGGTGAACGAGGCCGCCTTCGAGCGCAAGTACCTCTATGCGTGCCACCTGCAGCTCCTCGCTTCCGCTGTGGGGCCATCGGGCCGCCGGGCATTCGTCCATGAACGCGGACAGGCCTCCTTCCTCGACCCGCGCACCATCCGCATCGAACGCCCCGACCGCATCGTGGACGTGCAGGCCGACCGTGTCATCATCGCGACGGGTAGCCGCCCCCGCCACCTGCCCGGAATCGAAGTGGACGAGCGCCGCATCCTCACCAGCGACGGCATCTTCGCGCTCGAGGAATACCCGGAGAGCATCGTCATCATCGGCGCAGGGGTCATCGGCTGCGAATTCGCCACCATCTTCTCCCTGCTCGGCCGCACGCGCGTGCACCTGATCGACCGGGCCGATCGGATCCTGCCCTTCGAGGATGCCGACGTGAGCGAGCTCGTTGCGCGCAACCTCGAGCGGCAGGGCGTCATCATCCATCGGCAGGCGAAGCTGGAGCGGATCACGGCCACGGACTCCGGCGTCGAATACCGCCTGTCCTACCCCGATGGCCGTGCGGAAACCGTCCAGGTGGAGAAGGCGCTGCTCTCCGTGGGCCGGCAGCCCAATGTGGAAGGACTCGGCCTGGCCGCCGCCGGCGTCATCACCGACACGCGTACAGGCGCCATCATGCTGAACGGCACGGCGACGAGCGCGGCCCACATCCATGCCGTCGGTGATGCCACAGGGTCGAACATGCTCGTGAACCTGGGCGAGATGGAGGGGCGCCATGCCGCCGAGCAGCTCTGCGGATCGGCATCCACCCCGCTGAGCTACGACAACATCAGCACCATCATGTTCCTCGACCCCGAGGTGGCCGGCGTGGGGCTCAACGAACAGGAATGCCGCAAGCGGGGCATGGCCTATCGCCTCGCCCGCATCGACTACAGCTGCATCCCCAGGGCCATCGCCATGCGCAGGACGCGCGGCTTCTTCAAGGTGCTGGTCACCGACGATGAAGAGATGCACGTGCTGGGCATGCGCGCCGTGGGCGAGCATGCGTCCAGCGCAATCGAGGCCGTGAGCCTGATGATCCGGCTCGGGACCCCGGTGCGCGAACTGGCCGACCTGGTGCACCCGCATCCGAGCATCACGGAAGGCGTGCAGGAATGCGCGCGGCTCCTCCTCGGGAAGAGCATCTTCAAGCCGGAGGTCTTCGCCGACAGGATGCAGCACTGCCGATGGCGACCTGCTGATTCGTCGAGCGCTGCGGCGTAAGGCGAGCGCGCGGCGCGTCGATCAGGGGGTTCCCGGATCGGCGAATTCAGGATTGGTCAGGAACTCGTCATCGGTGAGGGTATGGAGGAAGGCCAGCAACTGGGCCTTCTTCTCCGGCGTGAGCGAGAGCCCTCCCTGCGTGAACTTCATGAAGGGGCTGATCGTGGGCGAAGGGTGCCCCCCACCGTTGTAATGCTCGATCACCTCCTCCAGGGTGCTGAACCGGCCGTCGTGCATATAAGGCCCGCTCACGGCTACATTCCGTAGGGTGGGCGTCTTGAAGAGGCCCATGTCCTGAGGAAGGCCGGTGACGCCGCCCAGGCCCAAGTCGGTGAATTGGCTGTCCAATCCGTTGTTCCTGAACAACCCATCCGTGAAGCGCGCGCCGCCGTGGGGGTGGCAATGGAAGCAATCCGCTCCCCATTGGCCGCCCAGGCCGAGCGCAGGGTCGCCTCCCTCCTGCTGCGTGAGAAGGAAACCGAGCTGCTCCTCCGGCGTGAGCTGGATCTCGCCGCGCATGAAGCGGTCGAACCGGGAATTGCCGCTGATCAGCGTGCGCAGGAACTGGGCCATCGCCTTTGCGGCCTTGAACCGGTCGATCGTGGTGCTGCCGAACGCCTCCTGGAACAGGGCCACGTAGGCCGGATCCGCCTGCAGCTTGGCCACGGCATTGGGCCATGTCTCATGCATCTCGATGGGATTCTCCACCGGCTCCAGGATCTGCTCCTCGAGCGTCATGGCACGGCCATCCCAGAAGAAGCGCGTCTCCCAACCGAGGTTCTGGAGCACCATGCTCGTCCTATTCCCCTGCACGCCATCGATCCCGGTGCTGAACTGGTTGCCGTGGTCGCTGAAGGCGAAGGACTGCCCATGGCAGCTGGCGCAGCTCATGGTGTTATCGCCGCTCAGGCGCTCCTCATAGAACAGGTACCGGCCGAGTTCCACGCCCTCCACGGTCATCGGGTTATCCGAAGGGATGGACATCGGCGGGAAATTCGAAGGGATGGCCAAGGTGTACGGAGTGGCCTGGTGCGCGGCACCGCCGTCCGTGCCATCCGTCTCCTCCGGACCCTCATCAGGCTTGCATGAGGCGAGCATCGCCAGCGGGAGGAATGCGATCAATGCGTGGTAGGGCTTCATGGCACCTGGTCAATCAGCTGTTCGTCGTTCAATGCCCGCAGGAAGGCGATGAGGTCGGCCTTATCGTCCGGGCTCAACGCAAAGCTCTGCATCAATGGGTCGCGGTTCGCGTGCGGCAGTCCTCCAGCGGCGAAGAAATCGACCACCTGCTCCAAGGTGGCCATGCTTCCATCGTGCATGTACGGGGCCGTCCGGGCGATGTTGCGCAGCGTGGGCGTCTTGAACTTGCCCTCATCACCGGGATCGAGCGTTATCCGGCCCCGGCCGGGGTCCGCGTAATCGAGGTACTGGCCCACATTGTGGTAGGCATGGTCGCTGAGGTCGAAGCCGGAATGGCAGGACCCGCATCCCACTGCGGCGCTGTTGAAGAGCTGCCAACCCCGCACCTCGGACTCGGACAGCGCACCGGCCTCTCCGGCCATCCACCTGTCCCATCTTGACCAACCGCTGACCAAGGTCCGCTCATAGCTGGCCAAGGCCCGGGAGAGCGCCCAAGCGTCCAGCTCCACGCCATAGGCCCGCTGCGACAGGCTTCGGTACGGCTCCTCATACCGCAGTAGGGCTGCGGCAGCCGTGATGCTGAAATCCATCTCCACTGGATCATGAATCGGCGCAATCACTTGCTGCTCCAAGGTTGGAACTCCTCCATCCCTGAAGAACGCATCATGGTAGGCCAGATTGGTCAAGGGTGCCGAATTGCGCATGCCGGTGCGTCCATCAACGCCAGCGCTGCGCGGCACCGTATCGCTGAAGGCACGTGCGGGCAGGTGGCACGAAGCGCAGGAGATGCTGCCATCCCGGGAAAGCCGCTTCTCGAAGAACAGGGCCTTCCCCAAGGCCACGGAGGCCTCGGTGAGGGGGTTGTCGGCGGGCGTATCGAAGGCGGGAAAACCCGCCGGCAGCCTCAAGGGGAAAGGACCATCAAGCGGCAAAGGGGACTCCTCGCCCGAATGACGGCACGCGGCTAGCAACAGGACGAGGACCCAGATGCGCCGGCGTAGCATGCTCATTCGAGGCGAAGGCTGCGCTTCACGTTGCGGGTGAGCTTCAGTGCCAGTGGATAATTGCCCCCGTGCGACTGGTCCTCGGTCGCCACATCGATGGTATCCCCGGACGATAGCAGGAATCCATCAGCAGCCACCCGTAGGGTGAGTTCCGTAACGGAACCCTTGGCGGTGGTGAATGGGAGTGCGGGCATGAGCTCCACCGTGGTGTAGCAGGTATCCATGCCCGTGTGCACGGAAAATGGCATCAGCAGCGGACCCGTGCCAGCAGGATCAGGGTTGTAGCGCCCGTCGAAGAGCACGAACTTGTACCCGGTGGCCCATGTCCAATACATGCCGGTGTTCACGCTCATAGGGTGACCGTCGGGATAGAGCGCGGCATTCGTGTAATTGAGGTCATGGGGCAACCCCAGCCCCCCCCGGATCCCGTACCAAGTGCCCTCGGGAACGCTGAAATCGAAGCTGAACGGCCCTGCTCCGAGGTCGAGCAGGCGCACTTGTTCCAGCGGCTGCTCCGTGGTTGCATTCACCAACCTGAGGTCGCTCAGGTAGAACTTGAGCATTTCCACCTGGAACCTGTAGTTCCCCGGAGCCCTGTACTCGGAGAAGAGCTGCAAGGGCTGCCCTTCCCATTCGGGAACGACAGTGACACGCAGCGTTCCGGAACCATCCACCGGTCCCGGAGCCGGATCCACCGGCACATCCGTACGGCAACCTGCCAAAGCCACCGTGATTCCCAGGATGTGAAGCAGCTTCCTCATAGCGCTATAACGATTGGCAAGCCCGATTGCTCACCATCTTTCAAAGTTAGCGCAAGGATCAAGCTCTCGCTGTGATGGACGTCACTTCCGGCCTTACCGGGACGCGGGAAGGGGGCACGCCCCCCCTCGCCGGAATCCGCCGTCGGGCAGGCGGCAGCGTCGCCAGATGCAGGGAATCCCGGTTGGCCCGTCAGTTGCCCTGCTGTTCGCGCATCTTGGTGACGTAATGCGCTACGCCATTGGAGAGCGCGCTGAGGCTGCGCTTGAAGATGTGCTCGAAATCCTCAGGCTTGGGCATGAAGACCTCAATGCCCACCCAGATGTTATCCTTCACCAGGTAGCTCTTGGCCACTTTGCTCTTGGCGTTGCTGTAATCGACCGCGACCAGGCATTGGGTCCGCTCCTCCTCGCTCTCGATGGGCCAGATGTTGGCTAGCACCAGCCGGAAATAGGTGGGGTCGTCCTCCAGCACATTGATGAAGTAGGTCTTGCCCTCGGCCTTGAACTGGACATCACCATCGCTATCCAGCTCAGGACGGTAGCCCTCCGCGTCGAGGTAGTCCATGTACATCTTCTGGAGCTGCTCCTTGGTGAGCTTCTGGCCGTCCTTCTGGGCGGATGCCAGGAACGACGAACTCAACATGACCAAGAGACCGAGGGTGCGGAAGAGGGAGCGCATGGTGGATTGGAATAGGCGACGAATGTAGCCGTAACGGCGGAGAAGCCGTTCCCAGTATCCGGATGCCCCTTTGCCGGCCCCGCTATCTTGCCGCCGATGTTCACCGTGCTTCGCAGCAGTGCCGGGGCGGGCAAGACCCACGCCCTGGTGAAGCACTACCTTGAGCATGCCCTGCGCCTGGGGCAGCCGGGCGCCTACCGTCATGTCCTCGCGCTCACCTTCACCAACAAGGCCGCGAGTGAGATGAAGGAGCGCGTGACCGCCTACCTGGGGAAGCTGGCAGTCAAGGACCTGCGGAGCTCCGCGCTTCAGGATGTGATGGAGCACCTGAAGAGGAAGACCGGCGGTAGCGAGGACCAGGTGGCCCAAGCTGCCGAGGCCGCGCTCCACCATATGCTCCACCACTGGGCAGAGGTCGCCATCAGCACCATCGATGCCTTCACCCGGCGCGTCGTCCGGCCCTTTGCGCGCGACCTGCAGCTGGACCAGGCCCTGCGCATGTCCACCGAGCAATCGTGGTACCGCGACCGTGCGGTGGATGCGCTGATCGCCCAGGCCGGCCAGAACCAGGAAGTGACGCACCTGCTTACGGAGGCCTGCCGCCAGCTGCTGGAGGAGGAGGCCCGAAGGGACGCGGCACACCCCCTGCGGGCATTGGCCTCCGAACTCGACAAGGAGTCCTCGATGAAGCCCCTGGATGCCCTGCACGGCCAGGATTCGGCGAGCGTCTCCGCCCTGAGCGACCGGCTGCGCCGCCGCAACGCCGCATTCAAGGAGGAGGTGCGTGCGGCGGGGCGCGATGCGCTGCGCATCCTTGCGGAGGCCGGCTTGGAAGCGGAGGACCTGGCCTACGCCAGCAAGGGCATCCTCAGCTGGTTCCGCAAGCTCGCCGATTTCGGCCCCGAGTGGCTGACCCCTGGCAGCAATGCACTGAAGACGGTTGAATCCGGCAAATGGCACGGCAGCAAGGCCGATGCAGCCACCATTGCGCGGGTCGGAACCGTAAGCGGCCGGCTGGCGGACCTCTTCGAGCGGAGCCGCTCGCTGTGCACGGATGGACAGCGCGACTACTTCATCCGCAGGGCAGTGCTCCGCGAACTGCCGGCGGCCTTTGCGCTGCGCGAGCTCCAGCGCTGCCTGGAGGAGCAGAAAGCCGCGGACGGCGTGGTCTTCTTCAGCGACCTGACGCGACGCGTTGCGGGGGTGGTGCAGGAGGAGCCCGTGCCCTACATACACGAACGCATCGGCGAGCGCTACCGGCATTTCCTCATCGATGAATTCCAGGACACTTCACTGCTCCAGTGGCGCTGCCTGCTCCCCTTGATCGACAATGCGCTATCCACCGGTGGCAGCGCTTTGCTCGTGGGCGACGCCAAGCAGGCGATCTACCGGTGGCGGAATGGCGAGGTCAGGCTGTTCACCCACCTGCCCGGGCTGTTCGGCGCCGAGGGGCCAACCGATCGTGAGCGCGAAGCCACGCTGAAGCGGTACCATCGGGAGGGCGAGCCGCTCGTGGCCAACTACCGATCGGCTGGCACCATCGTGGCGTTCAATAACCGTCTCTTCGAGGACCTGGCCGGTGTGCTGCCCGAATCGCTCCGCAGTGTCTATGCTGATCAAGCGCAGGAGTCCAAGCGGCAGGAGGCCGGATACATCCGCATCACCATCCAGGAAACCGAGGGGGAGGCCGACGGGCCAGATGACCCGCTTGTGGAATTCGCCGAACGCAGCGTGAAGGAGGCCCTGGCCGATGGCTTCGCCCCCGAGTCCATCGCTGTCCTGGTGCGGTCGAAGGCGGTCGGGAAGCGTGTCGCGGACCACCTGCTGGCCTTGGGGCATGCCGTCTCCTCGCCCGACGGCGCCAAGCTGGCGGGCGACCCCGCCACGGAAGCCATCGTGGACCTGCTGCGGGTGCTGCACACGGGCGATGAGGCCGCTGCCGCCCGATTCCTTCAGCTTCAAGCGAAGCTATCGGCCACAGCCGACACGGAATGGACCGATCCCTTCGCTTCGCTCGACGGAGCCTCCCCCCTCGCTCGCGTGAGGACTTGGCTGGCAGCGCAGGGCAACCCTTCCGTGCGCACCACCCTGACGGCATTGATCGCTGACCTGGCACACGCCCTGGGGCTGCCGGCCACGGATGATGCGTGCCTGCTCACCCTGCGCGACGAGGCGCACGCCTTCGGGCTTGAACACGGCCAGGATGTGGGCGGCTTCCTTGCACATTGGGAACGGACGGGGGGAGAGCGCAGCGCGTCAGGTGGGACTGTGCTGGGCGCCATACAGGTGATGACCATTCACAAGGCGAAGGGCCTTCAGTTCCCGGTCGTGGTGGTTCCTACAGCACGCATGGGCTCCGGGAACTCCAACGCGGAGCGGCTCTGGGTGAATCCGGCCGGTGTCGTTCCGGAGCTCGCATCGGCCCTGATCCGCCCGGACAAGAGCGTGAAGGAGTGCGGGTTGCCTGAACTGGAGGCTGAGGCCGCCTTGCGCCTGCTGGATGACCTGGACCTGCTCTATGTCGCCTTCACCCGCCCGGAGCAGCGGCTTTACGCCCTCGTGCCGACCCGTAAGCCGGATGAGCTCACGGCACGGCTGCTGGAGCATCTGCAGCCGATGCAGGAAGGAGCTGCGGTGACGCTGGGCGAGCGGCTCAAGCCTTGGCCCAAGGAGACCGCCGAACCGCCAGAGGCACTCCGCGCCCCCGAACGTCCGAATGAACCCGCATTGCCGTTGAGGCTGGAAGCCCCGGCCGATTGGGTCCCGGATGACCCGGACCCGCTGCGCCGCTTCGGGAACCTGGTGCACGACTTGCTCGGGCGCGTGGAGCATGCCGAGGCATTGCCGCAGGCCGTGGCCGCCCTGCTGCGCGAAGGCCTGGTGAACGGCTCCGAGGCCCGCACCCTGGAGGCCTGGCTCGGTCCGGCGATCCGCTCGGATGGGCTTCGGCCATGGTTCGGCCCTGGCCTGCACGTGCGGACAGAGGCGAGCATCATCACTGCCGATGGACATGCGCAACGCCCGGACCGCATCGTGTCGGATGGCGGGGTGATGCGCGTGCTGGACATCAAGACAGGCGCACCATCCGACCGGCACCATGACCAGGTGCGCGGCTACATGCGGCTCCTGCGCGAGCTTGGGCATGACCGCGTGGAAGGGGCCCTGTTCTACGTCCGCGATGGATCCGTCATTCCTGTTGAAGCCGCATGAGCATCCGTTGGCAGGCGAAGCCGTTCCAAGCGCTCACCCTGATTGAGCTCCACGATGTTCTGCGGCTGCGCGAGGACATCTTCGTGGTGGAGCAACGCTGCGTCTATCACGAGATCGACGGGCGCGACCCGGATTGTCTTCACCTGCTCGGCCATGATGCCGGCCTGCTGGTGGCAGTCGCCCGTATCGTGCCGCCCGGCGATGACGGACTGCCGCACATCGGTCGCGTGGCGGTCCGGGCGGAACATCGCGGACGAGGCCTCGCACAAGAACTGATGGACCTGGCGCTGCGGACCCTCCTTGCCGAACGGGGCTCCCGCCGCGCCGCGCTTGCGGCACAAGCCCATCTCCAGCGTTTCTATGCCGAATACGGTTTCGAGGCTATCGGCGAGGAATACCTCTGGGATGGCATACCCCACGTGGACATGCGCCGTACCGAGGATTGACGCGCTACCGCAGCAGGCTGAAATGCCCGATGTACTCCTTGGAGAAGGAACCCCATTCCTTGATCCGGGCCCGGTACACGTAGAGGCTCTGAGCGTACCCGTCACCGGACCAGCCCTGCTCCGGGTCCTCGGTGCGGAAAACCTCCCGGCCCCACCGATCGAGAACGACCAGCTCATAGGCGCGGGCACCCATCACCGAGGGTTGCCAGGCATCGTTGAGGCCATCGCCATCCGGCGTGAATGCCGTGGGCGCGTAAAAGAAGTGGCCGCTCACCACCACCACGCGGGACGTGGTATCCGAGCATCCGTCCTCCGTGGTGACGATCTGCGTGATGGTATACTGGCCGGCATCCTGGAACACATGGTCGAATGAAGGCTCGTCGACCTCTCCGCCCTCGATCGCATAGGACCATTCCGCTGCGAGAGACGCGTAATCGGTGATGCGGACAAGCGGCTGCATCAGGTCAACCTCGCCCGGCAGCGCCGTGAATGCCGCCACGGGCTTGGGGAAGACCTCCACCGCTCCGGGCTTGGTGCGCGTCACGGTGGCGATGCAGCCTGTATTCGTTGAAGCGGTCAGGGACACCGTGTATACGCCGGGGTCACCGTAGGCATGCACCAGCTCCGCGTCCGTCGCCTCCGTACCATCGCCCAGGTCCCAACGGAGCGTGAATGGCGTGGCCGCCACGACCTGGGCGGAGAAAGGGAAGGCTTCCCCGACGCATGCCCGGGTGCCGTTGGTGAAATCCACCTCGGGCACGGGGAAGACGATCACCGAATCCGTGTAGGTGGCCGTGCAGCCGAACTCCGAGATGGTGAGCGAGACGGGGTGCGCCCCCAGGCCCGGGAAGACCGCTTGGAACTCAAGCGCCGTGGAGACCCCCGGGATGCCCGCATCGCCAAGGTCCCACAGCACTGAGGGCGAATCCGAGGCGGCTCCTATGGCTGAAAGCAGCGCTGGCTCACCGGGGCAGCGCACCGGCGGCCTGAAGAAAAACGCCGGAGGGGGCAGATGCACATCGAACACACGGAGCGCCGTATCCGCGCAATACGGACCGTTGCGGGCGATGAGCATCACCGTGTGGTAGCCCTGAGCGCCATAGGTCCACGCCGGCGACTCATCCGTGCTGCTATCATTGCCGACCGCGGGGTCGCCGAAGTCCCAAACGAAACTGGTGGCCTCGCTGCTCTCGTTCACGAACTGCTGTTCCAAGGAGGCGCAGAAAACGGTCTGCTCAGCGACATCTGCGACTGGCTGCGGGTGAACGGAGAGGGTGCTGGTGAAGGTGCCGCTGCAACCGAACTCCTCAACGGTCACCGTCAAGGTGTGGTCGCCGCTGTTGTCGAAGAGCGCTGTCACCGTTGGGCCTTGGGCCGTCGCCGGCACAGCACCCGGGCCTAGATTCCATGCGATGGATGGGGCGGTGCCGATATCCCCCTCCACCGTGAGCGTGACCTCCTGCGGTCCGCCGCAGAATGGCCCCGGCACCGAGAAGGTGGGCTCAAGCGAAGGTGCCACCACGTAAACGGCCGTGCTGGTATCGGCACAGCTGGCACCCGGATTGGCGATGAGGGTCACGGTGTAGCTGCCCGGTGCCGGATAGGTGTAGGATGGCGATTGCGCGGTGGAGACGTCCGCCGCGGTGGCCGGATCGCCGAAGTCCCATTGCCAGGTCTGCGCACCGGTGCTCTGATTCTCGAACGCTTGTGTGAGCGAGCATGCCTGGCCGATGCCCTGCGCGGCGATCACGGCATCCACCGCCGCGTTGCAAGCGACCACCCTGAACATGAAATCGCGCCGCGAGGTACCCAGGAGGACGCCGTTCCGGTACTCGGACACGCAGACCCCCACGGTGAAGGTCCCTTGCAGCGTGGGGTGCACGGTGAGCTGCCCGGAGGCCGGGTCGATGGCGATCGGCGGTACGCTGTTGATCGGGTCGGTGGCCGAATAGCCGAGGGCCCAATTCACGGGGTCGTAGGGCGGGGCCCCGGCGAGCGGTGCCGGATTGAAGGCATCCGCACCTTGGAATGGGGCACATAGCTCGTATACCAATTGGTCCCCATCCGGATCGGTGGCGCTGTGGTCGAAACTCATGTCCTGTCCCAGGCAGAGCGCGATGGGCGGGTAGTCGTTGAAGCGCGGGGAGCCGTTCGCGGCGTTCGGGTTGCCGGGAATCGTCACCGTGCAGGTAAGCCCCTGCTGCCCCTCCAGATTGACCATGGCAGGCGTCCGGCAGCAGCGCTGGTAACTGATGGTGTAGCCTCCGACGGAAGGGGGCAGGTTGAAGATGTGCACGTATTCGGTCGTGGTCACGCAAACCTCTGGCGGCGCGGAGAGGCAGGGGTCATTCAGGTCGACCGGAACCGGTTCCTCGCCAGGGTCATCCACGGAAACGCTGGTGAAGAGCACGCCTGAAGCGGAATACACCGCAATCTGGGCCGAGGCATCGAACCCGGTGCCATTCGCATTGTCGGGGCCGCAATCCCGATAGAGCCTCAACGTCACACGGTACTGGCTCCCCCCCAAATGGTCATAGTACATGTCCCCCCCGATGATGTGCGTCGCTTGGGCGCCCATCGCGCCCAGAAGGGCGAGGACCAGGACCGCAAGTCGTCGGAGGAGGCGCATGGGCTCAGATCATTGGCGCGTGCCTACCGCAGTATGGTGACGTGCCCGGTGTATTCGCGGCGATCCTCCAACACCAGGACATAGTAATAGGTGCCCTCCGGGACGTCTTCACCCGTCCATTGGCTCCTGTAATTGCGGGCCTCGTAGACCTTGTTGCCCCATCGGCCATACACGGACAGCTCATTCGGGTAGTATTCGATGTTCGGGATGACGAAGGCCTCATTCACCCCATCCCCATTCGGGCTGAACACATTGGGCACTACCACCGGTCCTCCTTCCACCGCATAGGCCAAGGAGGCCGTGTCCGAGCATCCCTCCTCCGTGGTGATGACCAGTTCGATGATGTAGGTCGCCGGCCACCCTGCGCTCCAGACCGCCGTGGGCGCTGACGGGGCGAAGACCGAGCCATCGCGCAGCCAGTCCCATTGGGCGATGACACCGCCATTCGGGTCACTGGTATCCGTGAAGACCACAGGCGTGCCCACGAGCTGAGGCGGGTCCGGATCGGCCTCGAAGGAGGCTTCGGGGAGTGCGTAATTCATGACCGTTTCGGTGACGAATGCCGTGCAGCCGTTCTCAGCAACGAGCAAAGAGACCTCGTGCACCCCCGGACCGGCGAACTGCACCTGAACGATGCTATCGGAACTGGTCTGGGGCGTGCTACCGGCACCCAACTGCCAGTTCAGCGCCGCATTCGGTCCGAATGCCCCGTCGGCAACGAGCATCACCGGCTGGTTGCCGCAAAATGGTGGCGGAACCCGAACCATGGGCTGAGGGGCGAGGTAGACATTGAAGGTGGACTGCGCGGTATCGGCACAGGTCGTCCCGGGGTTGGCGATCAAGGTCACGGTATAGGTACCGGGCTCGGCATAGGTCCAGGCCGGGTTCCATGCATTGCTCGTATCGCTCGTCTGCTCCGGCACGCCGAAGTCCCAATGCACCGCCTGCGCGCCAGCAGTGGCGCTGGCAAAGGGCACCGTCAGGCTGGTGCAGAACTCCGATTGGGGCTGTATGCCGCCCGTAACGACCGCGTCGCAGGCCACCACCTTGAAGAGGAAGTCGCGCCGTGTCTCATTGATGAGGGCGCCGTTCCGGTACTCCTGGACCATGACGCCCACGGTGTAGTTGCCCTGCAGCGTGGGCGTGAGCGTCAGGAGGCCAGTTGCGGGGTCGATGGCAATGGACGGGTCGGAGTCGATCGGGTACCCCTCGGAATAGCCGACGCCCCATGGCAAAGGGGCGTAGGGCGGCGGGGCTGGCGGATTGGGCTGCGGGGCGAGCGCCGTGCCACCGTTGTAGGGCGTACACAGCGAATAGACCAACGAATCGCCATCCGGATCGGCAGCGCTATGGTCGAAGCTGAGCGGCGCATCGAGGCACAGGGCAACCGGGGGCAGCTCATTGAATCGCGGCGCGCTATTGGACTCAATGGGCTGGGCCGGGATCCTCGTCATCACCGTAAGGCCCAGGTCACCGGGGTCGACGAGGTTGCCGATGATGGCGGTGCGGCAGCAGCGCTGATAGGACAGGACATAGCCGTTGGGGCTGGCAGGAAGATTGAACAGACCCGTGTACGAAGTGGTCTCCACGCAGACATCCGGCGGCAGCGTCAAGCATGGGGAATCGAGGGTGATCGGGACAAAGGAGCCACCCGGGAAGGTCAGCGTCTGCACCGAAAGCAACCCGCCCCCCGCCCCATCGAAGACACCGATGGCTGCCGTGGGGTCGAATGCGATGCCCGAGCAGTCTCGGTACAGCTTAAGCGTAACCTGGTAGAGGCCGTTTCCAACCGCGTCGTAGTAGAGCTCCCCGCCGATGATGTGCGTGGCACGCACCTCCTGCGCCATGGCCAAGGCCAAGGCCAAGGCGACGAGATTCCGCTTCATGCTCATTCGACCCGGTAATTGGCCTTGGGGTTGCCTGCGCCTCGGCTGGGGATGGTGAAGTTACCGAATCGTCCGAAACAGCGCCTCCCATTCAGCGCCGTCAAAGGGTGCATACCGTCCCTCTGCGCAAGCGATCATCTCGGCGATGCGGAGCTTTTCCGGATAGGCCTCCGCATGCACCGCATGATGCACAAGCCGGCTGCCGATGCGCTGCAGCTCATGAAACGCGTGCGAGGAATCGATCCGGTAGTAATGCCCGCCGCCGGCCAGCTGGCGGTACACGGGAAACCCATCGGACCCCTCCGGTTCGGTACGGCTATCTTCCCGCGCTGCCATGGGACCATTCCTTGACCGCCTTGCCGAGGCCTTGCTGAGCACGCATGGCCAGGCGCTCGATCGCGTGGCGGTGGTGCTGCCGAGCCGAAGAGCGGGCCTGCACCTGCGAAAGTACCTTGCCCGACGCCATGGCCGCGCGCTCTGGAGTCCCGAGGTGCTGGACCCCGGGGCCTTCCTGGCCCGGATCGCCGGCTGGCGGCAAGGCACTTCCACTGAGCTCCTGCTGATGCTCCATCAGTGCCACAGGGCCGTCTCCGGCGCGCAGGCAGAGCCCTTGCATGAATTCCTACAGTGGGGACCGACCACCTTGCGGGACCTGAGCGAGGTGGATGCGCATCTCCTGGACCTCGACCAGGTGTACAAGGACCTGCGGGCATACCATGAGATCGAGACCTGGAGCCTGAAGGGGTCGGAATTCCTGACCGCCTCGCAACAGCGCACCGTGGCCAGCTGGGAGGGCACGGGCCGGCTGCATAGGTTGTTCACCGAACGGATGCACGAGCGCGGTGTGGGCACTTCGGGCGCCATTGCGCGGCGGGCTGCATCGATCACGGGAGGCGGCACATGGTCCTCGCCATGGGCCTCCGTCTGGGTTGCCGGCCTGAATGCACTCGACCCGGCCACCACTGCCGTATTGAAGCACCTGCAACGGCTGGGTGTGCTGCAACTGGCATGGGATGGGGACCGCCATTATGTGGAATCGCCCGACCATGAGGCCGGCCGCTTCCTGCGCCGGTCCATGGAGGCCTTTGGAACCGGCAGCCTCGCCTTGGGCAATCTGATCAGCGAACGGCAACGGCGGATCTCCCTGCGCACCAGCCCCGATCGAATGACCATGGTGGCCGACGCGGCCGCCTGGGTGCACCGCTTGCCCCAAGCCGACCGTACCGACACGGTCATCGTGCTCGCCGACGAGGGATTGCTGCTCCCCCTGCTGGAGGCGATGCCCGCCGATATGGGACCGGTGAACATCTCCATGGGTGTGCCGCTGGACTCGTTGCCGGTCCACGGGCTGGTGGAGAAGTACCTGGGGCTCTTCGATGGATCCGGCCGTATTCCCACGGCGGGCCTCATCGATCTTGTCACGCATCCGCTGCTCCATCAAGGCCCGGCAACGCTGGCTCTGACGGCAGCCTTGCGCGCCACGCAGCAGATTCGCCTGAGCCCCGATAGGATCAACACCGAATTGAAACGGGCAGGCGTGGCCTCGGCGGCGACGGTCGCACTTTGCGCCGGACCACTCACTCCTTCAGCAGCTGTCCAGGCTCTCATCGGGTGGGGCAGGCAGGCCCGGCCCACCGATGCGCTGGCTCAGGAACAGCTGTTCGTCGTTGCCCGCCTCGAGCGCGAGCTGGCCATCGCCCTGGCGCAGGCCGACGGACCATCGGAGCGCATCCCCGAATTCCTGGCCGTGCGCAAGCGCCTGCTGGGGCATGCGGAGCTGGCGCTTTTCGGTGAGCCCTTGGAAGGGCTGCAGATCATGGGGTTGCTTGAGACGCGGGCCATCGACTTCAAGCGGGTGCTGATCGTGGGCGCCACGGAGGGAACCCTCATCGGCAGGGATGAGCCGATGAGCTGGATCCCCTTCGACCTGCGACGGCACTACCGGCTTCCGTTGAGGGCCGATGCCGAGGCCATAGGTAGTTATCACATCCACCGGCTGCTCCACCAGGCCGAGGAGGTTGTTCTGCTGCACGCTACAGGCAGCGACGGCTCCGCGCCAGCCCGATTCCTTGACCTTTGGGCGCACGAGCTTGTACCGCGCAGCGCAACCATACTGCAGCGGACCGAACTGGCTGCGACCTGCCACCCGCGGCCGAAAGCGAGGCCGCATGCGGAAAAGGCCCCGTGGGTCCTGGAGCGCCTGCACGACCTTACTGCCAAAGGCCTTTCACCATCGGCGCTGGGCGTTTGGCTCCGGTGCCCCTTGGACTTCCATGCCCGTTACGTCCTGGGCGTGAAGGAGCTCGAAGCACCCGGCACCGAGCTTGGGAGCGATGCGCTCGGCACCGCCGTCCACAAGGCCCTGGAGGCCCTCTACCGCAAATGGCTCGGGAGCCCGCTGGATGCGGATCGGGTGAGGGAGGCTGCCGGCTCGGTGGAGGCGCTCCTATTTCGCGAGCTCTCCGGCCGCTTCGACCGTGCCATGCTCGAGTCGGGGAGCTTCCTCTTGCAGCGGTCCATGGCCGCCGATTCCCTGGCCAGGCATTTGGCCGCCGAGGCGCACCGCGTGGCGAGGTCCGTCACCATCCCCCTTGCGGTGGAGCAACCGATGGCTGCAGCACTGCCCGGCGGCCTGCGCATGCGAGGCACCTGCGATCGACTGGAGCTCCGGGATGGTGTGCTGCACATATTGGACCTCAAGACGGGAGGCGTGCGCGAGGAACAGCTCCGTATTAAGGACCTTAGCCGTGAAGCGCTGCATCCACGCAGCCAATTCGCACTTCAGCTGCTCATGTACGCGACGATGGCGCTGGAAGCCGACCCGGCCCTGCCCGCGGTACGTGCCGGAATCATCCCGCTGCGCACCCCATCGCAGTCCGGCGGCATCTGGCTCACCATTGGCCGCGACCCGGATATCAGACGCGAGCAATTGCCCGCCATGCGCGACCTGATCACAATGCTGGTGCAGGAATTGCTCGACCCGCATCGGCCCTTCGTGCACAACCCGGATAGCCGGCATTGCCTAAGCTGCCTGCGGGGCTGAAATGAAGAGAGGGCCCTCGGGGCCCTCTCCTGATCGGCGATGAGGCCGGGGCTCAGCGGTAGACCACCTTGTGGGTGGAGGTCTCGCCGTTGCGCTTCACCTTCAGGTAGTACGCGCCATTGCTCATGCTCGTGAGGTCCATCTCCTTGGTGTAGCGGCCCTCGAAAGCGCGTAGGGTCTCGTTGTATACCGATTGGCCAAGCGCATTATGGAGCTCAACGGTCACATCCGCCGGCGCGGCCGAGGTGAATGACACGGTGAAACGGCCATTGTTCGGATTCGGCTGGATGGTGACACCGCCGCTCTCCTCGGCCGTCGCAAGCCCCTTATAGATGGCACCGGTGCGATCCTGCCCCCCGAGGGAGATGTAGTAGTTGGCGTTGTGCGCCACCTCACGCGTCCAAGCATCGTTGATGAGCTCGAATTCGCCCTTGCCGCTGACAGGAATGGATGCCACGACAATCTCCTCACCCGCCTTCCAATCCTCCTCGAGGGATGCCATCGGCGTCATGCCGAATCCGGCGAAGACCTGGTAATTGAACGTTCCATGCTCATGGGCACCTCCGCTGCGGCGGACCGGCATGTATTGCGCCGCAGCGCCCTCCTGCTGGAGCGTGCCGAGCGTGGCACCCGTGGAGCGGTCCCACCGGATGGTGAAGACCAGGCTGGAAACGATACCATCGAAGTCAGCCGTGGGGCGCAGATGCACCTCCAAGCGATCGCCATTGCGATGCAGGCCGATATCAACGTTCTGGGCGCTGGTCGTCCCTGCGATGAAGCAAGCCAGTGCAAGCACGGCTGCGGAGTGAAGGACCTTCATGGGTTCCGGTGGGATTGGTGGGGATGATTCAGGGTGGCGCGAAGCCGCGGCAAGATAGCAGGGCGGCTCTCCAAACGCAAGGCCTTCCGTGAGCTTGTGGCCATGTTCTTGGAAAGCCATGAAAACCGAACAGGGGCCCTGAAAAGGGCCCCTGCGCGGTAAACCTGCAAGGAATGATTGGAACCAGCCCAAGGCCAGGAAGAAGGACCTTGGTTGATAGGAAGACGGCAGGGGTTGGGACGGGTTGCCGCAACCGTGAAAAAAAAATCAGGGCGTGAACTTGTAGCCCACTCCCCGTATGGAATGGAAGTGCTTAGGCTGCCGCGGATCGGCCTCGAAGTACTTGCGGAATGCGACGATGAAGTTGTCCACCGTCCGTGTGGTCGGGAACACATTATAGCCCCAGACCTTCTTCAGGATCTCTTCGCGCGATACCACCTCCCCTGCCTTATCGACCAACAGCCGCAGCAGCAGGGTCTCGCGCTGGGTGAGTTGGTGGTGCACTCCGTCCACCCCGATGGCCTCGAACCGGTCGAAATCGATGGAACCGCCGGTGAACGCGAAGCGCTGGGGAGGCGGGCTGTCCTGCTGCTTGGCGGAGCGCGCAATGAGCTTGCCCACGCGCAGCAGCAGCTCCGTAAGGTCGAAAGGCTTGCCCAAGTGGTCATCACCTGCCCGCAGGCCCCTGACCCGGTCCGCCGCTTCATTCCGGGCCGTAAGGAACAGGACGGGCACCTGATTCCCCTCCAAACGGATCGTCTCCACCACGGTGAACCCGTCAATGCCTGGCAGCATCACATCCATGATGACCAAATCGAAATGGGCGCCGCGCAGCCGATCCAGGGCATCAGGGCCCGATGATGCGGTGGTTACGCCATAGCCCTCCAGCTCCAGGTTGAGCTTGAGGGTAGTCCGCAAGGAGGCCTCGTCCTCCACAAGCAGGATCCGTTCTTCGGCCATGCGGCAAATATCCGGCTCTACTTTTGACGCATGCGCTTCACCGCGGAACATGCCGCACATGCCGGGGACCTTGCGCCCGGAACGCTGGTCTCCCACCTAGGCATCACATTCCACACCGATGAGGAGGGGCGGCTGTGCGCCTCCATGCCCGTGGATGGCCGGACGCAACAGCCCATGGGCCTGCTGCACGGCGGCGCCACAGCGGCCTTGGCAGAGACCTTGGGGAGCGTGGGGTCGGCTCTGCTGGTCGTTCCGGAGGGCCGCGGGGCCGTGGGCATCGAGCTTAACGTCAACCACCTCAAGGGCGTCCGCTCCGGCGAGGTGGTGGCCACCGGCGAACTGCTGCATGCCGGGCGCACCACGCACGTCTGGGACATCCGGGTGCGGAACCAAGCGATGGAGCTCTGCGCGGTATGCCGACTCACCATCCTCATCATCGAGCAGCGGTGAGCGGCGCTGATGTCCTGGATGAACTCCTCCGCAGCGGCGCCACCTTCGCGGCCTTCCGGGAGCCGGGCGGAGCGGCGCAGGCCTATGTGCAGCATTCAGCGGCGCTGGACCTAGCCCAGGAGGGTGAACCTTGCTTCGTGCTGGCTCCATTCGAGACGGAAGGAGAAAAGGCACTGTCCATCCGGCCCGACGTGCTCCTGGCCCTCGGTGAAGCGCATCCGGCCCCGGATGGCACCGCCCGCGCCACCGCCTGGACCAACGCCCGATTGCGGGACGGGTTGGACAGGTCCGGCTATCGGCGGGCGGTGGCCGCAGCACTGGCGCTCCTGCAGCCGGGCACCCTGCGGAAGGTGGTGCTCGCGCGCACGGTGCGGGCGCCGCTGGGACCCGCCACGGCCGGCCGGTTGTTCGAGGCGGCCTGCGCAGCTCATCCCCGGGCCCTGGTGGCACTGGTGGCCACGGAGCGGTTCGGGACCTGGCTGGGCGCCACGCCTGAAAGGCTGCTGGTGGCTCAAGGAGGCCACTTGGAAGTGGACTCCCTGGCCGGCACCTTATCCATCGGGTCAGCTCCCCGCTCCGCAGCCTCCTGGGGTGCGAAGGAGCGCGAAGAGCAGGCTGTGGTCACTGAGGAGATCATGCACCGGTTGCGGCATGCCGGTGCGACGGGGCTTTCCATCCACGGACCTGAAGTACGGACCGCCGGCCCATTGGCCCATCTGCATACGCGGATCACAGGCTGCCTGAACACGGCAGCTGTGCTCGCCCTCGCCGGCGAACTCCACCCCACGCCTGCGGTCGGAGGGATCCCCCGGACGGAAGCCCAGCGCCTGATCGCGGCCCTGGAGCCCCGGAAGCGCTCCCTGTATGCGGGCTACTGGGGCCCTATGGACGGCGGCGGTGCGCGGCTCTTCGTGAATATCCGGTGCATGGAACTGAGCCCGACGGATGCCCTTCTCCACGTTGGCGCGGGCATCACCGCTGCGTCCGACCCTGACGGCGAGTGCGACGAAGTTGAGCTGAAGGCCCGCACCTGGACCGACCTCATCGCCCGGGTGCAGAGGGGCGGATAGCTTTGCCGGGCCGATGCCCACATCCGACCACCTCTCCGCCGCCGAACTCGCACGCCTCTGCCTGGCCAAAGGCGTCCGCCACGCGGTGATCAGCCCCGGATCGCGCAGCGCCCCCCTGGTGATCGCCTTCAACCGGCTGGATGGCATGCAGTGCCTTCAGGTCATCGATGAGCGCAGCGCCGCCTTCTTCGCCATGGGCATGGCGCAGCAGCTGCATGCCCCTGTGGCCCTCATCTGCACCAGCGGCAGCGCGGTGCTCAACTACGGCCCGGCCATCGCGGAAGCGTTCTACCAGCGCATCCCGCTGCTGGTGATCACCGCCGACCGCCCGGAGGAATGGGTGGACCAGGGCGAAGGGCAGGCCATCCGCCAGCAAGGCGTGCTCGCGCTGCACATGAAGAAGAGCGTCCAGCTCCCGCGCCTCATGACCGACGACCTCTCGCGCTGGCACGGCGGGCGGCTGATCAACGAGGCCATCGACGCCACCTTGCTGCCGGTACCCGGACCGGTGCATGTGAATGCGCCCTTCGCGGAGCCGCTCTATGGCTCCATCGACGGCTCGGGCCAGCCATCACGCGCAATCGCCCAGGTGCTGACGGAGCGCTTCATCCTTCCCGAGCATGCGCGCTGGCTCATCGCCAACCTGAGCGCAAGCCGCAGGGTGATGGTGCTCGGCGGCCAAGGCGTTTGGAGCGATGGCTTGAAGAAGCAGCTCAAGCAGCTCGCCGCGCTGCCGCAGGCCATCGTGATGGTGGAGGCCACCAGCAACCTCGACGATGAGGCGTTCATCACCTGCATCGACCGCGCGATCGAAGGCGTGGACACGGTGAATGAGGCCGACCTGAAGCCCGACCTGCTCATCACCTTCGGCGGCGCCGTGGTGAGCAAGCGCATCAAGGGCCTGTTGCGGAAGTGGAAGCCCGCGCAGCACTGGAACATCGATGCCGGGCAGCGCCACTACGACACCTACCAGAGCCTCACGCACGACATCGCCGTGAGCCCCGAGGTCTTCTTCGCGCAGATCGCCGCCGGCGTGAAGCCGAGCGAGAGCATCTACGGCGAGGCCTGGCGCATGGTGGATGCGCGCACCCGGGACCGGCACGCCGCGATCCTGAACGAAACGCCGTGGTGCGACCTGAAGGCGAGCGAGATCATCCTCCAGCGCATCCCGGAAGGCAGCGATGTACACCTGGCCAACAGCACCCCCGCGCGCTATGCACAGCTCTTCGACCGCCGCATGGGGCTGCGCTGGTTCAGCAACCGCGGCACCAGCGGCATCGACGGCTGCACTAGCACCGCCGTGGGCAGCGCCTTCGCCTCGCAGCGGCCCACCACGCTCATCACCGGCGACACGGCCTTCCTCTACGACAGCAACGCCTTCTGGAACAAGCACCTCTCCCCTGCCCTGCGCATCATCGTCATCGACAACGGCGGCGGCAACATCTTCCGCTACATCGAAGGACCGGACAAGGACCCTGCATTGCTCAAGTGGTTCGAGGCGCCGCATGGGCGCGATCCGCTGGCACTGGTGAAGTCGTTCGACCTGCCGTGGCGCGAGGCGAAGGATGGCGATACGATGCGTGAGGGTTTGGATTGGCTCTACGGCGACCACACGAAACCAGCCGCGCTCGTGGTGCGAACGGATGCGGAGCTGAGCCCGAAGGCGCTGCGGGAGTATTTCAAATCCCTGAGGTCATGATTCCACCGAACAGATTCGCCGTCATCCTCATCGTGTTGTTCGGAGCAGCGATCAGCCATTCGGCCGTCGCTGGTTCCGGCACGGCCAGGCTCACGTGCACATCGGCTTCAGGCAAGACGACCTTCTCCGCATTCTTGCAGGATATCACCGGCATCTTCGAGGGAGGCACGTTGACCATCGATGGCGAGTCGATTTCGTTTCCTGAAGCGGGCAACTGCGACACTGGGGATGTGGTCTGGGACCCCGAGAACGGCGTGTTCACCATTTCGTTCATGCATGGCGCTCCGGACGGGCCGATCTGGTTCAGATTCTGGGCATTGCCAGGAACATTCCGGATCATCTCGAAGGACCGCGGCTCCGCCAACGGGGCCATCTATGAGTTCGACGGCGTAATCGAGTCGAAGGAACCACGGCCGGACAAGAGTCTGATCACGCCCCGAATCAAGTTGTCCTGTCGCTTGGAATACAAGATTTGAGCATGTTGAAGCACTGGCTCGCCGCCTTCCGCCTCCGCACACTGCCTCTGGCCGTGAGCAGCATCATCGCGGGAAGCGCGCTCGCGTGGTTCCATGGCGCGTTCCAGGCACCTGTCCTGGTGCTGGCGCTCATCACCGCTATCCTGCTGCAGATCCTCAGCAACCTGGCAAACGACCTCGGTGACCACCAGCACGGCACCGACAACCAGGAGCGCGTGGGGCCGCAGCGCGCGGTGCAGAGCGGAGCCATCTCGCCGGCCGCAATGAGGCGCGCCATGATCATCTGCGGAGCGCTGGCTTTCGCCAGCGGCATCGCGCTCATCATCACCGCGCTCGGGCTCTCGCCGGTCACGCTCGCGTTCCTTCTGCTCGGGCTGCTCGCCATCGGTGCGGCGGTGAAGTACACCTTCGGCAGGAACCCTTACGGCTATGCGGGGCTCGGCGACCTGAGCGTGCTGCTCTTCTTCGGCATCGTCGGCGTCTGCGGCACCTACTACCTGCACACCGGGTATATCGACACGATCATCCAGTTGCCCGCATTCGGCTTCGGCCTGCTCAGTACCGGCGTGCTCAACGTCAACAACCTGCGCGACATCAGGAACGACAAGTCCAGCGGCAAGATCACCATGGCCGTGCGCCTCGGCTTCGATGCGGCCAAGGGCTACCACGGCATCCTCCTCATGGGCGGCCTCCTGTGCCTCATCGCCTTCACCGCGGTCGCCTTCCGGGGCATGCCGCAATGGGGCTGGTTGATCACTTTGCCCGCGCTAGGCACACACTTGCGCACGGTGCTCCGCGCGCATGATCCCGCCTCGCTCGATCCGCAGTTGAAGAAGCTCGCGCTCATCACCTTCTTCACGGCGCTCGCCTTCAGCGCCGGGCTTATCCTTGCGGCATGATCAAAGCGCGCTGGATCGAACGCACGCTGCAACCACGCTTCGAGCTCGGCACATCGAAGGGCCCGATCCATGCGCGCACTGTCTGGTACATGATCGCCTGGAATGAGGACCAGCCGCAACTGAAGGGCATCGGCGAGGTCGCGCTCTTCCCCGGTCACAGCAAGGAATTCCCCGCCGATGTGAAGCTGAAGCTGACGGAGCTCTGCGAGCGCACCGACAACTGGGCCGCACGCGCCATGACCGACCTGGCCGATGTGCCCAGCGTGCGCTTCGCCGTGGAGCAATGCCTGCGCGACCTCGAGGCCGGCGGCACCAAGACGCTCTTCCCCTCGGACTTCACGCTGGGCAAGCAGGGCATCCCCATCAATGGCCTGGTCTGGATGGGCGACAAGCCCACCATGAAGCAGCGCATCCGTGAGCAGATCGAAGGCGGCTACACCACGGTGAAGATGAAGATCGGCGCCATCGGAATCGATGATGAGCTGGAGCTGCTTCGCGCCGTGCGCAAGGAGTTCAGCGCGGACGACATCACCTTGCGCGTGGATGCGAATGGCGCCTTCAGCGCGCACCAGGCGCCCGAAGTGCTCAAGCGCCTCGCCGAATTGCAGGTGCACAGCATCGAGCAGCCCGTGGCGCCAGGGCTCTTCGAGGTGATGGAGGAGCTGTGCGCGAGCACGCCCATCCCCATCGCCTTGGACGAGGACCTCATCGGCCTGAACACCCACGACGCCAAGGCGGACCTGCTCGACCATGTGAAGCCGCAGCACATCGTGATCAAGCCGAGCCTCGTGGGCGGCTGGAACGCCGCGCATGAGTGGATCGGGCTCGCCGAGGCGCGCGGCATCGGCTGGTGGATCACCTCCGCACTGGAGAGCAGCATCGGCCTCAATGCCATCGCGCAATTCACCGCCACGCTGAACGTGACCGCGGCGCAGGGCCTCGGCACCGGCAAGGTCTACGCGAACAACATCCCATCGCCCCTGCTGGCTGAGCGCGGCTACCTGCGCTACCGCCCCGAGGCGGAGTGGGACCTCTCGCTGCTCGACTGATGGCCGAGCGATCGCCCTATCCGTCCATCGCCAAGGCCTTCGAGCGCATCACCCTTGATGGTGAATCGCTTTCCGCGTTCGCGTTCCTCCAGCGGCTGGAGGATCGAGGCCGCAAACGCGATGAGGTTTGGATCCGCGAGCTGCGCATGACCATGTCCCAACTGATCGCCCATGGCCATCTGCCGGCGATCACCAGCGGCACCACCGGTCCGCCCAAGCGCTTCACCATCCCCAAGCGCGATCTCGTGATGAGCGCGCGCCTGACGGGCGCCGCCTTCCAACTGATGCCAGGGGACCGCGTGCTGCACTGCCTTCCCGCGCAGTTCATCGCCGGCAAGATGATGCTCATGCGCGCCTTCGCCCTGGGGCTGGATATCCACCTGATCAACCCGCGCGGGAGCGTGCTGGACAACCTGCAGGCGCAAGAACGCTTCCGCTTCACCGCCATGGTGCCGCTGCAGCTGCACCGCGCCATCCAGGAGGACCGCGGCCGCGTGGAGCGGCAGTTCGACACGATACTGCTCGGCGGCGGCCCGGTGAGCGATGCGCTGATGGAGGTCCTCAGCACCCTCGGGACGAATGTCCTCCAGAGCTACGGCAGCACGGAGACCGTGACGCATGTGGCCCTCCGCCGCATCAATGGCCCAGCGCCCGAGGACCATTTCACCGCCATCGGCGCATGCCACTTCGCCCGCGACCCGCGCGGATGCCTGGTGGCATACACGCCGCACCTCGGCACGAAGCAGCACGTGACCAACGACCTCGTGGAACTGGTCGACGACACACGGTTCCGCTGGCTCGGCCGTATCGACAATGTGATCCTCAGCGGCGGCAAGAAGATCTTCCCCGAGCAGCTCGAGGCAAGGACCGCCGGGGCGATCCCCTATCCGCACTACTTCACCCGCGTGCCAGACCCGGTGCTGGGCCAGGCGGTGATGCTGGTTCTGGAGACCGAGCTGCCGCGGGAGCAGGTGCTGCCCGAGGTGATGGAGAAGCTCACGGCCGTGCTGCATCCGCACGAATGGCCCCGGCGCGTGCAGGCGCTGCACCGCATCAGCCGGACCCCCAGCGGCAAGATGATCCGGGGGTGAGCAGGCGCCTCAGCGCATGTTGTTCACGGCCTCCTTGTCCAAGGGCTCCTCATCGTCATCATCGAGCGGCCTGACCCCGGTGTAGGTGCGCCACTTGGCCAGCACGGCTTCCATGTCGGCCGGCAACGGGCTCTCGAAGCGCATGCGGCGGCCCGTGGCAGGATGATCGAAGTCGAGCGTGCGGGCATGGAGCGCCTGCCGCGGCAGCAGTTCGAAGCAGTTCTCCACGAACTGCCGGTACTTGGTGAAGGTGGTCCCCTTCAGGATGCGGTCACCTCCATAGGCGGCGTCGTTGAAGAGCGGATGGCCCGTCCACTGCATGTGGACGCGGATCTGGTGGGTGCGGCCGGTCTCGAGCTTGCATTCCACCAGCGTCACGTATCGGAATCGCTCCACCACGCGCCAGCGGGTCACCGCCGGCTTGCCCTGCTCGCCGTCCGGGAAGACCTGCATCACCGTCCGGTCCCTGAGACTGCGCCCGATGTGGCCCTCCACGACGCCCTCGTCCTCGGCGAAATCGCCCCACACCAGGGCGTTGTACCGCCGGTCGCTCGTCCGGTCGAAGAACTGGCGGGCCAGGTGGGTGAGCGCCTCTTCGGTCGTGCCCACCACCATCACGCCGCTGGTATCCTTGTCCAGGCGGTGCACCAGGCCGGGACGGGGGATCTCTGCGCCGGGCACGGCAGGGAGCTTGCCGAAGTGGAACAGCAACGCGTTCACCAGCGTGCCCGTCCAGTTGCCGTGGCCGGGATGGACCACCAGGCCCGCGGGCTTGTCGATCACCACCACATGCTCATCCTCGAACAGGATCCGCAGCGGGATGTCCTCGGGCAGCAGCTCCACCTCGCGCTGCGGGTAAGGCAGCACGATGCTGATGACATCGCCCGGCTTCACCTTCTGGCTCGGCTTGGCCGGCTTGTCGTTCACCAGCACGTTGCCCGCCCTGGCGGCCACCTGTATGCGGTTGCGCGAAGTGTTGGCCAGCCGGTCGAAGAGGAATCGGTCCAGACGGATCAGCGTCTGCTTCGGGTCACAGACGATGCGGTGATGCTCGTACAGCTCCTGCTCCTCGCGGAGCTCATCGGTATCCTGGGCCATCAGCGTTGGATCAGCAGCCGCTCCTGGGCGATGAGGGCGCCATCGCCGCCTTCGACGCGCACGATGTAGATGCCCGGGGTCAGCGCCGTGGCACTCAGCGCCCCCCCGGCGCGGTAAGGCTCCTGGAGCACCGACCGGCCCATTGCGTCGAAGACGCGCAACTCGGCCGTGCCATCGGCAGACGGGCATTCCACGGTGAAGGCCTCCCTGGCCGGGTTCGGATAGATGGTGACCGCGCGTGGGCTGTGCTCCTCCAGGCCGGCGAAGGGGTCATAGCCGGCGACGAAGACCGGACGCATCATCAACGAGCCTTCGAAGGAGGTGTTGGCGAAGCTCCCCGAGGTGCTGTAGAAGATCTTGTTCCTGTTGTTGCGGTTGCGGTCGAACCCGATGTTCATGGGCACCGCATTGGTCTGCGTCCAGCCGATGTAGAAGGTGTTCTCCACCCAGATGGTGCTGTCCAGCGGATACTCCACGAACCTGTCGATTCCGTCGAGCCGGTACTCCGGCGTGCTGAAGGTGAAATTCTGGTGCAGGACGGTGGGCGGCGTGAGGCTGCTCCACACGGTGATGAGGAAGGAGCCATTGAGCGGATTCTGCTGCGGCGGCGGATTGGCCTGCGGATTGAAGTACATGCGGACGGCGCGCAGCGAATCGCCCCCCACAAGGTCGAAGCGGTAGGCCAGGCGGGCGCCCGAGGCGTTCAGTCCATAGCCCATCTCCGCGCTGCCATCATCGTAGGCCATGTAGTTGCTGATCTCCTGCACGAAGGTGACCGTGTCGTTGTAGCGGTTGATGTCGGGCGTGGCGTTGGTCCAGAGCTTCACGCGCCAGAAGGCCGCATCGGTGCTCAGCGCGGGGTCGTAGGTGAAGTTGTTGGGCGCACCGGCCACAGGATGATTGCTGCTGAAGATCTGGCCGGCATTGTTGCTCGGATTGAGCCCATTGGTGAAAGCGCTCAAGGGCCCGGCGTTCTCCTCGCGGGCCAGCATGCCGTAGGTGATGAAGCGGTCCTGGCTGTCGAGGTTGCGCTGCTGGGCCTGGATGGATTGCGCCATATAGGACTGGGGCGCTTGGGCGAACTTGCTGAAGGTGACGCTGGCGTAGGTCTCCAGGAGGCTCGTCTCCGGATACATGTAGGCCACGTCGATCAGGCGCGTATCGTCGAAGGTGCGCTGCGCGCCCAATCGCACATAGTCGAGGTGCCAGTGGTCGAAGGAGCCGCTGAGCGTGGCGTAGTTCAGGAAGCGGAACTGGAAATCGGACTTGAGGAACTTGGTGAGCTTGATGGGCACCAGCACCTGCTCAAAGGGCTGGAGCGGGCGGTACGGCGTGCTCCATACACGGTACCAGAACTGCTCATCGGGGGCGTAGAACTCCAGGACCAGGCTGTCCTGCGGCTGCACGTTGCCATCGCCGCTGAGGCCTTGGGGCTGAAAGAAGAAGCTGAGGTAGAGCGAATCGGAAGGGTCGTACCCGGCGAGGTCGATCGGCACGGAGGTGAGCCGGTCGGCGATGCCATAGGAGGAGTACTGCGGGTAGTTGTAGGGATAGCCCGTGCGCGAAAGGCCGTCGAAGGTGGCCACGCCGATGCTGGGCGGTTCGATGGGGTAATTCCCGTTGATGTAGACGTCATCGTCCTCCCACAGCACCAAGGGCACCACGCTGCCGTCGGCATTGGTGTAGGTGGCCGCATCGGCCGCGACGGTATAGACGAGCAGCGAGTCCTGGATGTACTCCGGAGAGAGCAGGTCGAGCGTATCGGGCGAGGGCGACTGAACGGTGTCGAAGACGCTGTAGGCCGGCCAGGCGGTCACCGTCTGCCCTGTCACGGGGTAGGCCGTTACGTCGCGGACCGTGAGCGACACCGAGGGCAGGGCGCTCCGAACGGTCGTATCCAGCGCCGTGTCCGTGGTGTAGAGGAAGGTGGTGTCATCGCTGAAGACCATGTCCGGCGTGGACACGCCGGCCACCTCGAGCCGATAGCTGGTCTCCGTGAGCGACACGCCGGCATCACCAGGTTGCGCCCAGCGCCGGCGGGTGCGGTTGACGGAGAAGTCATCGATGATCGGCAGCACCGTCTGCGGCGCATTCTGATAGATGAAATGCGTGTTGAGCCCGTCCGACTTGCGCTGGGAATCGAGGGCCTCGGGGACGGGCCTTGCGTCGAGGGGCACCAGCACCTCCCCTTGGGCGAGGAGGTGCCCGGTAAAGCCAGCCAGGGCAATGGCGAGCAGGAGACGGTCAGGGTTCATCGATGCTGTCGGGTTGGGCATACCGAGCGGGATCGTTCCAGCCGGTGGCGGGGCGCAAGCCGGCGGTATCGGCGGTAAGCCAGAGGTCGATGGTGCTGCCCAGGGCAATGCGGTTATTGGAGCCTGAGGAGGGCGATTGGCGGCGCACCCGTGCAAACGATGAATCGGCCTTCGTATTGCAGGACACGCATTCAACCAGCACCCCCAGGTTCAGCGAGGCCATGTTGAGGACGAGTTGCACGTCGGCCAGGGATAGCCCGGTGAGGTCGGGCACCGGTACACGCTCCCCGTTCTCGCCGCTACCCAGCACCAAGGTGATGGCCTCGCCGCGACGGATACGCTCGTCCGGTGCGATGGGCTGGCCCTTGTAGAGCTGGGCGATCACGCAATCCACACAGGGGTCGGGCTTGTACTGCAGCTCCTTCACCTTCAGGCCGAGGATCTCGACGACCGAGAGCGCCTGCCGCTTGCTGAGGTCAACCAGCTTGGGCATGTCGATCATCTTGGGCTGGTTGGCGTTGAGCACGAGGTAGACCTTGCGGCCCGGCTTAACCTCCCGGCCGGCCTCGGGGTCCTGGTCCACCACGCTGCCCTTCGGCCGGTCGTCGGTGAAGACCGAGTCTATGACCACCGCCGTCAGATCGCGCTTGGCGAGCATGGCCTGGGCCTCCTCGAAGCTGACGCCGCCCACGTCGGGCACCCGCATGCCATCGCTGTGCCGTGTGTATGCTCTGAGCCAGGCCCAGCCGGCACCGAGCAGCAGCGCCGCCACCGCGATTGGGGCCAGAATAGGGAGCAGGCGCTTCATGGGAGGCGGGCGAAGATAGCCGGGGGCGGCCCGCACCATCCACAGGCCATGGTGCGTTCATGGCCGGGGCGGCGCTCGCTCCCTTGCAGGGGCTACGCCAACTTCGCCCCCAGAATCGCGTGCCATGCCCCTACCGCTCATCGCCATCGTACGTGGCGGCTACTCCGGTGAATCCGTCATCAGCATGCAGAGCGCTGCGCGCATGATGGCGGCCATCGACCGCAGCCTGTACGCACCGCTCTATGTCACCATCACGCGCGATGCGTGGACCTGCTCCACGGCCGATGAGCAGCCAATGGCTTTCGATCGCGGCACCTTCTCCATCGACCGCGGAGCGGGCCTTGAGCCATTCTCAGGCGCGCTCATCGCCATCCATGGCACACCGGGCGAGGACGGGCTGCTGCAGGGCTACCTGGACATGCTCGGGGTACCCTATCAGACCGGCGGCGTGCTCTCCATGGCACTCACCTTCAGCAAGCACAGCACCACCGCCCTGCTGCGCCAGGCGGGCATCGATGTCGCCCCCTCGGTACTCCTCTTCCAAGCCGATCCGGATGCGCAGGCCCGGGTGGATGCGCTGGGCTACCCTTGCTTCGTGAAGCCCGACCGCAGCGGGAGCAGCCTCGGCATCAGCAAGGTGAAGCAGGCCCATGAGCTCCCTGCCGCCCTCGACAGGGCGTTCGCGGAATGCACCACGGTGATGGTGGAGGGCGCCGTGGCCGGGCGCGAGCTCACCTGCGGGGTGATCGACCTGGGCCAGGGCCCCCTGCCCATGCCGGTCTGCGAGATCCGCACGGCGCGCGAGTTCTTCGACTACGAGGCCAAGTACCACAGCGCCGACACGCAGGAGCTCATCCCCGCGCCGCTGCCCGATGATGCGACGCGCCTGGTTCAGCAGCGCTCCGTGGCCATCTACCGAACGCTCGAATGCCGTGGCATGGCGCGCGTGGACCACATCTGGACCGGTGACCGGCTGGTGACCATCGAGGTGAACACCACACCTGGCTTCAGCGGGGCCAGCATCTTCCCGAAGATGCTCGAGGTCTCGGGCCTCGGCGTGGAAACGGCGGTGAACGGCCTGGTGCGGCGCATGCTTCAGCCGCGGCGCTGTAGGGCCGCCATGTAGCGCACCGCTTCGGCCATGGCCCGGCCGCGGTGGCTCATCGCATTCTTCTCCTCCGGGCTCATCTCCGCGAATGTGCGCGTGCTCCCCAAGGGCTTGAACACCGGGTCGTAGCCGAAACCGCCCTTGCCTTGTGGCGCTCCTGTGATGACGCCCTCCACGATGCCCTCGAACGTGCGCTCCTCGTCGGCGGATACGAAAGCGAGCACCGTGCGGAAGCGGGCCTGCCGTTCGGTTGCGCCATCCAGCTCCATCAGCAGTCGCCGCATGTTCGCCACCGGATCCCTGGCCTCGCCCGCATAGCGCGCGGAGCGCACCCCCGGCGCGCCGCCAAGCGCGTCAACCTCCAGTCCCGTGTCATCCGCAAGGCACGGCAGCCCGGTTCGGGCATGGGCATAGCGCGCCTTCTGGAGCGCATTCTCCGCAAGGGTCTCACCGGTCTCCGGCAGTTCGGAGGGAAGCCCCGCATCGGCGAGCGAGACCACTTCGAAGCGTTCGGGGAGCATGGCCCCCAGCTCGTCGACCTTTCCGGCATTGCCGGTGCAGAGGAGGATGCGCATCGGAAGGACGGGTGCCGCAACGGCGGTGATCCGGGGCGCGGCGAAGATGCAACACGGAGTCCGCCGGGTGACGCTTGATACATTGCCGGCCGCTAAGCCCCGCCTTTGCCCCTACGCAAAGCCATCGAGCATCTGCGGCACGATGTGCGCCGCATCCGCGAGAAGGACTCCTTCTCGCGCAATGCGTTCACGGTCTTCAGCGGCAACTCGGTGATGCTGCTGAGCCAGCTGATCCTCACGCCGCTGATCGCCCGCATCTACGGCCCCGAAGCCTATGGGATCTATGGCCTGGTGATGGCACTGGTGATGAACCTGTACGCCTTCGCCGACCTGGGCTACTCCAATGCGTACGTGCTGCCCAAGGAACCTGGGGACTTCTTCCACCTGCTGCGGCTCAACCTGGCCCTGCTGATGGCGGTGGCTCTGGCGGCGCTCGTGGCCGCCCTGGCGCGTGAAGGCATCTATCAGGCGTTGCCCTCTTGGTCGGCCATGGGCGACCTCTTCCTGCTCGTGCCCCTCATCCTCGTCGCCTATGGATCGGTACAGTTCGCCACCATGTGGCTGACGCGCGAGCGTGCCTTCCGCCGCAGCGTGATGATCGGCAGCGCTTCGCAGATCGGGCTGCGCGCCTTCAACCTGGTCTATGGCCTGATCACCAAAGGTGCGCTGCACGGACTGGTGCTGGGCGAGCTGGTGAGCGGCTGGGCTTCGCTCATCGCCTACCGCGTGGCCCTCTCGCGCCATGGCTGGCGCCACGTGCTCACGGGGTGGTCGCTGGCGGGGATCAAGCGGCTCGCCATCGAGTACCGGCGGTTCCCGCTCCTCACCTTCCCCGAGCGATGGGTCTCGCAGCTCGGCATGCAGCTGCCTGTCTTCCTCCTGATCGGCGACCCGGCGGTGGTGGGGCACTTCGCGCTGTCCGGTGCCCTGCTGCTGATCCCCTTGCGCGTCTTCGGCTATTCCTTCTCCACGGTCTATGTGCAGAAGGCCGCGGAAACAGTGGAGTCCGACCCCGAGCTGCTGGGCCGCATCACCAAAGGCCTGTACCAACGCCTGTTCTGGTTCGGACTGATCCCCTTCACCCTGCTGGTATTCTTCAGCGACGAGGCCTTCCGGCTCATCCTTGGCGAGGAGTGGCATGATGCGGGCGTGATCACGGCATACATGGGGCTGTTCTTCTACTTCCGCCTGCTGTCCGAGCCGATGGTGACGCTCTTCTATGCGCAGCGGCGCGAGCACCTGCTGCTGGTGTTCCAGTCCGTGCTCACCGCAGCGCGGCTCATCGCGCTGGTGGCGCTCATGCGGATCGATGCAGCTAGCGCCATCCTCGGCTTCTCGCTCGTGAGCGCCATCGGCTACCTGGTGCTCCGCCACCTCATCCTGCATGGCGTAGGGCAGCCGGCGCTGCGCCTCACGCTCCGCACCCTGGCCATCACCACGGCAGCCTGTGGGGCCCTGGCCGCCCTGCGCATGGCCGTGCTCGGCTCCTGGTTCCCCAGCCTGTGAGGGGTGGCGGTCTATTTTCGCAGGCGGCCCACCCATGCGCATCCTTCACATCGCCGGCTGGTACCCCCATCCGCAGGTGCCCGGCGAGGCGCTCTTCGTGGAGCGCCACGTGCGCAGCCTCAGCGGCCAAGCCGAAGCGGAGGTATGGCACATCGATGTGCGCCCCTCTCCGGGATGGAAGCTCACGCGACGCGGCCTTCGAGCCGACCGCACCCTCCTCCTTCACCTGCCGCTCCACCGCTGGCTCATCATCGAATGGATCGCCACGGCCCTCATCCTCTGGGCCTGGCTCACGCGCGACCGGAGCCGGCCCATCGATGCGGTGAACTTCCACATCGCCTATCCCAATTGCGCGCGCATCCGGTTGCTGAGGCGCATCATGCAACGGCCGATGGTGATCACCGAGCACTACAGCGCCTACCGGATCGGGTTCAACGCAACCGGGAGGGGCGTGGCCCGCATCAAGGCCATCTTCCACGCCGGTGCGCCCGTGATCGCGGTCTCCCGTGCGCTGGCCGCCGACATCACCCGCTTCGCAGGCCCCCCTGCACCTGTCATGCATGTGCTGGACAACGCCGTGGACACCGCGGTCTTCCGCCCGGATACCGAGCCGCGCCCCGAGCCCGGCCGCTTCTTCGCCATCGCGGGCTGGCGTAGCCCCAAGCGCCCCGACCTGCTGCTGCGCGCCCTGGAGCGGCTGCGGAGGAGCGGCCGTGACGCACGGCTGCGCATCGCCGGCAGCGGGCCCATGGATGCCTCCTTGCGCAAGCTGGCGGACGAACTGGGCCTAGGGCCGAGCGTGGTGTTCCTCGGACCGCTGGAGCCGACCGCAGTTGCCGAGGAGATGCGTGCCGCGCATGCGCTGGTGCACGCCGCGGACTACGAGACCTATTCCGCCGTGTGCGCGGAGGCACTCTGCTGCGGCACACCGGTCATCGCATCGTGGGTGGGCGGGATCGCGGAGTACCTCGATGACGGCCTGGGAGCATCCGTCCGGGAGGCGACGACCGAGGCATGGGCCGCTGCCTGGGAAGGCTCCTGGTCGAGGCTCCTGTCCATGGACCGCCGCGCCATTGCGCAGCATATGAGCGCGCGGGCGGGCATGCCGGCGGTTGGCGTGCGCTATGCCGCGATCCTGGAACAGGTCATCGCCACGGCGCCGCATGCATGAGCCGGCCATGGAACGGTCGCCATATTTGCCGGCCACGCCGATGATGGAACTCCGCGGCAAACGCATCCTGCTCATCAGCCCCGAGCCCTGGCACGGGCTCCACATGAGCAAGCACCACCTCGCGCAGGCCCTGGCCGCACGCGACAACGCGGTGTACTTCCTCGACCCTCCCCGGCCCGGCCAGCACGCCATCACCACCGAGCGCCAGGGCGATGTCACGGTGGTGCGCTACTTCCATTGGCTGCGCGGGGTGAACCGGCTGCCGCTGGGGATCAACACGTGGTACTACGGCCGGCTCATCCAGGCGATCGCCACCCGCACCGGCGGCCCTTTCGACATCCTCTGGTGCTTCGACACCAGCCGGCTTCAGGCCTTCCCGGAGGGCTTGGGGCTTAAGCTGCTGCACCTGGCCGACTACGACATCCTCTACACGGGGAAAGGCCTCATCCCCACGGCCGACCTGATCCTCACCACGGGCCAGGTGGTCGCCGATGCCGTGCGCGACCGTGCCCGCTGCCGCGTGGTGAACATCGGCCATGCGCTCGATACGCGTTGGACCAAGGACGCGGAACGCCTTGCCGAACGCACGCGGCCCGCTGTCCGTCATGCCCTGTTCATGGGACAGCTGGCGATCTCCTACAACGACTGGGAGGGCTTCGTGAAGGTGGTCTCGCGCCATCCGGACATCCGCTTCACCTTCATTGGGCCCTACGATCCGGCGTTTCCCGACCCGGCCTTCCATCAGCTGCTCGCCCTGCCGAACGCCGAGTTCACCGGGCTCAAAGCCAAGGATGAGCTGGTGCCCTTGGTGCGCGACGCCGACCTCCTGTTCTTCGGGTTCAGGTCGGCCACACGGGCCAAGGAGCGGGCCAATCCGCATAAGGTCCTCGAATACCTGAGCACCGGCAATGTGGTCGTGGGCTCGTACACGATGGAGTACGCGGGCCGCGATGACCTGATGGTGATGGCCCCGGAGGGCGGCGACCTCAACGCCGCATTCGACCGCGCGCTGGAAGGCTTCGCGGAGCTGGATGCCCCTGCCCAGCGCAGGCGCCGCATCGCGTTCGCGCTGGCGCGCACGATGCCCGCGCTGATCGCCCGCATCGAGAACGAGCTGCCGCGCTGAGCCATGGGACCGCTCGTCTCCATCGTGATGCCCACCTATAATGCGGAGCTGTTCATCGCCGACGCGATCAACTCCGTGCTGGCGCAGACCTATCCCAACTGGGAACTGCTCATCGTGAACGATGGCAGCACCGATGGAACCGCAGCCATCATCGAGCGATACCGGCACCCGCGCATCCGGGTCTTCCACCAGGCCAACACCGGCATCGGCGGCGCGCGCAACCTGGCGCTCGACCACGCGCAAGGGACGCTGCTGTGCACCCTGGATTCCGACGACGTGCTTCCTCCGGAGAGCCTCGGCCTGCGCGTGGATGTGATGCTGCGCGAGCCCGGCGTCGACATCGTGGACGGGATGGTGATGGTGATGGACCGCGGGCTCACGAAAGTGCTCCGTATCTTCCGGCCATCGTTCACCGGAGACCCGCACCCCGAGCTGGTGGCGCTGCGATCCACCTGTTTCTTCGGGCCCTCATGGATGCTGCGCTGGGATCCCACGACCACCCTGCGGTTCAGCACCGAGGTGACGCATGCGGAGGACCTCCTCTTCTACCTTCAGTACGGCAAGGGCAAACGCTACGTATCCATCGATGACGCCGTGCTCATCTACCGGGTCACCGGATTCTCGGCCATGTCCCGCCTTGATGGGCTCGAACGGTCGTACCGCGTCATCGCCGCCAAGCTCTCCCACGACCGCGGCCTCGCCACGCCCGAGCAGGCCCGGCAGTTCAACCGGAAATGGCGCTCCATCATGTTCAGGACCTGGCTCAAGGCCAGGAAGCCCTGGGCAGCGCTGCGCTCGCTGCTGCGCTGAACGCGGTCAGGCCCCCAGGGTGGCCCAGGTGCGGGCCAGGCCCTCCTCCAAGGCGATTTGCGGGGCGGTGCCCAGGACCTGGCGAAGCTTCGCGTTGTCCAGGACATTGATCGACAGGGCAGGGTAAACCGTGTCCATCGTCCGCAGCCGTGCCGTGTGGCCGGTGATGCGCTCGAGCAATCCAGCGAGCTGCCGCAGGTCGGTGCCGTGCCCGGTGCCCACATTCAGCACGGTCTCCTTCACGGGGCGATGGAGCGCTGCGACGAGCGCATCCACGAGATCGTCGACATGGATGTAGTCGCGCACCATGCGGGGGTCGTTCCAGCACTCCAGGTCGGCGCCCTGCCGCAAGCGGGCCATCCAGTTCTCCACCACGCCCTGCGGCTTATCGTGGGCCATGCTGCGACCATAGACATTCGCCGGGCGCAGCACCACGGATTCCGCGCCATGGGTGCGCGCAAGGGCAACCAGGTAGCGCTCCGCACAGAGCTTGGAGGCACCGTACACCCCAACAGGCTCCGTGGGATGGTCCTCGGTGATCGGGCTCCATCGCGGCTCGCCGTACACGGTGCCGCCCGAGGAAAGGAAGACGATACGCCGCACGCCCGCCAGAAGCGCCGCCTGGAAAAGGCGGAGGCTGCCCTCCACATTGGTGCGCAGATCGCCCAAGGGGTCTCGCTCCGCAGTTGATGGCACAGAAGACCACCCGGCATGCACGAAGACATGCACGCCCTCGAACAGGGATCGCAGCCCCTCGGCATCAAGCCCCTGCAGCATCGTGACCGGCAATCCGGCGAATCGGGACTTGACCCGTGCCACGGATTCAGGGCTTGAGGCCATCGGGCGCACCCGCACCGGCCTTCCATCGGCGCCCTGCGCCCATAGGCGCGCCACGAGCGCCCCACCGATGAAGCCGCTGGCTCCCGTCACCGCCACGGTCAGCGCGCTGTCAGGGGGCGCCATGCCGGGGAGACCAAGGGCTGCGCTGTCCATCGCTCATCGACCGGCCCATGGGAGCCGGCGCGGGCAATAGTAAGGCCGGGCGGCCGACGCAGCGGTAGAAGCGCCGGTTTACCTTGCGGCGGTGCGCCTGCTCCGCATCCTGGCCCTGATCTCGGCTGCGCTCTGCGCAGCGGGCGCCATCGCCATCGCTCTGCTCGATGACCGCTCCATCATCGCACTGGTGGCGCAGATGGCGGGCTACGGCCAGGTGGACAAGGTGGCCGGACTCCTCGGCCCCTCTCGCATCGCCCTGCTGCGCGCAGCACCCTTGGGTGCGCTGGCGCTGTCGCTATTGGTGGCCTGGAGGCCAGGCGTCGCCATGGCACCGCTGGCCTATCTGAGGTCGGCTGTGGCGCGCGGCCTGCGCATGGTGAGCGAGGCCTGGCGCGGGATGGCCGCCTGGGAGCGCGCTGCACTGCTCGTTATCGCCGTGTCGGCCACGGCCCTGCGGCTATGGCTGGCCGCCACCGAGCCGGCGCACGTGGACGAAGCCATGACGTGGCTGCTCTTCACCTCGCGCGGGCCGCTGGTGTCACTCAGCTACTACGCTGCACCGAACAACCACATCCTCCACTCCCTGCTCACGAATGCCACGGCCTGGGTGCCCGTGGCCCCGCTGCTCGCCATGCGCTTGCCCACCGTGCTCGTTGCATTGGCCGCACAGGCGAGCATGCACCTTCTGCTCCGCCGCCATGCCGGACCGGCTGCGGCCCTGATCGCCGGCGGCTTGCTGATGGGCCTGTTCCCGATGGTGTACTACGGCTACCAATCACGCGGCTACATGCTCACCGTGCTGGCGGCGACGGTAGCCATGGGAGCCCTGCTCTCCGCCACCCGCACCGGCGACCGCGCCGCCTTGCGGGCCTTGGCCCTTGCCTGCGCCGCCGGGCTCTTCACCATGCCTTCGTTCCTCTACCCTACGGCGCTCTTCTACGCCTACGCGATCCTGGCCCGTCGCTCACGCAACGATGCGGGGCACCGGTGGGCGGTGGTACGTTCGGCTGTGGTGGCGGCCGCCCTTACGGGGCTGCTCCACGCTCCGGCATTGGCCATGAGCGGTGCTGCGGCCTTCACGAGCAATCCATGGGTGAGGCCGACGGGCCTTGCCGATGTGATGGAGCGCTGGTGGCCGCATGTGCAATCAACCTTCGAATGGCTGACGGGCTCTCCGGCAGGCACCGCGCTAGGCATGGCCCTGGCGCTCGCTCCCTTGCTCCTCCGCGCGACGGACCGCATCGCCGCACAAGCCATCCCCTTCATGGTGCTGGGTTCCCTGCTCATCCCCTTCGTGCATGGCGTCATCCCCTTCGAGCGCACATGGACCTACCTGCTGGTGCCGCTCAGCCTGGCGCTGGCCCTTTCGCTGGACCGCCTGCTCCAAGGCCGCTGGGGCCGGTCGCCATGGGCTCTTCCGATTGCTGTGGCGCTGTTCGCCTGGACCACAGCGCGGTCGGTGCGGTCCATCCCTTCCCATGAGTACATGGCCTACAGCGCAAGGGCCATGCATGAGGCCGTGAAAGGCACCGCGCCATTGCGCATCTACTGCGAATACGTGGTGATGGGCGACCACCTCGTATTCGAACTGCGCACCCGCGGTGTGGAGCATTCGATCCGCATGAATGCCGACGGCAGCGATCGGGCGGCGGTGATCCGCGGTGATGCGCCCACGGTGCTCCTGGTGCGCGCGGCGCATCCGGTGGATGACCCGGCCTATCGGGAGGTCTACAGCGACACGCTGCAGCGCGCTTACGTCAGGCGCTGATGAGCAGCCCGCGAAGGACGGCGGTCATGGCAGCCGCATCGCGGTGGCTCTTCGCGGCCTGCATACAGCGCTCGCGCACGGCGTGAGGGTCCTCTTCGCGCCAGCGCTGCAGTGCGGCCAGCACGGGACCGGCCTCCGATGGCACCAGATCCTGCACCGCCACGCCCACATCCTCCTGCTCTGCGATATGGTGGTCGTCCGACACGCCGCGCGGGATGATGATGGGCAGCCCGGCCGCCCAATAATGCGCCGTCTTCACCGGTGTGCGGAACACCTGCGAGGGCGTGGGCGGAATGGCCACGATGCCCGCATCGGCAGCGGAGAGGTGACGATGGAGTTCCTCGGCGGGCACCGGTCCTGACAAGGCCATCCGGTCGGCGAGCGCGGCATGGAGCGGGTGTCGCCGGATGGCATCCGCATCGGCGGCATGCGTGATGATGCGGACAGCGAGCCGCTGATCGCGGTCCGCCAGAGCCGCGATGAAGCGCATGAAGGCATCCGTGCCATGGTAGATGCCGCCGAACTTCCCCACGTAGAGCAGCACTTGGCGGTCGCCGAACCCCAGTTCGGCGCGGATTGATGCACGGGCATCGGCATCGAACGCCGCCTTAACGGTATCGATGGAGATGCCTTGCAACCGAACCTGGCCGCGCGGATGATGACGCAGCACCAGATCGCGCACGGCCGTTGTCGGCACCACCAGCGCATCGCTCCAGCGCATCAGCTCGCGCTCGGCCCATCCGACCAGCAGCGCCTTCATGGAACGCAGGCCCCAGATACCGAGGTCGCGCATGTACCGGCTGTGCGGCTCGAAGCAGACCACCATGCAGCGCCCCAGCCCCAGCAGCGAGGCCGCCATCGCATACGCGCCGCCGAAGGAAAGGTAGCCCACCATCCAGCTGCGGCCGTGCCGGCGCACGAAGCCCGCAGCTCCGGCGATCATGCGCAGCAGGTTCCCCGCACGCTGGCTCCATTGCCTGCCCCGCACATCGTAGCGCAACGGCACCCAATCGATGCGTGCGCCAGCGAGGGCGGATTCGGCCCATGCGGGCACTGCCGCCCCGGGCGGTTCCTCGGTGAACAGGAGCACACGGCCGAAGGCGCCCTCATGCTGGAGCCGGAGGAGATACTCCAGCATGAGCGGCGCCACCAGCGGATCGCCCAGCCCATGAGTGCAGAACACCACCAGCCCAGGGGCCGAGGGGACCCGGGACCGCCCGTGGGGATCATGTTGCTGCTCGGCTCCGCTCATGCATGGTGCGACCTGCGCCTGGGCGCCGGCGGTCCAAAGGTGGCAAGAGTACCCGGCCCCGTGAACCACCCGCGTTCGCCACCTTCGCATCGCACGCATGCAACCGCCCGATCGACCCCGCACGCCCATCACTGCGCTCTCGGCCCTGCGCTGGTACCTCGTGAATACCGGGTGGTGGATGCGGAACGGCGGCTGGCGGCAGCAGGGAGGCCACCCCATAGCCTTCATCGACCTGCGGCGCAACCCCTGGCACCGCTACCTGCACATCCTCATCATCTTCCTGCGGATGCAGGGCTACGCGATCCGGATCCGGCACCGATGGGGCTTCCTGGCCACTTGGGGCTCGTTCGACCTGTTCAGGCGCAGCGGCAGCGGTCTTCAGCTCACGCTCTCCGACCATGCGGGGGCCGCAGACCTCTTCCTCACGGACGACCCCGACCGGACCGGCGGAGCGACCGTGCTCGATGCGGACTACTTCGGCTGGCCGGGACGGGCCATGGATGGCTACGCCGTTCCCATGCCGATGGCGGACACCGTATACCTGCAGGGCCTGCACAAGCGTGCGCTCCCCGATGCGCGGTTGCCGCGCGAGCACGCCATCTTCTTCTTCGGCAATATGGATCGCGGCTCCTACGGGCGCCCGGAGCCCTCGGCCGTGTTCGGCTGCCTGAGCCGGATGGCGGCGCTGGACCTGCTCCGTTCCCGCGTGCCGGAGCGCGTGCGTGACTGCCGCGACCTGGATGAGGCGCAGGTGACCGATGGCCGCGACATCCTGCTCCTGGACCGCGCCAAGCGCTACATCGCACCGGCCGACCTGCCCGACGTGCTGCGGCGGTTCGACTTCTTCCTTGGGCTATCCGGCGTGGTGATGCCGCTCTGCCACAACCTCACCGAGGCGATGTTCGCCGGCTGCATCCCGATCCTGCAGCATCCGCACCTGCTGCAGCCGGCGCTCCGCGACGGGGAGGAGTGCATCGCCTTCGCCGATGCCGAAGGCCTCATCACGGCGCTCGAGCGAGCCCGGAGCCTGACGGAGGAGGAACGGATCAGGATGCGCAGCGCCGTGCTGCGCTACTACGCCGAGCATCTTGCCCCGGAGGCAGTGGTGTCCAGGTTGACCGCCCAGCGCGGCGGACGGGCGCGCCTGAACGGCGAACAGGCCAGCACTGCAATCCTGAGGGCGCGCCTTCAGCAGGCCGGCATCACCGGGGCAATGCCCAGGCCGCAGCGCTAGGCCAGGGCCGGCTTGGCCATCGCCTTCGGATCCCCCCGCACGAAATCCCCGAGGTCGAACCGCCGGTTGGCCCGGCGCGCCGCCACGCGCTTGGCGTTGAGGTACGTGATGATGTACATGCCCGCAACCATGAAGGGCACCAAGGGTATCTTGAACCGTACCAGCGCACCGAAGTTCGGCGTGGAGATACCCAGGCTGAAGGCGAAGAGGACGGTGAAGAGGAAGCACATCATCACCAGTGGATTCCGGTAGATGAGCCGCAGGAAGAAGAGCACGTGCGTCCTCCACAGGATGAGCAGGAAGAAGCCCAGGAGCCAGAGGTTCTCCAGACCGCTGAGCGCCACCACCACCGACCGCGACTCCCAGATGTAGGGCCTGAAGAGGGCTGCATTGGTGGCCACAGGGAACTTGCTCAGGAGATTGGGCAGTGTGCCATCAAGCGGACCGATGTCGAAGTAATTGCCGCCGTATACATCGGCGCGCTTCATGTCCCCTTGGATCACCATGGCCGTGGTGAGCGCGCGGTCGAGTGAGAACTTGTCCAGCCGGTCGCCCAGCTTGGTGAGCGCATAGAAGGAGCCGCCGAGCATCATCGAGACCACCACGGGGAGCGCCAGGAACTTGATGAAGCCGCTGCGGATGCGCGCCACACGGTAGTAGAGGATCCAGGCCACGGTCACCGGGAAGATGGTCATGAAGATGTAGGGCTTCATCACCACCAGCACCACCGCGCTCGCCGCTGCACCGAAGAGGTTGGCGATGGGGCTGCGCCGCTTGAAGTAGAACTCGTCCACGCAATGCACCCACCAGCAGGTAGCCGACATGGTGAAGGTGTCCTTCATGATCCCTGAGCCCCAGAACACAACCGACGGCATGTAGAGGAAGGCGATCGCCAGCTTGTCCTGCAGGGCCGGATAATAGGAGACGAACGTGCGGTAGCAGCGCCAGATGCCGAAGTAGCTGAGGCTGGACAGCACCAGCGTGGTGATGAGATAGCTGTTGAACGTGGCCAGCGCCAGCGGGCTGATGAGGCGAATCACGAAATACGACCGGCTGTCGAAGTACATGTAGGCGAAGGGATACCCGATGCGGTCGTTGAACCGCATGAGGTTCTCCTCTGAGTTGGGGCCGGTCACCACATCGAGGTAGGTGAGCAGGTCCCACTTCGCCATGTTGCTCAGCGCAACAGACGAGTAGAAGTACATGATGGTGTCGCCGCCCTTGTAGTAGTAGAAGTAAATGAGGCTGAAGGCCACCCCGCCGACCATCTTGGCCGAGAGCCCCCAGATCATGTGCTTGTACTCCGGATGCTTCTTGATCGAGACGTTCTTGAGCCGGGCGAAATAGATGTACAGGAAGGTGACGTACACCGTGCCGAGGGCCCATTCCCAAGCCTCGATGTCCACCTCGCCTTGCCCGAACACCCACAGGAGGGTCATGCGCCAAAGTTCGTCGTTCCGCGCCGCGGTCCACCGCCGGGGTCGGCGGGCGCGCGCTAGATTCACCGCCCATGCCCCAGCCTGGTCCACGCCCGTGCCCGCTCTGCGGCTCCCTCAGGAAGCGACCGATCGCCGCCTATGCACGGCATCACCTGGCCCGGTGCACGGGCTGCGGGCTGGTGCACACGGCGTTGGTGCCCACCACGGATGAACTGCAATCCTATTACGGCGGCTATCCGGTGCACGCGGAGGTGTCGCCCATCACCCTCAAGCGCTACGATGAGCTGCTCGACCGCTTCGAGGGCTGGCGCACCACGGGCCGCATCCTGGATGTGGGATGCGGGGCCGGGCACTTCCTGCAGCGTGCCGCGCTCCGGGGCTGGACGGCGCACGGCACGGAATACGGGGGGCAGGCGCTGGCGGCGAGCCGGGCCAAGGGCATTGCGGTGATCGAGGGGCCGCTGGACCCGTCGAACTACCCAACGGGCCACTTCGATGTGGTGTGTTCCTTCGAGGTGATCGAGCACGTGCCGCATCCGGCCGAAGATCTGGAGCGCATGGTCAGCGTTCTGCGGCCCGGCGGCCTGCTGTACCTAACTACGCCCAATTTCCGGTGCACCGGGCGGTGGCTTTCGGGCCCCGATTGGTCGGTGGTGAACTACCCGGAGCACCTCAACTACTTCACCCCCGCCACCTTCAAGGCCCTGGCCCGCCGCCAAGGGCTGCGCACCGCTTGGCTGCGCACCACCGGCATGGACCTTGCGCGCATCCGCACCAAGGCGGGCATGGACCGAACCGCACGCAGTCAGGTGAGGGCCGGGCAGGAGGAGTTCCGCGAGCGGCTCGAAGGGAGCCCCGCGCTCAATGCCGCCAAGCGTATGCTGAACGGCCTGCTCACGCTGCTGGGCATCGGCGACCACATGAAGGCCGGCTTCGTGAAGCGCCCCTAGTGGTGATAGGGCAGTCGGTTGAGGATGGTGAAGGCGCGGTAGAGCTGTTCGGCGAAAAGCACCCGCACCAGCTGGTGCGGGAAGGTCAGGGGCGACAGCGATAGGACGAGGTCGGCACGCCCGCGCACCGCTTCCGAGAGTCCGTAGGCCCCGCCCACCACGAAGGCCACCTGCCGGATGCCTTGGTCGCGCATGGCGCCCAAGCGGGCCGCCAAGGCGGGGCTCGTGAGCAAGGCGCCCCGCTCATCCAGCGCCACCAGACGCTCTCCGGGGCGCAGGGCCGCCAGGATGCGCTCCCCCTCCGTGCGCTGCCGATGCGCCGCCTCCCCTTGGCCCGTCTCCGCAATCACCGCAACCTCCACTTCGGCCATGCGCGCAATGCGGTCCAGGTAGTGCTGCAGCCCCTCGGCCACGTATCCGCGCTCGGTGCGGCCAACCAGCAAGAGCCTGATCCTCACTCGGATGGTAGATGTTGGTAACTCCAGCGGCCATCGCTCCTGGGGTGGCCCGGTATTTGCCAAATTTCGGCACCAAGTCACATACTGCGATGAAACATCTCCTGTTCGCGCTGCTTGCCGTCCTTCCGTTCCTGGCCTCCCAAGCCCAGGATGCGGAGAAGGACCGCGTCGTGGACGCCATGAAGATGGGGGACTCCAAGGAGCTCGCTGCGCTGTTCATCGCCAATGTGGACCTCACCGTGAAGGAGACCTCCGACGTTTACAGCAAGGCTCAGGCCGAGCAGATCCTCAGACGGTTCTTCAACGAGAATCCGCCGATCGACCTGGTGATCGAGCACAGCGGGGTGAGCAAATCGGGCGACAAGTACTTCATCGGCATCCTGCGCACCCGGAACGGCTATTTCCGGACCACCTTCTTCCTCAAGCGGGGCGAGGCCGGATTCCAAGTGAAGCAGCTGCGCATCGAGAACAGCAAGAACGACTTCTGAGCGTGCTGCCACACGGGACGGACGACCTCATCGCCAAGGCCCTAGCGGAGGACCTCGGCGACGGTGACCATACGACCCTGGCCACCATACCGACCGAGGCCAGTGGCGGCGCCCGCCTGCTGGTGAAGGAGGCTGGCGTGCTGGCGGGCGTGGAAATCGCCGCCGCGGTGGCCAAGCAGGTGGACCCCGCGCTGCACCTGCGCCCTTACCTCATGGATGGCGCCGCCATCGCGCCTGGCGATGTGGCGTTCAACCTGCTGGGGCCCGAACGCTCCATCCTGCAGGCGGAACGGCTACTGCTCAACTTCATGCAGCGGATGAGCGGCATCGCCACGCTCACCCGCCGCTACGTGGAGGCCATCGACGGCACGGGGTGCCGTGTGCTCGACACCCGCAAGACCACGCCCGGGCTGCGCGCCATCGAGAAGTGGGCCGTGCGCATCGGCGGCGGCCACAACCACCGCCATGGCCTCTACGACATGGTGCTGATCAAGGACAATCACATCGACTTCTGCGGCGGCATCCCGCAGGCGATCAACGCCGTGCAGGACTACCTGGAGCGCAAGGGCCTTGACCTGCGCGTGGAAGTGGAGGTGCGCGACCTCGCCGAGCTGGAGCAGGTGCTTGTGCACGATAGGGTGCACCGCGTGATGCTCGACAACTTCACGCCCTACCTGCTCAGCAAGGCCGTGCAGCTCATCAGCGGACGATTCGAGACGGAAGCCTCCGGCGGCATCACGCTGGAGACGGCGCGCGACTATGCCGCCACGGGGGTCGATTTCATCTCCGTGGGCGCGCTCACACACAGCGCACGCAGCCTCGACCTGAGCCTGAAAGCCCTCTGAGCCATGGTGCGGCGCACGCTGCGGAAGACCCTCTTCTCCCAGCCCGTGCGCCGCGCCATCGCGTGGGCCCGACGCATCAAGCCGCCCGGCTTCGAGGGCTTCGACCTCTACCAGATCGGCCGCTTCTTCTTCAATGCCCTTGCCGAAGGGCACATCGTCACCCGTGCCTCAGCCATCGCCTTCAAGCTCTTCACGGCTTTCTTCCCGGGCGTGATCGTGCTCCTCACCCTGATTCCCTATGTGCCCATCGCCGACTTCCAGGACCGCCTGCTCGGCATCTTCCGCGACATGATGCCGGCCGAGGTCTTCCGCTTCATCGAAGGCACCCTGCACGACCTGGTGGTGCGCAAGCACGGCACCCTCCTCTCGGTGAGCTTCGCGGTGGGCCTCTACCTGGCCAGCAACAGCATCGATGCTATCCTCGCCGGCTTCAGCGAGAGCCGGAACCTGCACATGTGGCACAGCGCGATCAAGCAGCGGCTGCTCAGCCTGGGCCTGCTCGCGGCACTCACGCTGCTCACCGTCATCGCCATCCCCGTGCTCACCTTCGGCGGCATCGTCATCGATCAGCTGAACACCATCGGCTTCTTCACCAGCGCCCTGCAGGTATGGGCGCTCTTCGGGCTCAAATGGCTGGTCTCCATCCTGGTGGTGGTCACCTCCGTTTCGCTGCTCTACAATGCCGGCGACCCCACGGCTAAGCGCTTCAAGCTCCTCTCCCCGGGAGTCATCCTGGCCGTCACGCTCATCCTGCTCATCTCGCAGGCGCTGGCCTTCATGTTCAGCAACATCACGAACTACAACGCGCTCTACGGGTCAATCGGCGCGATCCTCGCCGTGCAGCTGTGGATCTACTTCAACATGATCGCGGTGCTCGTTGGATACGAACTCAACACCAGCATCACGCGTGCGCGCCACCAGCACAGCAAGCGGCTGGAGGTGCGGGAGCACGCTGCTTCCTGAGCGAACGGATACCTTCGGCGAGCCTCGCCCCTGCCTGACCATGCGCCGGACCCTCACCCTGCTGGCCCTCCTCATCGCCGCTGCGGCCGCGGCACAGCGCTTCGACGACCGCCGTCCGCCAAACACCTACCGCAACGCGGACAACCCCCACTACTGGAAGAACCGCCCGCCGCACGAGGGATACTGGCAGCAGGACGTGCACTACATCATCGATGCGCAGCTCGACGATCAGCAGGATGCCCTCACCGGAAGGCTCACGCTGCACTATTGGAACAACTCGCCGGACACCCTGCGTCATGTGTTCTTCCACCTCTATCAGGAGGCCTACGTGAAGGGCTCGCACCTGGAGGAGAAGATGGGCGCCGAGGGCTGGGACATGCGACGGTACAAGGACCTGCCTTATACCGGCACGCGCGTCGACGCCTTCACCGCCGAAGGCGACACCCTGCGCACCGAACAGGACAACACCGTGCTGAAGGCCTGGCTGCCCGCTCCCCTGCCGCCCGGCGAGCGCATCACCTTCCGCATCGCCTTCACCACGCACTGGGCCATGGGACTGGACCGGCGCATGAAGCTCTTCGACGCTTGGGGCTGGAAGCACTACGACGGTGTGCACTGGTACCCGCGTATCGCGGTCTACGACCGCCGATTCGGCTGGGACACGCAGCAGCACCTGGGCAACGAGTTCTATGGCGACTATGGCACCTTCGATGTGACGCTGGACCTGCCGCATCACTATGTGGTGGACGCCACGGGCGTGCTGCAGAACCCGCAGGAATGCATGCCCGCCGAGCTTCGCCAGCGGCTCGACCTGCGCAACTTCAAGGACAAGCCCTGGAACGAACGGCCCTCGGTGGTCATCGAGCCGGTACCCGGCAAGCGCAAGACCTGGCGCTTCCACAGCGAGAATACGCACGACTTCGCCTTCACCGCCGACCCCACCTACCGCATCGGCGAGGCCGAATGGAACGGCGTGCGGTGCATCGCACTGGCCCAGGAGCCGCATGCCAGCGGGTGGCAGAATGCCGCAGCATACTGTGCCAGCACCATCGCGGCGCTCAGCGCCTCCATCGGCCCCTACATCCATCCCAAGATGATCGTGGCCGACGCCCGCGACGGCATGGAATACCCCATGCTCACGCTCGATGGCGGGCGCGACCCCTGGTACCGCAGCCTCTTCGTGCACGAGATCGGGCACAACTGGTTCTACGGCATGGTGGGCAACAACGAGACCTACCGCGCCTTCCTCGACGAGGGCTTCACCCAGTTCCTCACCGCATGGGGCCTTGAGCTGATCGACGGCGACACGCTGGTGGCCGATACGCCGCGCACGCGCTACGAGCGCCGCTACACGCTCCCCGAACTCGCGCGCGAGAGCGAGGTGTACGGGGGATACATGCGCGATGCCGTCCGCCTGCGCGTGCCGCCCATCAATGTGCACAGCGACGATTTCGAGGAGTGGGAGGCGCGCGGCTACGGGGGCTATGGGCATGTCTACGGAAAGACCGCCGTGATGCTCTATAACCTGCAGTATGTGCTCGGCGACTCGCTCTTCCAGCACGCCCTGCGCGGCTATTTCGACCAGTGGAGGCTGTGCCATCCCTATCCGGAGGACATGCGCCAGAGCTTCATCGACCACTCCGGCGCCGACCTCAACTGGTTCTTCGACCAATGGATCGAGACCGACAGGACCATCGACTATGCCGTGAAGCGCGTCACCGGGCGCCACAAGGACGGCGGTCAGACCATCCGCATCCGGCGCCAGGGCAGCATGCAGATGCCCATCGACCTGCGCGTGACCGCCAAGGACGGCCGCACCTACGACTTCCACATCCCCAACACCTGGTTCGTGAAGCGCACGCCCGCTGACGTACTGCCGCGCTGGACCGGATTCGGGACCCTGCATCGCGACTACCTGGCACGGGTGGACATCCCCACCGGGATCGCGCAGGTGAGCATCGACACCTCGCATCGGCTGGCCGACCGCTACGCCCTCAACGACCATCTGGTGCCTCCCGTGGAGGTCACCTTCGACCATCACCTGTGGAATGCCCCTGACCGTCGCACCTACGAGGCCTTCGTGCGGCCCGACCTCTGGTGGAACGGCTACGACGGCGTGAAGGCCGGCTTCCACGCGCACGGCGGGTACCTGCGGCACAAGCATCGCTTCCACCTCAGCGCATGGGTGAACACCGGCATGGCCCAGCACCTTCCGCCCAGCAATCGCGCCGTGGCGGTGGACAGCATTCCCGGCAACACGGACACCGGGTTCGACAGGCTCTCCTTCAACTTCCGTTACACCAACGGCACCGACCACGTGCTGCGCGGCTCCTCGGTCTTCGTGCATGCCCGCTCGCTCGATGGGCTCAAGCGCTTCGGCGGCGGTTTCCGCTGGGCATTGCCCAATGGCCGCACCGAGGCCCAGGCGGAAGCCCTCTACTTCTGGCGCGCTGACAGCACGGACCTCACCTACCTCCTGCATCCGCAGGAATGGGAGCTGAACGCCCTGAACGCCTCGGTGAACCTGAGCCTCAGCCACCGCTACCGGAAAGGCGGCACCCAGGGCCGCATCACCCTGGAGGCGCGCAACAGCGCAGTGGGCGCGGCTCAAGGCTACGGCTGGCTGCGGCTCACCGCCATCAACAGCAATCGCCGCGGGCCCTTGGAGCTGCGGACGCGCCTGCTGGCGCAATACGGCTCTGGCGCCACGCCACGCGAGAGCGCCCTGTACCTGGCCGGCGCTTCGCCCGAGGAGATGACGGAGAGCAAGTACATGCGCAGCGCCGGCTTCGTGCCCTATGACTGGACGGGCTATGGCGCCGCCACGCAGCCGCTGCATTTCGGCGGCGGCCTAGGGTTGCGCGGCTATGCAGGCTACTTGGCGCCCGAGACCGACGCCCATGGCAACCAGGTGCTCACCTACAGCGGCAGCACCGGCATCGGCGGCAGCGCCGAGCTCGACCTCGACGGCCTGGTCCGCTTCAAGCCCGGCAAACTGGCCCGCTACCTCCACCTCGATGCCTACCTATTCGGCGATGCCGGCATGATGGCCTACAGGCGCATCGATGCCGACGGCACCCTGCTCGCCTTCGCCGAGCCGCGCGCCGACGCCGGCGTGGGAGCGGCGCTCACCATCCGCAGATGGGGACCGCTGCACGACATCAAGCCGCTGACCATCCGGTTCGACCTGCCGCTCTTCCTCTCCGCGCTTCCCGCCGGTGAGGCAGAGCACTTCGCCTTCCGCTACCTCGTGGCCATCGGCCGTAGCTTCTGAGCGCTCAATCCGCCAGTCCGGCCACCTGCTCCACCAGGCGCAGGAGCGCCTGACGCACAGCGGGCGGATAGCGCTCCATGATCCGTGCGCGCGCCGCCTGCGACCGCCGCTCCCCATCGGCCTGCAGCGCCGCACGCACCGTCCGCTCCAGCTCATCGGCATCGCGCCGCTCGAGGTAGAATCCCGCATCGCCGGCGATGTCGGGCAGCGCCGCCACCCGGCTCACGATGGGAACGCAGCCGCAGAGCATGGCCTCGCACGGCGCGCTGGGGAAGCCCTCCCAGATGCTCAGCTGCAGGTAGAAGGCATGACGCGCATACACGGCCGGGAGCTCCTCGTACGGCACGAAGCCCACCAGCTCCACGTTGGGCGGGACACGCGCATAGCGCATGGCCGGGGTGTTGCCCACCACCGTGAAGCGGCAGTCGGGCAGGCGGTCGGCGAGCGCGAAGAGCAGGTCGATCCCCTTGCGCTCGAAGTTGGATGCGTTCATCTGCGCGACCGTGAGGAAGCTGCGCGGCGCAGGCCTCCCCGCCGGCTTGAAACGATCCGCATCGTAGCCGTAGGGGATCACCGTGCAGGGCACGGCATTCCCGGGGTCGAAGGCCTTGTAGCCCTGCAGGAGCGGATCGCCCGGCGCCTGGGAATACCGCTGCTCGGAAAGCACGAGGTTCTGGCTGCAGGGCACCAGGTGAGACGCATGGCGCAGCGACCAGCGGGTGATGGCGCCCATGGGGAACCGATGGTGCGCCCCGTACCGGAACGAGGGGAAGGATGCGCAATCGAAGCCGCCCAGCACCACCACGGCCGGAACGCGCAGCAGCCGCCCGAACAGCACCGGAAGCGCCGCATGGAATCCGCCGAACTGGGTGACGGACACTGCGGCACCGGGCAGATGCCTGAGCAGGAAGGCCAGCTGGCGCAGCAGCTCCCAGGGCGTGTGCGCCTTGCTGCGCGGGGCGAACACGAAGGGCACCACGCGGAAGCGCGCAGCAAGCAGCGCCATGTCGTTCCGCGCGAACGAGGCCATGATCGTCGTGCAATAGACCAGCTTCGGCTTCCCTGGCATGTCGTCCGCAGCGAAGCTAGGCGGGCAAGCCCCATGCGGCTATTTTCGGCGCCGCTCCCGCTCCCATGGCCGCACTGATCAAGGACCTCATCGGCAAACCGGTGTATCGCGGGCTCAACGCCCTGCTCGGCAGGGTGCGGGCCGCACAGAGCCGGGCCATCCCGAAGGTGGAGCTGCAGCCGCGGCACATCGCCCGCCTGCGCGTAGTGACCGACCGCGATGCCTTCCTCGAGGCCCTGCCCAAGGGCGGGGTGGTGGCCGAGGCCGGCGTGGACCATGGCGATTTCTCGGCGCGCATCCTGGCCATCAGCCGCCCGCAGCGGCTGCACCTCATCGACATGTGGGGCAGCAAGCGCTACCACGGCGGCCTGCAGCAGCATGTGCGCGACCGCTTCGCCAAGGAGATCGCCACCGGGCAGGTGCGGATCGACCTGGGGCTGAGCACCGAGGTGCTGAAGTCCTATCCCGACGGCCTCTTCGACTGGATCTACATCGACACCGACCACGGCTATCGTGTCACGGCCGCCGAGCTGGAGATCGCACGCACCAAGGTGAAGCCGGGCGGAATCATCGCCGGGCACGACTACATCACCGGCAACTGGGACGGCGGTGTGCGCTACGGGGTGGTGGAAGCGGTGCATGAGTTCTGCGTGAAGCACGATTGGGAGCTGGTCCTGCTCACCCATGAGACGGACCGGCACCTGAGCTTCGCGATACGCGCCCTATGATTGCGGGGTGCCCGCAAAGCGGTCGCGGAACCGGGCCAGCAGCTCCACCAGTTCGCGCGTGAGGCCCAGGACGTGGGCCGCCGGCCAGAAGAGGGCCGCCGCCAGCAGCGCGCGCAGCGGCAGGTCGACCCAGGGATTCATCGTGAGCGGAACCCAGGGCAGCGCCAAGGACAGCAGCGCAATCAGCGCCATCACCAGCGCGGAGCGACGGTCGAAGGGCCATAGCCCGTACTTCCACCACAGGAACCAGGTGCGGTAGGCGTTCACCGCCAGCAGCGAGATGAAGGTGGCCCATGCCGCTCCCGCCAGCCCCATGGAGCGGATCAGGAAGAAGTTGGCCACCAGATTGATGGCCACCATCGCCAGCGAGCTGAAGGCATCGAGTCGGTAGCTCCGCGACATGCTGATGATGGCCGGGCTCAGGCCGATGCTGCTGTTGAGCAGGTAGGCCAGGCCGATGATGAAGGCCACGATGGCCGCTCCCGAATAGGCCGGCGGCAGCAGCCCGAATAGGTCCTCCATGCCGGTGAACATGAGCACGAAGAGGAAGCCGCTGAAGAGCAGCTGGGCGAAGGCGCTCCGACGGTAGAGGTCGCCCACCAGCCCCCGGTCGTTGCGCTTCCAGGCCTCGGCCAGCAGGGGTGCAGCGGCCTGTTGCAGCGCGCGACCCGGTGCGGCGATGACGCTGCCGAAATAGAAGGCAACCGCGTAGTGCGCCACATAGGTGAGGGACTGCTCGCCGAGCATGGCACCGATCATGAGCTGGTCCATGTTGCCGAGGATGATGCCCGCCACACTGGCCGAGAAGGTGAAGGCGGTGTAGGCGATTAGGCTGCGGCGCAGGCGGCCGGGCATCCAGCGGTGCGCCCAGCCCAGGCGCAGCTCACCTGCGCGCCACAGGTCGGCCACGAGCGCCAGGGTGCAGGCCAGGAACACGGCGGCGTAGAGCGCCATGAAGAGGCTGAAGGGCAGGTGGAGCCAGGCCTGCAAGGCGATGAGCGCGGTCTGGAGCGCGCGCATCACGAACTCGCGGATGAAGGTGGGCTGCACGGTGCGCCGGAGCGAACGGCTGTAGCTGCGCAACAGGATGAAATACACCTCCGCCAGGACGATGGGCAGCAGCAGAAGCCCATAGGTGCCGTAGAGCGCGTTGCGATCGGCGAACACCCGGGTGAAGGCGCCGTGGAAGCCCCAGAGCACAAGGATGGCGATGAGCGACACCACGAGGCCGAAGAGCAGCAGCATGCCCAGCAGCCCGCGGTGCCCGCGCGCCGGATCGCGGAAGTAGGGGAAGTAGCGGATCACCGTGTTCTCCGCGCCCAGCTGCGCCACCTGCGCGGCGATCGTGGCGATGGAGACCAGCAGGCGCGTGAGCCCGAACTCATCGGCAGCCAGCACCCGCGGATAGAGCAGCACCACATTGACGAAGCCAAGGCCGATGCCGAGGTAGGCGAGCAGGGTGTTTAGGGTGGCCTGGCGGGCGATGATCCCCATGGTGACGGGCGAAAGTAGGCGCGCCGGTCAGCGGTTGGCGACAAGGCCGTCCAGCACGCCGGCCATACCGCCAGCCAGCGCGCGGCGGTCGTAGCGCGCATAGGCGGCGGCATCCACGGGCGGGGCATCGAAGAGCGCCCGCACCCGTGCGGCATCGGTTGCGGAAGGCGTTGGGGGCAGCAGCAGGTGGGCCTCGCCGAGCACGCGCGCCGCATCGCCGTCGCGCGGGCCCACAGCAAGGATGGGCCGGCCCGTGCTCAGGTACTCATAGAGCTTGGTGGGCAGGATCCCGTGCTGATTGGCGGTGGTGTTGATGGGCAGCAGCAGCACGCGCGCCCGCGCGATCTCACGCATGGCCTCCGCCCGCGGCAGGTGGCCCATGCGCTCCACATGCGCGCCAAGGCCAGCGGCATTCACGCTGGCGATCACGCTGGCATCGACCGGGCCCACGAACCGCAGCCTGAAGCGCGCGGCGAAGCCCTCATCATCTGCGCAGAGCCGTGCAAGCAGCTTCCACAGGCCGGGCTGGTCGCGCGTGGGGCTCATCGATCCGGCATGCACCAGCGAGCAATCCTCATCCACCTGCACCGGCGCGCGCGGGAGATCGGCGGGATCATAGCCATTGGTGACCACTGCCACGTCCCTGGCGCCGAGCGCCTCCAGTTCCTTTGCCCAGCGCCAGCTCACGGTGACCACACGGTCGGCGCTAGCGAGCACCGTGCGCTCCATCCGGCGATGGCGCGCATCGGCCCAGCGCGTGAGGCTCAGCTGCTGGTAATAGTCGATGCCCGTCCAGGGATCGCGGAAATCGGCCACCCAGCGCACGCCCAGGGCCCGCTTGAGCCCAAGGCCCACCAGGTGCATGCTGTGCGGCGGACCGGTGGTGACCACGGCATCGACGGGATGCTCGCGCAGGTACTCGCGGAGGTACCGGATGGACGGCCGCACCCACCACACGCGCGCATCGGGCACGAAGAGGTTGCTGCGCACCCACAGCGCCAGTCGCTCCTTCCAGCCCGGCGCACCGCTCCCCTCCTCCTTCAGGAAGGCGGTCTGGATGCGCGCGTCCTGCGCCCTGCCGGTGAATCGCTTGTACAGGCCGAAGGGCTCGGTAATGGGCCGCTTGATCACCTCAAGGCCCGGCGCCACATCGCGCAGCAGGCCTTCGTCCACCGCCGCCATCTCGGGGTTCGAGGGCGTGTACACCACGGGGCTCCAGCCGTGCTCAGGCAGGTACCGGCACATCTTCAGCCAGCGCTGACCGCCCACCCCGGCGTTGGGCGGCCAGTAGTAGGTGATCACCAGCACCCGCTTCATGCCCCGGCGTTGGCGAGGGCCTTGCGCGCCTCCAGGCCGAGGACGCCTAGCGCGAGCAGCAGCACCAGCAACGAGGCTCCGAGCATCACGGGCTGCGCAGCCGCATAGGCCCTCCCCTGCACGGCGAACACCACCTTGTGCTCGCCGGCGGGCACCGCCAAGGCGCGCAGCACATAGTCGGCGCGGGCGTGCGCGGCCGGCGCACCATCGATGCTGGCCTGCCAGTCGGGGCCGTACCAGATGCTGCTGAACACCACGATGCCGCCCTTCTCCGAGCGCACGGTGTACTCCTGCCGGTCGGTGGCATAGCGGTCCAGCGTCACGGTGGCCGTGGGATCCGGCACGGGCCGGGCATCACCGATGGCCGCGCGCTGGCGCTCATCGAGCAGCACGGTGCGCGCGGGATCGATGCCGCCCAATGCGGTGATCTCCTCATCGGCGCTCTTCACCCACTGGGCCTCCTCCACGAACCAGGCGCTCCCCAGGGCATTGGTGTTGAGGATGGGCGGCCGCTCGTTGCTGTAGATGAGGTAGCGCGCGTTGAGCATGTTCAGCACCGGCTCCTGCGCCAGCAGGCTGTCGATGCGCGCAATTGTGGCGCCTTCGCCGAAGCCGGCGGCGACACGCCCGATGGCGGGCCGCAGGTGGAACTCGATGAGCTCCTGGTAGCGCTCCAGCTTGGCGCCGTGGTAGCCGCCGATGCTCTTGTGGAAGTAGCTCACCCGCGAATCGTTGAAGGGGTTGCCCATCCACAGCACACGATAGTCGGTGGCGCGCCGGAGCGCCGCGTAGCGCAGCATCTGGTCCTCCTCCTTGCTCATCACGCGGTCGGCGCCGCGCGCCGCGGCCCGCTTCTGCTTCGCGCGCTCGAGTGCCTGCCTGTACCAAGCATCTGCGGCGGGCGTCCACTCCTGCTTCAGGATGGCCTGATCGGCTGCGTTCGGCTTGTGCGGGAAGAGGCTGGCCTTGGCGTCCTCCCATGCCAGGTAGCGGCCCTTGTCCTTCTCGTTGTTCACGTAGCGCTTGTCCACCGGCCACAGGTCGGCGATGAACAGGATGCCGAGCAGTGCGATGAAGGCGGGCTTGGGCAGCCTGCCGCGACCGAACAGGAAGAGGGCCAGCGCGGCGGCGAGCACGAAACCGAAGCTGCGCCACGCATCGGCACTGACCACATCCGCGCGGTACGCCTTGATGCCATCGACCAGGAGGCGCACATCGGCCTCGGGTGCGGCACCGGAATCGATGCGCTCGTTGAATGCGGCACGCTCCGCATCGCTGAGCAGCTGGATGAAGGCGGCGGGCGCCATGGCCAGCGCCAGCAGCAGCGCGAGCAGGGCGCCGGCCGGCACCAGGAAGCGGCGCTCCTTCGCCTTGTCCCACGCGCCCTCGCGCAGCAGGCGGTCAAGGTGCACCATGCCGAGCACGGGCACCGCGAGCTCCACGATCACGAGGATGATGGTGACCGCGCGGAATTTGCTATAGCCCGGCACGAGGTCGAGGAAGAAGTCGGTGAGGGGCATCAGGTTGCGCCCCCAGCTCAGCAGCAGGGTGAGCACCAGCGCAGCGAAGAGCGCATAGGCCAACGTATCGCGCATGGCCCACAGGCCGGCAAGCAGGTAGACGACCACCAGGCCGCCCATGAGCCACGAGGCCTTCACCCCCCAGAGCGTGGCGGCGCCCGTTGCCGCATCGACCGCCATGCTGTTGTTGATGAACACGAGCAGCAGCGCCAGCAGGAGCGCGCTGAACATCCACCAGCCGGCACGGCCGGTGGAGGCACCGGCCATCACCAGCAGCAGCAGCACGGCGATCGCACCCACGTAAACCGGGCCGGAGGTGAAGTCCTGATCGCCCCAATAGGCGTTCACGTAGCCGCCGCCCTGGTACTCCTTCACCACCGCGTTGCGGAAAGCGGGGTCCTCGATGCGGCGGAAGTCGTCCTGCTTCTGGATGATGGAGGCCGACGCGCCGCCCTTCGCGTTGGGCACCAGCAGCGTAAGGCTCTCCTGCTTGCCGTAGCTCCACTGCGTCACATAGTCACGGTCGAGTCCGCTGGTCTGCTTGGCCGCTGCTGCGGCGCCCTCCGGGGTGATGGTGAGCTCGCTTCGGCCGCGCGTAGTGTAGCTGCCGTACTCGTAGGTGGTCCACAGCATGCCCAGGTTGCAGGCGAGCGCCAGCGCCACGCCGCCAAGCCCTAGCGCGGCGCGCCGCGCCAGGTCGGCCGCCTGCCCCTCGCGGATGGCGCGTGCGGCTTCCGCCAGGGCCAGCAGCACCAGAACGAATCCCAGGTAGTAGGTGATCTGCACGTGGTTCATCATCACCTCGAGGCCCAGGAAGAGCGCCAGCAGGGCCGCGCCGAGCAGCGCCCGCCCGCGCAGCAGCACCCACGCCGCGCCCAGCACCATGGGGGCGTAGCCGATGGCGTTGGCCTTGCTGTTGTGGCCCGCCTCCAGGATGACGAAGAAATAGGAGCTGAATCCGAACGCGATGGCGCCCACGATGCTCAGCCAGGGATCCACCCGCAGGCACCGCAGCAGGATGTACATGCCCAGCAGGTAAAGGAAGAGGAAGCTCATGGGCCGGGGCAGGAAGCCATGGAAAGCCTGATCGGCGAAGCGCAGCAGGTTGGCCGGCCACAGCACGGTGATCTGGTAGGCCGGCATGCCGCTGAACATGCTTCCGGTCCACAGCGGGTCCTCGTCGGTGGCCTCGCGGTGCTCGAGGATCTCCTGGGCCATGCCCTGCCAGTTGCGCAGGTCGCCCTGCACCAGGCGCTTGCCCTCCAGGGCGGGACTGAAATAGACGAGGCTGAGCGCGTAGAACACGGCGAGCGCCGCCAGCACGGGCAGCAGCTTCTTCAGGATGGGCTTCATGCGGGATGAGGCAGGTTACTTGATCTCCTCGAAATCGGCATCGATGATGGTGCCCCGTGGCGCAGGGGAGCCATCGCCTGCGCGGGGCGCCTCCTCCACGCGGACGTGCCCTGGCGGGCGGTGCGGTCCGGGCCCAGGGGCCGGCCGCGCCGCGGCGCTGCGGCGCATGATGAGCCGAACGAGCCAAAGGATGAGCAGCAGTACCGCGATGGTGCGGATCGTACCGGTGAAGCTGGCTTCGGCGATGGGCATGGCGGCGAAGGTACTGGGGGCGGATCTTGGTCGGAGCCACGGCGGAATCGCCCTGCCGGCGAGGCCCGCCCGGTGCTGGGCGCACAAACCGTACCTTCGCGGCCTCCGCGTGCCGCTCGGGCGCGCGCATCCCCTCAATCCGCTCGCGATGTCCTCCTTCGATTCGCTCGGCCTCCGGGCGGAGCTGCTCCGTTCGCTCACCGACCTCGGCTGGCAGCAGCCCACACCCGTTCAGGAGCGCGCCATCCCGCAGCTGCTCTCCACCGACCAGGACGTGGTGGTGCTCGCCCAGACCGGCACCGGCAAGACCGGCGCCTTCGGCCTGCCCCTGCTCATGGACATCGATGCCGGGGAGCGCGGCGTGCAGGCCTTGGTGCTGGCCCCCACGCGTGAGCTCTGCGTGCAGATCACCGGCGACCTGGAGCGCTTCGCCCAGCACCTGCCCGGCGTGCGCCCCGTGGCCGTGTACGGCGGCGCCAACATCCGCGACCAGATCCGTGCCATCCAGCGCGGCGCCAACATCGTGGTGGCCACCCCCGGCCGCTTGCTGGACCTCCTCGGCCGTGAGGCCGTTGACCTGAGCGCCGTGCACACCGTGGTGCTCGACGAGGCCGACGAGATGCTCAACATGGGCTTCCAGGAGGACCTCACCGACATCCTGCAGGCCACGCCCGGCGACAAGCGCACCTGGCTCTTCAGCGCCACCATGAGCGGGGAGGTACGCGCCATCGCCAAGCGCTACATGCGCGACACCGTGGAGCTGCAGGTGGGCGAGCGCAACGCGTCAGCCGCATCGATCCAGCACCAGTACTGCGTGGTGCACGCACGCGACCGCTTCGCCGCGCTCAAGCGCTTCATCGATGCCGAGCCCGACCTCTTCGCCATCGTCTTCTGCCGCACCAAGCATGAAACGCAGGAACTCGCCACCGCCCTCATCAAGGACGGCTTCGTGGCGGATGCCATCCATGGCGACCTGAGCCAGGCCCAGCGAGACCATGTGATGGGCCGCTACCGTGCCCGCACCCTGCAGCTGCTCATCGCCACCGATGTGGCCGCCCGGGGCATCGATGTGAGCGATGTGACGCACGTGATCCACTTCGACCTTCCCGGCGAGGCCGAGAGCTACACCCACCGCAGCGGCCGCACCGCACGCGCCGGGCGAACCGGCATCTCCCTGAGCATCATCGGCCTCCGCGACGTGGGCAAGATCCGACAGCTCGAGCGGGCCCTCAAGACCCACTTCACCTACGTGCGCGTGCCGGGTGGCGGCGACATCGGCAAGGCCCAGGTGGTGGCCTACATGCACAAGCTGAAGGGCGTGGAGGTGGACCATGACGCCCTCGCCTCCATCCTCCCCACGGCCCACCAGGAACTCAGCGCCTTCAGCAAGGAGGAGCTCATCGAGCGCTTCATGAGCGTGGCCTTCAACCGCCTCATCACGCAGTTCCGCGACCTGCCCGACCTCAACGTGGACATGAGCCGCAAGGACCACACCGCCCGCGTGGAGCGCCCGTCCTCGCGCGAGCGCTTCAGCACGGGCAAGCAGATGTTCATCAACCTGGGCAGCGCCGACGGCTTCGACAAGGGGAAGATGCTCGGCTATGTCTGCGGCATCAGCGGCGTGCAGGGCGATGTGATCGGGCGCATGCTCATCAAGGACGTGTACTCCTTCATCGACATCGAGCCCGCGCACTTCGAGCAGGTGTTCAATGCCTTCAAAGGCGCCAACTACAAGGGCCGGAAGGTGCGCGTCGACGAGGCACAGGGGCCACAAGGCGGCGCACCGCGCCACGATGCGCCGCGCCCCCCGCGTGAAGGCGGCTATCAAGGCGGCGGGTACAAAGGCGGCGGATACAAGGGCGGAGCCCAAGGCAACCGCTCCCACCAAGGCAGCTACCGTGGCCGCGAGGAGCGGGGCGGTCCTCCCCAGCGCGGCAGCTACCAGAAGAAGGAGGGTTTCTACGAGCCCAAGCCGAAGTTCCCAAGGAAGGGGAAGGCCTGATCGGGAGGAAAGAGAAAGCGGCCCTTCACCAGGACCGCTCACTCCCCGCCCGTGCGGGTCGCTCCTTTACCCTGCGCTCACGCATGCACTCGCTGCTCCTGCAGGATGCGCTGCGCGATGTCCAGGATACGCGTGTCATCAAGCGCCACCACGCCGCCATCCGGGCCCGGCTCCAGGTGCACGCCCATGGGCCGCCCGTTGGGGTGGGTGTAGCCGCCGAAGTAGTTCCAGACGCTCTCCACGGTCACATCCAGCTCGCGCGCGATGCGGTGGATGCTCCCATCAGGCAGGTTGTCCTTGATCCGCCGCAGCTCATTGAAGGTGATGTTCATGATGGGATGGGTTTGGTTGATGCGTCAGAAAGGTAAGCGCGCGAAACCCCGTTTCCAAGCGCCCCGCGGCACGGTCTTGGGTGCCGCGCGCTACCTTCACCACCATGCGTGCCTCCGGTTGTGCAGTCCTGCTGGGCCTGCTGCTCTCCGCCCCCCCGGTAGGCGCCCAACAATACGACCTGCGCACCTTCTCCCTCGAGCAGGGACTGCCCAGCGCTGCGGTCAACGACCTCTGCGAGGACGCCGAGGGCTTCCTCTGGGTGGCCACCGACCAGGGCGTGGCGCGTGGCCAAGGACTGCGGTTCGAGGCTTTTGGACGCGCCCATGGCTTGCCGGGCGATGAGGTGACCGCCCTCCTTCCCCAATCGGACGGCACACTGTGGCTGGGCTTGCGCAATGGCACGCTCGCCATGTGGAGCAACGGCGCCATCACCCCTTGGGACGGTACCGGGCTGCCCCGCCACCCTGTTCGCGCCCTGCTGCCCGACGGCGCAGGAGGCCTGTGGCTGGCCAGCCGGGGCGGAGGCATCTGGCGCATCGCCGCAGGCGAACGGGAGGCCCGCCCCCTGAACGAGGGGCTGCCCGCGCTCCGCATCAATGCCATCGCCCAGCAGCCCGGTGGCCCGCTGCTGGCCGCCACCGACAGCGGCTTGGCGGTGCTTAAGGGAGCGCGATGGCAGCCCATGCCCGTGCCCGCCCTGCCTTCGTCACGCGTGCTGGCCCTCTTCGCCGACAGCCTGGGCGTGCTGGCCGGGACAGACAAGGGCTACCTGGAGCTCGATACCGCCATGCGTCCACTGCCCGTGGAGCAGCGCTTCGCCGGGCACCACCCGCTGGCCCTGCCCCACCCCGTGGTGCTCACCGCGCTGCGCGCCGCCAACGGCGACCTCTGGCTCGGCACGCCTGGCGGCTTGGTGCACCTTACCCGGCAAGGCGGCCTGCCCGTGCTGAAAGCCATCACCGAGGCCAATGGACTGGGGCACGATCTGGTGCGCTGCCTTCATCAGGACCGCAGCGGCGGCATCTGGGCCGGCACCGCCTTCGGCGGCATCAGCAAATTCACCAGCGACGCATTCCTGTACTTCACCGAGCGCGACGGGCTGCGCTCGCGCATCGTGAGCGCCATCCACCGAACCCCCGACGGGTTGCTGTGGCTGGGCACCCAAGGCGGTGGCGTGGCCTGCTGGGACGGCACCCGCCTCCGCTCTTACGGCCGCGAAGAAGGCCTTCCATCGCTCTTCGTCACCTGCCTCGGCGAGGACGCCCGGGGGCACCTGCTCGTGGGTACCGCCATGCATGGGGTGCATCGGCTGAACGGCGATCGGTTCCAGCCCGCTCTCCAATCAGGGCACCTTGACGACGACCGCATCCATGCCATCCGAACAGGGCCTGACGGCCGCGCCTGGGTGGGTGCCTCCACCGGCCTCCACCGCGAGGGCCTTGACGGCCGCTTCGTGGCGTACAGCGGCATTGCACAGCCTGTCACCGCCCTGCTGCTGCATGCCGACACGCTCTGGGCCGGTACGGACAGCGGCCTCGTGGCGCTGCCCCTCGCCGGTGGCCCCCCAAGTGCCCTTCGGCATCCGCGCCTGCCGCGGGTGCGCATCACCGCGCTGGTGCGCGACACCCCGGGCAACCTGTGGGTGGGCACCGCTGGCGATGGGCTCTACCGCGTGCAGGGCAGCCGCATGGGGCATTACACCGACGACGACGGCCTGCAGAACCTGGCCGTGGAAGCCTTGGCGCTCGACGCTCAGGAGAACCTGTGGCTGGGAACCCGCAAGGGCATCCACCAGGTGGAGCTCGATGCCCTGCAGGAGCAGGTGCTCGGCATCAAGGCCTATGGGCCCGATGACGGCTTCATCGGCATCGAGAGCCTGCGCGGGGCCGCACTGCTCGACAACGACAGCGCGCTCTGGTTCGGCACCGTGCGCGGCGCCATCCGTTACGACCCCCGCCTGGTGGTGGACGATCCGCGCGAGCCATTGGTGCACCTCACCGAGCTGCAGCTCTTCTACGAGAAGCCGGACTGGACACCCTGGTGCGAGGGCATGGGTGGGAATGGATTGCCCGAAGGGCTGGAGCTGCCGCACGACCGCAACCACCTCACCTTCGCCTTCACCGGCATCTCCCTGGCCTTCCCCGAGAAAGTGCGCTACCGCTGGATCCTGGAAGGGTACGACCCCGACTGGAGCCCCATCACCGCCACCCAGCGCGTCACCTACAGCAACATCCCTCCCGGCAGCTACACCTTCAAGGTGATGGCCCGCAACGCGAGCGGCGTGTGGAATGCCGAGCCCATCGCCTTCACCTTCACCGTGGCTCCGCCCTTCTGGCAGACGCCCACCTTCCGCATCGGCGGGGGCGCCACTTTACTATTGGCCTTCTTCGGCTTCGTGCGCGTACGCGAGCGGCAGCTGCGGCGCGACCGCGAACGACTGGAAGCCACCGTGGCCCACCGCACACGCGAGTTGGCCACCGAGAAGGACCGCAGCGAGCGGCTCCTGCTCAACATCCTGCCCGCTTCCACCGCCGAGGAGCTCAAGACCAAGGGCACTGCCGAGGCCCGACGCTACGAGCGTGCCACCGTGCTCTTCAGCGACTTCAAGGGCTTCACGCACTTCAGCAGCCGCATGGACACCGATACGCTGGTGGCCGAGCTGGACCACTACTTCCGACTCTTCGATTCCCTTTGCGACCGCCACCGGCTGGAAAAGATCAAGACCATCGGGGATGCCTATATGTGCGCCGCGGGTCTGCCCGAGCCCTCGCCCCAGCACGCCCTGCAGGCCGTGGTGATGGCCCTGGGCATGCTCGAGGCCGTGGAACGCAGCAATTCCGAGCGGCGCTCCAAAGGCCTTCAGGAATGGCCCGTGCGCATCGGCCTGCACAGCGGGCCCGTGGTGGCCGGCGTGGTGGGCGAGAAGAAGTTCGCCTATGACATCTGGGGCGATACCGTGAACCTGGCCAGTCGCATGGAGGCCAATGGCGAGGCCGGCCGCGTGAACATCAGCGGGCCCGTCTACGCACAGGTGATGGGCTACATCGAGGCCCAGCCGCGCGGCCCCATCCAGGTGAAGGGCAAGGGCGAGGTCCAGATGTACTTCGCGCTGCGCCTGAAGCCCCGCTACAGCGCCGATGCGCAGGGGCTGTTGCCGAATGCGGAGCTGCTGAAGGCGCTGGGGGCATGATCCGCAGGGGTGCATGGCGAGTGCGCAGCGGAGGCGCTATAGGCGACGGGATCCCGTGCCGGCTGTCAGCATGCGCTGAATGAGATGGCGCCGCTTGGCCTGAGCCGCCTACCTTGTCCGATCAAGCGAGCATCCATGGCCTCCTCACCCGACCACCAGGCCCACCGCCTGCTCCTTTCCGGCGCCTGGCTCCTGTTGCTGGGCCTGCTCACCGGACTGCTGGTTCCGGCCTTGGCCAATCCGCGCATGGGGCTCAGCAGCCACATCGAGGGAGTGCTCAACGGGATGCTGCTCCTGCTGCTGGGGCTGCTGTGGCCCCGCCTGGTGCTCACCGACCGGTGGCGCCGCATCGCGGCCGCCTGCGCCATCTACGGCACCTTCGCCAACTGGGCCACCATGCTGATCGCGGCCGCGCTCAATGCCGGCGGACAGCTCACCGTAGCGGCTGAAGGCCGCACGGGCAGCCCGCTCGCCGAAGGCATCGTGAACTTCGGCTTGGCTTCGCTCACGCTGGCGATGCTCGCGGCGGCCGTGACCATCATCGCGGGATTGCGGCGTCGCGGCGCATAGCTCCGCTCTGGCTGATTACCGGGAAGGCAACAACAGGCTGCAGCCCCACAACCGGGCGCCCCCGCGTACCGCTTGACCCAAGCGGCGCATCATCATCGTGCCCCGACCGTGACCTGACCTGCCCCTCAGCGCTGGCGCTCTTCCTTCATCCGCCCGCGCTGCTCCACGCCCTCCTTGCGGTGCTCCATGCGCTTCTCCATACCCTCCTTCCGCTGCTCACGCATGGCCTGCCACTTCGTGAACTGCTCTGCGGTGAGGATGGCCTTCATCTCCGCCTCGTGCTCGGCACGGCGCTTATCCATCTCGGCGCGTTTGGCCTCGCGCTCGGTCTTCAGCTGGGCGCGCCTTGCTTCGGCCTCCTGCGCGTGCTGCAGGTGCAGGGCCTGCACCTTCGCGGCCTGTTCCGGCGTGAGCTCGAGCACGGTGGTCAAGCGCTCGGTGCGCGCCTTGGCTGTTTCCTCCGGGCTGCGCTGCTGCTTGTCCTGCGCGCAGGCCAGGCCTGCGACCAGCAGGCTCGCCGATATCACGATGGGCTTGATCATGTTGCTTGGGTTTACCGCTCTGACCCGCCCGTGGCGTGCAGGTTCAACCGGATGAAGCACCGTTAACATCTCTTCGCATCCTCATCCTTTCCATACGAAGAGCGCATCGGGGATGTCCCAGGCCCTGCCCTTCGCATCGCGAACTACCACGTGCACGCGGAAGGACGTGCCGGGCGGCAGGTTCTGGATCATCTGGCGTTGGTAGGGTGTGATCTCGGCCTGTTCTCCGCCAGCGGACGCATCCTTCCCCTTGCAGTCCTTGATGCAGAAGGTGAGCGAGACGATGCGCGCTCCGGGGACGCATCCTTGCACATCCACCGCCTTGATGCCGCTCCATTGCGCGGCGGTGATGTCACCGCTCGACTTGCCGGCGAGCAGGATGCGTGGCGAGCCGCCCTCAGGAACGAAGGCGCGCGGTTCAAGCGGTGAAGCCAGCAGAACGGAAGCAAGAAGAAGCGTGACCGTGTTCATGACCATTGGGTTTGCCGGGAAATGCGTGCGCTGCGCTGGGGTAACGCGGCGCACGGCATCGGCTGTCCCAGGATCAACGCTCCATCACCAGCGGCAGCGCAAGGAGCGAACGGCCATCGCGGAGCGCAATGACCAGGCAACGGCTCGGGGCAATGCCTTCAGCCGTGAGGCTTAAGCGCAACAGCTGTGCGCCGCTCAGCTCAACCCGCTGATCACGCCGTTGGCATCGATGTCCATGCCTTCAGCGGCAGGCACCTCGGGCAGGCCCGGCATGCGCATGATCTCGCCGCAGATGGGCACCACGAAGCCGGCGCCCGCGCTGATCTCGATGTCGCGCACCGTGATGCGGAAGCCGGTGGGCGCGGCGCGCAGCTCCTTGTTGTCGCTGAAGCTGTATTGCGTCTTGGCCATGCA
>ERZ761607.396-NODE-396-length-80119-cov-5.702875_pt1 | contig 80119 bp, 76 predicted proteins | sample MGYA00511164_ERZ761607 | MGnify/ENA primary metagenome ERZ761607 (study PRJEB28899, sample SAMN02445080) | bioreactor sludge metagenome | biome: EBPR sludge | place: Australia: Brisbane, Thorneside Wastewater Treatment Plant | collected 2011-06-22 ...
ACCAGCGTTCCCGCGGAGCGATCATGGCCGACACCCTGGTCCAACGCGTCCTCGCACCCCACCTCGCTACGACGACAGGTCCCGCGGAGCTGCCGCTGGTCATTCACGTGGTGGTTCCCGACACCGTCCTCTTCGGGGATGGGCATGGCAGCGGCGAGGTCGAGGGGTACGGCCCCGTGCCGGGTGACCTGCTCCGCGAGTGGATCGCCACCCACGCCGAACAAGGCGTAGCCGACTGGGTTACCCGCCTCTACCAGTCCAAGGCTGGTGAGTTGGTGGCCATGGAGAAGGGTGGCCGGTACTTCAACGGCAAACTCGCCGAGTTCCTCCGGCTCAGAGACCGAAGATGCCGCACCAAGTGGTGCGGCGCACCGATCCGCCACCTCGACCACGTCGAAGACCACGCAGACGGCGGACCGACAAGTGCAGCCAACGGCCAAGGGACCTGCGAGGAATGCAACTACGCCAAACAAGCACTCGGCTGGAAAGCAAGACCACGCCCCGGCCCCGTCCACACCGTCGAGACCACCACACCCACCGGACACACCTACGTCTCGCGGGCGCCTACCGTCTAGCCGTGGTCGCGGGCGCAGAACTGTGCCTGCCCGTCAGCGAACGATGGGGCGCTCCAGCGAGTGCGCCGCGTCCACTACGGACCGATGACCGAGGTGGAGTTCCTCGTAGTCGACGAATCGGGCTGGGCACCGGTCCCCGACGGGCACCCACAGGCAGTACACCGTCCAGTGCGGTCGCTGATAGGACCACCAGCGCACCCCCGCCCACCGGCCCTCGTGGTGGATCTGGAGTCCCCAACCCTGGGTGACGGAGTAGTTGCGAGCCACCACCTGGGTCGGTCGTAGGTGGCGATCGAGCAGCACCTTCGCGTCGTCCATGTCGAGCACCGGAATGGTGTCGTCGACCTCGTAGACGCCCAGCACCTTGCGGGAGCCCTTGAGGACCGGGAGTCGGAACATGCCGTCTCGCCACATGGCGAGGTCACCGAAGGACTCCCCGACAGCCGCCTCAGGAGTCAGCCCGAAGTACCACGCGTCGTACACGGATGGGTTGTCGAGGCGGCCGCCGCCTTGGGGGCGATGTACGTAGGTGGGGGAACCGGCCTCTCCGGGCTTCGCAGTCTCGAGGTAGGGGAAGACGCGGTACAAGATCACCCAGGCGCCTCAGCCGAAGGCGATTTGCTCGGCCGCATCGAGCGCGTCGAGGACCTCGGAGACGCCGCGCCTGCGCAGGACGTCGATCGGACGGGCTCCCTGGAGGTAGGAGTTCGGACCCGTCATCCAGTCCTTGATGACGTCCGGCTCGAAGATCAACGCCGCCCGCGAGAAAACGTGCTCCAGGTCATTGAGCGCCCGCGCCTTCTCTGGCGAGGGGGTCTCCTCGCCTGTGCGCCACCGCGATGGCTGCGATTTCGAGACCCCGAGCAACTCCGCCGCAGCCGTGACCGACCCGGCCCTCTCGATGAGAACCTCGGTGCGGAACCGGGTGATGTCGACGACCTTTCCCCCGACCGTCACCGTGGCGGCAGACTTGGGGGTGGTCGACTTCGCCGCCGTGGACCTGCGAGCCGGATTCGCGCTCATGTCCGCATCATACCTCGCCCAACAATCTTGTTGGGAGTCATCGGCGCCGGCCCGCCTGGAACAGCACGACAGCGACCGCGATCAGCCAGGCGCACCAGACGACGTACCCGGCGAAGTTGGTGAGGCTGGCCGGCTCGATGACCGGGATCACCACGCCGGTGGCGATCAGGCCGGCGGAGACGAAACCGCCGACGGCGAGCCAGGTCGGCAGCAGCCCAACGCGGCGCAGCGCGATCACGACCAGCACGGTGAACGCAGCGGTGAGGGCGTAGCCGAGGGTCTCGCCGATCGCCTTGCCGAGCACGAGGTGCAGCAGTTCGAAGCGGTCCTCCGCGTCGGCACGCAGGCTCGGGTCGAGTGCGTCGTGGCTGATGCCGGGGACCAGCGTCACCCAGCGCTGCAGACCGATGACCTGGACGGTCGCCGCGGCGATGCCGAGGCCGGCGATCCAGCGGCCGAGGGGGCGCCCGGCGAGCCGTCCCAGCCAGATGCCGGCTGGAGCCATCAGTGCGGAGCCGACGGCGAGCAGGGCGAACCAGGTCCGCACGGTGCTCTCGTGCTCGCGGAAGAGCGCGAGTACGTCAGCGGTCGGCTCGTCCAGGATCTGTGGGTATTCGAAGACGGAGCCGAGGACGGAGAACCCGGCGATCGCCAGCACGGAGGCCAGCGTCAGGGCGCCGGCGGCCCGGCGTGCGTCGCTGCGGGCTCGGGGCGAGGAGAGGGTGCGGTCGTCGGTGTGGATGGTGGTGCTCATGGTGTGGTTCCTTCCGGATCGGATGTGTGGGTTCAGCGCTGGGTGGTGACGGTCCAGCCGGGGGCCCAGGCGCCGGCCAGGTAGATCGGCCAGACCGCTGCGAGCCGGCCGAGCCGGTGGCGCAGGACGACGGCCTGGGCGAGGCCCACCACGGCGCCGGACAGCAAGCCACCAGCGGCGGCCGCGGGTGCGCTGTCCACGGGCCCGACGAGCAGCATCGCCGCGAGCCCGCCGAGCGGGAACCCGACGAACGAGGCGAGCCAGCGCAGCGCGGCGCGGGGACGGACGGCGGACGGGGAGACGGTGAGAGTGGACATCGAGGGCTCCTTCGATCGGTGGGTCAGTGGGCCTGGGTGGCGATCCACGCCGCCAGGAGGTGGTCGGGATAGCTGGCCAGGTGGTCGCGGACCAGCGCGTCGAACAGGTCGGCCGCACCGTCGAGGTGGGCCTGTGCGAGGGCCACCAGCTGGCGGTCCCGCGCGGTGGTGGCCAGCCCGGTGGCGCGGGTCAGCGGCGCCCGCTGTCCGGTGAGGACGGCGCCGGCGACCAGCACTCCGATCGACGTGCTGGTCGCCAGCGCATCGACGACCTCGGCCTCGGCGGTGGGATCGCCACCGACGAGCCGGAGGACCGGGGCGGATTCGGGGAGGTAGGTCATGGCAGGACGGTCGCGCTTCGCGCTGACGCGCCGCTGACGGCTGCCTGACGGGCCCGATTTGTCCCGCGGCGGCGCTTCAAGTTGAGCAAGGCCTTCTCAAGGGACCCGCGTGGCATGCGTGTCGGTTGGGAGCGCATGGGCGTCGTCCGACGGTGCATGAACCACACGTTGATCTCGCGGGGATCGATCCGCGGCCATACCGTTTGAGACCTCGTCGGCCAGCGGAGTCAGAGCCCGGGACGCAGAGTTTTCGCTCCGTCGAGTACACGCAGGTAGCTCGCCTCAACGATCGCGGTGCAGGCAGGTTTAACGGTGGACGGTCCGTACGACGTGATTGGCCGACTCTTGGACGAGGACCCTGCGGCGTACTGGTGCCTGGGCACGAGGGATGCCTGCGATGTGTTCCGAGAGGACGGAGCCCGTGTGCTGTCCTGGCGGCGGCAAGAGGAACTCCCCGAAGGCACGGGCGCGCTGCGGGTCATCCCCGGGCGAGTGTCGCAATTGACGACCATCCCTTCGGTCGTTGGTCGACTCCCTCGGCTGCGCTTCCTCGAGATGCCGGCTCCGATGCTGTCAGACCTCGCCCTGGAGCGCGTGCCACCGAGCATCGAGACTCTGCAGTTGGTCAACCCTCGGCACACCGTTGACTTCGCGCCGCGCTGGGATGGCCTGCGGGCCCTGCGCAGCCTGAGATACGTCACCTTTCATGACGAGTTCGGCGCAGATCCCATCCGCGAACAACTGTCCAACTTCCCACTCAACGATCTGCGACTCGACTACCTCAGCTTCAACCTGTCCAAGTGCGGCCCTCTCACCGAGGGCATCAACAGGCGGCACACCCTGAAGACCGTGATGGTCACCGACCTGGGGGGCTTCCCCCTCGCTGAGCATCTGCCGACCCGAATCCAGAAGGTGGGATTGATTGTTCCGGGCCGCGAGTTCTCGATGGCCGACCTGACGAAGTTCCGCAACCTCCGGTCAGTTTTCGTCAACTCTGCACTCGGTCAGATCGACTGTGCGGCGTTTCTAGCCATGCCGAGCCTGGTCGAACTCACGGTCTACAACTCCAAGAAGATCGTGAACGCTGGTGACCTTGCCGACCACCCTCGGCTGAAGCGGATCTGCTTTGTGAACTGCGGCAAACCATTCAAGGGCGTGCTTGACCGGTTCGAACCTGAGCGTTATGAGGAGCTGGACATTCGTTTCAGTTGATGGGGCCCGCCGCCAGCTGAGCTTCCCGACTGGCAGGGCGAATGCACGACCTTGATACGAACTCGCGCCACTAGAGTGCCCCGGTGCTCTCCATCGGCCTGCTGGGCCCGGTCGAGGCAGCTCGGGACGGCGCTCCGGTGCCGTTGCCGTCCGGGAAGACGACGGAGCTGTTGGCGCGCCTCGCGGTCGACGCTCGGGTCCCGGTGCGGGTGGACGTGCTCGTCGAGGACCTGTGGGCCGAGCCGACCGCCCGCAACACCCTGCAGTCCAAGGTGTCGCAGCTGCGAAGGGCGCTCGCTGACAAGGAGCTGGTGCGCGGGACGGGCGAGGCCTACGTCCTCGAGATCGACCCGATGGCGGTCGACGCGACGCGCGCGGTCGACTTGGCCGCGGCCGCGGAGGCGGCTCGAGAGGCCGGCGACCACGCGACGACGGTCGAGCAGGCGCGGGCCGGCCTGGCGCTCTATCGCGGGGAGGTGCTGGCGGACGCCGGGCCGTGGGCGGCGCCGTACCGGACCCGGTGGGAGGAGCTGCGCTGGAGCCTGGTCGAGAACCTGATGGCGGCCCGGGTCGACCTCGGGAGTGGCGGTGAGCTGGTCCCCGAACTGGAGCGGTTGGTCGCCGAGCAACCGCTGCGGGAACGGCTGTGGGTCGCCCTGGTCACGGCGCTCTATCGCGCCGGTCGCCAGGCGGACGCGCTCGCGGCGTACGCGCGGGTCCGGGGCCACCTCGTCGACGAGCTCGGTCTGGATCCCGGCCCCGAGCTGCAAGCCCTCGAGCGGAAGGTCCTCGAGCAGAGCACGGAGCTGGACGGCGGTCCACGCCCCGAGACCCTCGTTCGTCCGGGCAACGTCCCTCCGGCGACGACGCCGCTCGTGGGCCGGAGCACCGAGCTGGACACGCTCGCCGCGGCGGTCGGTGCGCACCGGTTGGTCACCGTGCTCGGCCCGGCCGGCGTGGGCAAGACCCGGCTCGCGATCGAGGTCGCCCGCGAGGCGACCGCTCCCGGCGGGGTCTGGCTGGTCCGGCTCGATGCGGTCGACGCCGGGGCCGATCTGGTGCAGGTGGTCTCGGAGACCCTGCACGTGAGCGGAGGGGTCACAGCACTGCGCGAACGGCTCTCGGGTGCCGGCACGCTGCTCGTCCTCGACAACTGCGAGCACGTCGTGGCCCAGACGGCCGACGTCGTCCGCGACCTCCTCGACACCGTCCCAGGCTTGCGGGTGCTGGCCACGAGTCAGGTCCCGCTCGGCCTCGAGGACGAGGAGCTGCACCCGTTGGCGCCGCTCTCGCAGTCGGACTCGGTGGAGCTGTTCACCCAGCGGGCGCAGCGGCTGCGCCGCGGGTTCGTCGTCGACGAGGACAACGAGGCCGTCGTCGAGGAGGTGTGCCTGACGCTCGACGGTCTCCCGCTGGCCATCGAGCTGGCCGCCGCCCGGGTCCGGTCGTTGTCGGTCCAGGAGATCGCGCGGCGGCTCGACGACCGCTTCGCGCTGTTACAGGACCCGACCAGCCGGGTGCCCGAACGCCGCCGCGCCCTGCAGGCCGCGTTGGCGTGGAGCTACGAGCTGCTCTTCCCCGACGACCAGCGTGGACTCTGGGCGCTGTCCTGCTTCGCCGGCGGGGCGACCCTCGAGGCCCTCGAAGCGGTGCTGGCCGCGCTGGAGGTGCCTACGGAGACCGTGCTCGACGTCGTGACCCGGCTCGTGGACCGATCACTGGTGACCCTCGACCTCGCGGGCGAGGCGGAGAGCCGGTACCGGCTGCTGGACAGCGTGAAGGCCTTCGCGGCGGCCCGGCTCGACGAGTCGGGACAGGCCGGAGCGGCCGCGAGAGCGCACGCCGGCTGGTACGCCGACCGGGCGACGTGGTGCGAGGCGCATGTCCGGAGTGCCGACCAGCCCGCCTGCCTCGCCTTCGCCCGGTCCGAGCGCGCCGATGTCGACGCCGCACTCGCCTGGAGCCGACGGGAAGCCCCCGAGTTCGGGGTGCGGATCGCCCTCGGGCTGGGATGGACCTGGGTGGTCCTCGGCGACGGAGTGGCCGGCGCCGCGCGGGTCCGTGACGCGGTCGGTGAGCGGGCCTCGGCTCCCGACCGGGCGCGGGCCGGACTCCTCGCAGCCTGGCTGGAGAGCTCGACCGGCGACCTGGTGCAGGCCCAGACCGATCTCGACGCGGCCACCGAACTGGCGATCGAGGTGGGTGACGTCGCCCTCCGCGCCGACGCCCACAACCATCGCGCCTTCCTGGCCATCCAGCAGGGCCGCCCGGACCAGGTGCTGGCGGAGTCCGCGGCGGCGCTGGAGCTGTTGCGAGCCGCGCCACCGCTGGGCTGGTCGGCGGCGACGGCGCTGCTGCTCTCGGCGTACGGCAGCCTGATGGTCGGCGACGCGCCCGCGGCCCGCTCGGCCGCGATGGAGGCAGTCGCGCTGCTCGAACCGATCGACGACGCGTGGGGCAAGGTGCACGCCCAGGGGATCCTCGGCGGACTCGCGCAGGCCGAGGAGCGGTACGCCGACGCAGCCGTCGGGTTCGAGGGCGCGGCCGAGGCAGCGGTTCGGCTCGGGTTCCTGGGTCAGGCGGCGCTCCATCGGGTCTCGCTGGCCCGGGTGCTGGCGCGCACCGGCGACAGCCGCGCCCGCGCGGCCTTCGAACAGGCCGCCGCGGAGGCGGCCGCCGTCGCGGACGGCCGGCTCGGGGCATCCGTGCGGTTCCACCGCGCTCAACTGCTCCGGCTCGAGGGGGCCGACGACCGGGCCCGGGCGTTGCTCGAGGAGAACCTCCGCTGGTACGCCGGCGCCGGAGGCGGCGATCACGAGCGAGCCAGCCGGATCGAGCTCGCCTCGGTGCTCGGCGACGGTGCGGCGCTCGCCACGGGGCTGGCCGAAGCGCGCGAGGTCGGTGACACCGAGTCGGTCGTCGCCGCCCTCGACGGTCTGGCCCGGTTCGCCGCGGCCGACGGCGATCGCGCGAGCGCGGAGGCGCGACTGAGCGAGGCCGACGACGAGGTCGCCCGCGCGACGTACCTCATCGACCACACCGAGCGGTACGACGCCGTGGCCGCACGCGCCCTCCTGCTCGGCTGACCCGCCGCCCGCCAGCCATCTCGTCAGCCGCCCGTCAGCGCGGCGTCAGCGGACCTCGCGAAGGTCTGGCCCATCGGGGAGCGAACCCGCCTCCCCACTCCGAAAGGGCACAGTCATGGCACGTTTCTCTCTGGCCCGCGTCACCGCGTGGTCCACCCGGCACCGCCGCACGGTGCTGCTCGCCTGGGTCATCGGGCTCGTCGCGATGACCGCCCTGGCGATGACCCGCGGCGGTGAGTACAAGCAGGAGTTCCTCTCGCCCGGGACCGACTCGAAGGCAGCGGTCGATCTGCTGCAGGAGCGGTTCCCCGACCAGGCCGGCGACACCATCACAGTGGTCGTCCAGGCCGACGAGGGCGCCACCTCGGACGAGGTGAGGACCGTCGTCGAGCCGCTGCTCGCGTCGTACGCCGAACTGCCGCACGTGGTCGCGGTGGCCTCGCCGTGGGACGGCACCGGCCCCGACCAGGTCTCCGCGGACGGGACGATCGGCTACGCGACGTTGCAACTCGACGTCACCGGCGCCCGGTTCCCCGGCGAGGAGGGCGTCCGGATGATCGAGCTCGCGCAGGACGCGCGTGACGCCGGAGTCACCGTGGAGCTCGCCGGCCGCGGCATCGAGAACGCCGAGTCGGCGAGCTTCGGCGCCGAAGGCCCGGGCCTGCTGGTCGCCGCGATCATCCTGTTCATCGCCTTCGGCTCCCTGGTCGCCGCCGGGCTGCCGCTGGCCACCGCGATCTTCGGTGTGGGTGTTGGGCTGATGGCCAGCATGCTGCTGGCCAACCTCGTCGACGTCCCCGAGTGGGCCACCTCGGTCGCGGCGATGATCGGCCTCGGAGTCGGGATCGACTACGCGCTCCTCATCGTCACCCGCTACCGCAGCGAGCTCACCGAAGGCGCCGATGTCGCCACGGCGATCCGTACGGCGATGACCACGGCGGGCCGCTCGGTCGTCTTCGCGGGTATCACGGTCGTGGTCTCCCTGCTCGGCATGCTCACCATGAACCAGCCCTACATCCCGGGTGTCGCGTTCTCGGCGGTGCTGACGGTGCTGTTCGTGATGCTGGCCGCGTTGACCCTGTTGCCGGCGTTGCTGAGCTTCACCGGCACCCGGATCGACCGGCTCGGCTTCCGGCGCCGCCGCGCCACCGACGAGAGCGCGTCCACCGGCTTCTGGTACCGCTGGAGCCGCGGTGTGCAGCGACGCCCGATCGCGGCGGTGGTCGCCGGGCTCGCCATCCTCGGCGTCCTGATCGCCCCCATCGTCGACCTGCGGCTGGGCTACCCCGACTCGAGCAACGACCCGACCAGCCTCACCACGCGGCGTGCCTACGACCTGATGAGCGAGGGGTTCGGAGCGGGCTTCAACGGCACCTTCGTGCTGGTCGCCGACCGCGGCGACGACGGGGCACTCGCCGTCCTCACCGGGCTGCGGGATGCGCTCGTCGCGACGCCCGGGGTGGCTGCGGTCTCGGCGCCGGTGCCGAGCCCCGACGGCGATGCCGCGGTGCTCGCGCTCACCCCGACGAGCAGCCCGCAGGACGAGGCGACCGACGATCTCCTCACCCGGCTGCGCGACGACGTGATCCCCACGGCGCTCGACTCCGGCGACGTGCACGTGGTCGTCGGCGGGATCACCGCCGCGAACGCCGACCAGACCCGGAGCATCTCCGATCGACTGCCGTTCTTCCTGCTCGCGGTGATCGCCCTCGCGTTCGTGTTCCTGTTGGCCGTCTTCCGCTCCGTCCCGATCGCCGTCAAGGCCGCGGTGCTCAACCTGCTCTCGATCGTGGCGGCGTACGGCGTCGCGGCGTACGCCGCCGAGGGTGGCTGGTTCGGTCAGCTGTTCGGGATCTCGACGCCGACCCCGATCCCGGCGTTCATCCCGATGATGATGTTCGCGATCCTCTTCGGGCTCTCGATGGACTACGAGGTGTTCCTGCTCTCACGGATCCGGGAGATCTACCTGCGGACCCGCGACAGCAGCGGCGCGGTGGCCGACGGGCTCGCCGCGACGGCGAAGGTGATCAGCGCCGCGGCGTTGATCATGACCGCGGTCTTCGGGGCGTTCGTCTTCGACGACCAGTTCTTCCTCAAGATCATCGGGATCGGGATGGCCGCCGCCGTGATCATCGACGCGACCGTTGTGCGGCTGCTGCTGGTGCCCGCCACGATGGAGCTGTTAGGCGACCGGGCCTGGTGGATGCCGGCCTGGCTCGACCGGGTGGTCCCGCACCTGGATGTCGAGGGTGGCGCGGTGGAGTCCGAGCCGGTGCCCGTCACCGTCACCGTCAACTAGCGTGGCGGCATGCTGCACGCGCACACCGTCGAGCAGGTCCGGGCGGCCGAGCGGGAGCTGATGGCCCGGCTGCCGGCGGGGGCGCTGATGCAGCGGGCGGCGGCCGGCCTGGCCACCGCGGTGCTGGACCTGCTCGGCTCGGCGTACGGCCGCCGGGTGCTGCTCCTGGTCGGCTCGGGCGACAACGGCGGCGACGCGCTGTACGCCGGCGCGATGCTCGCCCGTCGCGGGGTGGCGGTCGAGGCCTGGCTGCTGGGCGACCGGGCGCACGACGAGGGAGTCCAGGCGTTGCGGCGGACCGGCGGCCGAGTGGTCGCCGGTCCGGGCGCACGCCCCGACCTGGTGGTCGACGGGATCGTCGGCATCGGAGGGCGGGGCGGCCTGCGAGCCGATGCCGCGGCGGCGCTCAAGCTGCTGCACGGCGTCCCCGTCGTCGCGGTCGACACCCCGAGCGGAGTCGACGTCGACACGGGCGAGGTGGCCGCCAGTGCCAGCCATGTCGAGGCAGAGCTCACCGTCACCTTCGGGACGCACAAGGTCTGTCACCTGGTCGATCCGGGGGCGCGGGCCTGCGGCGCCGTCCACCTCGTCGACATCGGCCTCGACCTGCCCGAGCCGGCTCTCGAGAGCCTGCAGCCCCCCGATGTCGCGGCCCTGCTGCCGAGGCCGGCGCTGGACGGTCAGAAGTACACCCGGGGGGTCGTCGGCGTCCGGGCCGGCAGTGCCCGATATCCCGGCGCCGCGCTGCTCAGCGTGGCCGGCGCCAGCACCGGCCTGTGCGGCATGGTGCGGTACGTCGGCGAGGACGCGGTCGCCCACACAGTCCGCGAGCAGCACCCCGAAGTGGTCGGCGCGGGGCGGGTGCAGGCGTGGGTGGTCGGCTCGGGCGGTGGCGAACGGGCCGGGGAGGAGCTGGCGGCGGCACTCGCCGACGGCGTCCCGGTGGTGGCCGACGCCGATGCGCTCGCCCACGTGCGGCCGGGGCAGGCAGCCGTACTCACCCCGCATGCCGGCGAGCTGGCCACGATGCTCGCCGAGGAGCGCGCGGACATCGAGGCCCGGCCGCTGCACTACGCGCGCCTGGCCGCCGAGCGCTATCAAGCGGTGGTGCTGCTCAAGGGGCGCCGCACGATCATCGCGCGGCCCGACGGTCGCACCCGCGTCAACACCACGGGCACCGCGTGGCTGGCCACCGCCGGCGCGGGCGACGTGCTCGGCGGGGTCGTCGGTGCCCTGCTCGCGGCCGGCCTCACGCCGTACGACGCCGCCAGCGTCGGCGCCTGGCTGCACGGTGCCGCCGCCACGCTGGTGAGCGACGGCGGTCCGCTGGTGGCCGGTGAGCTCGCCATGGCGGTCTCCGAGGTGGTCCGCGAGGTGCTGGAGTGAGGGCGGAACTGGTCGTCGACGTCGCGGCGATCCGGCACAACGTGCGGCTGCTCAAGGCCCATACGGGCACCGCGATGATGACCGTGGTCAAGGCCGACGGCTACGGGCACGGCCTGGCCGAGGCCGGTCGGGCGGCGCGGGCCGGCGGCGCGGACTGGCTCGGTGTGGCGACCCTCGACGAGGCCCTCGCGCTGCGGGCGGCGGGCGACACGGGCCGGGTGCTCTGTTGGCTCACCGTCCCGGGTGACGACTGGGCCGCGGCCATCGAGCAGGGCGTCGACGTGACGGCCTACTCGGTCGCCGAGCTCGACGCGATCGCCGCCACCGGCCGGCGGGCCCGGGTACAGCTCAAGGTCGACACCGGCCTGAGCCGCGGCGGCGTACCGCTGGCCAGCTGGGCCGACGTCGTCGACAGAGCCCGCCGCGGTGTGGAGGCGGGGGAGTGGGCCGTGACCGGCATCTGGTCGCACTTCTCGAGCAGCGACGAACCCGACGACCCGGCCAACGACGCCCAGGAGCGCGCCTTCCGGGCAGCGCTCGACGTCGCGACCCGCGCCGGCCTGCGCCCCGAGGTCACCCACCTGGCCAACTCGGCGGCCGCCATCCTGCGGCCGAGCTCGCGGTTCGACCTGGTCCGCTGCGGCCTCGCGGCGTTCGGTCTCGACCCGGCACCCGGCCACACCCCGGCGCTCGGACTCCGCCCCGCAATGACCGCGCAGGCCCGGTTGGCCATGGTCAAGCGGGTCGAGGCGGGCGCCGCGGTGTCCTACGGGCGCACGTGGACAGCCGACCGCGAGACGACCCTCGGCCTGGTGCCGGCCGGGTACGCCGACGGGCTGCTCCGGGCCGGCAGCAACCGGGCCGAGGTCGAGGTCGGGTGTCGCCGTCGCCGCGTGCGGGGGCGGATCTGCATGGACCAGTTCGTCGTCGACCTGGGTGACGACGACCCCGGCGCCGGCGCCGTCGTCACCCTCTTCGGGACCGGCGACCACGGCGAGCCCACCGCCCAGGACTGGGCCGAGGCCTGCGACACCATCAGCTACGAGATCGTGACGCGCATCGGGGGGCGGTTCACCCGCCGGTACGTCGACAGCGAGACAATGAGCCGGTGAGTACGCGAGGCCGCATTCTCGGGGCTGCCGCCGGCGCTGTCGGACTGGCCGCCGCAGGCGCCGTCCTCGGCATCAACCGGCAGAACCGCGCCATCCGCCACCGCAGTGACGACTCGACGCCGTTCGGCTCGCTCCGGTCCGCGCCGATCACGGTGATCGCCGACGACGGTGTACCCCTCCACGTCGAGGTGGACGAGCTCGACGCGGCCGCGCGGGCGCATGCCAGCGGGCTGACCATCGTGTGGGTCCACGGCTACGCGCTCAACCTCGACTGCTGGCACTTCCAGCGCGCGGCCTACCGCGGGCTGGAGCGCTCGGTCTTCTACGACCAGCGCTCGCACGGACGATCCGGTCGCTCGACCGACGGTCACGCCACCATCGACCAGCTCGGCCTCGACCTGCTGACGATCCTCGACACCGTCGTACCCGAGGGGCCGGTGGTCCTGATCGGGCACTCGATGGGCGGGATGGCGATCATCGCCCTGGCCGAGCAGCACCCGGAGCTGTTCGGAGAGCGCATCGTGGGGGTCGGGCTCATCTCGACCACCGCCGGTGAGCTCGATCCCGGCCGGATCGTGCTGCCGCTCCTGCCCGCCAAGCTGGGCGGGCAGCTGGCCACCCGGACCGTCCGCACCCTGGCCCGCAACCACCGGCTCGTCGACGGCGTACGCCGGGCCGGCCGGTCGGTGGGCGTCGTGGCCACCGACCTGTTCGCGTTCGGCGACGAGGTCCCGGCGGCGTACGTCGACTTCGTCGACTCGATGCTCTCGCAGACGCCGTTCGAGGTCGTGGCGGAGTTCTTCCCGAGCTTCCGCAGCCTCGACAAGTTCGACAGCGTCGAGGTGATCGGACGGGTGCCGACCACGATCATCTGCGGTACGACCGACCGGCTCACCTCGATCGGGCACAGTCGCAAGCTGCACGAGCGAATCCCGGGCTCCACGCTCCTCGAGTGCGACGAGGCGGGACACATGGTGATGATCGAGCGCCACGGGCAGGTCAACGCCGCGCTCGACCAGCTCCTGTCCGCCGCGGCCGAGCGGGTCGAGCAGTGGTGAGTGAGCGGCCGGTCGAGGTGAAGCCGGTCGGTGCCGACGAGGCCGAGACGGTGCACGCGGTCGTGCATGCGGCGTTCGAGGCCCGCCCGCCGTTGGACCCGCCGGCCGCCGCGCTCTCCGAGACCGCCCGGCACCTCGAGGAGCGGCTGGCCCACCACGGTGGGCTCTTGGCGCGGGTCGACGGCGTACCGGCCGGAGCGCTCGTGCTCGACCCCGTCGGCAGCTCCATGTACCTCCGCCGCTTCGGCGTCGTCCCGACCGCGCAGGGCCACGGCGTCGCGACCGCGCTGATCGAGGCGGCGGTCGATGCCGCCGACGGGTACGACGACCTCACCGTCGTGGCCCGCGAGGAGCTGCCCGGCACGATCCGGTTCTGGGAGCGGCAGGGGTTCCGCGAGGTGCGCCGCGAGTCGCCCAACGTCGAGCTGCGCCGGCCGCTGCGCACCGCGGTCTATCAGGCACCCGACGCGGAGGCGATGCGCTCCCTGGGCCGCTCGCTCGCCGGACAGCTCGCGCCCGGAGACCTGATCGTGCTCACCGGCTCGCTGGGCGCCGGCAAGACGACGTTCACCCAGGGGCTCGGAGCCGGGCTCGGCGTCCGGGGTCAGGTCACCTCGCCGACCTTCGTGATCGCCCGGGTCCATCCCAGCGAGGTCGGTGGTCCCGCTCTGGTGCACGTCGACGCCTACCGGCTCGGCGGCATCGACGAGCTCGACGACCTCGACCTCGACACCTCGCTCGACCAGGCGGTGACCGTGGTCGAGTGGGGCGAGGGGCTCGCCGAAGGATTGTCCGAGTCGCGACTCGAGGTCGACATCGTGCGCAGCGAGTCCGAGGAGGACGGTGAGCACCGCCGGGTCGAGGTCACTCCCGTCGGCCCACGCTGGCACGCGCTCTCCTTCCAAGGGCTCGGCTGATGCCCGTCATCGCACACGTGAGCGACACCCACTTCGGTGGTCCGCCGGATGCGCGGGACCGCGCCGAACGGATCCTCGCGCATCTGCTGGAGATGGACCCGCGCCCAGACGCGCTGGTGGTCAGCGGTGACATCGCCGACCACGGCCTGCCCGAGGAGTACGCCGAGGCGCGCGCCGTCCTCGACACCTGGGATGGTCCCAAGATCGTCGGCACCGGCAACCACGACGTGCGGGAGCAGTTCGTCGCCCAGTTCGGCCCTGCCGTCGGGGTCCTCGACGTCGGCCGGACGCGCCTCGTCATGCTCGACTCGTTGGTCGACGCCGTCGACGGCGTCCGGCAAGACCACGGCGTGCTCGACGCCGACCAGCTGGCCTGGCTCGACGCACGGCTGGCCGAGGACGACCGCCCGACGTTCGTGAGCCTGCACCACCCGCCCGTCGACATCGGCCTTGAGTTGATGGCCTCGATCTTGCTGCGCGATCCGGGGCCGTTCGAGCAGGTGCTCCGCCGCCACGACCACGTCGTCGCCACCCTGGTCGGCCACGCCCACACCGCGTGCGCGACGACCTTCGCGGGCCGGCCCGTGCTCATCGGTGGTGGCTCCGCCTCGACGGTCACCATGGACGCCGAGCGCCTGCCGCGGGTATGGGAGGGCGCGCCACCCAGCTTCGCGCTGCACCTGTTGCACGACGACGGGCGACTGACCACGCACTGGAGGGCGCTCTGATGTTGTTGGCCTTCGACACCGCCACGCCCTTGGTCACCGTCGCCCTTCACGACGGCGCCGATGTGGTCTGGGAGGGGCTCGCCGAGCGCCCCCTCCAACACGGCGAGCAGCTGGCTCCGCTGATCGACCGCGGGCTCCGGGAGACCGGACTGGTCCGCCAGGACCTCACCGCGATCGCGGTCGGGATCGGGCCGGGGCCCTTCACGGGGCTGCGGGTCGGTCTGGTCACCGCTCGCATGTTGGGCTTCGTCCTCGAGCTGCCCGTCAGCGGCGTGTGCACGCTCGACGTGCTGGCGGTCGAGGCCGCCGACACCGGCGTGGTCGACGCACCTTTTTTGGTCGCGACCGATGCGCGCCGCAAGGAGGTCTACCTAGCGTCGTACGACGCGACCGGCGCGCGGCTCGACGGGCCCGACGTGGCTCGGCCGGCCGCGGTCGCGACCGAGCGCCCGGTGGTGGGCGAGGGTGCGGTGCTCTATCCCGAAGCCTTCCCGCGCGCGACCGGGCCGACCCGGCCGAGCGCCGGCTGGCTGGCCCGAGTGGTCACCGACGAGCGGGCCGCGCTGCACGACCCCGAGCCGCTCTACCTGCGCCGTCCCGACGCCGCCGCGCCCGGTTCGCCCAAGCGGGTGTCGTGATCGTGCGGCTAGCTGACGTCGCCGACGTCGAGGCGATCGCCGCGTCCGAGGCCGACAACCTCGGCGCCGACGCCTGGTCCCGGGGGCTGGTCGCGGAAGGTGTCGAGGGCCGGCTGCCGACCGTGCGCTACCTCGTCGCGGAGCGCGATGGCCAGCTGGTGGGGCATGCGGTCGCGAGCCTGGTCGACGACGTCGCCGAGCTGCAGCGGATCGCGGTCGCGCCCGCCGTACGCCGTCGCGGCGTGGCCCGCGCGCTGCTCGACGAAGTCGTCTCGCTCGCCGAGCAGGAAGGCATGCAGCGGCTGTTGCTCGAGGTCCGCGAGGACAACGACGGGGCGCTCGCCTTCTACGCCGCCCAGGGGTTCGTCGAGCTGGACCGGCGGCCGAAGTACTACCGCGACGGCACCGCCGCCGTCGTGCTGGAGCGTCCCGTGCGGATGCCGTGAGGGTGATGCAGCGATGAGGAGGGTGGCGTGAGCGAGCCTTTGGTGCTCGGCATCGAGACCTCGTGCGACGAGACCGGGGTCGGGATCGTGCGTGGGCAGACGCTGCTGGCCGACGCCGTCGCGAGCAGCGTCGAGGAGCACGCCCGCTTCGGCGGAGTGGTGCCGGAGGTGGCCAGCCGGGCGCACCTCGAGGCGATGGTGCCGACCCTCGAACGCGCCTGCGAGACCGCCGGCGTACGCCTCGACGACGTCGATGCGATCGCGGTCACCAGCGGCCCCGGACTCGCCGGCACCCTCCTGGTCGGCGTGGCTGCGGCCAAGGCCCTGGCGATCGGGCTCGGCAAGCCGCTGTACGGCGTCAACCACCTCGCCGCGCACGTCGCCGTCGACCAACTCGAGCACGGGCCGCTCCCCGACCCGTGTCTGGCCCTGTTGGTGAGCGGCGGCCACTCCTCGCTGCTCAAGGTCGAGGACGTCACCACCACGGTCGAGCCGCTCGGGGCCACCATCGACGACGCCGCGGGTGAGGCCTTCGACAAGGTGGCCCGGCTGCTGGGGCTTCCCTTCCCGGGGGGTCCGCACATCGACCGCTCGGCGACGTCCGGCAGCTCGGTGGCCATCGACTTCCCGCGCGGGCTGACCAGCCGCCGCGACCTCGAGCGCCACCGGTTCGACTTCTCCTTCTCGGGGCTCAAGACCGCGGTCGCGCGGTGGGTCGAGGCGCGCGAGCGCAACGGTGAACCGGTGCCCGTCGCCGACGTCGCGGCGTCGTTCCAGGAGGCGGTCTGCGACGTGCTGGTCCGCAAGGCCCTCGACGCCGCGTCGGCCACCGGGGTCGACGACCTCCTCATCGGCGGCGGTGTCGCGGCCAACTCCCGGCTCCGTGCGTTGGCCGAGGAGCGGGCGTCGAAGGTCGGCGTCCGGGTGCGAGTCCCGCGGCCGGGGCTCTGCACCGACAACGGCGCCATGGTGGCGGCTTTGGGCGCCGAGATGGTCGCCCGCGGCCGCACTCCGTCGGAGCTGGACCTCCCGGCCGACAGCAGCCTGCCGGTCACCACGGTGCTGGTCTGAGTGCCGGAGGCAGCCGATACGGTGGCGCCATGCAGCAGGTGAAGGCCGTGGTGGCGCGGGCCAAGGGAGCGCCGGTCGAGCTGGTCACGATCAATGTGCCGGACCCGGGGCCGGGTGAGGCAGTGGTGAAGGTCCAGGCGTGCGGGGTCTGCCACACCGACCTGCACTACCGGGAGGGCGGGATCAACGACGACTTCCCGTTCCTGCTCGGGCACGAGGCGTCCGGCGTGGTCGAGGCCGTCGGCCCCGACGTGACCGGTCTGGAGCCCGGCGACTTCGTGGTGCTCAACTGGCGCGCGGTCTGCGGCAACTGCCGGGCCTGCAACCGTGGCGAGCCGTGGTACTGCTTCGCGACGTTCAACGCGACCCAGAAGATGACGCTCGAAGACGGGACCGAGCTGTCCCCGGCGCTGGGCATCGGCGCGTTCGCGGAGAAGACGCTGGTCGCGGCCGGCCAGTGCACCAAGGTCGACCCGTCGGCGCGGCCGGCGGCGGTCGGGCTGCTCGGCTGTGGCGTGATGGCCGGGATCGGTGCCGCGATCAATACCGGCGGGGTGACCCGCGGCAAGTCGATCGCCGTCATCGGCTGCGGCGGCGTGGGTGTGGCCGCGGTCGCGGGCGCGGCGCTGGCCGGGGCCTCGCCGATCATCGCGGTCGACATCGACCCCAAGAAGCTCGAGGCCGCCAAGCGGATGGGCGCGACCCACACCGTCGACTCATCCGCGACCGACCCGGTCGCGGCGATCCAGGAGCTCACCGGCGGACACGGCGCCGACATCGTCGTCGAGGCGGTCGGCCGGCCCGAGACGTGGAAGCAGGCGTTCTACGCCCGCGACCTGGCCGGGACCGTCGTGCTGGTCGGCGTACCGACCCCGGACATGAAGCTGCCCGACATCCCGCTGATCGACGTCTTCGGCCGTGGTGGCTCCCTGAAGTCCTCGTGGTACGGCGACTGCCTGCCCTCGCGTGACTTCCCGATGCTGGTCGATCTCTACCAGCAGGGCCGGCTCGACCTCGACGCGTTCGTGACCGAGGAGATCGGCATCGGCGACGTCGAGGCGGCGTTCCACAAGATGCACCATGCCAGCGACGGACAGAGCGTACTCCGGTCCGTGGTGGTGCTGTGACGCTGCGGCTGGACCACGCCGTCGCGTCAGGGACGTTCAGCCTCGACGGAGAGACCTTCGACGTCGACAACAACCTCTGGGTGGTCGGTGACGACGAGGAGTGCGTCGTGATCGACGCACCCCACTCGGTGCCGGCCATCCTCGACCTCGTGGCAGGCCGCCGGGTGAAGGCGATCCTGCTCACCCACGCCCACGACGACCACTGCCGGGCTGCTCCGGCGCTGCGCGAGGCCGTCAACGACGGCGGCGGAGCCCCGATCTTCCTGCACCCCGACGACCGGCCGCTCTGGGAGCTCACCCACGGCGGCCCCGACGACGTCGACGGCTACCTCTGGGACCTCGACCTGTCCGACGGCTGGGAGCTCCCGGTCGCGGGCACGACGATCCGGACGCTGCACACCCCGGGCCACGCCCCCGGCGGCTGTTGCTTCCTGGTCGAGGACCTCGGCTGCGTCTTCACCGGTGACACGCTCTTCCAGGGCGGCCCGGGCGCCACCGGCCGCTCGTACTCCGACCGTCCGATGCTGGAGTCGTCGATCCGGGAGAAGCTGTTCGCGCTGCCCGACGACACCGTGGTGCACACCGGCCACGGCGACGACACGACGATCGGTGTGGAACGAGCGGGCTCAGCCGACTGGTAGGGCGTTCCGATTCAGAACGGCCGCACCAGCAGGCAGGTCCCGTGGCCATCGACCCGGGTGAGCACGATGGTGGCCTCCTCGTCGCCGGTGAGGGCCAGCCGCTTGCGCAGCTGGTCAGGTACGACGTCGACGCCGCGCTTCTTGATGGTCAGCCGACCGATGCCGCGCTCGTGCAGGGCGGCCCGGAGCTGCTTCTCCCGGTGGGGGAGGGTCTCGAGGATCTCGTAGGAGCGGGCGAACGGCGAGCGGAACGGCGCCTCGGCGGTGACGTAGGCGATGTGCCGGTCGAGCAGTCCGCCACCGACGCCGGCCGCCACTGCGGTGACCAGGCCGGCGCGGATGACGGCGCCGTCGGGCTCGTAGAGGAAGCGCGCAAGGGGGGTGACGTCCGCGCCGGGGTCGTCCTCCTCGGTGAGCGTGGCGAGGCCGCCGTCGCCGATGACCGTGGCGCGGCGCCCGGCGGTGGCGAGCCGGCCACCCCAGAGCGCGGCTTCCTTGACCTCGCCGTGGTCGCTGACCCACTCGGCTTCGACACCAGCCGGGATCACCTCGTGCGGGATCCCCGGCGTGGTCTTCACGCACGCGTCGCGGGCCAGCAGCGCTTCGGCGAACGACCACGGCGGTGTCCACGCGTCGGGTGAGAAGGTCCGGCCCCGGCCGCTGCGGCGGGCCGGGTCGCAGAAGGCGACGTCGAACGGCGTGTGGTCGACGTCCAGCGCATCGGCCACCTGTACGGCGCCGCCGAGGCCCAGCGCGGCCAGGTTGGCGGTGGCCACCTCGACCCGGACCGGGTCGAGGTCGACGCCGGCGGCGGTGATGCCCGCACGGGCGAAGGCGATCAGGTCGCCGCCGTTGCCGCAGCCGAGGTCGACCACGGTCGTGGCTCCGAACGCGTTCAGCCGGGCCGCGCGGTGCGTGGCGACAGAGAGACGCGTGGCCTGCTCCAGCCCGTCGGGGGTGAAGTACATCGAGCCGGCCAGGTCGCCGAACTTGTCCTCGGCCCGCACCCGCAGCTCCGCCTGGGTGAGGGCGACCGCGAGCCGGTCGGACGGCGTACCGGGCGTCGCCCGCTCCAGCGCCGTGTGAGCGCGCAAGGGGTCCGGTTCGTCGAGCGCCGCGGCCAGCGCGAGCACCCGTTGCCCGTCGTCGCTCTGCAGCCAGCGCACCGACTCGACATCCACGCCGCACCCCTTTCCCAGGACCCACGCTGGCACTCCATTGCGGAGAGTGCTAGTTTCGTCGTTGGCACTCTCCGGGTGAGTGTGCCAGCGGACTTTCAAGTTCCACCCACCAGCAAACCCATCCATGGTCAGCACGAAAGTGGAGGTCGACACAGTGTCGGTCAACATCAAGCCCCTCGAGGACCGCATCGTGGTCAAGCCGCTCGACGCCGAGCAGACCACCGCCTCGGGCCTGGTCATCCCGGACACCGCCAAGGAGAAGCCCCAGGAGGGCGAGGTCCTGGCGATCGGTCCGGGTCGCATCGACGACAACGGCAACCGCGTGCCGCTCGACGTGGCCATCGGCGACAAGGTCATCTACAGCAAGTACGGCGGCACCGAGGTCAAGTACGGCGGCGAGGAGTACCTCATCCTGTCCGCCCGCGACGTGCTCGCCGTCGTTTCCTGATCAAGCCCACTCGCGTCACCGTCGGGCCGCACTGAGACCGCGTTCTCGGCGCGGCCCGACGTCTTTCCCATCTCCGAAGCACCCTCCGAAGAAGGATTTCCATGCCCAAGATCCTGGAGTTCGACGAGCGCGCCCGCCGCGCGCTCGAGCGGGGCGTCGACGCCCTCGCGGACACCGTCAAGGTGACCCTCGGCCCCAAGGGCCGCTACGTCGTCCTCGACAAGAAGTGGGGCGCGCCGACCATCACCAACGACGGTGTGACCGTCGCGCGTGAGGTCGAGCTCGACGACCCGTTCGAGAACCTCGGCGCCCAGCTGACCAAGGAGGTGGCGACCAAGACCAACGACATCGCGGGTGACGGCACCACCACCGCCACGGTCCTCGCCCAGGCGATGGTCCACGAGGGGCTCAAGGCGGTCGCCGCCGGAGTCAACCCGATGGGCATCAAGCGCGGCATGGACGCCGCCGCCCAGGCGGTCAGCGACGAGCTGCTCAAGAGCGCCCGCGAGGTCGAGTCCCGTGAGGACATGGCCTCGGTGGCCACGATCTCCAGCCGTGACGAGGTCATCGGCGGCCTGCTCGCCGACGCCTTCGACAAGGTCGGCAAGGACGGCGTGATCACGGTCGAGGAGTCCAACACCATGGGCACCGAGCTGGAGTTCACCGAGGGGATGCAGTTCGACAAGGGCTACATCTCGGCCTACTTCGTCACCGACCCGGAGCGGATGGAGACCGTCCTCGACGACCCCTACATCCTCCTCCACCAGGGCAAGATCTCGGCCGTCGCCGAGCTGCTCCCGCTGCTGGAGAAGGTCATCCAGTCCGGCAAGCCGCTCTTCATCCTCGCCGAGGACGTCGACGGCGAGGCCCTCTCGACGCTGGTCGTCAACAAGATCCGCGGCACCTTCAACGCCGCCGCGGTCAAGAGCCCTGCCTTCGGTGACCGCCGCAAGGCGATGATGCAGGACATCGCGACCCTCACCGGTGGCCAGGTCGTGGCCCCCGAGGTCGGGCTCAAGCTCGACCAGGTCGGCCTCGACGTGCTGGGCCAGGCCCGGCGCGTGGTGATCACCAAGGACAACACCACCATCGTCGACGGTGCGGGCGACTCCGCCGAGGTCGCCGGCCGGGTCAACCAGATCAAGGCGGAGATCGAGAACACCGACTCCGACTGGGACCGCGAGAAGCTGCAGGAGCGGCTGGCCAAGCTGGCCGGCGGCGTCTGCGTGATCAAGGTCGGCGCGGCCACCGAGGTCGAGCTCAAGGAGAAGAAGCACCGCATCGAGGACGCCGTCTCGGCGACCCGCGCGGCCATCGAGGAGGGCATCGTCCCCGGCGGTGGCTCCGCGCTGATCCACGCGGTCTCCGTGCTCGATGGTGACCTCGGCCTCTCCGGCGACGAGGCGGTCGGCGTACGCATCGTCCGCAAGTCGGCCGACGAGCCGCTGCGTTGGATCGCAGAGAACGGCGGCATCAACGGCTACGTCGTGACCAGCAAGGTCCGCGAGCTCGGTGTCGGCAGCGGCTACAACGCCGCCACCGACGAGTACGGCGACCTGGTCGCTCAGGGTGTCCTCGACCCGGTCAAGGTGACGCGCTCCGCGCTGGTCAACGCCTCGTCCATCGCGGGCATGCTGCTCACCACCGAGACGCTCGTCGTCGACAAGCCCGAGGAGGAGGAGCCCGCGGCCGCCGGCGGCCACGGGCACGGCCACGGGCACTGATCCAGGCTGACTGACCTCGCCGAGCCGTCGTCACTCCTTGCGAGTGACGACGGCTCGTTGTCATTTCCCGGTCAGGTCACGGGCTGCAGTCCGGTTCGGGCACCGGCCGGTCCACGCCCTTGCGCAGCCAGATGGTCCGGCCGTCGCAGCCGGTGCCGTGCTCGACGTACCGCTCGGAGATCTCGGCCTCCAGCAGGTCGCCCTGGGCGCTCCAAGTGTCGAAGGGCCACCACTCCACGATCCAGGTCGGCGCCTCGGGGCCTTCGACCAGCTCCCGGAACTGCGTCAGGTCGGGGTCGAGCGCTCGCATCGGCAGGCTCCACAGATAGGGGTACGGCGAGTCGAGGCCGCTCTCGATCTGCAGGTCGGCCCGGCCGCCGAAGACCACGAGGGTGTCGCCGGGCTCGGCGGCCTGCGCCAGGGCCACTCCGGTGTCGTACTCGTGGAACTCCTGCCGGCCGCTGACGTTCCAGAAGCCCCAGCCCACCAGCGAGAGCGCGGCCGAGACCACCATCAGCAGCACCAGCCGCTCGCGCAGCCGGACCGCGAGAAGCGCCAGGGCGACCAGCGTCCCCGGGACGAGCTCGAAGGCGTAGTCCTGCCAGAAGCTGCCGCCCAACGACATCGCCACGACCTCGCAGGCGATCAGCCCGACGACCGCGGCGGTCAGCGGGGCGTCGCGACGCCAATGGTCACGGACCCGCGCGAGATAGGCGACGAGCACGATCGCGATCCCGGTGACGACCAGGATCAGCGCGAGCACCAGGCCGCGCCGTACGGTCGCGCCCACCGAGCCCTCGCCCAGCGCCCCCGCGGCATCGGCCCGGAAGCCGTAGAGCGCGTACCAGAGCTCCCCGAGTCGTACGCCGGCCGCCAGCGCCCAGCCGACGGTGGCCAGCACCGGGATGGCGAAGCCGGCGACCGCGGCTCCGGCGAGCCGGGCCAGCTCCGCGCGCCCGAGCCGACCGGCGAGGTAGCTGGCGACGAACAGGACGGCGATGAAGACCACCGCACTGACCAGGCTCTGCTTGAGTCCGAGCGGGATGCCGGCCAGCAGCCCCGCCGCCAGGGCCGGCCAGGCGGCTCGGTCGCGGACCGCCACCAGGGCCAGTCCGACCGCAGCGACCAGGAACGGCAGCGCTAGGACCTCGCCCTTCACCGCCACCAGGTCGATCAGCGGCGTGGTCACGAGCGCGGCGGCGCCGACCGCGGTCCACCGGGCCGCGCGCTCGTCGGCGATCAGCCGAGCCACCGCGGCCGCGACCACGACGAGTACGGCGCACGCGACGGCTCCGACCACCCGCACGGCCAGCGGACCGGCCAGAGCGTCGCCCAGCTTGAACAGGGCCAGCAGCGGGGGCGGCTTGTCCACGAAGAAGGCGCCGTACACGCTGTCGGGGCTCGGGTCCCACGCCCGCGCCACCAGCACGAACCCGGCCTCGTCCGCGCGGACCGGCCGGGTCAGCCCCGAGAGTCGGAGCAGGAACGCCGCGGCGGCGGCGACTGCCACCGTCCACCGCCCGCCGATCATGCGCGCCATCTTCGCAAGCAGGACGGAGCGCTCGACGTCACTGGCCCGTTCGGGGCATGTCGACCCTCGAGGGTCCGCCGTAGATTTCCCGGATGCGCCGACCCCTCCCCGCCGTCGTTCCCGTGCTCACCGCCGTCGCGGTCTCCCTCGTCCTGACCCTGTCGGGCTCCGCCTCGGTCGCGGCCAAGCCGAAGCACCCCGACCACGCCTCGGTCACCGACAAGCGCGGCGACGCGCCGGCGGGGATCGACCTGCTGTCCGGCACGTACAGCATCACGCGCAAGAAGGCGGTCTGGTCGGTGCGGCTCGCCAGGCTCACCGAGACCACGTTCGTCGCCTTCGAGTCGTGGCCGCTCAACTCGGCATGGGATCGGATCGCGGTCTTCCGTGAGGGCGGCAAGACCGTCGGGCGGGTGTACTTCGTCGACAACGAGGAGGAGACGACGCCGTACCTCCGCAAATGCCCCGGCCTGAAGATCACCTGGAAGCCGTCGAAGGCCAAGGTGCGGGTCGTGGTGCCGCGTGGCTGCATGCAGGCCTCCCTGCCCGGTTACGGTCCCTACGAGTTCCGGGTGTTCTCGCGATTCGGCGGCTCGCGGGGAGGGCCGGGCGACACGATGCGCGTCAAGACACTCGACGTCGCGGGACGCTGACCCACGCCTGAAACACGGACGACTCGGCCGCGCAACGTCCGCGGCGCACCCTGCCCTCATGCTCTGGCGCGTCCGCACGACCCTGCCCGACCGGCCCGGCGCGCTCGCGCTGCTGGCCGAGCAGTGTGGCATGGCCGACATCAACATCCTCGGCCTGCAGATCTTCCCGGGCGTCGAGGCGGTCACCGATGAGCTCGTGCTGCGCGCGCCGGACGACTGGGCGCCGGAGCGGCTGATCGCCCTGGTCGAGGCGTCGGGGGGTACGTCGGTGCGGGTGCTCGCCTGCACCGAGGCGGCGCTGACCGACCAACCCACCCGCTACGTCCAGGCGGCCCGCGAGATCGTCGAGCGGCCGACGATCTTCCCGGAGGTCGTGGCCCGACTCTTCGACGCGGAGGCCGAGCCGCCCGGTGAGGTCGGCGACGCGATGGAGCTGACGGTGGGCGACGTCGTGGTCCAGGTCTGGCGGGCGACCGCGTTCACCGCCACCGAGCACGCACGCGGCGCCGCGCTGGCCGCCCTGGTGAGCGACGTCCTGGCCGAGGTGCCGCACGACCGGTTGAACGTCGACGGGCGCCCGTCGTACGTCGTGACCGACGACGCCGTCTCGGCGGTCGTCGACGGCGTCGTGGTGGGCCGGGCCAAGCTGCTGCCTTCCGACGAGCCGGGCACCCGGGCGCTCAGCCTCAACGTCGAGCCCGGGTGGCGCCGGCGCGGGGTCGGCACCCGACTCCTGGTCGACGCGGGCCGGCTGGCCAACGCACTCGGTGCCGACGAGGTCGTGCTGGCCACCCGGAGCGGCAACGAGGCGGTGCTGCCGCTGGTGCTCTCGGCCGGCTTGCGCGGCCGGATCCGGATGGCCGGCAACGAGCTCACCGTGCGGGTCCCGGTGCGCGACCTGCGCCCGCTGCCCCTCTAGCCACCACCACTAGACTGCTCAAGGTGGAGCTGCCCGAGAAGTTTGCCGCACTGGGTCTCACGTACGACGACGTCCTGCTGTTGCCCGGCCACTCGGATCTCGCGCCGGCCGACATCGACACCTCGACCCGGCTGACCCGCGAGATCAGCCTCCGAGTCCCACTGGTCAGCGCCGCGATGGACACCGTGACAGAGTCGCGGATGGCGATCGCGATGGCCCGCCAGGGCGGCCTCGGCGTCCTCCACCGCAACCTGTCGATCGAGGATCAGGCCTACCAGGTCGACCTGGTGAAGCGGACCCAGACCGGCATCATCTCCAACCCCGTCACGATCGGCCCCGACGCGACGCTCGAGCAGCTCGACCAGCTGGCGGGCGAATACCGCATCTCCGGGTTCCCGGTCGTCGACACCGACAGCCGGCTGCTCGGCATCATCACCAACCGCGACCTGCGCTTCACCCCGGTCGCGGAGTGGGCGACCACGAAGGTCGACGAGGTGATGACCCCGATGCCGCTCATCACCGGTCCGGTCGGCATCTCCCGCGAGGACGCCACCCTGCTGCTGCGCAAGCACAAGCGCGAGCGGCTGCCGCTGGTCGACGAGAAGGGCCGGCTCGGCGGGCTGATCACCGTCAAGGACTTCGTGAAGTCCGAGCAGTTCCCGCTCGCCTCCAAGGACGGCGACGGGCGGTTGATGGTCGGTGCCGCGATCGGCTACTTCGGCGATGCCTGGCAGCGCGCCACCACCCTGATCGAGGCGGGCGTGGACGTCCTGGTCGCCGACACCGCGCACGGCGACGTCCAGCTGTTGCTCGACATGGTCAAGCGGCTCAAGACCGACCCGGCCACCTCCCACGTGCAGGTGATCGGCGGCAACGTCGCCACCCGCGAAGGCGCCCAGGCGTTCGTCGATGCCGGCTCCGACGCGGTCAAGGTCGGGGTCGGGCCTGGCTCGATCTGCACCACCCGGGTAGTGACCGGCGTCGGCGTACCCCAGGTCACCGCCGTCTACGAGGCGGCGCTCGCCTGCCGGCCGGTCGGCGTACCCGTGATCGCCGACGGCGGGCTGAAGTACTCCGGCGAGATCGCCAAGGCCATCGCCGCCGGCGCCGACACCGTCATGGTCGGCTCGCTGCTCGCCGGCTGCGAGGAGTCGCCGGGCGACCTGGTCTTCGTCAACGGCAAGCAGTTCAAGTCCTACCGAGGCATGGGCTCGCTCGGTGCCATGTCCTCGCGCGGCAAGAAGTCCTACTCCAAGGACCGCTATTTCCAGGCCGAGGTCACCAGCGACGACAAGATCGTCCCCGAGGGCATCGAGGGCCAGGTCGCCTACCGTGGCCCGCTGGCCGCCGTCGCCCACCAGCTGATCGGCGGCCTCAACCAGTCGATGTTCTACGTCGGCGCCCGGACCATCCCCGAACTGCAGGACAAGGGCCGGTTCGTGCGCATCACCTCGGCCTCGCTCAAGGAGAGCCACCCCCACGACGTCCAGATGACCGTCGAGGCGCCGAACTACTCGGGCTGACGCAGGACACGCCTAGAGGTAGAGCCCGGTCCCGTCGTTGCGCCCGGTGGGCGAGGTCGACTCCGGCAGGTCCTCGGGTCGCAGCTGGGTGACCACCTCGGCGATGGGGTCGGTCATCGCGGTGATCCGCAACGCCTGCCGGGTCACGGCGTCCTCGAAGACGTTGCGGACGAACCGCCCGTTGCCGAACGCCTCCGGCCGCGGGTCGGGGACCAGCCTGCGGAACGAGGTCTCGACGCCGTCGAGGAGCGAGAAGCCCGCCTTCGCGGCGTACAGCCGGAAGATCGCCCAGAGTTCGTCGGGGGAGTAGTCGGCGAAGCCGATCGTGGTCGGGAAGCGGGAGGCGACGCCGGGGTTGGACTCGACGAACCGCTGCATCTCGCGCGGGTAGCCGGCCACGATCACCACCACCTCGTCGCGGCGGTCCTCCATCAGCTTGAGCAGCGTGGCGACCGCCTCGTGGCCGAAGTCGCGGAAGGAGTCGGCCGGGACCAGGGAGTAGGCCTCGTCGATGAAGAGCACGCCACCGATGGCCTGGTTGAAGCGGGCAGTGGTGCGTGGCGCGGTCTGCCCGATGAACTCTCCGACCAGGTCCGCGCGACCCACCTCGATGAGGTGGCCGTGGGCCAACACCCCCAACTGGGCGTAGATCCGGGCCAGCAGCCGGGCCACGGTGGTCTTCGCGGTGCCCGGGTTGCCGGTGAAGACCATGTGCCGGGACCGTTCGGACGGTGGCATGCCGGCCTGGGTGCGCAGCTGCTCGGCACGCAGCTCGGCGACCAACCGCCGGACCTGCTCCTTGACCGGTGCCAGGCCGACCAGCTCCTCGAGCTCGGCCATCGGGTCGCCGATCTCGACCTCGGGCACGGCCAGGTCGGGGACGCCCTCGTCGCCCTCGGTCGCCGGCTGTCGGACGCCGTCCGCCGTACCGCCCGCGCCCGTGGCCGGTCGCCGCGCCCGGTCCTCGAGCAGCTTGGCCGCCATCGGGTTGACGACCACCGGCGGTGCCCGGAAGACGCTGGTGAGGTCGTCGAGGTAGCCGATCCGGCTCGGGCAGGAGGTCGACTTGGCGAAACTGGGCAGCCCGGCGAGCAGCTCGGCCACCTGGGTCCCCATGCCGAGCCAGAGCCGGACCGCGTCGATCTCGCCGTTGACCATGCCGCGGGCGAGCCAGCCGCGGTTGTCCGACATCCAGTCGGGGCCGTCGAAGCCCGGGCGCAGCCGCTCGAACGCCGCGTTGACCGACCCGAACCGCTCGCTCCCCACCGCCGCCGCGAGCGCGGCCGGCAGTTCGTCGACCCGGTCGTAGAGCGCCATCGACGCGATCACCTCGTCGATCGGCTGGGCCCGGCTCACCACGCTGCTCAGCACCTGGTGCGCGGCGTCCAGTCCGCTCAGCGACCACACCAGCTGGGAGGTCCACCCCCGGCCCTCTGAGAACACCTGGGCGTCCTGCTCGGTGCAGATCCGCTCGCGCCAGGTCTTCGAGACCACCTCCCAGGTCGCGGTCTCGTGGAGTGCGCGCAGTTCGGGGTCGTCGAGCGCCCGGCGCAGCATCGCGGTGAAGGTCGCCGCTCGCGGGGCGTACAGCGGGATGTCGGCGAAGGCCGCGACGCACTCCAGGCTGAGCTCGAGCGCCTTGATCCGAGCCTCGGCGCCGAGGTCGCGCTGGCGCCACCACAGGTCGAGGTGCCAGGTGTCGTCGCTGTTGACGTAGTAAGGTGATCCGTGGCTCGGTGAAGGTGTAGGAGTCCGACAGCCACGGCTTGAGCAGGATGTCGCCGAGGCTGGCGTAGCTCCCCGCCCAGGTCGGGATGGCGCTCGGCAGGAAGGTGATCAGGTTCCACAGGAACGGCACCGTGCCCGACGTGCCAGGCTTCCAGCTGTCCGAGGGCGGCACCCCGCCCTGTCCGCGCGGGTCCTCGGCGAGTGGCCGGAGCCGCTGCTGGGTCGCCTCCAACCAGCCGGGCGGCAGCACCCACGGGTCGGAGGTCCCGAGGACGTCGAGGTGCGGTTCGGGGCGCAGCAGCGGCGCGAGGTGGTCGGGCAGCACGAGCATGGCGCTCGCAGTCTGCCGCACACCTCGGAAAAAGCTCGACTGTCTGCCGAATTCCGAGGTCCGGGCCGCTCTGGGAGACTCGCACCGTGACCGAGATCGAGATCGGCCGGGCCAAGCGCGCACGCCGCGCGTACTCCTTCGACGACGTGGCGATCGTCCCGTCGCGGCGCACCCGCGACCCCGAGGAGGTCAGCGTCGACTGGCAGATCGACGCCTACCGCTTCGAGTTGCCGGTGCTCGCCGCCCCGATGGACTCGGTGATGTCACCCGCGACCGCGATCGCGCTCGGCAAGTACGGCGGCCTCGGGGTGCTCAACCTCGAGGGGCTCTGGACCCGGTACGAGGACCCGACCCCGATGCTGGCCGAGGTCTCCGGCCTCCGCGGCGAGCAGGCGACGGCCCGGCTGCAGGAGATGTACTCCGAGCCGATCCGCGAGGAGCTGATCACCGAGCGGCTCCGCGAGATGCGCGACGCCGGGGTCACCGTGGCCGGCTCGCTGTCGCCGCAGCACACGCGGGAGTTCGCCAAGGCGGTCGTCGACGGTGGGGTCGACATCTTCGTGATCCGCGGTACGACGGTCAGCGCCGAACACGTCTCCTCGCAGGCCGAGCCGCTCAACCTCAAGGAGTTCATCTACGAGCTCGACGTTCCCGTGATCGTCGGCGGCTGCGCCACCCATCAGGCGGCGCTGCACCTGATGCGCACCGGGGCGGCCGGCGTCCTGGTCGGCTTCGGTGGCGGCGCCGCGCACACCACCCGCACCGTCCTCGGCGTCGCCGTACCCATGGCGTCCGCGGTCGCCGACGTCGCCGCCGCCCGGCGCGACTACCTCGACGAGTCGGGTGGCCGCTACGTCCACGTGATCGCCGACGGCTCGATCGGCAAGTCCGGCGACATCGCCAAGGCGATCGCCTGTGGCGCCGACGCGGTCATGGTCGGTTCCCCGTTCGCCCGCGCCAGCGATGTGCCCGGGCATGGCTTCCACTGGGGCGCCGAGGCGCACCACAAGTCGCTCCCGCGCGGCGAGCGAGTCGAGTTCGAGACGGTCGGCACGCTCGAGGAGATCCTCTTCGGCCCTTCCCGGGTCGCCGACGGCACGATGAACCTCATCGGCGCTCTCAAGCGCTCGATGGCCACCACCGGCTACACCGAGCTCAAGGAGTTCCAGCGGGTCGAGGTCGTGGTCGTCGACTAGGGCAGCGTCGCCAGCAGCGCCCGCGCGTACGCCGCCTCGGGGGTCACGTCGAGGAAGCGGTCCATGCCGACGGTGACGGCGTACCCCTCCGGCGGTCCGGGCACCCGCTCCAGCCGCACGAACGCGCGGCCGAGCAACGCCCGGAGCTGATCCTCGCGGGGCAGCCAGACCGCCTCGTGCGCCTCCAGGCTGTCCAGCGCCCACTCGGTGGTGCCGTTGAAGGCCAGGATCGGCGGGCCCTCGGGCGGCTGCACGGTCTGCACCACCATGTCGCTGAGCACGAAAACGTGCTCGTCGAGGTCGCGATCCGGTACGACGAACGCGTCGCCCGGCGCCGGCTGCCAGACCACGCCGGCATCGCGGAGGGCGAGGGCGAGGTCGAGCGACAGCACACCACCAGTGTGCGCCCTCGGCGTCAACCCGGGTCAGCTACGGCGCAGCCCCGGCGGCCGGCCCAGTGCCTCGACATCGGCGGCAACCTCCTCGGCGGCAGCGCCGGTCAGTCGCACGACCCGGATCGGAGAGCCGGGGTGCCAGAGGTTCCAGCCGACGGGGACGTACGCCGCGCGGGTCACCGCGAACCGACCGGAGCGCCGCTCGGTGAAGGTGAACCGGACCACGATGCCCTGATAGGTGTCTGGCCGGGTCGGCTCCTGCTGGGCGACCAGGTTGCCCATGCCGTAGACGACCCACTTCCCGTGCACGCGGGTGATCGGCTGCACCACGTGCGCATGTTCGCCGAGCACGAGGTCGACGTCGGGGGAGCGGGCCAGCCGGTCGACGAGGGCGACCTGTGCGGCGTTCGGCACGTGGCTGTACTCGTCGCCGCCGTGCAGATGCACCACGACGACGCCGGCACCGGCACGCCGGGCGGCCCGGGCCTGAGCCAACAGGTTCGGTGCGTCCCACATCGACACCGACCACTCGCGCCCCTCCGGCAGCGGGAAGCCGTTGGTGCCGAACGTCCCGGCCACGACCGCGACCCGTACGCCGTCGGCGGTCTCGAGGATCACCGGTCGCGCGCGCTCGGCGGGTGAGCGGAAGGTCCCGACGTGCTCGACCCCGGCGCGCTCGAGCAGGTCGGCGGTGCGCACCAGGCCGTCGTACCCCTGGTCGAGGCTGTGGTTGGACGCCGTCGTGCAGGCGTCGAAGCCGAAGGACCCGATCCACGCCGCGGCCTCGGGCGGCGCGGCGAAGACGGGGAAGTTCTGCAGTGGCGCACCGGGTGCGGCGAACGGCACCTCCTCGTGGCACAGGGCCACGTCAGCGCTGCGGAACAGGCCCCGGATCCCCGCGAACATCGGGTCGAAGTCGAACTGCCCGTGCCCGTCCTCGTGGGCGCTGGCCCACACGGTGTTGTGCCAGAGCAGGTCGCCGCCCATCGCCAGCGTCGCCGTACGGCGAGCCGGTGGGGCCGCTGCGCGCGAGGCGGGTGGTACGGCGGAGCCCGACGTCGAGTCGGCCGCCAGCGCGATGGCTGCGGTGGCCTCGGTGGCCTCGGTGGATGCGCTCGGTGGCCGGTCCGGATGCGGCGCCCCGGCGGCGGCCAGGAGCGCCGCGAACGCCGCGACAGCACCCAGTGCCGCACGTGACCGACCCCCCACGAGGACAGTGACGCACGACGGGGCTCGCGGGTTGCGTCGCCACGCCTGAGACACTGGCCGGTATGGACCGTCGTCCGAGTGCTCTCAGCCCGGACGCCCGGGCCCAGGCCCTCACCGGCCTGGCCGATCCGCACGTCGAGGAGCTCGACGTGCTCGTCGTCGGGGGCGGGGTGGTCGGCGCGGGCGTGGCTCTCGACGCGGTCACCCGGGGTCTCTCGACGGGGCTCCTCGAGCAGCGCGACCTGGCGAGCGGGACGAGCAGCCGGAGCAGCAAGCTGATCCACGGCGGGCTGCGCTACCTCGAGATGCTCGACTTCGGGCTGGTCCGTGAGGCCCTCCAGGAGCGCGGGCTGCTGCTCACCCGACTCGCTCCGCACCTCGTGCGCCCGGTGCCGTTCCTCTATCCGCTGACCCATCGCGGCTGGGAGCGCCCCTACGTCGGCTCCGGCCTCCTGCTGTACGACGCGATGGCGCGCTTCGGCCCCGCGGAGCCGGGGTTGCCCCGACACCGCCACCTCTCCCGCAAGGCGGTCGCCCGGATCGCGCCCGACTTCGCGCCGGAGTCGATCGCGGGGGCGATCCGTTACTACGACTGCCAGGTCGACGACGCCCGGCTGGTGCTGACCCTGGCCCGGACCGCGGCCAGCCACGGCGCCCGGATCGCCACCCGGGTCAAGGTCGTCGGCTTCCTCCGCGAGGGCGAGCGGGTGGTCGGCGTACGCGCGCGCGATCTCGAGGAGGGCCGCGACGTCGAGATCCGAGCTCGGGTCGTGGTCAACGCCGCCGGAGTGTGGACCGACGAGATCCAGGAGATGGTCGGCGGCCGGGGCGCCCTCCACGTGCGCGCCTCCAAGGGCATCCACCTCGTGGTTCCGCGCGACCGGATCCGCTCCGAGGCCGGCTTCATCGTGCGCACCGAGACCTCGGTGCTGTTCGTGATCCCGTGGGGCCGGCATTGGATCCTCGGCACGACCGACACCCCGTGGGCACTCGACCGGGCCCATCCCGCCGCCAGTCGCGCCGACATCGACTACGTCCTCGACCACGTCAACGCCATCCTGCGCGAGCCGCTCGACCACGACGACGTCGAGGGCGTCTACGCCGGGCTGCGGCCGCTGCTCTCGGGCGAGTCCGAGCCGACCTCGCGGATCTCGCGCGAGCACACCGTGGTCACCCCCGTGCCGGGTCTGGTGATGATCGCGGGTGGCAAGCTCACGACGTACCGCGTGATGGCCCGCGACGCCGTCGACGCCGCCGCGCACTCGCTGTCCACGACGGGAGCGGGCGTCCGCCCCTCGATCACGCATCGGGTGCCGCTCCTCGGCGCCGACGGGTTCGAGACCCGCACCAACCAGCGGGTCCGGCTGTCGCGCCGCTCCGGCTTGCACGTGGCGCGGATCGACCATCTGCTCGGTCGGTACGGCGACCTCATCGACGAGCTCCTGGCCCTGGTCGAGCGCCGCCCCGAGCTGGCCGCGCCGCTGGAGGGCGCCGAGGACTATCTCGCCGCCGAGGTCGTCTACGCCGTCACCCACGAGGGCGCCCGCCACCTCGACGACGTGCTCACCCGGCGCGCGCGGATCTCCATCGAGACCTTCGACCGCGGGGTCCGAGCCGCCCCGGTCGCGGCCGCGCTGATGGGCGCCGAACTCGGCTGGGACGACGCGCGTGTGGCTGACGAGGTCGACCACTATCTACGCCGGGTCGAGGCCGAGCGGCGGAGTCAGACCATGCCCACCGATCAGGAGGCCGACGAGGCGCGGGTGAAGGCTCCGGACATCGTCTGAGCCCACGCAGTGCGCTCGTTCCTCGCGCCCTGCTGCTCGGTTGACAAACTAGAACACGTTCCACCAGTCTGACGCGTGTCAAGAGGAGACGCGCGTCACACCAGGGAGGGCACGTGACCCAGGGGCCCCCGGCCGATCTCAAGCTCCAACGCACCAGCCGTGACCCCAGCACCGTGCCCGGGCTCCTCGAGGACTGGCTGGCCGGCGCGCTGCCACCCGGCGCCGCCCCGGAGGTCACCCTGCGCAGCGGCATCGATGCCAACGGCATGTCCTCGGAGACCCTCGTCTTCGACGCCACCTGGACCGAGGACGGCGAGCGCCGCACCGAGGAGTACGTCGCCCGGGTCGCGCCCTCGCCCGACGAGTTCCCGGTCTTCCAGGGCTACGCCCTCCAGGACCAGTACGACGCCATCCGGATCGTGGGGGGGCGCACGGAGGTACCCGTCCCGACGGTCGGCCTCGTCGAGCCGACCGGGGAGGTGCTCGGCACTCCGTTCTTCCTGATGGGCCGCATCGAGGGCGTGGTGCCGCCCGACGTGCCGCCGTACAACTGGGGCGACAACTGGCTGGCCGACGCCACGCCGGAGCAGCAACGGCGACTCCAGGACAACACGGTGCGCGCCATCGCGGGCCTGCACGCGATCCACGACGCGGCCGACACCTTCGCCTTCCTCGACCGCTCCGGCCACCCCGGCGCGACGCCGCTGGAGCGCAACCTCGCCTGGGTCCGGTCGTGGTACGACTGGTCGGTCCCCGACCTGGGCCGCTCGCCGATCGCCGAGCGCACCCTCGCCTGGCTCGAGGCGCACCTGCCCGACACCAGCGCAGCCGACACGGTGCTGTGCTGGGGCGACTCACGGATCGGCAACGTGCTCTACCGCGACTTCGCCCCGGTCGGAGTCCTCGACTGGGAGATGGCCGCCATCGGTCCCCGCGAGATGGATCTGTCGTGGATGGTGTTCGCGCACATGGTCTTCGAGTCGATCACCGCGGTCTTCGAGATGCCGGGCATGCCGCACTTCATGCGCGAGGACGACGTCAAGGCGACCTACGAGGAGCTCACCGGCGTCCGGCTCGGCGACCTCACCTGGTACCACCTCTACAACGCCGTCCAGTGGTGCATCGTCTTCATGCGCACCGGCGCTCGGCAGATCCACTTCGGCGAGATCGAGCGGCCCGAGGACATCGAGACGCTGTTCCATCACAAGCCGCTGATGGAGCGGCTGCTCGCGGAGGCCGGAGCGTGAGCAAGTACGCCGGCGGCATCGGGCCGCTCGACGAGTACCCGATCCACCAGGCGCCACTACCGGTCGCCTGGGCCGCGAGCACCGACCGGAACTTCTACGACCGCTCCTACTTCAACGCCCACGGTCGCACCGGTGACGTCTTCTGCATCTTCGGTCACGGCTACTACCCCAACCTCGGCACCAAGGACGCCTTCTTCCTGGTCCGTCGGGGCGACGTGCAGACCGCAGTCCACTTCGGCGACCCGATCGACGGCGAGGGCCGCGACCGGCTCGACCAGCGGGTCGGCGCCTACCGGGTCGAGGTCCAGGAGCCGCTGCAGAAGCTGCGCGTGGTGGTCGAGGAGACCGAGGGCATCGCGGCCGACCTGACCTGGGAGGGGCTGTTCCCGGTGTTGCGCGAGCAGCCGCACGTCATGCGCTCCGGCTCCCGGGTGACGTTGGAGGCGCAGCGGTTCGCCCAGGTCGGCTCCTGGGCGGGCACGGTCGTGACCGACGGTGAGGAGCTCGCGGTCACCCCCGACCGCTGGCTCGGCTCCCGCGACCGCTCGTGGGGCATCCGTCCCGTCGGTGAGGCGGTGCCCGCAGGCGCGCCGGCCCAGCCCGAGTTCGAGGGGATGTGGTGGCTCTACGTCCCGATGGCCTTCGACGACTTCGCCGTGGTCCTCATCCTCCAGGAGGAGCCCGACGGGCTGCGCACGCTCAACGACTGCACCCGGATCTGGAAGGACGGCCGGGTCGAGCAGCTCGGCTGGCCGCTGGTGCGGATCCGCTACGCCTCCGGCACCCGGGTCCCGACCGGCGCCTCGATCACCTGCACGACCCCCGCCGGCACCCCGGTCGAGCTCGAGGTCGAGTCCTTGCTCGCCGTACCCATCCACGTCGGCGGCGGGTACGGCGGCGACCCCGACTGGGGCCACGGCGTCTGGAAGGGCCCTGGCTTCGCCGAGCGGGTCACCTACGACCTGACCGCACCCGATGTCGCCGGTCGGGTGATGTTCGGCGTGATCGACCACGTCGGCCGCGCCGTGTGTCGCGAAGGCGGCGGCGCCGGCGTCGAAGGCTGGGGCCTCTTCGAGCACGGCGCCCTCGGCCGGCACGACCCCAGTGGCTTCGCCGACTGGTTCACCCTCGCTCCCTGATCGGAGAACAGCCATGTCCATCGACCGTTTCCTCGACCGCGACACCTTCTTCATCGACGGCGACTGGGCGGCGCCTGCCACGTCCGACGTCCTCGAGGTCGTGAGCCCGCACTCCGAGGAGGTCGTGGCTCGGGTGCCGGAGGGCTCGACCGCGGACATCGACGCGGCAGTGGCCGCGGCCCGGCGGGCCCTCGACGAGGGGCCCTGGCCGCGGCTGTCGCCGCAGGAGCGGATCGACGTCGTCCAGGCGTTCTCGGGGCTGTACGCCGCGAAGCTGGCCGAGATGGCCGAGCTGATCACCGTCGAGATGGGCTCGCCGACCTCGTTCGCCAACCTGGCGCAGTCGCCCGCGCCGTGGATGCAGATCGAGACGTTCCTGGGCATCGCCCGCGAGTTCCCCTGGGAGGAGGAACGCCCTGGTGCGCTCGGCGCACCGGTCGTCGTACGCCGCGAGCCGGTCGGGGTCGTCGCCGCGATCCCGCCGTGGAACGTGCCGCAGTTCACGATCATGTCCAAGCTGGTCCCGGCGCTGCTGGCCGGCTGCACGGTCGTGGTCAAGCCGGCTCCGGAGACGCCGCTGGACGGGTACCTCCTGGCCGAGCTGCTCACCGAGGCCGGCGTACCGGCCGGTGTCGTCAACATCGTGGCCGCGGGCCGAGAGGTGGGCGAGCATCTGGTCGCGCATCCGGGCGTGGACAAGGTCGCGTTCACCGGCTCGACGGCGGCCGGCCGCCGGAGCGCGGCGGTCTGTGGCGAGCAGCTCAAACGCGTCTCGCTCGAGCTCGGCGGCAAGTCGGCGGCCATCGTCCTCGACGACGCCGACCTGGCTACCACCATGGCCGGGCTGCGGTTCACCGCGTTGATGAACTCCGGCCAGGCCTGCGTCGCGCAGACCCGCATCCTCGCGTCTCGCCGCAACTACTCCGCCGTCGTCGACGCGCTCGTCGAGACCGTCGCCTCGATGCCGGTCGGCGAGCCGGCCGACCCCGCCACGGAGATCGGCCCGCTGGTCGCGCAGCGGCAGCAGGAACGGGTCGAGAAGTACATCGCTCTCGGCCAGGAGGAGGGCGCCCGGGTCGCGCTCGGCGGCAACGGGATGCCCGACGGCCTCGACCGCGGCTGGTACGTCCGCCCGACGGTCTTCGCCGACGTCGACAACCGGATGCGGATCGCCCAGGAGGAGATCTTCGGACCGGTGCTCTCGGTGATCCCCTACGACGACGTCGACGGCGCCATCCGGATCGCGAACGACTCCGACTACGGCCTGGCCGGCACGGTGTGGACCGCCGATCGCGAGGCCGGACTCGACGTGGCCCGGCGGGTGCGGGCGGGCACGTACGGCGTCAACACCTACACGATGGACTTCGCGGCGCCGTTCGGCGGCTACAAGGCCTCGGGCATCGGTCGCGAGTTCGGGCCCGAGGGGTTGGCCCAGTACACCGAGCTCAAGTCGATCTACACCGAGGCTTGACGACCGAGCAAACTGAACGAGTTCGTCCACTACGCCCTCACCCAGCACCCTGTCGACGCGCGCGAAGTCTTCCCCGAGGCCACCGAGGCGGAGGCGCGGCCTGCCGCTCGGCTGCCTCGCCGTGATCCTGGGCCAGTTCGCCTGAGCCGTGCGCGCTCAGTCGGGAGAGTTCGCCGTCAGCCCACTAGGCTGACGGACGTCTCCAGTGTGCTCCCGTTGGTGATGCGGCGTCGCGACCCCATCCAACGAGAGGAACCGCGATGTTCGCTTCACCTCAGAACAAGCCCCTGCGCAACCGACTGCGCATCACCCCGTCGTTCGTGCTCAGCACGCTCGCCCTCGTCGTCGTCACCAGTGGTGTCGGGTACGCCGCCGGGTCGCTCCCGCGGCACAGCGTCGGCACCCAGCACCTCAAGGCCAACGCGGTGACGTCCGCGAAGGTGAAGAACGGCTCGCTCACGGCCAACGACTTCGCCCCGGGCGTGCTGGCGGACGCCGGGGCGGTGGGGTGGGTGCTGGTCGATCCCAACGGCCTGATCGGCACCACCCACGGCGGCACGTTGGCGACGCCGACCGTGACCCATCCCGTCACGGGCGTCTACTGCGTGATCGGCGACGGCTGGGCGCGGCCGGTCGGCCCGTACGCCGTCACGATCTTCAACGCCGGTCAGGGCGGCCACGCCACGGTCAACCCAGGCTTCTGGGCGAATGGCGCCTGCCCGCAAGGCAACGCCGTCACCGTCTCGACGTTCAACGCCGCCGGCGCCTTGGCCGACAGCTACTTCAGCTTCGCCAAGCTGGGCTGACCAAGGACCCTGCCGGCCCCAGGCAGGAAAATGACCCGAACGGGCTAGGCCGGATCCGGGTCCAGCTCGCTCCTCTCAGTGATCGGGGTCGCCCGACCCCGCCCACCGAGAGGAGTCACCATGTCCACGTCACGGTCCACGTCACGGTCCACGTCCCGCCGAGGTCGGCCGCTCCGCACCCGGCTGCGGATCACCCCCTCGTTCGTTCTCAGCACCTTCGCCCTCGTCGCCGTCACCAGCGGCGTGGGCTACGCGGCCGGGTCGCTGCCGCTGCACAGCGTCGGCACACCGCAGTTGAAGAACAACGCGGTGACCACGGCGAAGGTGAAGAACGGCACCCTCACGGCCAATGACTTCGCCCCGGGTGCGCTATCGCAAGGTGCGCAGGGTCCGAAGGGAGACGCCGGCGTCAAGGGGGAGAAGGGCGACCAAGGGGCTAAGGGGGACAAGGGCGACAGGGGCGACCCCGGTTCGTCCGTGGGATGGGTGACCGTGGCCAGCGACGGCTCGATCTACACCTACGGTGGCTCGCTGGCGGCCGCGCCGACCATCACGCACCCCTCGACCGGTCTCTACTGCGTGGCCGGCACCGGGTGGGTACAGCAGGGTGGTCCGTACGCTGTGACGCTCATCAACTCGGGCCAGGGCGGCCAGGCCACGCTCAACCCGTACTTCTGGGGGAGCGGCTGCAACGGCGCCGGTTACAACATCACGGTCTCGACCTTCAACTCCGCCGGCACGTTGACCAACAGCTACTTCACGCTGACCAAGTTGGGCTGACCTGGTAGAGGTCCTGACTCACAACACGATGGCTACTCACGGGTAGTAGCCCACGTCACGACCGCCTAGGCTCGGTCGCATGAGCGACCGCAACCCCAGTCCTGCCGGCGGTCCGTTGGTCGAGGGGCCGCGCGACCCTGAACACGACGCGACGGCGGCGTACGCCCTCGAACCGGACTACGTCGAGAGCCTGACCCGACGGATCCTGGCGACGACCGCCGCGACGGTCGAGGTGCGCAGTCCGCTCAACGACGCCCCGCTCGCGCACGTGCCCCAGTCGAGCGCGGCCGACGTTGCGGCCGCGTTCGCGCGGGCCCGCAAGGCCCAGCAGGCGTGGAGCCGGGTGAGCCTCGACGACCGGGCCGCGATGCTGCTGCGGTTGCACGACCTGATCCTCGACCGCCAGGACGAGATCATCGACCTGATCGTCTGGGAGTCCGGGAAGGCCCGCAAGCACGCCTTCGACGAGCCGCTGCACGTCGCGCTCACCGCCCGCTACTACGCCCGTACGGCGCACGAGCACCTCGACACCCAGCGCAAGCTCGGCGTCGTACCCGCCCTCACCCGGGTCGAGGTCAACCGCGTCCCGAAGGGTGTGGTCGGGATCATCAGCCCTTGGAACTACCCGTTCACGATGGCGATGTGCGACGGGCTTCCCGCGTTGCTGGCGGGCAACGCGGTGGTCGCCAAGCCGGACGCGCAGTCCATGCTCTCGGCGCTGCTCGGCGCGCAGCTGCTCGAAGAGGCGGGCTTCCCGGCCGACCTGTGGACCGTCGTCGCCGGTCCGGGGGCGGAGGTCGGCCCCGAGCTGGTCGCCCGTGCCGGCTACATCTGCTTCACCGGCTCGACCGCCACCGGCCGGCTGATCGCGCGCGGCTGCGCAGACCGGCTGATCGGCTGCTCGCTCGAGCTCGGTGGGAAGAACCCCTTCCTCGTGCTCCGTGACGCCGACCTCGAGCGGGCTGCCGAAGGCGCCGTCCGCGCGTCGTTCTCGAACGCCGGCCAGCTGTGCGTCTCCATGGAGCGGATGTTCGTCGCCGACCAGGTCTACGACCGGTTCGTCGAGCGATTCGTGTCGCGCACCGAGGCGATGTCGCTCGGCGCCAGCCTCGACTGGGGCGTCGACATGGGGTCGCTCATCTCGCAGGCACAGCTCGACACCGTGGTCCGCCACGTCGAGGACGCCGTCGCCAAGGGGGCGAGGGTGCTCACCGGGGGCAAAGCCAGGCCCGACCTGGCGCCGTACTTCTTCGAGCCCACGATCCTCGAGGGCGTCACCCCGCAGATGACCTGCTTCGGCGAGGAGACCTTCGGACCGGTCGTCTCGCTCTACCGGTTCCACGACGAGGCCGACGCGATCGCTCGCGCGAACGCCGGCGAATACGGCCTCAACGCCTCGATCTACAGCCAGGACGGCGCCCGGGCGCGAGCCATCGCCCGCGCGATCAAGTGCGGCACGGTCAACGTCAACGAGGCCTTCGGGGCGACCTTCGCGAGCATCGACAGCCCCATGGGCGGCATGCGCGAGTCCGGCATGGGCCGGCGCCAGGGCAGCGAGGGCATCCACCGCTACACCGAGTCGCAGTCGGTGGCTACCCAACGGCTGATCCGGTTCGCGCCGATGCTCGGGATGTCCGATGCGACCTACGCCAAGGTGATGACCGCCAACCTGCGGCTGATGAAGAAGCTGGGGCGGGCGTGAGCAACGGAGACAGTCGACCAAATTCCGAGGTCTTCGACTTCGACGTACTCGTGGTCGGCTCCGGGTTCGGCGGCTCGGTCACGGCGCTGCGGCTGACGGAGAAGGGCTACCGGGTCGGCGTGGTCGAGGCGGGCCCACGGTTCCGCGACGAGGACTTCTCCTCGGGCACCTTCGACCTCAAGCGCTACCTGTGGGCGCCGGCGCTGGGCATGTACGGCATCCAGCGCATCGACGCCGTTCGCGACACGATGATCGTGGCCGGCGCCGGAGTCGGGGGTGGGTCGCTGGTCTACGCGAACACGCTCTACGAGCCGCTGCCAGCGTTCTACAACGACCCCCAGTGGGCGCACATCACCGACTGGCAGGACGAGTTGGCGCCGTACTACGACCAGGCCAAGCGGATGCTCGGCGTGGTCGAGAACCCGGTCCGGACCCCGTCAGACGACGTGATGGAGAAGGTCGCCACCGACATGGGGGTCGCGGACACGTTCCACCCGACCCCGGTGGGGGTCTTCTTCGGCGGTCCCGGCCAGCTGCCGGGCACCCAGGTCGAGGATCCCTTCTTCGGCGGCGCCGGCCCGTCCCGCAACACCTGCCTCAACTGCGGCGAGTGCATGAGCGGCTGTCGCCACAACGCCAAGAACACCCTGGTCAAGAACTACCTCTACCTCGCCGAGCAGCACGGCGCGAAGGTGCTGCCCCTCACCACGGTCACCCGGATCTCGCCCCGGGCTGCTGGAGCGGAGGGCGGCGGCTACGACGTACGGGTGAAGTTCACCAAGGCCCGCACCCGCCGGGGCGAGAAGGTGCTCACCGCCGAGCACGTGGTGCTGGCCGCCGCTTCGCTGGGCACCCAGAAGCTGCTGCACCGCATGAAGGACGAGGGCCACTTGCCGCGGCTGTCACTGCGGCTGGGCCACCTGTCGCGCACCAACTCCGAGTCGATCCTCGGCGCCATCGGTCCGGTCGACGACCCGACCGACTACTCCTACGGCGTGGCGATCACCTCGTCGTTCCACCCCGACGAGCACACCCACATCGAGCCGGTCCGCTACGGCAAGGGCTTCAACACGATGGCGATGCTCCAGACCGTGCTCACCGACGGTGACGGTGACGGGCCACGCTGGCGGGTCTGGCTCAAGGAGATGTGGGCCCAACGCGCGAACATCAAGGACCTCTACGACTTCAAGCACTGGTCCGAGCGCACCGTCATCGCGCTGGTGATGCAGAGCGTCGACAACTCGATCACGACCTACGGCACGAGGACGTTCGGCGTGTGGCGGATGACCTCCCGCCAGGGTCACGGAGCCCCGAACCCGACCTGGATCCCCGTGGCCAACGAGGCGGTACGCCGAATCGCCGCCAAGGTGGGCGGCACCCCCGGCGGCAACATCGGCGAACCGTTCGGCATGCCCCTCACCGCCCACTTCATCGGCGGCTGCGCGATCGGCGACTCTCCCGAGACTGGCGTCATCGACCCCTACCAGCGGGTCTACGGCCACCCCGGTCTCCACGTCGCCGACGGCGCCGCCGTGACGGCCAACCTCGGCGTCAACCCGTCGCTCACCATCACGGCGCAGGCCGAGCGAGCGATGGCGTACTGGCCCAACAAGGGCGAGGTGGACCCGCGGCCGGCGCTCGGCAAGCGGTACGCGCGGCTCCGGCCAGTGGCCCCGCGGGCGCCCGTCGTGCCCGCCTCGGCTCCGGGCGCCCTCCGCCTGCCCATCGTCGACGTCAGCTGATCGCCGCTGCTGCCGGCGTAACCCACCTGTCAGGAGGTCGTTGAGCCGAGCGGAACCGGTCCTGCTGCTCCCTCCCTCGGGCCGGTCCGTGATCGGGGCCCGGCCGTCCTCCCTCCCTCGGCCGGGCCCTGGTGCATTTCGAGCAGAGAACCCGCCGCGACTAGGCTCAGCCCATGACGGCCGATGGTGCTCACGCCGACCACGACCTGGTCCTCGTCGTCGACTTCGGGGCCCAATACGCCCAGCTGATCGCCCGGCGGGTGCGCGAGGCGCGGGTCTACTCCGAGATCGTGCCGCACACGATGCCGGTCGAGGACATGCTGGCCCGCGAGCCGAAGGCGATCGTGCTCTCCGGTGGTCCGTCGTCGGTCTACGAGGAGGGCGCTCCCACGATCGACCCCGCGCTGTTCACGGCCGGGACTCCGGTCTTCGGCATGTGTTACGGCTTCCAGTTGATGGCCCAGGGGCTGGGCGGCGAGGTGGCGCACACCGGCGTCCGCGAGTACGGCCGCACGCCGGTCACCGTCGGCGAGCCGGGCACGCTGCTGGCCGACGTACCGGTCCAGCACAACGTCTGGATGTCGCACGGCGACTCGGTGGCCGCAGCGCCCGCGGGGTTCACGGTGCTCGCCTCGACCGACGGGACGCCGGTGGCGGCGTTCGAGGATGTGGCGCGTGGCCTCGCCGGAGTGCAGTGGCACCCGGAGGTGCTGCACACCGAGCACGGGCAGCAAGTGCTCGAGCACTTCCTGCACGACATCGCCGGTTGCCGGCAGACCTGGACGATGCTCAACATCGTCGAGGAGCAGGTCGCGGCGATCCGCGAGCAGATCGGCACCGGCCGCGCGATCTGCGCACTGTCCGGCGGCGTCGACTCCGCGGTGGCGGCGGCGATCGTGCAGCGGGCGATCGGCGACCGGCTCACCTGCGTGTACGTCGACCACGGGATGATGAGGCTCGGCGAGACCGAGCAGGTGCGCGCCGACTTCGAGGCGGTCTTCGACACCCTCGACGTGGTCGATGCGAGCGACCAGTTCCTGGGCGCACTGGAGGGGATCGTGGACCCCGAGGAGAAGCGCAAGATCATCGGCCGTGAGTTCATCCGGACCTTCGAGGCCGCCGAGGCCCGCGTCTTCGGAGAAGTTGGCGCCGGCGGCACGGCGTACCTCGTGCAGGGCACCCTCTACCCCGACGTCGTCGAGTCCGGCGGCGGCGCCGGCACCTCCAACATCAAGTCCCACCACAACGTCGGTGGGCTCCCCGACGACCTGCAGTTCGAGCTGGTCGAGCCGCTGCGCACCCTCTTCAAGGACGAGGTCCGGCTGGTCGGCGAGCAGCTCGGGCTGCCCTCGACGATGGTGTGGCGCCAGCCGTTCCCAGGCCCCGGGCTCGGCATCCGGATCATCGGCGAAGTCACGCGCGCGCGCCTCGACATCCTTCGCCAGGCCGACGCCATCGCCCGCGCCGAGCTCACCCGCGCTGGCCTCGACCGCGACATCTGGCAGATGCCGGTGGTGCTCCTCGCCGATGTCCGCTCGGTCGGCGTCCAGGGCGACGGCCGCACCTACGGTCACCCTGTGGTGATCCGCCCGGTCACCTCCGAGGACGCGATGACCGCCGACTGGGCCCGTCTCCCGTACGACGTGCTCGAGCGGATCTCGACGCGCATCACCAACGAGGTGAGCGAGGTCAACCGCGTCACACTCGACGTGACCAGCAAGCCGCCCGGCACCATCGAGTGGGAGTGAGTCGCCGGACGGCTATGCGAGATCGCGTGGGATGGTCTCGCGCCACTGTGGCCGGGCGACGACCCCGCCGTCCTGGGTCGCCGTGACGTCGATGGTGACCTGGTAGGTCTCGGCGTCCGCGTCCAGACTCAGCCGCGAGACCACCTCGACGCGGGTCTCGGGCCAGGCGATCGCATAGGTGTTCACCGTCCGCACCGTCTGGCGGAAGTCCTCGATCGAGACCGACACCGTCCACTCGTTGCGCCACACGACGGGGGTCGCGTCGTCGGAGCCCTCGCTGCTCGCTGTTGCGACCGGCCGCGGGGAGGGGATGTCCGGCGGCTCGAACGGTGAGTCACCCGACCAGCAAAGCAGGCGCAGCAGTCCGCCGTGGATCGTGAGCGTCAGCGGGCTGGGTGGGGCCGCGTTGTTGGGCCAGTCGGCCCCGGCGATGCTGAGGGCCCCGCGTGATCAAGGCGGAAGTCCCGTCGGCGAACACGTCGTTGAGCTTGGCCGACACGTAGATCCGCACGCCGTCGGGCATGGCAATCCAGACGTCCTCGCGGATCGCGGTCTGGTCCGGCGTGCCGGGCTCGGCGATGCGTGCGCTATCCCTCACGATGCGTACTCCTGTGAGGTGAGGACCCAGTGGCGTCTTCGGCGGCGCGGACGGCCGCAAGGCGCTGCGGCTACCCCGGTGTCTAGCAGGCGTGCGGCCCGAGTGGGAGTGAGCCGCGCTCGCACGGTGTCGGCGCCCTAGTCGTCTGACAGCGCGCGCGACTCGACTGAGCGCGCACGGGTCGCCGTCGGTGATCGCCCGGTGGGTGTGGCGCGACTAGGTTCGCGTCGGCTTCGGTTCTCGGGAGGGCCAGATGGGATTGCGTCGTGCCGCGGTGGTGATGATCGCCGCGACCCTCGGCGCGTCGTTGGTGGCGTGCACTGACGACGGTCCTGAGCCCACGTTCGAGAGCGCCCCGACATCCGCCACCTCGGCGACGGTGCCATCGCCTTTGGCGAGTACGACGAGCGCGGCTCCGACGCCGACACCGACACCGACGCCGACCGGGCCGGTCGAGCCGACGCTGCCGGAGGCCGCGACCAAGAACTCGGTCGCCGGGGCCAAGGCCTTCGTACGGTGGTGGGTGGACCTGGTCAACTACTCGACCACGACCGGGGATGTCGTTGCTCTCAAGAACCTTCACGACAGTCGGTGCACCAGTTGCGACGGCGGGGTCAAGGCCATCACAGATGCCTACGATCACGGCGGCCACATCGAAGGCGGGGAATGGTCAGTCGGGGGCCTGCGCGAGCTTCCGCTCGACCACGAGGCCGACGTGGCGCTGTTCGCGCCAGGCCGCTCCACTGCGCAGGTTGTCTTCCACGCCGACGGGTCGGAGACCAAGTACGCCAGCGGCAAGTTCTATCTGTACGCCTACGTCATCTGGACCAACTCGAGATGGAGCATGAGATGGGTGCGCTCACCAGCGGCGCGAGATTGATCTGTGTCGTTGGCCAAGTGATAGCGCTGTCTGGGTCGATGCGCGCGGCCGCGTTGCCAGATTGCGGAACGGCGACGGCCTGCACATCGAGCGCCGGCGCTGGCACCTTCGGTGTCGGAGTCGAGGATGTCGGCCAGGCCTCGCCTGATGTCGCCTCGGGTGCGGCGGCCCCGACGGCGCAGGTTCTGACAGGTTTGGATGCGATCTGTGTGAATACAGCGATCTCACAGCAGCGGGACCCGGTCGAATTCTGCGGTCTCGAGTCCGATGCTGCGCCGCAGCTCACGGAGGGGATGGTGGCGGCGGCGTTCGCTCGGGTGCCGTTGCCGCCGTCGAGGTTGATCGTGCAGCCGCCGCATGGTCGGACGTTGGTGAACTTCGAGACGAACTTCTATACCGACAATGCGCCGTTCGATGTGGCGCCGTTGCGGTTGTTGGGGCATCGGGTGGAGATCCACGTGGTGCCGTCGGTCTGGACGTGGCGGTTCGGGGACGGGGCGAGCGTGGTGACCGATCGGCCGGGGTCGGCGTACCCGCGGTTGGACATCACCCACCGCTACCTGACCAAGGGGCGGGTGGTGGTGAGCCTGGACACCACCTATCGGGGTCGGTACCGCGTCGATGGTGGTGGTTGGAACGACGTCCAGGGTGAGGTGACCATCCCCGGCGACCCCGCGGAGCTCGAGGTGGTGACGGCGACGCCGACGTTGGTGGGCTACTGAGCATCGCCGCTGCAACCAGCCATCCGGGCGCGCGTTCGAAGGCGTGCGCGCTGGGTCGATCGGACGTGCGCGGGTATCCGGAAATCTGACCCGATGCGCCGTGGGATGTCGGTGGCGCCTGGTTGGGTTGATTCATGCTCGGGGCAGGGGAGTTGGCGGCGATGGGCGAGGCGGATGTCCTCGCTGCTGCTGAGGCGCGTGCTGATGCGATCCGGGTGACGGAGGCAGAGACGCTGTTGCTTGCCTACCAGTGGGCGATCCTGCACGGGCCGGATCGGCTGGACCCTGACGAGGCCGGCAAGCCCGGTCGGAACCTTCGGCCGATGGCAGGTCCGACAACCCTTCCCCGGCATCTACCTGTGGCGAGATCCCCACGGCGTCTACTACCTCATCGACCACACCGAACCGCCGGCTCCCAGACGCGGCCTAACTCAGGCGAGCGCGGTTCGGATAGGACGGAAGTGCAGCGACTTCGAATGAGCCGCTGAGCCCTGCCAACATCTGGCCGTGCTTCTTGCCTACGTCGACGAGTCGGGAGACACCGGAAACCCCATCCTCTCTGGCTCGTCCAGTTTGTTTCGTACTCGGCTGCGTCTTGATCGAGTCGTCCACCTGGGCTGTCGGTTACGACCGCTTGATCAGCTTCCGACGAGGGGTCAAGACGCATTTCGGCCCACTCATGCGCCAGGAACTCAAGGCCAACTACCTGATCCGCAACGCTGGTGGTCTTCGGCCGCTCGGCCTGTCGCCTAGTCAGCGTGGCCTGATCTACGCATACCACCTCAATCAGCTCGCACGGATTCAGGCCCGGGCGTTCGCGATTGTCGTAGACAAGGCCGCATCTGGCGCGGTTGGTTCGGGATGTCTGGAACTGGCTTGGGGGACGCTCTTGCAGCGTCTCGAGCGCACAACCCATTACGACGAGAACGACCTGATGATCGTCCATGACGAGGGGGAAGACGCCGCCGTCCGCAAGCTCGTCCGGAGGTCTCGTCGGCATCTGACGGCTGGGAGCTACTTCGGTGGGACGACCTTTCACAATCCATTCCGTCGCCTGATCGAGGATCCGACCGCACGTTCGTCCCACGAATCGTATTTCTACAGATCGCGGATCTCGTCGCATATGCCGGCTGGCGCACCTACGTTCCGCCTGGGCCAGGGGCCGCGAAGGTCGTGCCGAGCACCATGTGGAACCAGCTGGGCTCGGCGATACATCGACCGGTCAACAGCCTCTCGCGCGTCGGCGCGCCCGGAGTTGTTGTTAGAAAGTAGAAGCCCCCGCCGAAGCGGGGGCGGGAAGCGCCTACACCGGCCATAGGGCCGGGTCAGCACTTGCCACCAGCATAGCGTGCGCTCTGGCCGAACTCCGCCACCCAGATGAGGCGACGCGCCCAGATCGCGCTTGTCCCTGCTCACGCGACGCTGATCTGGTCACCGTCCACGCTGATCGCGACGTCGGCGAGCCTGTCGGTAGCGGGGCCCTGGGTCACCGAGCCGTCCTCGATCGAGAACCGGCTGCCGTGCAGCGGGCATTCGATACCGTCGGAGCCGACGGCATCGAGGGCCGCGCCCTGGTGGGTGCAGACGGCGGTGAACGCCTTGAACTCGCCCGCGCTCGGCTGGGTGAGCACGATGCCGGCGTCCGAGAGGACGATGCCGCCGCCGACCGGGACCTCGTCGGTGGTGGCGAGTGCGGTGCCGGCCGACGGCAGTCCTGACGCGTCGCCGTCGGTTGCGTCCGACGAGGAGCCGCAGCCGGCGAGGGCTACGGCGACGCCGAGGAAGCCCAGCCCTTGGAAGACGATGCGCCGGCTGACGAGGTCGGTCATGGTTCCATCCTGGACGATCAACCCATGAGGACCCTGTGAGCCGACTTCAGCCGCCACCCTGCGGACGCTTGACGATCACGGTGATCGCGGCTCGGTCCGGTCCGTGGGCTCGCGTGCCTGGGAGCAGGATCAGGTAGCGGGTCCGTTTCTGGGTCGGCGTCACCTGGAAGGTCACCGTCCCCCCGCTGAGCGTGCCGGTCGCGACCTGGCCGGCCTTCGTGGCCAGCACGACCCGGTCGCCGTCCTGGCCGCCGACGACCGTGGCCGTGATGGTGACGGTCCCGGGCTCGTCGGTCGGGACCGACGTGGCCGACACCTGCGGGTGCAGGGTGACCCGCCACCGATCACTCCGGACCCCGCCGGACCGCAGCCGTACGCCGGTGGTCTGGGTCACCGGCGGCAGCACCAGGGAGATCTGGCCGGTGGCGTCGGTCCGACCGGTGGTCACCACGACCCAGCGGCCGTCGGTGCGCACCTGGAGCGCGACCTTGCGCTTGCGGATCGGCTGGCCCGTCTCCGAGGTGACCACGCCGGCGAAGACGACCGACTGTCCCGGCTCGACCCGGTGGGTCGAGCCCGAGATGCTCACGGCCCCCACCGGCGAAGGTCCGACTGCCGGCGGGGGAGTCTCGGTCGGTGTGGCGGAGGGAACCGCCGATGTGGGAGTCGACTCGCTCGTCGGGGCAGCCGTCGGGATCGCGGTGGGAGAGAGCGTCGTCGGTGACGGCTCGGAGGTCGACGTGCTCGACGGTTCCGGTGATCGCGACGGCTTGGCGGTGTGCGTCGGCGCCGCGGTCGGTGCGTGCGTCGGGGAGGCCGGCGCCGTCGTCGGCGCACTCGTGGCCGAGGGGGAGGCCGGTACGTCGACGCGGTCGGCCGCGCGATCCGGCCGCTGCTGGTCGGGGGCGGGCGGCGCGACCGGCCCGAGTGCCCGGTGTGCGAACTCCTGGATCGGGTCCGGCAGGCTCCCGGTGTACGCCGCGGCAGCGCTGCCGCCGACCGCCAGCGCGACCACGAACGCCGAGCCCGCGCCGACCCTCCGGGCGGTCCGACGGCGGCGCGGCAGCACGATCGGTGCCGCATCCCCGGACGCGCGGGCCTCGCGGAACATCGCGACGTACCGCTCCTCGTCGGCCAACTCGTCGGCCGTGCCCGGCGCGCGCAGAGCACGCTCCAAAGACGCCTCGTCGAAGGGCTGCTCAGGAGGCTGGGTCATGTCACACCACCTCTCGGGCCGGTCGGGCGTCGGGATGTTGAGCCAGGGTCTGGAGCGCCCGGTGTACGGCGACCCGCACCGCCCCGGGCTTCTTGTCGACGAGCCGGGCCACGTCGGCCACCTCGAGCCCGGCTACCACGCGGAGCATCACCATCTCGGCCTGCGTGGCCGGCAGGGTCGCGACCAGGTCGAGTGCGCGGGTCGTCGCGTCGCGCGCCACCGCCTCATCCTCGGCACTCGGGACGAGCTCGCGGGTGGGCAGCTCGGCCGGTTCGCCGACAGGTACGGCGGGCCGCCGCGCCCGCGCCCGGCCGTGGTCGACCGCGCGGTGTCGCGCGATCGTGAACAGCCAGGCGCGGAACGCCGCCACGTCTCCCTCGAAGCCACCCAGTCCCTTCACCACGTGCATCCAGGTCTCGGAGGCGACGTCCTCCGGTGCTGGGTCGCCCCGGACGGTGAGGTAGCGCAGCAGGGGAGGGTGGAGAGTCCGCCACAGGGTCACGAATGCTGCCTCGTCACCTCTCCGAGCGCCGTCGAGCGCACCGGAGAGGGCATCGGGGACAGCGCTCTGGTCCAGCGCCGACTCCTTCCGATCCCGTGCCGCGTCTCAGCTGACCATGGTCCCGCTGCCGCAGCCTGTGCATACCTTGACCCGGACCGCGGGGCTCGCGGCACGTGGTACGCCGGCCGAGTGCCGGACCACGAGCCGGTAGACGGTGCTCACGACGGGGGTGTCGGTGAGGGTCACCGAGCCGTCGGCGGCGGTGAGTCCGGAGGCGACCACCTGCCGCGAGCCGTGCCGGCCGGTGGGCCGGGCGACGAGGTCGACGGTGGTTCCGGCGAGCGGCTGGCCGGCCAGGCTCGCCACGCCGGAGACCGTCGCGGTCGCACCGGGATCGATCCACCTCGGGGTCGCCACCGCGGTCACCACGGGCCGGACGGCGATCCGCACGACCCCGCTGTGCGAGGGCCGGAAGACGGGAGTGCCGTCGAAGCGCAGCCGGTACGCCGATCGGGCGGTCGGTCGCACCTGGAACTGCACGGCGCCGAAGGCGTCGGTGAGCCGCTGGTCCATGACCTGCCACGCGGTTCGGGCGCCGATCTGCCTGCTCATCAGCGACACCGTGCGGTGCCGGAGGCCGATGCCGTGGGTGCGCAACCGGCCGCGGACGAGGACGCTGCCATCGGCGTCGACCACGCGATGCGCGGCGCGCACCGAGAGGCTGGTCATGACCCTGCGCGGGTGGTGCTGGTCCACGACGATCCGCACCCGGGCGACGCCGCTGCGGCTCGGCCGGGTGGCGGCGTCGCCGGCGTAGGTCCAGCGGTACCGCGTGCTGACGGTCGGCGCCACCTCCAGGGCGACCCCGCCGAGGGCGCCGGAGACCGATGTGCCGACCGGTGTGAAGGAGGTGGCGCCCTGCGCCCGCGCCTCCAGGGTCACGGTCCGACCGCTCGAGTCCTGGCCGCCCCGCACGTGCAGGTCGCCGCGGATCAGGGTCGTGTCTCCGGCCTCGATGCGAGTATGCGCCACCCGGATCGACAGGGTGCTCCCGTCGAGCGGTGCGGTCGCCGCGTGGGTCGGCGCGCTGACGGTGCCCGCGATGGCCGTGGTCAGGGCTGCGGCCGCGACCACCAGGGTCGCCACGCTCGTGCGTCTCCAGCTCATGCTCCACCTCTCGTGTGTGGGGGACGGGTGTCCACCCTCCACAGCGACGCGAGCTGCCCCAGCGTTACATGGCAGCGTTACTGGGGAGCGTTACACCGAGTGCCGGGTCGCGAGCACCGCACGTACCGCGGCCTCGTCGAACGGCTCGCCGAGCCAGGTGTAGAGGCCGCGCAGCACCAGCGGGTCGGCGACGTAGTCGTTGTAGTGCACGCGGTACGCCGCGTCGCCCAGCGAGTCGGCCAGCGCCAGCACGCGGGCCTCGACGTGCGGCAGCGCAGCGGCGTTCTCCGGGCTCTTGGCCCACCAGCCACTGCGGACCACCTCGTCGAGGTTGCGGGTGTTGACCACGAACCGCGCCCCCGGGAACACCTCACGCAGCCACGCGGCGTACTCCTCGACGTCGTCGCGGTACCACCGGATCTCCTTGAAGCCGGTCACCCGGGTGTCCGCCTTGGGCCTCAGCACCGTGTCGACGACCAGGTCGCGGGTGCGAGCGAGAGAGCGCCGTTCGGGGAAGTCGGCGGCGCCGTAGAACGGGTGGGTACGGCGCCGAAGCCGCTCGGGCCTCCACTTCCGGCTGCCCTCGGTCAGGGTGCGGTGGAACTCGAACAGATGGTGGAGGGCGTCCCAGTTCTCGCCCCGGATGAGGTAGCCGGGGATGGCGTTGAGCAGTCCCATCAGCAGCGTCGACCCGGACCGGCCGTAGGTGACCACGAAGACGAACTGCAGGTCCGGCCGCTGGTCGGGCTGCGGCCTGGTCACGGCGCCAACCCTAGTTCGGGTGCCCAGGGTCACTGGCCACAGTCACCGCCCAGTGGAGTCATGACGTCGGCGGCGAAGCGCTCCAGGCCGGAGAGCTTCTCCTCCAGCGTCGCCTCGGGTCCCGAGTAGTAGCGCCACGGCATGGTCATGCAGTCGGTGACGCCGCCGGCCTCGGCGCGGGCGAAGTGCTCGGGGAGGAACGCATCGGTGAGCGCCACGAAGACCGAGAATTCGCCCGCGGACTCGGCGCTGGCCGCGCGAACCTCCGCGAGCCGCTGCGCCCAGCCGATCGCCACGTCCGTGGGGTACATGTCGCCGATCCAACCGTCGTGCCGGGCGGCCCGGGCGAACGCGATCTCCGAGAGTCCGCCGATGTAGATCGGCACCGGGGCGGTCGGTGTCGGCTCCATGACCAGCCGTGGGGCGTCGTAGAACTCGCCGTGGAACTCGCGCCAGCCCGGCTCCCACAGCTCCTTGACCAGGGCCAGGCTCTCGTCGGTCCGCCGGCCCCGGGTGCGGAAGGACTGGTCGAGCAGCTCGAACTCCTCCTCACACCAGCCGATCCCGACGCCGAGCGCGACCCGGTTGCCGGAGATCACCGCCGCGGTGCCGACGGACTTGGCAACCTGGAACGGGCTCCGGAGCGCCGGCACGTAGACGGTGGTGACGAACCGGAGGCGGGTGGTGACCGACGACAGTGCGCCGGCCATCACCCACGGGTCCGGCCACTCGGCATCGGGCCCCCACCGCCGGGCGCCGTCCGGCGTGTACGGGTACGGCGTCCGCAGCGTCTCGAGGTCGACCACGTGGTCGGGCATCGCGAGGCTGTCGTAGCCGAGCCGGTCGGCGGCCCGAGCGATCGGGACGAGTTGGTCAGTCGGCAGGAAGGCCGTGCTGATCGAGAACCGCACGGCGGCATCGTAGAGCTAGAACTGGAACACGTTCTAGGAAGAACGGGCTACTTGAAGATGCTGTAGCCGCCGGGGCCGACGACGAACGCCAAGATGATCAGGATGATCCCCAGGAGGATCTGCCCCCTGAACAGCGACACGATCCCCGCAATGCCGATGACGACCGCGAGCAGCCAGATCAGAAACATCAACTTCTCCCTCCCAGGACCCATCCGGTGATGGGTCGTGCGGAGGGGTCAGTACCCCTCTGAGTCCGGAACGATGTGTACGGCGGCCTCCTCGGCGGAAGCCGCGGCATCGTCGATGCCGACGTCGTCGGCCACCAGGTCGCTCTCGGTGTCCTCGCCGAGGCCTTCGTCGGGGTCGACCAGTCGCCCCGCTCGTCGTTCGCCGACCTCGCCGTCGTCGAGGATGTCGTCGTCCTCGGCATCGGCTGCGGTGTAGGGGTCCGCCTCGGGCTCCTCCTGGGCGATCCGCTGGTCGAGGGACTCGCCGGCCGCCTCCTCGTAGGGCGTGTTGCCGTAGCCCTGCGCGGCCGACCACTTCTCCGGCGGCGAGTAGCCGCGGTCGAGCTCGTCGGCGACGTCCGGGTCGCCCAGGTCGTCGATGTTGCCGGGCTGGTCCTCGTCGTCGACGCTGTAGTCGCCGTACGACTCCCGGTCGCCGCCCTCGAAGTCTGGTTCGGTCACGGTTGAACACTAGCCCGCACAGTGCACCACTTGACTTTAGTTCAAGACTCGTACTAAATATCGGTCATGCCCTTGGTGCTGGGGATCGACTCCTCGACGCAGTCCTCGAAGGCGGTCCTGGTGGACGCCGACGAGGGCGTGGTCGTCGATGAGTGGACCGCGCCCCACCCCGCCGGCACCGAGGTCGACCCGCGCGCCTGGTTGACCGCCGTGGACACCGTCGCGGCACCGCTCCTGGACCGGGCAGCGGCGCTCGCGGTCGGTGGGCAGCAGCACGGCATGGTGGCGCTCGACGCCGCCGGCGAGCCGGTCCGGCCGGCGCTGCTCTGGAACGACACCCGGTCCGCGGCGGCGGCGGTCCAGTTGATCGAGGAGTACGGCGGCCCGCAGGCCTGTGCCGAGGCGATCGGCAGCGTGCTGGTCGCGTCGTTCACGGTGACCAAGCTGCGCTGGCTGCGCGACCACGAGCCCGAGCACGCGGCTCGGGTCGAGCAGGTCCTGCTCCCGCACGACTACGTCTCGGCCCATGTGGCGGCACCCGGCACCCGGGCGTTCACCGACCGCGGGGACGCCTCGGGCACCGGCTACTTCGACGCGACGGCCGACACCTGGCGCCACGACCTGCTCGAGGCCGCGCTGGGTCACGACGCTCACCTACCCGAGGTTGTCGCACCCGGTGCGGTGGCAGGCAGCACCACCTCGAGCCAGGTGATCGGCGCCGGCACCGGCGACAACATGGCGGCCGCGCTCGGCATGGCACTGCGGCCGGGAGACGTGCTGCTCTCGATCGGCACCTCGGGCGTCGCCTCGACGGTGAGCCGGGCCGCCGCGGTCGACGGCACCGGCACGGTGACCGGCTTCGCCGACGCCACCGGCGGCTTCCTGCCGATGGTCACCACGATGAACGCCGCGCGCATCCTCGACCTGCAGGCCGCCCTGCTCGGTGTCGACCACGACGAGCTGGCCGCGCTGGCCCTGCAGGCGCCTGCCGGTGCCAACGGGGTCACCATCTCTCCCTACTACGGCGGCGAACGCACGCCCAACCGCCCCGACGCGACGGGCACGTGGACCGGGCTGCGGCCCACCACCACCCGGGCCGACCTGGCCCGCGCGGCCTACGAGGCGTTGCTCTGCTCGCTGGCCGATGCGGCCGATCTGCTCGCCGAGCACACGCCGGAGCCGGTCGAGCGGGTGTTGCTGGTCGGCGGCGCTGCCCGAAGTGCGGCCGTCCGCGTGCTGGCCCCGGCGATCCTCGGCCGCCCGGTCGTCGTACCCCCGCCAGGGGAGTATGTCGCCCTCGGCGCTGCCCGCCAGGCCGCCTGGGCGCTGGCCGGCACCGCAGACCCGCCCGACTGGCCCGAGCGCGGCGCCGAGCTGCTCGAGGCCGAGCCCACCCCAGATGTCCGAGCGCGCTACACCGAGCTGCGCCACCGCACCACCGACTGGAGCTGAGCCCCCATGATGAACACAGCTGATGTACCGAACCCCACCCCTGAGGACAAGTTCTCCTTCGGCCTCTGGACCGTCGGCTGGCAGGGTGTCGACCCGTTCGGCAGTGCCACCCGCCCGCCCATGGACACCGTCCACGCGCTGGAGAAGCTCGCCGAGCTCGGCGCGTACGGCGTCAACTTCCACGACGACGACGTGATCCCGTTCGGCAGCGACGACGCCACCCGCGACGCGATCATCGAGCGGTTCAAGAAGGGGCTTGCCGACACGGGTCTGGCGGTCACGACCGCCACGACCAACCTGTTCAGCCACCCGGTCTTCAAGGCGGGCGCGTTCTCCAACAACGACCGCGACATCCGCCGGTTCGCGCTGCGCAAGGTGATGCGCAACATCGACCTCGCCGCCGACCTCGGCGCCCAGGTGTACGTCGCGTGGGGCGGTCGGGAGGGTGCGGAGTACGGCGCCTCCCAGGACACCGCCGTGGCCCTGGAACGGATGAAGGAGGCCTTCGACATCCTCGGCCAGTACGTCGTCGACCAGGGCTACGACCTGCGGTTCGCGATCGAGCCGAAGCCCAACGAGCCGCGAGGCGACATCCTGCTGCCGACCATCGGCCACGCGCTGGCGTTCATCCACCAGCTCGAGCGCCCCGAGCTGGTCGGCGTGAACCCCGAGATCGGCCACGAGGAGATGGCGGGCATGAACGCCGCGGCCGGCTACGCGCAGGCGCTGTGGCAGGGCAAGCTGTTCCACATCGACCTCAACGGGCAGAACGGCCCGAAGTACGACCAGGACCTGCGGTTCGGCGCCGGAAACGTGCGCGGTGCGTTCTGGGTGGTCGACGCCCTGCTCGCCGGCGGGTACGACGGCCCGGTGCACTTCGACTACAAGCCGGCGCGGATCGAGGACGAGGACGGGGTGTGGGTCAGTGCCGCGGCGAACATGCGCAACTACCTGATCCTGCGGGAGAAGGTGCGGGCCTTCCGCGCCGACCCCGAGGTGCAGGCGGCGCTGGTCGCGGCGAAGCTGCCGGAGCTCGCGCAGCCGACCCTGGCCGAGGGCGAGGGCTGGCAGCAGCTGCTCGACTGGCCGCTGCCGGACGTCGACGCGCTGGCGGCGCAGGGCGCCGCCACCGAGCACCTCGACCAGCTCGCACTCGAGTACCTCTACGGCGTGCGCTGACGCTCGTCGTGCAGGAGCCGGCCAGCACCGAACGGCTGCGGCGGCAGAACGTCTCGCTACTGCTCCGCAGCCTGCGCCGCCACGGCCCGGGGACCCGCAGTGAGCTGGCCCAGCGCAGCGGGCTCGCCAAGGCCACGGTGGGGGCGATCGTCGCCGATCTCGAGGCGGCCCGGGCCGTGGTCGAGGAGGAGGCGCGCGGCGGCGCGCGCGGACGCCCGGGGCGACCGGTGTCGTTGTTCGGCGAGCGGTACGTCGCACTCGGTCTCGAGCTCAACGTCGACTACGTCGCCGCGGTCGTCCTCGACCTCGCGGGCGGCACCGTGCACCACGAGACGCGACCGGTGCGGGGCGCGGCGCTGGACGCGCTGGCGGCGTTGGCCACGGCCACCGCGAAGCGGGTGGCCGACCGTGCGCTCGTGGGTGCGGTCGTCGCGGTGCCGGGGCTGGTGCGCGCCGATGATCGCACCGTGGCCTGGGCGCCCAACGTCGACATCCCCGGGGACCTGGTCGCGGCCCGGGTAGCCGCCGCGCTCCGCGACCGGTGTCCGGTGCACGTGAGCAACGACGCCGACTGCGCGGCGTACGCCGAGGCGCATCACGGTGCCGCCACCGACACCGCGTCGCTCCTCTATCTCACCGGGACCGTCGGCGTCGGTGCCGGCATCGTCGAGGACGGTGCCCTGGTGCGCGGTGGCCAAGGGTTCGCCGGCGAGGTCGGCCATATGCCGGTGGGCGACCCTGCCGTGCGTTGCGGCTGCGGACGCACCGGCTGCTGGGAGGCCTCGGTCGGACTGCACGCCATGTTGCGCGCGGTGGAGATGCCGGAGCTGGAGACGCCGCTGGCCTCGGCCGAAGCGGTGGCGGAGCGGGCCCGGATCGATGCCGGGGTCCGCGATCGGCTGGCGGCGCTCGGCGACGACCTCGGCCTCGGCCTCGCGGTGCTCACCCAGGTCCTCGATCCGGCCGTCGTGGTGCTGGGCGGCTACTTCGTGCCGTTGGGCGAGCTGGTGCTCGGCCCCGCCCGCCATGCCCTCGAGCGGCGGCTGGTCGGACCGATGCGGGCGCCGGAGCTGCGGGTCGGCGAGCTCGGCATCGAGGCCGCCGCGCTGGGTGCCGCCGAACGGGGCTTCTCCCAGGTGTTCTCCGGGGAGCGGGAGCTGCCGGCGTAGCCGCGGCTACGTCAGCCCGCCAGCCGAGCCCGGACGTCCTGGATCGCGCTGCCCAGTGCGGTGACCGGGTCGATGAAGAGCGGCTCGAAGGCCATCTCGGCGGCGCCGAGGAGGACCGAGTCGCGGCCGAGCGCGGGCGCGGCGAGGGAGACCGACTCGAACGCGGCGGGGAGTGCACGGTCGGCGAGCCCTTGGTCGATCTCGGCGCGCACCAGACGGTACATCGCGTCGAAGTAGCCGCCCATGACGACGACCTGAGGGTTGAAGACGTTGACGATGCTCGCCAGCCCCTGGCCGATGGCGCTGCCGATGCCGCGCAACTCGCGCGGCGCCTTGGCATAGCCGTCGAGCACCTCGTCGAGTTGGGGCACCTTGTCGGCCGGACACCGGATGGCGTCCGCGATCGCATGCGCACCGACCTCGGTCTCCCAGCAGCCGAGGTTGCCGCAGTGGCAGGGCCGGCCGGCAGGATTGAACCGGAGGTGCCCGATCTCGCCGGCATACCCGCCCGCGCCCTCCAGACGGTGACCGCCCGAGATCACGCCGGCACCGACCCCGACGTTGCCCGAGATGTAGATCAGGTCGCTGACCCCCACGCCGGCACCACGCTCGTGCTCGGACAGGGCACCGAGGTCGGCGTCGTTGGCCAGTGAGACCGGGACGTCGACGCCGAGCGCGGCCAGGACGATGCCGCCGAAGGAGACGTCGTGCCAGTCGAGGTTGGGCGCCAGCCGGATCAACCCGTCGGTACGCCGCACCATGCCGGGCACGCTGATGCCCACGCCGACCATCGGCGAGGTGGTCGGGGCGTCCGCGACCACCTCGCGGACCAGCCCCGCGACCGTCGAGCCGACCTGCCACGCCTCACTGCCGGCCACGATCGTCTCGGCGCGCTGCAGCACCGATCCGCCGAGCCCGACCCGGGCCACGATGACTCGGTCGACCCCGAGGTCGACGGCGACGACGAACGGTCCGTCAGGTGCGATCCGGACACCCGCCGAGGGTCGGCCGGCACCCCGTGAGGTGCCGACCGCCTCGGCGTGCGAGACGGCACCGAGCGACTCGAGCTCGGCAACCAGTCCGGCGATCGTGCTGCGGTTGAGACCCATGCCCTTGGTGAGCTCGGCGCGCGAGCTGTTCCCGCGCTGGTGCACGTGCCGCAGCAAGGTGCCCAGGTTGTGACGCCTGACCGCCTCCTGATTCGTGCCCAGACCGGAACGGGGGGTGGGACTCATGTCGGGTTAGACCCCTGCGGCCGAGCGACGTCGGCGCGAGATCGCGTCGACGCTCGCGGCCAGGAGCAGCACCGCACCGGTGACGATGAAGTTGATGTATGCCGCGTTGTTGAGCAGCAGCAGGCCGTTGGACACGGTCGCGATCACGACACCACCGATGACGGCGTCGATCGCACGACCCTTGCCACCGAAGAGGCTGGTGCCACCGATGACGGCCGCGGCGACGGCGTACAGCAGCGTGTTGCCGGCGCCCGATCCGGGCGAGACCTTGCCGGTGTTGGCGGCCAGCAGCAGGCCGCTGATCACCGCCATCGTCGAGCAGATCACGAACGCAGAGACGCGGATCCGGAGCACGTTGATACCGGCGCGGCGTGCCGCCTCGGCGTTGCCGCCGACGGCGTAGAGGTAGCGGCCGTAGCGGGTCCGGTTGAGGATGAACGTCCAGAAGACCAGGAGCGCCATCACCACGACCAGCATCCGCGGCACGCCCTCGATGGGGAAGTTGGGGTTGCGGCTGCGGTCGACGTTCATGAACGCGACCAGACCGATCAACACCACGGCCAACGCCACGATGCGGAAGACGACCAGGCCCAACGGCGGCCGCTGCAGCCCGCGATTGACCTGGACGCGGTAGCGCCGGACGGTGAGCAGTGTGTACGCGGCCACGACCACGACTGCGAGCACCCAGCCCGCGGTGGGCGAGAGGTTCTTGATCGCCAATCCGCGCAGGAACTCGTTGGCGAACCGGACCGAGCCACCCTCGCCGATCATCTTCAGCATCACGCCCTGCAGCCCGAGGAAGAAGGCGAGCGTGACGACGAACGACGGGATGCCGAGTCGCGCGACCAGCAGACCGATGGCCAGGCCGATCACCGCGCCGGCAAGCAGGCCGGCGAGCACGGCCACCGGCCAGCCCTGCCCGTGATCGACGATGAGCAGCGCAGTGACAGCGGCGCCGGTGCTGCCGGCCACACCGGCGGACAGGTCGATCTCACCCAGCAGCAGCACGATCACCAGGCCCATGGCCAGCACGCTGATCGGCGCCGCCTGGGTGATCAGGTTGGCGATGTTGAGCTTGGTCGTGAAGGTGTCGCTGGCGATGCTGAAGATGACGACCAGGACGAGCAGGCCGAGTACCGCGGGCAGCGAGCCCATGTCACCGCTGCGCACCCTGTTGATGTAGTCGCGGGCCGCGTCGCCCAGCGTGCCGCTGGAGCGGGAGTCCGCGGCGAAGTCGGCGTCGGCGAGGGCCGTGCTGCCAGAGCTGCCGGTGGTGCCGCTGGTCGAGGACGTGTTGTCGGGTCCGACGGTCATGTGTTCAGTCCTCTCAGATGGTCGCGCTGACGGGGTTCTCGGCGATCCCGAGGTTTCCGGACCGGCCGGCCGTGATCAGCTCGACGACCTGGCTGTGCGTCACGTCCTTGGCAGGTACGTCGGCGGCGACCCGCCCGAGGTACAGCGCCGTGATCCGGTCGGCGACCTCGAAGACGTCGGTCATGTTGTGGGAGATGAGCACGACCCCGAGGCCGTGGTCGGCCAGCCGGCGGACCAGGTCGAGGACCTGGCGGGTCTGGGCCACGCCCAGCGCGGCGGTCGGCTCGTCGAGGAGGACCACCTTGGAGTTCCACAGGACGGCCTTGGCGATCGCGACGGTCTGCCGCTGGCCACCGGAGAGACTGGACACGGTCTGACGCACGGACTTCACGGTGCGGACGGAGAGCGAGGCGAGGGTCTCGCGGGCTCGAGCCTCCATCGTCGGCTCGTCGAGCGTGCCGGCCTTGGTCTCCTCGCGGCCGAGGAACATGTTCTGGACGATGTCGAGGTTGTCGCACAGGGCGAGGTCCTGGTAGACGACTTCGATGCCGAGAGCCGCGATGTCGCGAGGCCCATGGACGTGGGCCGGCTTGCCCTCGTAGAGGTAGTCGCCGGAGTCGCGTCCATAGATGCCCGCGATGATCTTGATCAGGGTGGACTTTCCGGCGCCGTTGTCGCCGACCAGCGCGGTGACCTGCCCCGGGTAGACGGCGAAGTCGACGTCGTGGAGGACGTGGACCACACCGAAGCTCTTGTTGACCCCGCGTAGTTCGAGAATCGGCTCGCTCATCGGATCTCCCGCCTCATTTGTTGTCTGAGTGAACGCTCATCGACGTACGCGGACGCCCGGGCCGGGATCGGCCCGGGCGTCCGTGTAGCGAATCTAGTGCGTCAGCCGGTGATGCCGGCGTCGGTGCACATCTGGGCGTACTCGCCCGAGCACACGTCCGCGAACGACTGGCCACCGTCGCTGATCACGTCACCGACGTTGTCCTTGGTGATGGACACCGGGTCGAGGAGGATCGACGGAACGTCGCGACCACCCTCAGAGTCCGGGGTCGTGCCGGTGGTCTCGGCCTCCTCGCCGTTGACGAGTGCGATCGCAGCGTCGGCGAGCGCACCGGCCTCGAGCTTGGCGGACTTGTAGACCGTCATGCACTGGGTGCCGGCGAGGATGTTCTGCAGACCCTCCACCGTCGCGTCCTGCCCGGTCACGGGAACCTGACCCGCGCGACCGTTCTTCTCCAGGACCGAGATCACCGAGCCGCCGAGACCGTCGTTGGCGGCGAGCACGCCGTCCACCTTGCCGTCGGCCTGGGTGTAGAGCTGCTCGAAGATCGTCACTGCCTGCTCGTTGTCCCAGTCGGGCACGGCCTGCTCACCGACGACCGTGTAGTTGGACATGCCGTCCAGCACGGAGTGCGCGCCGGCCGCGAACAGCGTGGCGTTGTTGTCGGTGGGCGAACCGTTCAGGAAGACGATGTTCGCCGGCTTGTCGCCCAGGCAGTCGGCCAGGCCCTGACCCTGCAGCTCGCCGACCTTGGTGTTGTCGAAGGACACGTAGTAGTCGGCCGAGCCACCCAGAGTCAGCCGGTCGTAGTCGATGGTCTTGACGCCCTGTGCGGCCGCCTTCTCCTGGATCGCGGCACCCGACTCGGAGTCGAGGTTGACGATCGCGAGGACCGTCACGCCATCGGCGATCATGCCGTCGGCGATCGTGGTCATCTTCTCCGCGTCACCCTCGGCGTTCTGGATCGAGTACTCGACCCCCGCCTCCTTGAACGCGGCCTCGAGTGCCGGCCGGTCAGCAGACTCCCAGCGCACCGACGACTCGGTGTCGGGAAGAATGACGCCGATCTTGCCGCTGCTGGACCCTTCGTCGGACCCAGAGCCCGACCCGCCGCTGCTGGAATCGTCGCCGCACGCGGAGAGGGCCAAGGCCACTCCCAGCGCGCCCACGACCATCAAGCTGGTCTTACGCCTCACGCGAACCGCCTCCTAGTACTTGCGCCTCCGCCCCCTCGGCGGACGTACGCGGTTTGTTGCGCGCCACAACATATAGAGTGGCGGGCGTCACGTCTAGAGGTGCGACAGAGAGGTTTCCGGCTCGTGACCAAACGGTGACCTGCGGGAGGCCTTGCGGGGGCGTGCGGGGGCCCGCAAGGGGCCCGCAAGGGGGTCGGGTCAGCGGCGGGCGTACGTCGTCGTGCGTTCGACGACGGGCCGGCCGATGCCGGCGCCGATCTCAAGGAGCTCTTGGACGGTCTTGGCTGAGCCGTGTTGGGAGCCGGCCATCCGGGAGATGGTCTCTTCCATCAGGGTGCCGCCGAGGTCGTTGGCACCCGCTTGGAGCATGTCTTGGGTGCCCTGGGTGCCGAGCTTGACCCAGGAGGTCTGGATGTTGTCGATCCGGCCGTGGAGCAGGATCCGTGCGAGGGCGTGGACGGCGAGGTTGTCGCGGTGGGTGGGGCCGGGGCGGGCGACACCGGCGAGGTAGATGGGGGCGCTGGTGTGCACGAACGGCAGCGGCACGAACTCGGTGAACCCGGTGCGGCCCTGAGCCAGGCTCTCGTCCTGGATGCGGGTCAGGACGCGGAGGTGGTTGACCCAGTGGCGGGGGTTGTCGACGTGGCCGTACATCATCGTGCTGCTCGTCGGGATGCCCAGGCGGTGAGCGGTGCTGATGACCTCGACCCAGGTGCGGGTGGGGAGCTTGCCCTTGGTGAGGATCCAGCGGACCTCGTCGTCGAGGATCTCCGCGGCGGTGCCGGGCAGGGAGCCGAGGCCGGCCTCGCGGGCCTTGATCAGGAAGTCCTCGATCGAGAGGCCGGTGCGGGCGGTGCCGTTGACGACCTCCATGGGGGAGAAGGCGTGCACGTGCATCTCGGGCACGCGTTGTTTGACGGCGGTGACCAGGTCGAAGTAGGCGGTGGCGGGGAGTTCGGGGTCGATGCCGCCCTGCATGCAGACCTCGGTGGCGCCGAGGTCCCAGGCCTCCGCGGCGCGGTCGGCGACCTCGTCGAGGGAGAGGGTGTAGGCGTCGGCGTCGGTGCGGCGTTGGGCGAAGGCGCAGAACCGGCAGCCGACGTAACAGACGTTGGTGAAGTTGATGTTGCGGTTGACGACGTAGGTCACCTGGTCGCCGACGGTGTCCTTGCGGAGGTCATCGGCGAGCCGGACCACCTGCTCCAGGAGTGGCCCCTCGGCGGTCATCAGGGTCAGAGCGTGTTCGTCGGAGAGGTTCCCGGGATCCTTCTCAGCGGCCCGCAGGGCCGATAGTCCCTGACGCTCTGCACGCGACACGCCGGTGTGGGCGTTCGAAGAGTCAGGGACTATCCCTTCGGCGGCGGCTTTGACTGCTTCCCAGTCGCCGTAGACCTCGGAGAAGTCGGTGCGTCGGTCCTCGGTGCGGCCTTCGGTGTCGACGGCGGCGAAGAGGTCTGTGCGGCCGACGTTGGCGAAGCCACCATCGGGTTCCTGCCACGGCAGGCCGACCGGTCGTACGCCGGGGCGCGCGAGGCCGGCGAAGGGGCCGTCGTCCAGGGCGAGGGCGGCGACGTGGGCGGAGACGCGGGGGTCGAGCCACGGTTCGCCGCGCAGGACGTATTCGGGGTGCACGGTCAGCCGGGGCTTGAGTGCGAAGCCGCATTCGGCGGTGATCTGCTCGAGCCGTTCCAGCGAGGGCCAGGGGCGTTCGGGGTTGACGTGGTCGGGGGTCAGTGGGGAGACCCCACCCCAGTCGTCGACGCCGGCGTCGAGCAGCGCTCGGCATTCGTCGGCGCCATCGGAGTGGTCGACGAGGTTGGGTGGCGCCTGCACCCGGGCCGTGGGGCCGAGCAGGAGGCGAGTGACCGCGATGGTCGCGCGGTAGTCGTCGAGGGGCAGGTCGTCGGTGTGCCGCATCGCGGTGTCGGGCTTGGCCCGGAAGTTCTGGACGATCACCTCCTGCACCGACCCGTACGCGCGGGAGACCTGGCGCAGCGCCAGGATCGTTTCGGCCCGCTCGGCCAGGGTCTCCCCGATCCCGACCAGCAGCCCGGTGGTGAATGGGATCGAGAGCCGGCCGGCGTCCTCCAACACCCGCAACCGGACCGCGGGGTCCTTGTCCGGTGACCCGTAGTGCGCCTCGCCCTTGGTCTCGAACAGCCGCCGCGAGGTGGTCTCGAGCATCATCCCCATCGAGGGAGAGACCGGCTTGAGCCGGTTCAACTCCTCCCACGACATCACCCCGGGGTTGAGGTGCGGCAACAGCCCGGTCTCCTCCAAGACCCGCACCGCCATCGCCCGGACGTGGGCCAGGGTGGAGTCATAGCCCTGCTCGTCCAACCACTCCCGCGCCTGCGGCCATCGGTCCTCGGGTCGGTCGCCGAGGGTGAACAACGCCTCCAGACAGCCCAGTTCGGCACCCCGCCGGGCGATCTCGAGGATCTCGTCGGGAGTCAGGAACATCCCGTGCCCGGCTCGCTGCAGCTGACCGGGAGTCTCCACGAAGGTGCAGTAGTGACACCGATCCCGACACAACTTGGTCACCGGGATGAACACCTTCGGCGAATACGTCACCACCGCGGGACGGCCGGCCGCGACCAGCCCCGCATCCCGCACCCGCGCCGCCGCCACGCACAACCGATCCAGGTCTGCGCCCCGCGCCGCCAACAACACCGTCGCCTCGGCCAGGTCCAGCGCCACACCACGCTCCACCCGCGCCAAAGCACGACGCGTCTGCTGCGGGGTCGGGGAGTCGGGCACCACGATTCAGGCTAACCAGGAGTGGGTCGAGGAAAGTCCCCGGCCCACCCCCTGGAACGCGGTATGCGTCACACCGAGACGGACTCCCGCTCCGGCTCGGAGGCGCCGGGGTCGACGGTGTTGTCCCCGCGGTCGAGCTTGCTCGGCCACCAGATCTTGCCCCCGAGGTCGAGGTTGAGCGCGGTGACCAGGACGGAGCGGACGACGAGCGTGTCCAGCAGGACGCCGAGCGCCACGGCGGTGCCGAGCTCGACCAGGAACACGAACGGCAGCGTGGCCAGCACCAGGAACGTCGCCGCGAGCACCAGCCCGGCCGACGTGATCACACCGCCGGTCGACGAGAGGGCGATCAAGGACCCCTTGCGGGTGCCGTGCTGCACGGTCTCCTCGCGGACTCTGGTCATCAGGAAGATGTTGTAGTCGACACCCAGAGCCACGAGGAACACGAAGGCGAACAACGGGAACCCGGCGTCCGCGCCGGCGAAGTCGAAGACGTAGGTGAAGATCAACGACGAGATCCCGAGGGCGGCGCCGAAGGAGAGGATCACCGTGCCGATCAGGATCAGTGGTGCGGTGAGCGCCCTCAGCAGCAGCACCAGGATGACCAGCACGACCAGGAGCACCAGCGGGATCACGACCTTGTTGTCGCGCTGGGAGGCGGTCTTGGTGTCGAGATAGAACGCCGCGCCACCTCCGACGAGCGCGTCGGCACCGTCGACCGCATGGACCTGATCGCGGGCCTCGATCACGATGTCGAAGGCCGGCTCGGAGGCGAGGTCGTACTTGATCGGGACCTCGAAGTAGCTGCGACCGTCGCCGATGGAGACAGGGTCGGTCGGAGAGCCCAGCCCCTCGATGTCGGAGACGGCTTCCTGGACCTCCGGCAACTGCTCGTCGTTGGTCACCACCTGGATGGTGTTGGAGCTGTCGGCCAGGTCGTGATCGGCGAGCAGCTTCTGCGCCGTGACGGAGTCGAGGGTCTCGGTGAAGCCGTCCTCGGTGGAGAGGCCGTTGGCGTCGAGCTTGAACACGCCCAAGCAGGCGATCGCGAGGATGATCGCGGTGCCGATCCACACCGCCCGCGGGCGCACGCTGATCCGGTCACCGACCCGCGACCAGAAGCCGGTCTGGGTGGGCTCCGGCGAGCCGAAGACGGGACGGACCGGCCAGAAGATCCAGCGACCGAAGATCACCAGCAGGGCGGGCAGCAGGGTGATCATCACCAGCAGGGTCACGCTCACGCCGACGGCGAGGACCGGGCCCAGGCTGGCCGTGGAGTTGAGGTCGGCGAAGGAGAGGCACATCAGGCCGATCACGACGGTGGCGGCGCTGGCCACGATGGCCGGTGCGGCGCGGTGCAGCGCGAACGCCATCGCCTCGTGCCGGTTTTCGTGACGGCGGAGCTCTTCTCGATAGCGGGCCACGAGCAGCAGGGCGTAGTCGGTGCCGGCGCCGATCACCAGGATGCTCAGGATGTATTGACTCTGGTCGTTGACCACGAGGCCGGCGTACTTGGCCAGGAGATAGACCACGCCGCCGGCCATCGTGTTGGCCACGGCCGCGCAGACGATCGGGAGTATCCAGAGGATCGGGCTGCGGTAGGTGATCAGCAGGATCAGGATCACCACGGCGAAGGTCATCAACAGCAGCGTCACGTGTGAGCCGTCGAAGGAGTTGATGAAGTCGTAGGCCTGGCCGCCGAAGCCGCCGACATAGACGTCGACGCCGTCCATCGCCGTGATCTTCTTGATCTCGTCGATCGGCTCCTTGATCTTGTTCCAGCCGTCCTTGCCGAGGTTGAACGTGAAGTAGACGTAGGCGACCTCGCCGTCCTCGGACAGCAGTGTCGGCACGTTCTGGCCCTGGGCCTGGAGTGCCGCGGCGCCGTTGGGGGTGAGCACGCCGGTGTCGGTGACGCCCTGGATCTGGGCGATCTCGTCGGCCTGCTCGTCGATCGCCGCCAGGTCGGCCTCGGTGAGCCCTCCCTCGCGGTGGTAGGCGACCAGGGTCGGGATCTCGTTGGGGTTGACCTCGCCCGAGAGTTGGTCGGCCACCCGGGTCGACTCAGCCGAGGAGGGGACCCAGGACGACTGCTCGTTGTTCTTGACGTCGGCGAGCTTGCCGCCGAGGGCACCCAGCACGCCGGTGAGCACCAGCATCACGACGAGGACGATCCACTTGGTCACGGGTCCGGTCAGCTTGCCGGCGATCTGGCGGTGCATGGGTGAACTCCATCAGAAGGTGGGGACAGTCGGCATCGGGGTTTCCCCCGAGTTGGGGAGGTCGACTCGCCAACCCTGTCGGACTCATCGACACCGGCGCTTCTTCGAAAGTGACAGGTTCGCGATTGGTCTAGACCACTGTCCGCTACCGGGTGCCACGATGACCGCATGGTCCCGGACGATGCCCGGCTCGACGACGTGATCGACACCTACGCTCGTGCTTGGAGCGACCCCGATCCTGCGGTACGCCGCCAGCGCCTGGCCGAGGTCTGGGCGGACGGCGCGACGTACGCCGACCCGACGGCGGATGCGGTAGGTGCTGAGCAGTTGGCGGCCCATATCGACGACGTCCAGGCCGGCTACCCGGGTGCGATCGAGCGGACCTCGGCGGTCGACGCGCACCACGACGTGGCGCGGTTCACCTGGCGCTACGTGCTCGCGGACGGCTCTGTCCTGGTCGACGGGCTCGACGTCGTGACGCTGACCGAGGGCCGGATCGCCAGCATTACCGGCTTCTTCGGGCCACTGGACTGAGGCGCCGCCCGGCTTCGGTCACGCCGCGCGCGGGAAATCGTGGTACTCCACAGCCACACAACTGCACGGCACCCGGTGTCTCCGACGTCTGTCATCCTTGGCTAAGTCGCGACGGGATGTGCGGAGGGAGGTGATCTGACATGTCTTTTCCCGTTGACCTGTCGTCCACAATGACCGGCGCCACGCTGAACCAGTTGGCCTACTGGCGTTCGACTGGGCTGTTGGTGCCCGAGCTTGGACGGCGGCCAAGGGCGCTGTACTCGTTTCGCGACCTCGTTGCGCTCCGGACCGTGGTCCACCTGCGCCGCAACAGTTCGCTTCAATCCGTGCGGCGGGCCTTCGCGCAACTCGATCGTATGGATCTCACGGATCATCCGTCTCAGTACAAGTTGGTCTCGCAGGGCCGGTCGATCGTCCTCGTACAGGACGAGAGGTCCATCGATCTCGTGACGCACCCCGGGCACGAGGTGTTGGCAACGCTCGAAGACATCTTCGAGCCCTTCGTGACCCAGCGCGGTCGGCACGTGCCGTCCTTCACTGAACCCCGTGAGCACATTCGCGTGCGAGAACACCGCCTTGGTGGCTGGCCGACAATCCGCGACACGCGGATCCCCTACGACACGGTGGCTGCGCTCGTATCGGACGGTTCGATTTCTCCGGACCAAGTAGTCCTCTACTACCCAACGGTCCCGCCGGAGGCGGTCGAGGATGCCGTTGACTTCGCGCACGAGGTGGCTCACGCGAAGGGTGCCGCGTGAGGTTCCTCGTCGACGAGAACATCCCGCACGTTCTGGCCGCACATCTGGCCGGCATCTACCTGGATCATGCGTTCGTGAGCGCGTTCGACGAGGCTGCTCGGTACTGCGGTGTGGATGACGTGGACCTGTTTCCGCGTCTGATCGAGGACGGGTTCGACGCCATCGTCACGAGGGACAAGAACCAACTTGCGGACGCGGCCGAGAAGAGCATGCTTCGTGAGCTTGGACTGCGCTGGATAGGTCATCAGGCGAAGGAGTGGCCCGGCCTCCGCGGCATCGTGCTGACCGTCGCGACGCTCACTGCCGGACTCTTCTACGTCCTCGAAGACTGGCAGGAGGAGCCGCACGCTTACCACTTGAGGGGCGTGGAGGCGCAGCCTGGACAGCGGATGAAGTCCCACCCCATCTGACGAAGCCGGTCGGCCCTTTTCAGCAGGTCAGCAGGTCAGCAGGCCAGCGATCACAGTCCCAGCATCCGGCCGATGATCTCCTTCTGGATCTCGGTGGTGCCGCCGTAGATCGTCTGGATCCGCGAGTCGACGAACGCCTTGGCGATGGGGTACTCCGTCATGTAGCCGTAACCGCCGAAGAGCTGGACGCCGCGGTCGACGACCTTGGTCTGGAGCTCGGTGGTCCACCACTTCGCCATCGAGGCGAGTGCGGTGTCCACCTCGCCGGCGTTGAGCCGCAGCACGCAGTCGTTGAGGAAGACCCGGGCGATGTGCACCTCGGTGGCCATCTCGGCGAGCAGGAACCGGTTGTGCTGGAAGCTGCCGATCGGCTTGCCGAACGCCTCGCGCGTCTTGGCGTAGTCGAGGCAGAGTTCGAGGACCAGTTCGGAGGCGGCCACCGCGATGGCCGCGATCGAGATCCGCTCCTGGGGCAGGTTCTGCATCAGGGAGACGAAGCCCGATCCCTCGGGGCCGAGCAGATTGGCCTTGGGAACCTCGACGTTGTCGAAGAACAGCTCGGAGGTGTCCTGCGCCTTCATCCCGATCTTGTCGAGATTGCGGCCACGCTCGAAGCCGGCCATGCCGCGTTCGACGACCAGCAGCGAGATGCCTTGATGCCCGGCGTCGGGGTCGGTGCGCGCCACCACGACGACCAGGTCGGAGAGGATGCCGTTGGAGATGAAGGTCTTCGAGCCGTTGAGCACGTAGTGGTCGCCCTTGTCGACCGCGGTGGTCCGGATGCCCTGGAGGTCCGATCCGGCACCCGGTTCGGTCATCGCGATAGCGGAGATCAGTTCGCCCGAGACCAGTCCGGGCAGCCAGCGCCGCTTCTGCTCGTCGTTCGCGAGGTGGGAGATGTAGGGGACGATCACGTCGTTGTGCACCGGGAAGCCGACACCACTGGCGCCGGCCCGGCTCAACTCCTCAGTCAGCACGACGTTGAAGCGGAAGTCCTTGGCCCCGGCGCCGCCGTACTCCTCGTCGACGTCGAAGCACAGCAGGCCGGCCGCGCCGGCCTTGGTCCAGACCTCGCGGTCGACCTGGCCGGCCTCCTCCCACGCGTCGTGGTACGGCGTGACCTCCTTGGCGAGGAAGGCGCGAGCAGTGGCGCGGAAGTCCTCGTGCTCCTGCTCGTAGATCGAGGGGCGCTCAGGCAACGTCTCGCTCCTGGTTCAGCTGGTCGAGCATCGAGGTCGGACCGATCCGGCTCAACTCGTAGCCGTTCGGGTACGTCGGGTGGGTGCGGTCGTACGGCGTGCGGCGCGGTGGCAAGAACCGCAGCGCCCGAGCCCGCAGCCGCAGTCCGCGGTCCACTGCGGCGATCAGCCACCGTGGCTGGCGCTCCATGCCGAGCGCGACCCGCAGGGGCTCGTCCATCAGCGCGATCGACACCCGGCGAAAGCCCGGCTTGAGGTACCACGGCGCGGTGGCCCGCCCGATCCGGATCGTCGCCTCGGTGACCCGCTTGTTGGCCGGGGAGTACGCGAACCGGGCTCGCTCGTACGACGTGAGCAGCTCGAGGTAGCCGTCGTAGGTCTCGGGCAGTCCCTTGATGCCCATCAGCTCGCCGAAGCGAGTTGTGAACCTGGTGAGCGCGACCAGCTCCACCGGGTCGAGTTGGCGCCAGCCGTAGCGCGCGATCCAGCGGACCGGGCCGACGAGGGTCGTGGCCAGGACGTACTGGAACTCGTCGTTGGGGATGTCGTAGTGGCCGTGGATCCGGTTCAGCCGCCGGATCGCGGTGTGCGACCGCTCGGAGTCGACGCCCTCGGCGATCGCCTCCTCCTGGAAGAAGAGCGTGTCGTCGTAGCGCTTGACGCCGTGGTCCTCGAACTCGCGGGTCCGGTCGAGCAGCGCCGAGATCGACGGGACGCCGTAGTCGCGCAGGAAGGCGATGGCCGTCCCCTGGTCGAAGTCCCACGGGAAGTCGTGGCGGCCGGTGAGGGTGACGATCCGATCGCGGTCGGCATCGTCATAGGGGTCGAGGGTCCGGATCTCGTCGAGGTGGTCATAGCGTCCCCGCGAGTGCAGCCGGACCCGCCGGCTCACGACACCCATTCCTTGAGCTGGCGCACCGTCGCCGCCGGGTCGTCGGTGGCCGGGACGATCGAGAGGTGGGTCACGCCGGCCTCCTGGAAGGCGGCGATCCGCTCCTGGACGTACGACGCGGGACCGACCAGGTTGGCGGCCTCCAGCCACTCCATCGGGACCAGCGCCTCGGCCTCCTTCTTCTTGCCGTCGAGGTAGAGGTCCTGGATCTCCTTCGCCTCCTTCTCGAAGCCGTACTGCTGGGCCAGTTCGTTGTAGAAGTTCTTGCCCCGCGCGCCCATGCCGCCGACGTACAGCGCGAACATCGGACGCAGGAAGTCCAGCAGCGCCTTGGTCTCGGGACCCTCGCCTATGGCGACCATGCCGCCCGCGCTGATCTGCAGCGGTGCCAGCTCGGGCGACCGCTTTGCCGCTCCGGCGTCGAGGGCCGAGCCCCACACCTGACGCGCCCGCTCGGGGACGAAGAAGATCGGCAGCCAGCCGTCGGCCAGCTCGGCGGTCATCTCGACGTTCTTGTCGCCCAGGCTCGCGACCCAGATCGGGACGTTGTCGCGCTCGGGGCGGTTCAGCAGCTTGAGCGGCTTGCCCAGGCCGAGCCCCTGGTCCTTCGGCAGTGGCAGCGTGAACATCCCACTGGCCTCCAGTGGTTCGCGCTTGAGGCCGGAGCGGACCAGCCGGATCACCTCGCGGGTGCGGCCCAGGGGCTTTTCGTACGGCAGCCCGTGGAACCCCTCGATCACCTGCGGTCCGGAGGCCCCGAGGCCGAGTACGGCGCGCCCGGCGGAGACGTTGTCGAGGCCGGCGACGGTCTGCAGGATCGCGCCCGGCGTGCGCGAGAAGACGTTGATGATCCCCGCCGCGATCTGCAACCGCTCGGTCTTCGCGGCCAGATAGCCCATCAGCGTGGGGGAGTCGAAGCCGTAGGCCTCCGCCACCCAGACCATGTCGAGCCCGGCCTTCTCGAGCTCGGCGACCTGGTCAGCGGTCTGTCGGGGGTTGCCGTCGTACTGGAGAGGGTAGGAGAGCTGCACCGATCAACTGTGACAGTGTCACTGTCAAAGTGGCAAGGCGTCCATCGGGTGGTCTCCGCCTCGTGTGAGATAGGTATCAACTGACGGTCGACCGGCCAGTGATCCCGCATCGGCGTGGCAACATCCCCGGCGTGACGACCTACCGGATCGCAGTGATGGGCGGGACTGGGCCGCAGGGCAAGGGGCTCGGCTATCGATTCGCCCGGCACGGGCACGACGTGGTGATCGGGTCCCGCGCGGCCGAGAAGGCCGAGGTGGTGGCCGCGGAGGTCACTGAGCGGCTCGCCGGGCTCGAAGGCGCCGGCACGGTGACCGGCGCCGCGAACGCCGACGCGTGCGCCGAGGCCGACGTCGTGCTGCTCGCCGTACCGTGGGACGGCCACGACGAGCTGGTCGCCTCGCTGCCCCTGGCCGGCAAGACCGTGATCTCGTGTGTGAACCCGCTCGCCTTCGACAAGCGCGGCGCCCACGGTCAGGTCATCGACGGCGGCGAAGGGTCGGCCGCCGAACACGCCGCTCAGCTGGCACCGGACGCGACCGTGGTCGGCGCGTTCCACAACGTCTCGGCGGTGGGGCTGTGGGGTGACGAGGAGTACCTCGACGAGGACGTCCTGTGCGTCGGCGACAGTGACGACGGCAAGGCGGTCGCGATCGAGCTGGCCCGCGCGGTGACCGGCCGGGACGGCATCAGTGCCGGCAAGCTGCGGCTGGCGCGGGTGCTGGAGCCGATGACCGCGGTGCTGATCTCGATCAACCGCAAGTACAAGGTGCACTCCGGTATTCGTATTTCTGGACTCTGAATACCCCGCGCAAATTCGCCCCCCCGTCCACGACGGATCCTCGCTTCGCTCGGCCGCTTCGCGGGGCTTCGCCGTCCGTCGTGGCCGCGAGGCCGATCGCGCGGGCGCGCTCGCTACGCTCGCGAAATACCGGGTCGCTTCGCTCCCGCCGCTCCTATCGCCACCCCCGGGCTCAGGTGGCACCCGACATCAGTGCTTGCCATTCCAGCTGTCCCACAGAGCCGCGTAGGAACCACCGGCGGCGACCAGTTCGTCGTGTGAGCCGAGCTCGGTGATCAGGCCGTCCTCGACCACAGCCACCCGGTCGGCGTCGTGGGCCGAGAACAGCCGGTGGGCGATGGCGATCACGGTACGGCCGTCGAGGACCGCGGCCAGCGAGCGTTCGAGGTGCCGGGCCGCGCGCGGGTCGATGAGGGAGGTGGCCTCGTCGAGGACGAGCGTGTGCGGGTCGGCGAGCACCAGCCGGGCGAGAGCGATCTGCTGAGCCTGGGCGGCGGTGAGTGCGCGGCCGCCCGAACCGACCACGGTGTCGAGGCCCTCGGGCAGCGCCTCGACCCATTCGAGGGCATCGACCGCGGCCAGGGCCGAGCGGATGTCGTCGTCCTCCACCCGGCCGGTGACGCCCGGAGGAGCCGCGAGGGCGATGTTCTCCCGCAGGGTGCCGACGAAGACGTGATGCTCCTGGGTGACCAGCGCGACGTGGCCGCGCAGGTCGGCGAGCGGCAACTCCACCAGGCCCACGCCGCCGACGGTCACATGCCCCGTGCGCGGCGGATGGATCCCGGCCAGTAGCCGACCGAGCGTCGACTTCCCGGCTCCGGACGGCCCGACCATCGCGACCCGCTCGCCGACGCCGAGCGCGAGGTCGACGCCGTGCAGGACGTCGCGGCCCTCGACGTAGGAGAACCGGACGTCGGCGGCGTCGAGGTTCTCACCGGCCGGCTGGGCGCCCGTCACCGAGCGGTCGTCGGGCACCTGGGCGACGCCGAGCAGCCGGGCCAGGGACGCCGCACCCATCTGCAGTTCGTCGAGGATCGAGACGATCCGGTCGACCGGATCGATGAGCATCTGCACGTACAGCACCGCCGTGGTCACCTCGCCGAGGCTCACGCTGCCCTGGGTGTAGAGGTAGCCGCCCAGCAGCAGGGTCGCCACGGTCGGGATGAGGTAGGACAGCTCCATGCTCGGGAAGAAGACCGTGCGCAGATAGAGCGTGTAGCGCTCGGCGTCGTAGGAGTCCTTCACGTCGGCGTCGATGGCCCGGATCCGCTCCGGCCCCAGCCCGAGCGCCTCGACAGTGCGCGCGCCCTCGACGGTCTCGGTGAGCGTGGCGTTGATCGCGCTGTACGTCGCGGACTCACGCAGGTAGCCGGCCTTGGCGCGGGCGAGGTACCAGCGCAGCCCGATCACCAGCGGAGGCAGTCCGAGGGCGACCGGGAGGAGCACCCACCAGCCGACGGTGATCGCCGCGATGAAGGTTGCCACCGCGGTGATCACGGCGATCGTCCACTCCGGGAGGGCCCACCGCACCGACCAGCCGAGCTGGTCGACGTCGCGGCTGGTGCGGGTGAGCAGGTCGCCCGAGCCGGCCGATTCGACGACCCCGACCGGCAGGGCGAGAGCGTTGGAGACGAAGTCCTCGCGCAGCTCGGCCAGCACCTGCTCGCCGAGCACCTGGCTGGTCAGCCGGGCGTACCGGGTGAGCACCGTCTGTACGACGAGGAAGCCGGCCAGCACGAGCAGGATCCGGTCGACGTGCCCGACGGTGGTGCCGTCCTCGACCGCCTCGACGAGGTCGCCGATCAGCCGCGGGGCCGCCAGCGCGGCGAGCGCCGCGCCGACGTGCAGCACGAGAGAGGTCCAGAGCAGCCGGGGGTGCCGGCGCGCCAGCGCGCGGACATAGCGTCGCAGCGATCGCGAGTCGGCGACCGGCAAGGCAGTACGGCTGCTCACGACCCCACCTCGACCGGATCGGGTGCCGTCTCCCGGGTCACCACGGCGCGGTAGTCGGGCTGGGTCTCGAGCAGGCTGGCGTGGGTCCCGGTGGCGACCACTCGGCCTCCGCGCAGGAACGCCACCTCGTCCACGGCGTCGAGCACCAACGGGCTGGACGACACCACGACCGTGGTCCGCCCCGACCGGTGGGCGCCGAGCCGCGCGGCGATCCGGGCCTCGGTGTGCGCGTCGACCGCGGAGGTCGGCTCGACGAGCACGAGGATCTCGGGGTCGCCGGCCAACGCGCGAGCCAGGACCAGCCGCTGGCGCTGGCCACCCGAGAAGGTGCGCCCGCGCTCGGCGACGACGCTGTCGAGCCCGTCGGGCAGGGCCGCCAGGATGTCTTCGGTCGAGGCGGTGTCCAGCGCCCGGCGTACGGCATCGTCGCCCGTGCCCCCGCTGTCGAGCACGGTGCCGAGCCGTCCGGAGAACAGCGTCGACCCGGTGTCGGAGACGACGATCCGCCGACGTACGTCGTCGCGGCGCAGCGCGGTGAGGGGTACGCCGCCGAGCGTCACGTCGTCGTCGACCTCGGCGGCGCAGAGCCCGAGGCGGTCGGCGAGCTCCGCCGCCTCGTCGGGCTGGTCGCTGACCAGCGCGGTCACGACGCCGGGGCGGATGCGCAGACCGGTGCGGCTGTCGGTGAGGGTCGCTCCAGGCGGCGGTGGGTCGGCCGGTGCGGTCGGCTCGAGGTGGTCGGGTCGCAGCGCGAGCACCCGACAGACCCGGCGGGCCGAGACCCGGGCCCGGATGACCTTGTTGGCGTACTCGGTCGCGGTGCGGAGCGGGATCATCAAGAACGCGGAGTAGCCGTAGAAGGCGACCAGATCGCCCGGCGTGATCCGGCCCTGGACGGCGTACCGCGCGCCCAGCCACACGACCACCACGACGAAGATGCCGGGCAGGAACACCTGGAGCGCGTCGAGCACCGACTGGAGCCGGGCGACCTGGACCCCGGCGCGCCGGGTGTCCTGCGACTCGCGGACGTAGCGGTCGTGGAAGACCTGCTCGCCGCCGATGCCACGCAGGACCCGCAGCCCGCCGACGATGTCGCTGGCGGTGTTGGACAGCTCGCCCATGAGATGCCGCTGGTGGGCGCTGCGCCGGTCGAGCGGGCGCAGCAGCGGACCGATGAGCAGCATCAGGAAGGGCACGCCGATCAGCACCAGCAGACCCAGCGGGACCGAGGTGGAGAGCAGGATCGCGGCCACCAACAGGAACGACACGATGGCGCCGGCGAACCGGGCGGTGACGTCCATGACCTGGCCGAGGTTGGAGATGTCGTTGGTGCCGATCGCGACGACCTCACCGGTCGAGACCTTCCGCGGGAGCGCGCCGCCGAGATGGACCGCCTGCCGGCCGACCAGCTGCACGGTGCGGTAGGCCGCCGTCAGCCAGTTGGTGACCGCGAACCGGTGCCGCATGATGCCGGTGAACGCCTGGACGATGCCGATGCCGAGCATCAGCGCGGCGAAGGTGACCAAGGCCGAACTGTCCTTGGCAGCCACTCCGCGGTCGATGGCGGCGCCGATCACCGCGGGCATCACCGCCTGGCAGCTCATCCAGACGATGCCGAAGCACATCCCGCCGACAAGGGTGCGCCACTGGCCGCGCGCCAGCCAGAGCAGGAAGGCGCCCGGCGAGCTGTGGGCGGCCGTCCCGGGGTGGTCGAGAGGGAGGCGGCGCACTCGCTCAAGGGTACGGACGCGACCTTTCGCGAGCGAATTGATTTCGAGACGGCTCGCTCAGCCCCGAGCAAGCTCGGGTCTGCGCCGAGCCCCTCAATCTCCTCGCAGACTCCCGGTCCGAGCAAGCTCGGCCCGGGGCTCGGACTTCCCGACCGGGTCGGCGCTATCCCTCGCCGCCGCCGATCGAGGTGAGGAAGCCGCACGAGGCCTTGGCGTAGTCGATGGCGTTGACCGACGCTGTCGGTCCGAGGCGCAGCACGAACTGGCCCGGCTCGCCGTCGATGTGCACGTTGAACGCGAAGGCGTTGAAGCTCCCCGACTCCCCGAACGCATGGGCGTCGCAGCGGCTCGGCCGGACCGGCACCGGCACCCGCTGGGAGGGTTGGTCGCCGGTGATCGTGAGCGCGGCGTCGTAGACGCCGTGCTCACCGGGGGAGAGGACCGGGTTGCCGGCGATGCTGTCGATGACCAGCGTCGGGCCGGGCTTCCCGGTGGTGTCGATGACGAGCGTCATGGTCCCGACCGACCCCTTGCCACCGTCGCCGGTGGCGGTCACCTCGTCGGCCCAGCTCAGGTGGGCGACCTGCTCTATTTCCAGTTCGAGGCAGCGCGCCGAGGCGATCCGCTCGATCACGTCCGCCTCGTCGGAGACCGGCACGGTCGCCGTACGGCGCTCGCCGTCCACGCGGTAGTCGACGGTGACCGTCCCGCCCGTGGCGGAGCTGTCGCATGCAGGCCGGTCGGGTTGCGCGATCTGGAACCCTCGCCGCGCCTGGGACGGGATCTCGCGGAGCCGAGTGGCCTCGAGCGGAGTGCGGAACCGGCCGTCGGTGTAGGTCACCCGGGTCGGGGTGATCGTGCGGTCGGTGTCGTTGTCGACCCAGACCTGGAACTGGTTGGCCGCGCCGTCGCGTGACGACTGCTCGATGTCGGCGATCAGCTTCCCGCTGGGTGGCGGCTTGGGCGGCAGGGGCACGGGGGTCAGCGTGAAGAGGGACCTGGTGGGGCTCGGCTCCGGTCCGCCGGCAGCACTCGTAGTGCCGTCATCGTCCCCGTTGCAGGCGGCTACGGACAGTGCGAGCGCGACAGCTGCCGCGAGCATGACGACCCGTCGCATCAGCGGACCAACGCCCGGGGGACCACCACGAGCAGTGCGACCAGTACCAGGCCCAGCGCAGCACCTGCCACCAGTGCGGGGGCGCCGCCGAGCACCACGTCGAAGATGAACATCGTGGTGCCGACCACGAGCACCGCGAGCGAGACGAGCACCGCCTGCATGACGACGTGGGCCGCCGATATGAGGGTGCCCTTCACGTGCTGCCCCGCGAGTCGACGATGGATCGCGATCGGGGTGAGCACCTGTGCGACCACCAGAGCCGCGAGCACGACGAGACCGAGGTAGACCCCCTCCTGGAGGTCGGTCAGCTCGGCGAACCGTTGTTGGAACGGCAGTGTGAGCAGAAAACCCCCGGTGAGCTGCGCCCCGGTCTGGATGACGCGCAGCTCCTGGAGCATGTCGTCCCATCGCCGATCCTCGCGCTCGGCCTCCGTCTCGTTGCGGGCCGACGCCTGCCCCGATCCCGGCTCGGACTCCTGCCCCGCCATCAGCTCGCCAACCCCTCCACCACCTCGGCGCCGGGGAGGGCCGCCGCCAGCCGGCCGGGCAGCAGCAGCTTGGACCGGCGGACGCCGGAGCCGATCACCGCGACGTCGATGTCGAGGACCCGGGAGTCGACCAGCAGCCGCCACGACGACGGGAGGCCGACCGGGGTGATGCCGCCGTACTCCATGCCCGACTCCTCCACCGCCCGGTCCATCGGCAGGAAGGAGCACTTGCGTACGTCGAGCGCCCGCTTGACCACGGTGTTCACGTCGGCGCGGGTGTCGGCCCGGACCAGGCAGGCGGCCACCCGTTCGACTCCCTCGCGGCGTCCGCCGACGACGACGCAGTTGGCGCCGGTGTCCATCCCGAGGTCGTAGGCCTCGCTCATGGCGGCGGTGTCGGCGACCTCCGGGTCGATCTCGACCACGGCCAGCTCCGAGCCGTGCTCCCAGCCCTGGAGGGCAGCGAGGACCGGCGGCGCCAGCAGCTCGGGATGCTCCAAGGCAGGCAGGGACTCGAGGCGACCGAGCGTGGGGATGGACATGGCCCCATCAAACAACAGCCAACCTCACGTCCAGCGGTCACTCGGAGTTCATGTCGAACCTGGTGTCGAGTCACCTGGCCCGCTCACCGTCGGAGGGTGAGGAGAGGGATGCTGCCGTCGGTGATCGGCCACCGGGGTGCGCCGGGCTACCGACCCGAGCACACGCAGGCGTCCTACCGACTGGCCATCGCCCTCGGCGCCGACGCCGTCGAGCCGGACGTGGTGATGACCCGCGACGGCGTCGCCGTGCTCCGTCACGAGACCGAGCTCAGCGACACCACCGACGTGGCCGCCCATCCCGAACTGGCCGATCGGCACACCGTGAAACAGGTCGGTGGCCGCGAGGTCAGCGGGTGGTTCTGTGAGGACCTCACCCTGGCCGAGCTCAAGTCCCTGCGGGCGGTCGAGCGGCTCCCCGAACGCCGGCCCCGCAACACCCGTTGGAACGGCTGCTGCGAGGTGCTGACCCTCGACGAGCTACTGCTCCTGGTGGCCGAGGAGTCGCGGCGCTGGGATCGCGAGGTCGGGCTCAACATCGAGCTCAAGCGCTCGTCGTACCTCGCCTCGATCGGACTGCCGCTCGAGGACGCCGTGCTCGCCTCACTGCGTGACCACGGGCTGGACCGTCGGGACTCCGGCGTGGTGCTGCAGTCGTTCGAGACCGGCAACCTGCGCCGGCTGCGGGACCGGACCGACCTGCCGCTGGTGCAGCTGATCGAGTCGTCCGGCGCGCCGGCGGATCTGGTGGCGCTCGGCGACCCGACGACCTACGACGACCTGTGCAGCCACGACGGCCTGCGGGCGGTGGCCCGCTACGCCGACGCGCTCGGCGTGGGCCGTGCCCGGTTGCTGGCCCGGCCGGCGCTCGTCGACGACGCCCACCTGGCGGGCCTGCAGGTGCTGGGCTGGACGGTCCGAGACGACGACCCGGGTGGGCCGGAGCTGGTCGACGCCGAGATCCGGGTGTTGTTGGACGCCGGGATCGACGGGCTGTTCACCGACCACCCGGACACGACTCTGCTGGTCCGTGACGCCTGGGCCGCCGAGCGGCTCAGCCGTGCTGCGGGCCGTACTGAGGGGCGTGCTGGGGGCCGAACTGCGGCTGCTGCGCCGGGGTCGGCGTAGCCGAGTACACATCCACGTCCTTCGGGACGATCAACCAGGCGACGAGGTAGGCGATGATGACCGAACCGAAGCCCAGGACCGCGACCACCACCGCGAGCAGCCGGACCAAGGTCCGGTCGATCCCGAAGTGGTCGGCCAGCCCGGCGCACACGCCGCCGAGCATCTTGTCGTCGGTACGGCGCACCAGGCGGCGCGGCCCGCTGGCCCACCCGCTGGCCGATCCGCTGGCGAAGGAGGCGTACTGCTGGTCGGCGTTCGGGCTGGCCGGCGGCGGCGTCGGCTGGGCGGTGGGCTGGCTCGGCGGCTGGTCGGCCTGCTGGTTGGTGGGGTCAGTGGTCATGGCTTCTCCTCGGGGGTCTCAGGGTTCTCGGAGCTCTCGGTCAGCTCGGTCTGCTCGGTCGCCTCGGCCGCCTCGGGCTCCGGCTGCGCGGTGATGGGTGCGGTCTCCTCGACTGCGGTGGGTTGCTCAGCTGTGGTGGGCTGCTCGCCGACCCAGCCGGGTGCGGTGCCGGGCTCGGTGCTCGATCCGACCCAGCCGGCCTGCCGTACCGCGTGCCGCCGGGAGCCGGTGATCGCGGTGACGGCCAGGCCGACCGCGCCCGCGACGACCCAGGGGATCGGCAGCAGCCAGCGGACGTCGTCGCCGGTCACGGTGTCGGTCTGGACGAGTGCCCAGATCCCGACGATGCCGACGAAGGCCAGGCCCATCACCAGGTGCCCGATGTTGACCGGGTGCCGGCCGGTGTAGGTGTCCGTGTCGGTGGTGCTCATTGGGTTGCTCATCGGAGGGCCTCCTGCTGGTGAACCTGGATCTCGCCGACCTGGACATTGAGGTCGAGGTCGAGCTCGGGGGTGCCGACGCCGGCGTCGTGACGGGTCGAGTCGCTGATGCCGATGCCGCCGCGCTCGCTGCCGAGGAGCGCGCAGCCCATGCCGGCGCGCATCAGCGTGGACAT
>ERZ761607.397-NODE-397-length-79885-cov-17.481874_pt1 | contig 79885 bp, 69 predicted proteins | sample MGYA00511164_ERZ761607 | MGnify/ENA primary metagenome ERZ761607 (study PRJEB28899, sample SAMN02445080) | bioreactor sludge metagenome | biome: EBPR sludge | place: Australia: Brisbane, Thorneside Wastewater Treatment Plant | collected 2011-06-22 ...
TCGAGGCCGGCGATGCGGCCGGCGTCCTTGGTGGCCTGGCGCTGGCTGTCGTTGAAGTAGGCCGGCACGGTGATGACCGCTTCGGTCACCGGCTCGCCGAGATAATCTTCGGCGGTCTTCTTCATCTTGCGCAGCACTTCGGCCGAAACCTGCGGCGGTGCGATCTTCTTGCCGCGCACTTCGACCCAGGCGTCGCCGTTGTCGGCCTTGGCGATGGTGAAGGGCATCATGGCGATGTCCTTCTGGACTTCCTTCTCTTCGAAGCGACGGCCGATCAGGCGCTTGATTGCGAACAGGGTGTTCTTGGCGTTGGTGACGGCCTGGCGCTTGGCCGGCGCGCCGCACAGGATTTCACCGTCCTCGGCGTAGGCCACCACCGACGGGGTGGTGCGCGCGCCTTCGGAGTTTTCGATGACCTTCGGCTTGCCGCCTTCCATCACGGAGACGCAGCTGTTGGTGGTGCCGAGGTCGATGCCGATGATCTTGCCCATGAGTGTTCCTTCTCAGTCAGTTCAGTCTTTATTTGGAGGCGCGGCTCGTAGCGCGCCGGTCTGGATCGAATATGGGGGGGCGCGCAACGGTTTCAAGCCGCCGCGCGCAGATTCCTTACTGGCCCTTGGCCTTTGCCACCATGACCAGTGCCGGGCGGAGGACGCGCTCGTTGAGCAGATAGCCCTTCTGCAGCACCGTGACCACGGTGTTGGGTTCGGCGTCCGACTCGACCGCGCTGATCGCCTGATGCTTGTTCGGGTCGAACTTCTGGCCAACGGGGTTCTCTTCGGCCAAGCTCGCGCCTTCGAAAGCGGCGACAAGTTGCTTGAGCGTCAACTCGACGCCTTCGCGCAGCTTCTCAACGGTCTGGTTGTCCACCGCGAGGGCTGCCTCCAGGCTGTCCTTGACCGGCAGCATCGCGCTGGCGAACTTCTCGGCGGCAAACTTGGCGGCCTTGCCGATGTCTTCCTGCGCGCGGCGACGCACATTCTCGGTCTCGGCCTTGGCGCGCAGCCAGGCGTCGTGATGCTCGGCGGCCTTCAGTTCGGCCTGTCGCAGGCTCTCCTCGAGGCTGGGCATGCTGTCGATCGCGTTGGACGCATCGCTGGCGGCGTGTTCGGCGGTGGTAGCCTGGACTTCCAGTTCATCGGCGGGCGTCGTCGAAGGGTTCTGTTCCTGCATGGATAAGGCTCCCGTAAATTCCTGACGCTGGTAAATTGGGGTCGGTCTGGTCATTTCAAGGGCTGGAGCCGCATTTTTTCGGCCGAGGAACTGAAGCATGCGAACGAGCGATCTGGTTGCGCTGCCGATGCGCAATCTTGCCGAGGCGCAAGCGCTGGTGAGTCTGGTGCAGCTGGCGCTGCAGGCGCGCGGCCTTGCCCTGCGCGCGCCACCGCCAGTGCCCGACAGCTGCTGCGGGCGCGGTTGCAACGGCTGCGTGTGGGAGGGGTATTACGCAGCGCTACGTTTCTGGCGCGAGGATGCCATCGCCGCGCTGGAGTGATCGTGTCTTGAGCATGCGCCGATGCCCAAGGCGGGGCGGGCGGAGGGCGCGCGTGTTAATATTTCGCGTTTTGGTAAACGCGGTACGCCCGCTCCCAGCATGACTCAGTTCGCCAAGGAAACTCTGCCGATCAGCCTTGAAGAGGAGATGCGGCACTCCTACCTCGATTACGCAATGAGCGTGATCGTGGGTCGGGCACTCCCGGATGCGCGCGACGGCCTCAAGCCGGTGCATCGGCGCGTGTTGTACGCGATGCATGAGCTGTCCAACGACTGGAACCGCGCCTACAAGAAGTCAGCGCGTATCGTCGGTGACGTCATTGGTAAGTACCACCCGCACGGCGATACTGCGGTGTACGACACCATCGTGCGCATGGCGCAGGATTTCTCGCTGCGCTACATGCTGGTCGATGGCCAGGGTAACTTCGGCTCGGTTGATGGCGACAACGCGGCGGCGATGCGTTACACCGAAATCCGCATGGCGCGCATCGGCCACGAGCTGCTGGCCGACATCGACAAGGAAACGGTGGACTTCGGCCCGAACTACGACGGTTCGGAGAAGGAGCCGCTGGTCATGCCGGCGCGCATTCCGAACCTGCTGATCAATGGTTCGAGCGGCATCGCGGTCGGCATGGCGACCAACATCCCGCCGCATAACCTCGGTGAGGTGGTCGACGCCTGCCTGAAGCTGCTCGAGGATCCGGACACCGATATCGAGGCGCTGATCGACATCGTCCAGGCGCCGGACTTCCCGACCGCGGGCCTCATCTACGGCCTTGCTGGCGTGCGCGAGGGCTACCGCACCGGCCGCGGTCGCGTGATCATGCGTGCGCGCACCCACTTCGAGCCCATCGGCAAGACCGACCGCCAGGCCATCATCGTTGACGAGCTGCCTTACCAGGTGAACAAGCGCACCTTGCAGGAGCGCATGGCCGAGCTGGTCAACGAGAAGAAGATCGAGGGCATCAGCGAGATCCGCGACGAGTCCGACAAGTCGGGCATGCGCCTGGTGATCGAGTTGAAGCGCGGCGAGATGCCCGAGGTCGTGCTCAACAAGCTCTTCAAGCACACCCAGCTGCAGGACAGCTTCGGCATGAACATGGTGGCGCTGGTCGACGGCAAGCCGCGCCTGCTCAACCTCAAGCAGATGCTGGTGTGCTTCCTCGAGCACCGCCGCGAGGTCGTCACCCGCCGCACCATCTTCGAGCTGCGCAAGGCGCGCGATCGCGGCCACATCCTCGAAGGCCTGGCGGTGGCGCTGTCCAACGTCGACGAGATCATCGCGCTGATCAAGGCCGCGCCCACGCCGGCCGACGCCAAGCGCGAGCTGATGGCGCGCGAGTGGCGCTCGGCGCTGGTCGAAGAGATGCTGTCGCGCGCGCTCGCCGACAGCTACCGGCCGGAAGGGCTGGATCCGCAATATGGCTTGCAGGCGCAGGGCTACCGCCTGTCCGAGACCCAGGCCCAGGCGATTCTGGAACTGCGCCTGCAGCGCCTGACCGGCCTCGAGCAGGACAAGATCGTCGGCGAATACCGCGAGGTCATGGACGTCATCACCGACCTGCTCGACATCCTCGCCCGCCCCGAGCGCATCACCGCGATCATCGTCGAGGAGCTCGGCGCGATCCGCAACCAGTTCGGCGACCCGCGTCGCTCCGAGCTGGTGATGAACACCGCCGAGATCAACATCGAGGACCTGATCACGCCGGAAGACATGGTCGTGACCCTGTCGCACACCGGCTACTTCAAGCGCCAGCCGCTCGCCGACTACCGCGCCCAGCGCCGCGGTGGCCGCGGCAAGCAGGCGACCTCGATGAAGGACGAGGACTTCATCGACCACCTCTTCGTCGCCAACACCCACGACACGGTGCTGTGCTTCTCCAGCCGCGGGCGCTGCTACTGGCTCAAGGTGTACGAGGTGCCCGAGGGCACGCGCAACTCGCGCGGCAAGCCGATCGTGAACCTCTTCCCGCTGGTGGAAGGCGAGAAGATCACCGCGGTGCTGCCGATCAAGGAGTTCGACGAGGAGCACTTCGTGTTCATGGCGACCTCGGAGGGCACGGTCAAGAAGACCGCGCTCAGCGCGTTCTCCAACCCGCGCAAGGCCGGCATCATCGCGGTCAACCTGGACGACGGCGACCACCTGATCGGGGTGGCGATCACCGACGGCCAGTGCGACGTGATGCTGTTCTCGGATGCCGGCAAGGCGGTGCGCTTCGCCGAGACCGACGTGCGCCCGATGGGCCGCGACGCGCGCGGCGTGCGCGGCATGATGCTGGAAGACGGGCAGTCGGTGATCGCGATGCTGGTGGCCAAGGACGAGTCGCAGTCGGTGCTGACCGCGACCGAGAACGGCTACGGCAAGCGCACCCCGGTCGCCGAATACACCCGCCATGGCCGCGGCACCAAGGGCATGATCGCGATCCAGACCAGCGACCGCAACGGCAAGCTGGTGGCCGCGGTGCTGGTCGAGCCGAGCGACGAGATCATGCTGATCTCGACCGGCGGCGTGCTGATCCGCACCGGCGTCGAGAGCATCCGCGAGATGGGCCGCTCGACCCAGGGCGTGACCCTGATCAACCTCGACGAGGGCACGTTCCTGGCTAGCGTCGAGAAGGTGGCCGAGTCCGAGTCCGACGAGAGCATGCGTGCCAGCGCCGAAGCTGCGGAGGGCGCGGAAGCCGGCGCGGGCGGTGCGCAGGCCGCGCCGGGCGAGCGTGAGGGTGGGGGCGACGCCCCCGCCGCGGGCGAGGAAGGAGAAGCCTGATGAGCCGCGTGTGGAACTTCAGCGCCGGCCCCGCGGCGCTGCCCGAGGAGGTGCTGCGCCAGGCCGCCGACGAGATGCTCGACTGGCACGGCAGCGGCATGGGCGTGATGGAGATGAGCCATCGCGGCAAGGAGTTCACCGCGATCGCCGCCCAGGCCGAGGCCGACCTGCGCGAGCTGCTCGCGGTGCCGGCCGACTACCGCATCCTCTTCATGCAGGGCGGGGCGATCGCCGAGAACGCGATCATCCCGATGAACCTGATGGGCGACAGGCGCGTGGCCGACTACGTGGTCACCGGTTCGTGGTCGCAGAAGTCGCAGAAGGAGGCGCGCAAGTACGCCGAGGTGAACATCGCCGCCTCGTCCGAGGCGGGCGGCTTCACCACCGTGCCGGCGATGGCGGACTGGAGGCTGTCCGCCGACCCGGCCTACGTGTTCACCTGCACCAACGAGACCATCGGCGGCCTCGAGTACCCCTTCGAGCCCGACCTCGCGCAGATCGGCCGCGGCGAGGTGCCGGTGGTGGCCGACATGTCCTCGCACATCCTGTCGCGCGCGATCGACGTGGCCAAGTACGGCTTGATCTTCGGCGGCGCACAGAAGAACATCGGCCCGGCGGGCCTGACCATCGTGATCGTGCGCGAGGACCTGCTCGGGCGCGCGATGCCGCACTGCCCGAGCGCCTTCGACTACAAGACCGTGGCCGACAACGGCTCGATGTACAACACGCCGCCCACCTACGCGATCTACATCGCCGGCCTGGTCTTCCAGTGGCTCAAGCGCGAGGGCGGTTTGGCGGCGGTCGAGGCGCACAACATCGCCAAGGCGAAGCTGCTGTACGACTTCCTCGATGACAGCGACTTCTACGAGAATCGCATCGACCCGGCTTGCCGTTCGCGCATGAACGTGCCCTTCTTCCTGAAGGATGAGTCCTTGAACGAGGCCTTCCTGGCAGAGTCGAGAGCGGCCGGCCTGGTGCAGCTGAAGGGGCACAAGTCGGTCGGCGGCATGCGGGCGTCGATCTACAACGCGATGCCGATCGCAGGCGTGCAGGCGCTGGTCGATTTCATGCGCGACTTCGCTGCTCGCCGCGGCTGAGCGCGCCGGGCAGCACACGAACGAGAACCACACGCGGAACTTGAAGGGGGCCATGGGCCGAGCATGAGCGACGAACTGCTGAAACTGCGCAACGAGATCGACCGCCTCGATGAGGAAATCCTCGCCCGCCTGTCCGAGCGCGCGCGCTGCGCGCAACGGGTCGGGGAGATCAAACGCGGCGTCATGTACTACCGCCCCGAGCGCGAGGCCCAGGTGCTGCGCCGCTTGGCCGAGCTCAACCCCGGGCCCTTGTCACCCGATTCGGTGAAGACCATCTTCCGCGAGGTCATGTCGGCCTGCCTGGGCTTGGAGCAGCCGCTGCGCGTGGCCTATCTCGGCCCGGCCGGGACCTTCTCCGAAAGTGCCAGCCGCAAGCATTTCGGCTCCGCGCCCAATTTCATGGCGATGGCGGCGATCGACGACGTCTTTCGAGCGGTCGAGGCAGGCAATGCCGACTACGGCGTGGTGCCGGTGGAGAACTCTACCGAGGGGGCGGTGGGCGGCACGCTTGACTTGCTCCTCGCCAATCCGCTCAAGGTGTGCGGCGAGGTGCGCTTGCGCATCCACCAGCAGTTGATGTCGCGCGCCGACGGCATCGGCGCGGCCCGCCGTGTCTACTCGCATGCCCAGTCGCTGGCGCAGTGCCACGAGTGGCTGAACCGCAACCTGCCGCATCTGCCGCGCATCCCGGTGGCGAGCAATGCCGAGGCCGCGCGCATGGCCTCGGAGGATCCGGAGTCCTGCGCCATTGCCGGTGAGGCGGCCGCGCAACTCTACGGCCTCAACATTCTCGCCCCCAACATCGAGGATGATCCCAACAACACGACGCGCTTCCTGGTCATCGCCGACCACGACGCGGGCCCCTCCGGCCAGGATCGCACCTCGTTGGTGTTCTCGGCACCGAACCGTCCGGGCGCCATCCATGGCCTGCTCGAACCCATGGCCCGCCATGGGGTCGACATGACCAAGCTGCAGTCGCGGCCGGCGCGCTCGGGGCTGTGGGAGTATGTGTTCTACGCGGACATCAATGGACACCGCGACGATCCCGAGGTGGCGGCTGCGCTTGCCGAACTCAACGATCGCGCAGCGTTCGTCAAGGTCATCGGCTCGTATCCGGTGGCGGCAATCTGACACAGCGCGAGCGCGCGCGGCTGGCGCCGGTGCGCGACGCTTGATGCTGCAGCCCGACCGGCATGCAGAACAAACAGGAGAAGACGATGAGCATCGCCTCGCTGGCACCCGACTACATCCGCTCGATCATGGCCTACCAGCCGGGCAAGCCCATCTCGGAGCTCGCTCGCGAGATGGGGCTGGCCGAATCGAGCATCGTCAAGCTCGCATCGAACGAGAATCCGCTCGGCATGAGCCCTGCGGCGCGCGACGCCGCACGCGATGCGATAGGCGATGTGGCGCGCTACCCGGACGGTGGCGCTTTCGCGCTCAAGAGCGCGTTGTGCAACAAGTTTGGCGTGGCCCCTGAGCAGATCGTGGTCGGCAACGGCTCCAACGACATCCTGGAACTGGTGTCGCAGGCTTTTCTGGCGCCGGGGTTGTCGGCGGTCTATTCGCAGCACGCGTTCGCGGTCTATCCGCTGGCGACGCATGCGCGCGGCGCGCGTGGAATCGAGGTGCCTGCGCGCAACTTCGGTCATGATCTGGCAGCGATGCTGGCTGCGATCCGGCCGCAGACGCGCGTGGTTTTCGTCGCCAATCCCAATAATCCCACCGGCACCTTCGTTCCGGGGGGCGAGTTGGAGGCGTTCATCAGCGCGGTGCCCAAACATGTGCTGGTGGTGCTCGACGAGGCTTATACCGAATACCTTGCGCCCGAGCAGCGCTACGATGCGATGGCCTGGGTAGGGCGCTATCCGAACCTGCTCGTTTCGCGCACCTTCTCCAAGGCTTATGGCCTGGCCGGGCTGCGCGTCGGCTACGCAGTGACGCATCCCGAGGTGGCCGATCTGATGAACCGGGTTCGCCAGCCGTTCAACGTGACCAGCGTCGGTCTGGCGGCGGCCGAGGCGGCGCTGGGCGACGAAGAGTTCATCGCCCGCAGTGCCGAGATCAACCGACGCGGCATGGTCCAACTCACCCAGGCCTTTGCCGAACTGGGGCTGGAGTGGATTCCGTCGTTTGGAAACTTCGTCACCTTCAAGGTCGGTGATGCGATCGGTATCAACCAGGCACTGCTCAAGCAGGGCGTCATCGTGCGTCCGATTGCAGCCTATGGCATGCCGCACTGGCTGCGTGTCTCGATCGGCCTGCCCGAAGAGAACGCCCGTTTCATCGCTGCGCTTCGCCGCGCCCTGTCCTGAGTGGAGGGTGCAGGATGGCCCTGATCGGCAAGCTCGTCATCTGCGGCGTCGGCCTCATCGGCGGCTCCTTTGCCCTTGCCTTGCGCCGTGCCGGGCAGGTGGGGCGGGTTGTCGGCGTGGGGCGGCGCCCCGAGCCCCTGCAGCGGGCGCTCGCGCTGGGTGTGATCGACGAGGTCGCGGCCGGCTGGGCGGATGCGCTCGACGGCGCCGACCTGGTCCTGCTTGCAGCGCCCGTTGGCCAGATGGACGCGATCATGGCGGCGATGGCGCCTCACCTGCGGCCAGGTACGGTAGTCACGGATGCGGGCAGCACCAAGCGTGACGTGATCGAGGCGGTGCACCGCCACCTCTCTGGCGCACTTGCCGATGTCGTGCCTGCGCACCCGATTGCAGGTGCGGAAAAGAGCGGTGTCGAAGCCGCGTTTGCCGAGCTCTACATCGGACGCAAGGCAGTGTTGACCCCGCTGCCCGAGAGTCGCGCAGCGGCGGTCGAGCTCGTGCGTGCCGCCTGGGAAGCCTGTGGTGCACGCGTGGTGGACATGAGCCCCGGCGAGCACGACCGGGTCTTTGCGGCGGTCAGCCATCTGCCGCACCTGTTGGCGTTCGGCCTGGTCGATGACTTCGCACGCAGACCCAACGCGCCCTTGCTGTTTTCCCATGCGGCGGGCGGCTTTCGCGACTTCACCCGCATCGCGGGCAGTCATCCCGAGATGTGGCGCGATATCTGCATCGCCAACCGGGTCGCCTTGCTCGACGAGCTTGACGCTTATCTCGGTGAGCTCGCGCACCTGCGTGGGCTGCTCGAGGCCGGTGATGGCGCCGGTCTCGAGGCGGTGTTCGAGCGTGCACGCCGGGCGCGCAATGCATGGGCAGAGGGCTTGTCGGTACAGGCCGCAGAATAGCGCGGCGGTGCCGCCGCATCGGCTGCAGTCCTGGCCGGCCCGAGAGTGGCGCTGTGACCGCTGTGCTCGCCGCTGGAGCCGCCCCCGTTCTTCCCGCCCCGCATCGTGGGGCGATCCCTGAGAGGTGATGATGGAATTTCTCGATTTGCCGCCGATGCTCGGTGCAGCCGGTACGGTTCGCCTGCCGGGCTCGAAGAGCATTTCCAACCGGGTCCTGCTGCTTGCTGCGCTTGCCGAGGGCGAGACCGAGATTCGCGATCTGCTGCTGTCGGACGATGTCGAGCGCATGCTCGACGCCCTGCAGACGCTTGGCGTGTGCTGGGAGCGCAATGGCGACTCGCTTGACTACCGCGTGCGGGGCGTTGGCGGACCGTTTCCGGTCAAGCATGCCGAGCTCTTCCTTGGTAATGCCGGTACCGCCTTCCGGCCGTTGACCGCAGCCCTGGCCTTGTCGGGGGGCGAGTACCGCCTCTCGGGTGTGCCGCGCATGCATGAGCGCCCGATCGGCGACCTCGTCGACGCGCTGCGTGCACTCGGTGCCGACATCAGGTGCACGGCCAACGAGGGCTATCCGCCGCTGCACCTGCGACCGGCAAGCATCCGCCCGGGCGGTGTGGTCAGGGTGCGGGGCGACGTGTCTAGCCAGTTCCTTACCGCCCTGCTGATGGCGCTGCCGCTGACAGGGGTGGAAACGACGGTCGAGGTCGTCGGCGAACTCATCTCCAAACCCTACATCCGCATCACGCTCGAATTGATGGCGCGCTTCGGCGTGCAGGTCGAGCAGCATGGCTGGGAGCGCTTCGTCGTGCCCGGCGGCGCCCGCTATCGAAGCCCGGGAACGGTGTTCGTCGAAGGCGACGCGTCGTCGGCCTCTTACTTTCTGGCGGCGGGGGCGATCGGCGGTGGCCCGCTGCGGGTCGAAGGGGTGGGGCGGGCGAGCATCCAGGGCGATGTACGCTTTGCCGAAGCGCTCGAGCAACTCGGCGCCCGCATCACCATGGGAGACAACTGGATCGAGGCCGCGGCGCCGGTCGAGGGAGGCCTCAAGGCCTTCGATCTGGACCTCAACCACATCCCGGACGCGGCGATGACGCTGGCGGTGGCAGCGTTGTTTGCAGACGGTCCCTGCCGGCTGCGCAATATCGCCAGCTGGCGCGTCAAGGAGACCGACCGCATCGCGGCGATGGCGATCGAGCTGCGCAAGGTCGGGGCGCGGATCGAGGAGGGCGAGGACTACCTCGTGGTGACGCCGCCGGCGCGCCTGCAACCGGCAGCGATCGATACCTACGACGATCATCGCATGGCCATGTGCTTCTCGCTCGTCACGCTGGGCGGATGCCGGCTCCGCATCAACGATCCGCGCTGCGTCAACAAGACCTTCCCGGGCTATTTCGACGTGTTCGGGCAGGTGGCGCGAGCCGTGCCGGTCGTCGCCATCGATGGGCCGTCGGCTTCGGGCAAGGGGACGGTGGCGGCGCGCGTGGCGGAGGCGCTGGGCTGGCATTGTCTGGACAGCGGCTCGCTGTACCGACTGGTTGCGCTTGCGGCCATGCGTGCAGGCATTGCGCTGGATGACGAGGTGGGCGTCGCAGCGATTGCCGCGGACCTCCCGGCACGTTTCGAGAACGGCCTTATCCTGCTCGCAGGCGAGGATGTCAGCGATGCGATCCGCACCGAGGCCTGCTCGGTCGGGGCGTCGAAGGTGGCGGTGTTGGGGCAGGTGCGCGAGGCCCTGCTCGACCGCCAGCGCGACTATCGCATCGGCCCCGGCCTGGTGGCCGAGGGGCGCGATATCGGCTCAGTGGTGTTCCCCGACGCCGGGGTGAAGGTGTTCCTGACCGCCAGCGCTGAGTCGCGTGCCGAGCGCCGCTATAAGCAGTTGATGGAAAAGGGAATGCCTGCTAATATCCAAAGCCTTCTGAAGGACCTTCAGGAACGGGATGCGCGCGATGCCGCCCGGCCTGTCGCGCCCCTCGTGAAACTGCCGGATGCGGTGCTGCTCGATACCACCGAGAGGTCCGTCGACGAGGCCGTGGCCTTCGTGCTCGACCTCGTTCGGGCGGGTGGCTAGGCGTCCGGCCTGAAACCGTCGCGCAGAAGCGTGGGCTTCGGCGCGTTTTTTCTTGAACCAACCATGTTTGCCGTCCCACGGCGGTGCCGGATCCTTATCCCTATGTCCAACGCCACCCCCTCCTTCGAAGAAAGCTTTGCCGCCCTCTTCGAGGAAAGCCTCGCCCTCCAGGAAATGCGCGCCGGTGAAGTCATCACCGCCGAAGTCGTGCGCATCGACCAGAACTTCGTCGTCGTCAACGCCGGCCTGAAGTCCGAAAGCTACGTGCCCATCGAGGAGTTCCGCAACGACCGCGGCGAACTCGAGGCCAACATCGGCGACTTCGTCCACGTCGCCATCGACGCCCTCGAAGACGGCTACGGCGAGACCCGCCTGTCGCGCGACAAGGCCAAGCGCATCGCCGCCTGGAACGACCTCGAGAAGGCGCTCAACGAAGGCACCCTGGTCAAGGGCGTCATCACCGGCCGCGTCAAGGGTGGCCTGACCGTCATGACCAACAGCATCCGCGCCTTCCTGCCGGGTTCGCTGGTCGACATGCGTCCGGTCAAGGACACCACGCCGTACGAAGGCAAGGAATACGAGTTCAAGGTCATCAAGCTCGACCGCAAGCGCAACAACGTCGTGGTCTCGCGTCGTGCCGTGCTGGAAGAGTCGATGGGCGAAGAGCGCGAGAAGCTGCTCGCCAACCTCAAGGAAGGCACCGTCATCAAGGGCGTGGTCAAGAACATCACCGACTACGGTGCGTTCGTGGACCTCGGCGGCATCGACGGCCTGCTGCACATCACCGACCTGGCCTGGCGCCGCGTCCGTCACCCGTCCGAAGTGCTGTCGGTCGGTGACGAGATCGAAGCCAAGGTGCTCAAGTTCGACCAGGAAAAGAACCGCGTCTCGCTCGGCCTCAAGCAGCTCGGCGAAGATCCGTGGGTGGGCATCTCGCGCCGCTACCCGCAGGGCACCCGCCTGTTCGGCAAGGTCACCAACATCACCGACTACGGCGCCTTCGTCGAGGTCGAGCAGGGCATCGAGGGCCTGGTGCACGTGTCCGAGATGGACTGGACCAACAAGAACATCCACCCGACCAAGGTCGTGCAGCTGGGCGACGAGGTCGAGGTCATGATCCTCGAGATCGACGAAGACCGTCGCCGCATCTCGCTGGGCATGAAGCAGTGCATGTCCAACCCGTGGGACGATTTCGCCATCAACCACAAGAAGGGCGACAAGGTCCGTGGCCAGATCAAGTCGATCACCGACTTCGGCGTGTTCATCGGCCTGGAAGGCGGCATCGACGGTCTGGTGCACCTGTCCGACCTGTCCTGGAGCGAGTCCGGCGAGGACGCCGTGCGCCGCTTCAAGAAGGGCGACGAGGTCGAGGCCGTGGTGCTGGCGATCGACGTCGAGCGCGAGCGCATCTCGCTCGGCATCAAGCAGCTCGAGGGCGACCCCTACACCAACTTCATCGCCACCCACGAGAAGAACAGCCTCGTGCGCGGCACCGTGAAGTCGGTCGAGGCGCGTGGCGCGGTGATCTCGCTGGGTGACGACGTCGAAGGCTACCTGCGTGCCTCCGAGGCGGCCCCGCACCGTGTCGACGATCTGACCACCATGCTCAAGGAAGGTGACTCGGTCGAGGCGCTGGTGATCAACGTGGATCGCAAGACCCGCTCGATCAGCCTGTCGATCCGTGCCAAGGACCAGGTCGAGCAGTCCGAGGCCATGAGCAAGCTGGCTTCCGAGAGCTCCGCGTCCGCCGGTACCACCAACCTGGGTGCCCTGCTCAAGGCCAAGCTGAACGAGCAGAAGCAGTAATCTGTCCGATCATGACCAAATCGGAGCTGATCGCCCAGCTGGCGGAGCGTTTTCCCCAGCTGGTCGCAAAGGACGCCGATTACGCGGTCAAGATGATTCTCGATGCGATGACCGACGCGCTCGCGCGCGGTGATCGCATCGAGATCCGCGGGTTTGGCAGCTTTGCGCTGAACTACCGTCCCCCCCGTACCGGGCGCAACCCGAAATCCGGCGAGAAGGTGCATGTGCCGGAAAAATACGTCCCGCATTTCAAGGCGGGCAAGGAGTTGCGCGAGCGGGTGGACCTCAGCGGCACGTGACCGCGCGGCGATCGGATTTACAGGCAATAATGGAAGGCGGCTGCGGCCGCCTTCTTTTTTGTTCATTGCTCGGGGATAATGCCGGCCATGCGCGCAATCATCTGGTTCATCCGCCTGGTGCTGTTCTTTCTGCTGTTCGGGTTCGCGATCAAGAACGATCATCTTGTGACCCTGAGCTTCTTCTTCGGCAGTCAGTGGCAGCTTCCCCTGGTATTCGTCATTCTCCTGACTTTCGCGGCAGGGGCCCTGCTGGGCGTGACGGCGACCCTTGCGTCGCTCATGCGTCAGCGTCGGGAGATCTCCCGCCTGCGCCGTCAGCTCGAGCAAGCCGAGCGCGACAGGGCGCAACCTCAGGTCGGCCCGGCAGCGGGCGAAGCCCAGTTGCCCATGCCTTGAGGCCTCATGGAAATCGAGTTCTGGTGGCTTCTGGCCCTGCCGCTGTTCTTCGCGCTCGGCTGGTTGGCTGCGCGCATTGATATTCGCCAGGTCGTCAAGGAGTCGCGCTCCCTGCCGCGCTCCTATCTGAGCGGACTCAACTTCCTGCTCAACGAGCAGCCCGACAAGGCGATCGACGCCTTCGTCGAGGCCGTACGCATCGACCCGCACACGGTTGAGCTCCATTTTGCGCTCGGCAGCCTGTTCCGGCGGCGTGGAGAGACCGACCGCGCGATCCGTATCCACCAGCTGCTCGTCGATCGCGAAGACCTCAGCGAGGAGCAGCGCCTGCAGGCCCTGGGCGAGCTTGGCCAGGATTTCCTCAAGGCGGGACTGCTCGATCGCGCCGAGGCCGTCTTCGTGCGGCTGCGCGGCACGCCGGCGAACGACGTCGCGCTGCGTTACCTGCTGGAGATTTACCAGCAGGAGAAGGACTGGGCCAAGGCGATCGATGTCGCGCAGGCCCTGCCTCAACACGAGAGTCACCTGTGGCGCACCGAGGTCGCCAACTTTCACTGCGAGCTTGCTGCGGCTGCGATGGCCAACTCCCGCCCCGATGAGGCTGGCGGGCACCTGGAGCGGGCGTTTGTGGTCAATCCACGTAGTGTGCGGGCCAGTCTGCTGCTTGGTGATCTGCACGCCGCGAACGGCGACGATGAGGCAGCACTCGAAGCCTGGAAGCGGGTGGAGAACCAGAACCCGATCTACCTTTCGCTGGTCGCCGAGCGTGTCATGGAGGCCTATGGCAGGCGCGGCTTGGTGGAGCAGGGGCACCAGCTGCTGAGCGCCTGGCTGTCGTCCCATGCCTCGCTGGATTTGCTCGACGAGCTCTTTCAGTGGGAGATGGAGCGCGAAGGGCCGAAGGCGGCATACGAGCTGGTGCGTGAGGAGTTGCGGCGCAATCCGACCTTGCTCGGTCTGGACAAACTGCTCGAGGCAGCCCTGCTTGCCGCTCCCGTCGAGCAGCGTGGCGATATCGAACTGGTCAAGCAGTTGATCCATGGCCACACCCGGCGCGTGGCCCGTTATCGGTGCGACGCGTGTGGTTTCAAGGCACGCCAGTTCCACTGGCGTTGCCCTGCCTGCGGTGGCTGGGAAACCTATCCGCCGCGACGAACGGAAGAGTTCGATCTCGTGCCCTGAGCATCGTCTCCGCGTTCGATCGCGGTAAACATCCAGTGTCTCCCCTTTCCAACGAGCGCGAATGAACACAATGGACTTCAGGACCCTAGAAGACTACGTCGGCCACACTCCGCTGGTGCGCCTCAAGCGCATCAACGCCGGCCGCAACAATGTGATCCTCGCCAAGCTCGAGGGCAACAACCCGGCGGGCTCGGTCAAGGACCGTCCGGCGCTGTCGATGGTGATGCGGGCGGAGGCTCGCGGAGACATCAAGCCCGGCGATACGCTGATCGAAGCCACCAGCGGCAATACCGGGATCGCGCTGGCGATGGCTGCCGCGATGCGCGGTTACCGCATGATCCTGGTGATGCCCGAGAACCAGAGCGTGGAAAGGCGCCAGACCATGCGCGCGTTCGGCGCAGAGCTCGTGCTCACGCCGACCTCGGGCGGGATGGAGATGGCGCGCGATATCGCCGAGCGTATGCGCGACGAGGGCAAGGGCATCATCCTTGATCAGTTTGCCAATCCGGACAACCCGCTCGCCCATTACGAGGGCACGGGACCCGAGATCTGGGAGCAGACCGCTGGTACGGTGACGCACTTCGTCAGCTCGATGGGCACGACGGGCACCATCATGGGTACCTCCCGGTTCCTCAAGGAGAAGAACCCGGCGGTTTGCATCATCGGTTGCGAGCCCGAGGAGGGTTCGCAGATTCCCGGTATCCGCAAGTGGCCGGAGGCCTATCTGCCGCGGATCTTCGAGCGTCCACGCGTCGATCGGGTCGAGCGTGTGAGTCAGGCCGAGGCCGAGGAGATGACGCGCCGGCTGGCGCGCGAGGAAGGCATCTTCGCAGGCATCTCGTCGGGCGGGTCGCTGCATGTCGCGCTGCGCGTAGCAGAGCAGGTCGAGAACGCGGTGATCGTCTCGATTGTCTGCGACCGTGGCGACCGTTACCTGTCGACGGGTGTCTTCCCCGCCTGAGCTCTCGCTGCGCGGCACGGTCTGCCGGGGCCGGCTGCTCATTCTGTTCCTGCTGTCGGCGGCTGTGCTGTGGTCACTTGCGCCCGCGGCTGCCGTCGACCGCCTGGCGCTGCGCCTGGGCGACCTCGCCAGCCCGATGCTGGCCCTGCAGCGGCTAAGCCTGGAATACGAGTCTGGCGCGGCGGTGTTGCGCGTGGACCGGCTGCGCCTGGGGCAGCGACAGTGGCGCGACCTGGCGTTGCGCTGCAGCCATGCCACCCTGACGTTCGATGCGGTGCACTGCGGTGCTGCGCGCCTGAGCGTCGCCGGCAGGGTCTTGCCGCTGGTGGCCGAGTTTGAGCTGGCTGGCGATGGTCGAGGCGAGCTCGGTCTGACCTTCGCCGATGGCGGGCGACTCGGACTCACCTTCGAGGGTGGCGGCCTGCGGGCGAGGGCGGATCGGCTTGCTCTGGACAAGCTGCACGCGGTGCTGGCGGGTCTGGACGCCGACATCGACACACTTTTCGAGCGTTTCCGCCCTGTTGCTACCCTGGATGGGGAATTGCGCTGGGGTGCAGACGGCAATTCGCCTGCGCGCGTCAGCATCGATGTGCGCCTGTTCGATGCCGGCTTCGGTAGCGCGGACGGTTTGCAGGCGGGCGAGTCGCTCGAGCTCGCAATCTCAGGCACGGCACGGGCGCTCGACGACGGTTGGGCGTGGCAGGGCGAGGTCGAGTGGCGACATGGGGCCGCCTATCTGCACCCGCTGTACCTCGAGGCTGGCCCGAGCGTGCGTGCGCAGGGGCGCCTGCAGGGTGGGGTCGTCGTCGTGGAGCGCAGCGAGGTGGCGCTGGAGGGGGTGGGCAGGCTGGATGCGAGTGCGCGTGTCGAGCTCGACACGGCAGCCGTACTCGAGCTTGAACTCGAACTGACCAACGCTGACCTCGGTGTGCTTGGGCCGCGCTGGATCGCGCCCTTGATTGCGCCGGCGAGTGCCGACCGCATGTACTTCGGCGGACAACTGGACGGGTTGTTACGGCTGCAGGACGGGGTATTGGCCCAAATCGATGTCCGGCTGGAAGGTGCTGGGTTCGGTTTCGTCGGCGCTGCGGGCGGGGGCGGCTTCGCGCTTGGGCCGGTCGGTGGCACCCTCGCGTGGCACGCAGGTGCGAGCACTTCAAGCCGGCTGCGGATTGGTGGTGGGCAATGGGAGCGGATCGCGCTGGGCAGTTTCGAGCTCGAGGCCAGCCTCGACGGGCGCTCGCTGAGCCTGGCGCCCGCCCGTTTGCCTGTGCTCGACGGCGCCCTCGTCATCGAGCACCTCACGCTCGCGCACACGGATGCCGGTTGGCAGGGCGTGGGGGGCGTGGTGATCGAGCCGGTGTCGATGCCGCTTCTGACCGAGGCCCTCGAGATGCCACGGATGGGGGGCGTGCTCGCGGCTTCCCTGCCCGACGTACGGGTCAGTCCGGGTGAAATTACGTTGAATGGTGCGCTCGTCGTATCGGTGTTCGATGGCTATCTTCAGGCCACCGGCCTGCGTCTTGTCGAGCCCTTCGGGGTTGCTTCGCATTTGAGCGCGGACATCGAGGGGCGCCGTCTCGACCTTTCCCAATTGACCGATACCTTCAGTTTCGGCAGCGTCACGGGCTTCGTGGACCTGAGCCTCGCAGGCCTGGAGTTGGTGCGTTGGCGTCCGGTGGCTTTCGATGCCCGTATCAGCAGCAGCCCGGGGCGCTATCCGCGCCGCATCAGCCAGCGTGCAGTGCAGAACATCAGCGCCCTGGGCGGTGGCGGGGCGATGGCGGCCGTTCAGCGCAGCCTGCTGGGCATCTTCGATACTTTCGGCTATCGCGAGCTCGGGCTGACATGCCGGTTGCGCGCCGGTGTATGCATGATGGATGGTGTGGAGGGCGGCGCGCGCGCGGATGGCGGCTTCGTGATCGTGCGTGGCGGGGGCGTCCCGGCGCTGGATGTCATCGGCTACAATCGACGCGTCAATTGGAACGAGTTGGTTGAACGCCTGCAGCGCGTCATGGCCGACAACGTCTCTCCCGAACTGCGCTGAGCGCCGGCTTCCGAACCCATGCAGGAGGATCCCGTGGCATCCAATTCCGTTTCGTCCACCGTGCCCATGCCGTCCCAGGCTGCTCCGTGGCTGCGTCGCCTAGCCGTCACGGTGCTCGCCGTCGTGGCCTCGGCCTGTGTCACCATCAACATCTACTTTCCTGCCGCAGCGGCAGAGAAGGCGGCCGATCGCATCATCGACGAGGTGTGGCAACTGCGCGAGGGTGCTGCAGCCGAGACGCCCGCCGCACAAGGAGATTCCAAATGAACCTGTCGATGGTACTCACACGCTGGTGCGTGCTGCTGTGTCTGGCGCTCGGAGGCATGAGCGCCGTTCATGCCCAGGGTAACCTCGAGATCGATACGCCTGCAGTCTCGGCACTACGGCAGTCGATGCAGCAGCGTCACGCCCAGCTTGCGCCGCTTTACGCGGCGGGGGCAATCGGTCTTGCCGCCGATGGCAGTGTCGCGCTGCGCGACGCCAGCGCGATCCCGCTGGCGCAGCGCGCGCAAGCGAATAGCCTGCTCGCCGCAGAGAACGCCGATCGTGCGGCGCTGTATCGCGAGATCGCGCGCGCCAATGGCCGTCCCGAGTGGGAGGCCGATGTCCGGCGCACTTTTGCGCAACGCTGGATCGACCGCGCGCAGCCCGGCTGGTACGTGCAGCAGGGCGGCAACTGGGTCCGCAAGTGATGCCCGTCCTCGTTTTTGACATCGAGACCATTCCGGATGTCGACGGCATTCGCGCGCTCGGTGAGCTGCCTGCCGCACTGTCGGATTTCGAGGTCGCGGAGTGGGCCTTCCAGCAGCGCCGGGCGAGCCATGGCACGGATTTCCTGCCTCACCACCTGCAGCGCGTGGTGACGATTTCCTGTGTGCTGCGCGACGCACAGCACTTCCGCGTGTTCTCGCTGTCCGAGCCGGATGTGGGCGAGGGCGAGATCATCCAGCGTTTTTTCGATGGGATCGAGCGCTACACGCCGCAGATCGTGTCGTGGAACGGCGGCGGCTTCGACCTCCCGGTGCTGCATTACCGTGGCATGCTCCATGGTGTCTGTGCGCCGCGCTACTGGGATCAGGGTGAGGGTGACTACCACGACTCGCGCGATTTCAAGTGGAACAACTACATCGGGCGCTACCACAGCCGCCATCTCGATCTCATGGACCTGCTCGCCATGTATCAGCCGCGCGCCAATGCGCCGCTGGATGACCTGGCCAAGCTGATGGGGTATCCGGGCAAGCTCGGCATGGACGGTTCAGCAGTCTGGCAGGCCTTCCAGGACGGACGGGTTGCCGAGATCCGCGACTATTGCGAGACGGATGTGGTCAATACTTATCTGGTATACCTGCGGTTCGAACGCATGCGTGGCCACCTCGACGCCAAGGCGTGGGCCGACGAGGTCGAGGTCGTGCGCAGCGCGTTGGCGCGGCTGGATGCACCGCACTGGCGGCAGTTTTTGGAGGCCTGGCCGACGGCGTGAGCGCCTGGGCCAGCCAAGGGTACTTCGGAGGGGCGCTTCATGGACATCCTCGGCACCATTCTCATCGGCCTCATTGTGGGCCTCATCGCACGCCTGCTGCATCCCGGAAAGGACGGGCTGGGGCTCATCATGACGGCCTTGTTGGGCATCGGAGGCTCGATGCTTGCCACCTATGGGGGGCAGTTCCTCGGGATCTACCATGTGGGAGAGGCTGCCGGCTTCGTTGGTGCGGTCGTGGGCGCAGTAGTGATCCTGTTCGTGGTGCGCCGGCTCAAAGCCTGAGGACAATCCAGCTTGTAGCGATTCTTCAAAAAAGTCTTTGACAATGCTGAAGAGCTGTCTATAATGCGTGTCTTCAGCAGGCGCGTAGCTCAGTTGGTTAGAGCACCACCTTGACATGGTGGGGGTCGTTGGTTCGAATCCAATCGCGCCTACCAAGATTTTGGAGTCGATTCATGTTCCGAACTACCACTCAGGCCGGAAACTGATCAGGTCGGCTCCGCTTGTCTGCTAGAGAAAAAAGCGCGCCTAGACCGCGCTTTTTTTTCGTCCACAATTTTGCATCGCATCCCGGTCGTTGGTCGGGACTGAATCCGGATCGAGGCTCAAGTCATGCCCAACATCACGCTCCCTGACGGTTCTGTACGCAGCTTCGATCACCCCGTGACGGTGGGGGAGGTGGCTGCCTCGATCGGCGCTGGTCTGGCCAAGGCGGCCTTGGCGGGGCGGGTTGGTGATCGTCTAGTCGATCTCTCTCATCGTTTGGAGACAGATGCGGCACTGGCGATCGTTACCGACAAGTCCGAGGACGGGCTGGAGATCATTCGCCATTCCACGGCGCACCTGCTTGCGCACGCGGTGAAGGAGCTCTTCCCGGAGGCGCAGGTCACCATCGGCCCGGTCATCGATAACGGCTTTTACTACGACTTCTCTTACAAGCGCCCGTTTACGCCTGAGGATATCGCCGCGATCGAGGCGCGCATGAACGAGATCGCCAGGCGCGAGATCCAGGTGCATCGCGAGGTATGGTCGCGCGACAAGGCGGTGGAGTTCTTCAAGGGTATCGGCGAGCACTACAAGGCGGAGATCATTGCCTCGATTCCGGCCAATGAGGATGTCTCGCTCTATCGGCAGGGCGATTTCATCGACCTGTGTCGCGGGCCGCATGTGCCGTCGACCGGTAAGCTCAAGGTTTTCAAGCTGACCAAGCTGGCCGGAGCCTATTGGCGGGGCGACTCGAAGAACGAGATGCTGCAGCGTGTGTATGGCACGGCATGGGCAAAGAAGGACGAGCTCGACGCCTACCTGCACATGATCGAGGAGGCTGAGAAGCGCGACCACCGCAAGCTCGGTCGCCAACTCGATCTCTTCCATATCCAGGACGAGGCACCGGGCATGGTGTTCTGGCATGCCAAGGGTTGGACGCTGTGGCAACAGGTCGAGCAGTACATGCGCAGGATCATCTGCGAGCATGGCTACCAGGAAGTGAAGACGCCGCAGATCGTCGATCGCTCGCTGTGGGAGAAGTCGGGTCACTGGGGCATGTACTCGGACCTGATGTTCACCACGCAGTCCGAGAAGCGCGACTATGCCGTCAAGCCGATGAACTGCCCTTGTCACATCCAGATCTTCAACCAGGGTCTGAAGAGCTATCGTGACCTGCCGCTGCGCATGGCCGAGTTCGGCTCCTGCCATCGCAATGAGCCCTCTGGGTCGCTGCACGGCATCATGCGCGTGCGCAACTTCGTGCAGGACGACGCACACATCTTCTGTGCCGAGGGTCAGGTGCAGGCCGAGTCGGCCGAGTTCATTCGCCTGCTGCAGAAGGTCTATTCCGATTTTGGTTTCACCGACGTGCTGGTCAAGCTGTCCACGCGGCCGGAGAAGCGTGTCGGTACCGACGAGCAGTGGGATGCCGCCGAGGCGGCGCTCGCTGCGGCGCTCGGCGCACAGGGGCTCAGCTACGACCTGCAGCCGGGCGAGGGGGCCTTCTATGGGCCCAAGATCGAGTTCTCGCTCAAGGATAGCCTGGGGCGCGTGTGGCAGTGCGGTACCTTGCAGCTCGATTTCAACCTGCCGGTGCGGCTTGGTGCCGAGTACGTGGACGAGGACAACACCAAGAAGGTGCCGGTCATGCTGCACCGCGCCATCCTCGGTTCGCTCGAGCGCTTCATCGGCATCCTGATCGAGAACCACGCCGGCGCCATGCCGCTGTGGCTTGCGCCGGTGCAGGCCGTGGTGATGAACATTTCCGAAGCCCAGGGTGAGTATGCGGCTGACGTCGTTGCCAGGCTCAGGAAAGCGGGCTTCCGCGTCGAGGCGGATTTGCGCAACGAGAAGATTAACTATAAAATCCGCGAACATAGCGTGCAGAAGCTGCCTTACCAGATCGTCATTGGCGACAAGGAAAAAGCAGCGGGCCTGGTGGCCGTACGTGCGCGGGGTGGCCAGGATCTTGGCCAAATGTCCCTCGATTCGCTGATCGAACGCTGGCTTCGCGAGGTTGAAGCGAAGGCCGGTGCGGTCTGATTTTGGTTTTCGTGGAGAGTTGAACCATCGCTCAAGATAAGAAGCAGCGCGTAAATCGGGAGATCACTGCGCCTGAGGTCCGGCTGGTCGGCGAGGAGGGCGAGCAGCTCGGCATCGTGTCCTTGAATGCATCCCTCAACATGGCCGAGGAGGCCGGGCTGGATCTGGTCGAAATCGCACCGATGGCCGTGCCGCCCGTGTGCAAGCTGATGGATTTCGGCAAGTTCAAGTATCAGGAACAGAAGAAGGCCCACGAAGCCCGACTCAAGCAGAAGCAGGTGCAGGTCAAGGAGGTCAAGCTCCGCCCCGGCACCGACGAGAACGACTACCAGATCAAGCTGCGCAACCTCAAGCGCTTCCTGGAAGAAGGCGACAAGTGCAAGGTCACCTTGCGCTTCCGCGGCCGCGAGATGGCGCACCAGGAGTTCGGCCTGCGCCAGCTCGAGCGCGTCAAGGCGGACCTCGAGGAACTCGGCCAGGTCGAGCAGATGCCCAAGATGGAAGGGCGCCAGATGATCATGATCATCGCGCCGAAGAAGAAGCACTGAGCTTCTTTCTGAAATTGCCCCGCGAGGGGCGAGACCGCGGGAAGGGATTTTCCTCCGGCGGAAAACAAGTGGTGCCGGGTAACAAAACGCGCCGGGCTTTTCGGCGCTACCTGGTGTCATCCAAAAACATGGAGTCTCAGCAATGCCCAAGATGAAGACCAAGAGCGGCGCCAAGAAGCGCTTCAAGGTCCGCTCCAGCGGTGGGATCAAGCGGTCCCAGGCGTTCAAGCGCCACATCCTGACCAAGAAAACGACTAAGGCGAAGCGTCAGCTGCGCGGCATGACCGAAGTTCATGCTGCCGATGAAAAGCTGATTCGTGCCATGCTTCCGTACGCTTGATAGGAGACCGCAATGCCTCGCGTTAAACGTGGTGTAACCGCCCGCGCTCGTCACAAGAAAGTCCTCGTCCAGGCCAAGGGTTATCGCGGCCGTCGCAAGAATGTCTATCGCATCGCCAAGCAGGCGGTGATGAAGGCTGGCCAGTACGCCTACCGCGACCGTCGTCAGCGCAAGCGTCAGTTCCGTGCCCTGTGGATCGCCCGTATCAACGCGGCTGCCCGCGAGATCGGCCTGACCTACAGCACCTTCATGAATGGCCTGAAGAAGGCTGCGATCGAGATCGACCGCAAGGTGCTGGCCGACCTGGCTGTGTTCGACAAGCCGGCTTTTGCCGCGATTGCCGAACAAGCCCGGGCCAAACTCGCTGCGTAATCGAACGCAGTCCGAAAAAAGGAGGCCTGGCCTCCTTTTTTTTTCTGAACTTTGCACGACTTTCCAAGCAACACCGCATTCGGCCAGGGCAGGAACATGGAACAGCTCGATCAACTCGTACAACAGGCGACGCTCGATTTCGCCGCCGCCGCCGATGGCGCGCAGCTCGAACAGGCCAAGGCGCGCTACCTGGGCAAGGCTGGTTCGCTCACCGAGCGCCTGAAGTCGCTCGGCAAGCTCGAGCCCGAGGCCAGGCGCGAAGCGGGTGCCGCGATCAATGCCGCCAAGGTGGCCATCGAGGGGGCGCTCGAGGCCAGGCGCAATGCGCTACGCGAGGCGTCGCTGCTGGCCCAGCTTGCTGCCGAGGCGCTCGACGTGACCCTACCGGGGCGCGGTGGCGTCCAGGGCGGGCTGCATCCGGTGAGTCGTACGCTGGAGCGCATCGAGCAGCTGTTCGCGTCGATCGGCTTCGTCGTTGCCGACGGCCCCGAGATCGAGACCGACTGGCACAACTTTACCGCGCTCAACACCCCTGAGAACCATCCGGCGCGCTCCATGCACGACACCTTCTATCTCGAAGGCCACGACGACGTGCTGCTGCGCACGCACACCAGTCCTGTGCAGATCCGTGCGATGCAGGCGCATGTCGAGCGTTGCAAGGATCTCGACACCATGCCCGATCTGCGCGTCATTGCGCCCGGACGGGTGTTCCGGGTGGATTCCGATGCCACGCATTCGCCGATGTTCCATCAGGTCGAAGGCCTGTGGGTGGGCGAGAAGGTGAGCTTTGCCGATCTCAAGGGCGTGGTGGCCGACTTCCTGCGCCGCTTCTTCGAGACCGATGACCTGCAGGTCCGTTTCCGCCCCTCCTTCTTCCCGTTTACCGAGCCCTCGGCCGAGATCGACGTCGCTTTCATGAGCGGCGCACTGGAAGGTCGTTGGCTGGAGATCGCGGGTTGCGGCGTGGTGCATCCGAACGTACTGCGTTTCGGTGGCATTGACCCCGAGCGCTACACCGGCTTTGCCTTCGGGATGGGGCCGGATCGCCTGACCATGCTGCGCTACGGTGTCAACGACCTGCGCCTGTTCTTCGAGGGTGACCTGCGCTTCCTGGGCCAGTTCCGCTGAGCCTGCGCTGCCCCCTCGCATCGCCCAATTCACGCAATCCGGGTTAAGGAATCATGCAATTCTCTGAACAGTGGCTGCGGACCTTCGTCGATCCGCAACTCGATAGCGCCCAACTTGGCCACCTGCTGACGATGGCGGGCCTTGAGGTCGAGGAGGCCGAGCCGGCGGCACCCGCTTTCAGCGGCGTGGTGGTCGCGCGCATTGTCGAGGCCGACAAGCACCCCAACGCCGACAAGCTCAAGCTGTGCAAGGTCGATGCCGGTGGCGCCGAGCTGTTGCAGATCGTTTGCGGGGCGCCCAATGCCGCGGCCGGCATGAAGGTGCCGTGCGCCCGCGTGGGTGCCGTGCTGCCGGGCGATTTCGCCATCAAGGCTGCCAAGCTGCGTGGAGTGGAGTCCTTCGGCATGCTGTGTTCGGCGCGCGAGCTTGGGCTCTCGGAAGATCATGGCGGCCTTTATGCCCTGCCCGATGACGCCCCTGTGGGCGCGGACATCCGCGATTACCTGGGGCTGGACGACACCCTGTTCACCATCAAGCTCACCCCCAACCGCGCCGACTGCCTGAGCCTGTCGGGCGTCGCACGCGAGGTGGCGGCGGTGACCGGTGTCGAGTTGCGCCCCGTGGCGGTCATCCCGGTCGCACCGAGCTTCGAGGCCCGTCGCGGCATCGTGCTCGATGCACCGCAGGCCTGCCCGCGTTACTGTGGTCGCATCCTGCGCGGCGTCGATGCGCGCGCACGCACGCCGGAATGGATGGTGCGCCGACTGGCACGCAGTGGCATCCGTGCGATCAGCGCGCTGGTCGATGTCACCAACTACGTCATGCTCGAGCTCGGCCAGCCGCTGCATGCCTTTGACAACACCCGACTGCAGGGCGCGATCCACGTTCGCTTGCCGCAGGAGGGCGAAACGGTCCTGCTGCTCAATGAGCAAACCGTGACGCCCGCGGTTGACACGCTGCTCATCGCCGACGAATCGCGCGCGCTTGCGCTGGCCGGCATCATGGGCGGTGAGGAGAGCGGCATCACGCTCGACACCACCGAGGTCTTTCTCGAGAGCGCGTTCTTCGCCCCCGATGCCATCGCCGGGCGGGCGCGCAGCTACGGCTTCAGTTCGGATGCCTCGCACCGCTTCGAGCGCGGCGTCGATTTCGAGCTGGCGCGCATTGCCATCGAGCGTGCGACCCGCCTCATCCTCGACATCTGCGGCGGCGAGGCCGGACCGGTTGAAGAGGCTGTCGCTGCGCCGTGTGCTCGGCATCACGCTGGACGACCAGGCGATGCTCGAACTCCTGCGGCGCGTTCACCTTGCAGTCGAGCGCAGCGGTGATGACTTCCTTGTGACGCCGCCGTCGTGGCGTTTCGATATCGAGATCGAGGAAGACCTTATCGAGGAGCTTGCGCGTCTTCACGGCTACGACAACATTCCCGCGGTTGCACCGCAGGGCAGCCTGATGATGCTGCCGCGCTCTGAGCGCAGCCGTCCGGTATGGGCGCTGCGCCATCTGGTGGCGGCGCGCGGCTATCAGGAGGTGATCAATTTTGCCTTCGTCGAGGAGGCCTGGGAGCGCGATTTCTGCGCCAACGAAGAACCCATCCGCCTCGCCAACCCGATCGCCAGCCAGCTCAGCGTCATGCGCTCGAGCCTGATCGGTGGCCTCGTCGGTAACCTCGCCACCAACCGCAAGCGCCAGACCGACCGCGTACGCGTGTTCGAGATCGCTCGCACCTTCGAGCGCAAAGCTGACGGCGAGCCGGTTGCCGGTTTTCATCAGGTCATGAAGCTCGCCGCACTGGCGGCGGGCACGGTAGTGCCCGAGCAATGGGGCGAGAAGGCGCGCAACGTCGATTTCTACGATGTGAAGGGCGACCTTGAAGCGCTGTTCGCCCCGCGCCGGCTCGACTTCGAGCGCCTGTCGCATCCAGCCCTGCACCCCGGGCGCGCTGCAAGCGTCCGTCTCGACGGGCGCAGCATCGGCATCCTCGGCGAGCTGCACCCGGTCTGGGTGCAGCGCTATGAGCTCGGCAGTGCGCCGGTCGTATTCGAGATCGAGCTCGATGCACTGCTCGCTGCAGAGATGCCGGCCTACGCCGAGATTTCCCGCATGCCCGCAGTGACTCGTGACCTCGCCCTTGTGGTGGGCGTGGAGGTCAATGCCGGCAAGGTCGTGGAGGTGCTGCGTGCCGCTGCGCCGGCCATCGTGCGCGAGATCGAGCTGTTCGACGTCTATCATGGCAAGGGCATCGACCCGGACAAGAAGAGTCTTGCCTTCAGGGTATCGATGCAAGATACTCAGCGCACACTCGAAGAGGGCGAAGTTGAGGCAGTCGTCACACTACTTGTCAGGCAGGCCGAAGCGGTACTCGGCGCACGTCTGCGTGGAGCAGGGGACTGACATGACTTTGACGAAGGCCGAACTCGCCGATCTGCTGTTCGATCAGGTCGGGCTGAACAAGCGCGAAGCCAAGGACATGGTCGAGGGCTTTTTCGAGGAGATCCGGATGGCGCTCGAGCGGGGCGACAGCGTGAAGCTGTCGGGCTTCGGCAACTTCCAGTTGCGTGACAAGCCCCAGCGCCCCGGGCGCAATCCCAAGACTGGTGAAGAGATCCCGATCACCGCCCGGCGGGTGGTCACCTTCCATGCCAGCCAGAAACTGAAGGCCGCGGTGGAGCAACTCAGCGATGCAAGCAAGCAGCCCTGAAATCGGCGTCGAAGCGCTGCCGCCAATTCCGGCGAAGCGCTATTTCACGATCGGAGAGGTCAGCGACCTTTGCTGCGTGAAGCCTCACGTCCTGCGCTATTGGGAGCAGGAGTTCACCCAGCTCAAGCCGGTTAAGCGGGGCGGCAACCGCCGTTACTACCAGCACCATGAGGTTCTGCTCATCCGGCGCATCCGGCAGCTGTTGTACCAGGAGGGTTTCACCATCTCCGGTGCGCGCAATCGCCTCGGCGAGTCTGCGATCCAGGAGCAGGAGAACGGGGTCGAGGTCGAGCGATACAAGGCGGTGGTGGCCGAGGTCCGTGCAGGCTTGGTCAAGGTGCTCGAGGTCTTGCGTGCATGAGCAATATTTCGGAAGCAGTTTCTGGTAATTTCTGAAAACGCTGCTATAATGGCGGCTTGTGTCGGGGCGTAGCGCAGCCTGGTAGCGCACTTGCATGGGGTGCAAGGGGTCGCGAGTTCGAATCCCGCCGCCCCGACCAATCAAACAAACCGGCCTTTGCCGGTTTTTTTGTTTTCACCGCTCGCTGCCCGGCAGTGGCAGCACGCTGTGCTAACATTTCTTCCCCTGCCGCATCAGACGGCACTCTGCTCCGATTTCAGATGCGTATCCTGGTCAGCAACGACGACGGTTATTTCGCCCCCGGGATTGCGGCGCTCGCCGAAGCCCTCGGCACCCTCGGTGAGGTCACGGTGGTCGCGCCAGAGCGCGATCGCAGCGGGGCCAGTAACTCGCTCACGCTCGATCGTCCGCTTTCGCTGAAGCGTACGGCCAACGGCTTTTATCATGTCAACGGCACGCCGACCGACTGCGTACACCTGGCTGTCACGGGCATGCTCGAGCATCTCCCGGACATGGTTGTCTCGGGTGTCAATCATGGCGCCAACATGGGTGACGATACGGTCTATTCCGGAACCGTCGCCGCCGCAACCGAGGGCTTCCTGCTCGGCGTACCCTCGATCGCAGTGTCCCTGGTGAGCAAGTCGGCAAGCGATTTCACATCGGCTGCGCGTGTCGCGCGCGACCTCGCCGAACGCTTCATGCGTAACCCGTTTCCGCATCCTGTCCTGCTCAACGTGAATGTGCCCGATGTGGCATACGACCGTCTGCAAGGCGTCAAGGTCACCCGCCTGGGCAAGCGCCACAAGGCCGAGCCCGTGGTGCGTAGCGTGACCCCGCGCGGCGACACGGTTTACTGGGTGGGCGCTGCGGGCGGCGCGGCCGACGCTGGTGAGGGCACGGATTTTCATGCGGTCGCCAATGGCTTTGTCTCGGTGACGCCGCTGCAGATCGATCTCACCCACACCGGCCTCATTTCGCCGGTATTCGACTGGTTGAAGCAGTGATCGCAAGGACTGGCGACGCTGGGCAGGCGACACGCGCGCGTGCGCGCATGGTGGAGCGGCTGCGCAGCCAGGGTATCCGTGACGAGCGCGTGCTCGCTGCCATGCAGGCCATACCGCGTCACGCCTTTGTCGACGAGGGTCTGGCGTTCAGCGCCTACGACGATACGCCGTTGCCGATCGGCTATCAGCAGACCATCTCGCAACCCTTCGTGGTCGCCAGGATGATCGAGCTGTTGCAGGCTGGGCGTTCGCTGGGGCGTGTGCTCGAAGTGGGGGCAGGCTGTGGCTATCAGGCTGCGGTGTTGTCCCGACTCGCGACCGAGGTTTACGCTGTCGAGCGCATACGGCCCTTGCTCGATCGTGCGCGCGCGAACCTGCGGCCCTTGCGGCTTCCCAACGTACGCCTGAAACTTGCTGACGGTAGTCTGGGTCTTCCAGAGGCGGCACCGTTCGACACCATCATCGTTGCGGCGGCGGCTCTGGGCCTGCCCCCTGCGCTGAAGGAACAATTGGCGCCCGGTGGGCGTCTGATCGTGCCGGTCGGGGGCGGCGAACAGCGCTTGCTCCTGGTAGAGCGACAAGGCAACCTATTCCGGGAAACGTGGCACGAGGCAGTCCGCTTCGTTCCGCTTCTCGGAGGTACAGAATGAGAGACGGTATTTTCGGATGCAAACACGTTCAAGCTCGATAGCGATTTTGCTGGCGGTTGGCCTCCTCGCCGGCTGCGCCTCCAAGGTGACGGCGCCGGTTCGCGACGGCAGTGGTGTAGTGGCACCGGCTGCGCCTGTCGGGGGCGTGCCGGCCCAGCCTCAGGGGCTGCACACCGTGCGCCAGGGTGAGACCCTGCTCGCGATCGCGCGCCAGTATGGGGTGACGCTCCCCGAGTTGGTGTCGTGGAATGGCATCACCGATCCCAATCAGCTTCGGGTCGGCCAGACCCTGCTCGTCGCGCCGCCGGGCACGGTGACCGCGGCCGTCACGCCCGTGCCCTCGCCCGCGACCGGTGCGATCGCCACCCCTGTTCCGCCCAGCGGAGCGGATGCTGGTGTGGTGCCGCTCAAGCAGGAGCCGGTGGGTGGCCGTGTGACCATCGCCGAGCCGGTCGTGCCGCCGCCCGCGCCGACTGTTGCACCGACCGCTGGGCCCGCGGTCAGTGGGCAATGGCGATGGCCGGCCAATGGGGCGATCCTCGCCGGATTCAACGAGGCGACCAACAAGGGTGTGGATATCGCCGGTCGTGTTGGCGATCCGGTCCATGCCGCGGCCTCGGGCAAGGTGGTGTACGCTGGCAGCGGTCTGCGTGGTTATGGCAAGCTGATCGTCATCAAGCATAATCAGGAGTACAACTCCGTGTATGCTCACAACGACAAGCTGCTCGTCAAGGAAGACGACGAGGTGGTGCAGGGACAGAAGATCGCCGAGCTGGGCAGTTCGGAAGCCGATCGACCCAAGCTGCACTTCGAGATTCGCAAGCAGGGCAAGGCCGTCGATCCGATGGGATACTTGCCCGCACGATAAGGGGGACGCATGGAGGAGCCGGCAAGTCTTGACGACCTGGAGAGTCATGAACCGGATCTTCCGCCCGAAGTGGAGGTGTTTGCCAGTCACCCCACGCCGGTCGTCGAGAACGATTTTTTCAGTGACGTCACGCAGCTCTATCTGAACGAGATCGGTGCCAACCCGCTGCTCTCGGCAGAAGATGAGTTGCGCTTGGCTCGCTGCGTGCGCAGCGGCGACTTCGAGGCGCGCCAGACCATGATCGAGCGCAATCTGCGCCTGGTCGTGAATATCGCCAAGCATTACCTCAACCGCGGCATTCCCTTGCTCGATCTGGTCGAGGAAGGCAATCTCGGGCTCATGCACGCGCTGGAGAAGTTCGATCCCGAGCGTGGCTTCCGCTTCTCGACATACGCGACGTGGTGGATCCGCCAGAATATCGAGCGGGCGATCATGAACCAGTCGCGCACGATCCGTCTGCCGGTACATGTGGTCAAGGAGCTCAACCAGGTCCTGCGTGCGCAGCGCAGTATCGAGGCTGCCTCGAATGGCATTTCGACGCTCGAGGATATCGCGGCGCGGCTGGGGAAGACGGTCGAAGAGGTTCGCAGTACCCTCGCGTTGAGTGAACACACGGCCTCGCTCGACGCGCCGCTCGATATCGATCCGAACCTCTCGATCGGCGAATCGCTCGCCGACGAGCACCAGCCTACGCCCGAGATACAGATTCACTGTGCGGAGATCGAGGATCTGGTACGTGCATGGATCAAGATGCTCAGCGAAAAGCAGCGCATGGTGATCCGGCATCGTTACGGTATCGACGAGTGCGAACTGCTGACCCTGGAAGAGCTCGCCAGCCGGCTAGAGCTTACCCGTGAGCGCGTACGCCAGATCCAGCTCGAAGCGCTGGGTCAATTGCGTCGCATCCTGAAGCGGCACGGCATCTCGCGCGACGCACTGCTTTAGCGTTTGTCCTGCCGGCGTGGCTCAGCGCGGGAAAGTGCGCAGATAAAGCTCGCGGCTCGCGTAGGCCATGACCGGCAGGCTGACGAGCAGCAGCGGCAGGAACAGGGCGCTGGCGATGATCACCAAGGACAATACGCCGGCCCAGCACATCATCACGGCGAAGCGGCCGAACACCGCGCGTACGCTCGCGACCACGCCGGAAACAAGTTGCGCCCGGCCATCGAAGATGAGCGGTAGCGAGAACGCCGACACGGCGAACAGGATGAATGCCAGCACGGCACCCATGATGGCGCTGTAGCCGGCATAACTGATGACGATCTCCTCTAGGTGGAGCAGGCGCAGGAAGCCGATCGGCTCACGCCCGACCATGAAGCCGTAAAGAATGCCGGCGTCGGTGATCCATATGAGGAACAGCAGCCCGCACACGAACGAGATCACCCACCCGCCGCGTGGCAGTTGCCTGAAGCCGTCCCACACGTCGCCCACGCTTGGCCGTCGGCCAGCGCGAAGCTTGTCCGCCACCGAAAAGAACCCGGCAAGCAGCGCCGGCCCCACGAGCATGAAGCCGCCCGCCAGCGACAAGCTCATCGGTGCGATGGTCGCGAACTCGAGGACGACGTACATGAGCAGGCCCAGCGCGACGAAGACGCCGGCGAAGGCACTACTGAGTCCTGGTGCAGCGCGATACTGTGCAATACCCGTCGCGATCGCCGCCTTCAGGTCGGCGAGTGTGAGCGGCGCCGGCTGCAGGGTGGCCGCGGATTCGGTGTTCGGCATCGGGCTCATCGCTGTGTTCCTCAGCGCCTCTGGGCGCGGACCTCGTCTACCAGGCGCCGCAGCCTGAGGGCCTCGGCAAGCTCATATACCGACATCGCGTAGAAGCTGCTGCGATTGTAGCGTGTGATGACATAGAAGTTGCGGTAGCCGAACCAGTACTCGGTGTCTGCGCCGGGCGTTTCGAGGTCCACCAGGGTTGCCGTGGCTGCCGCGCTGCCGCCGTCGAGGGTGGATACGCCGGCAGCGCTGAGGGTGGCAGGGTCCAGAGCTGGCTCGATGCCGGCGGCTACGAGCATTGCTGCGTCGGTGGTCGGCGCCAGCCGGGCGCGCTCGGCGACGGGGGCGCCAGTCTGCCAGCCATGCACCTTGAGGTAATTCGCCACGCTGCCGATGGCGTCGATGGCGTCGGATTCGAAGTCGATCCGGCCGTTGCCATCGAAGTCGACCGCGTAGGCAAGCACGCTGCTGGGCAGGAACTGGGGATAGCCGAGAGCTCCCGCGAAGGAGCCGGTGAAACTGTCCGGTGCGCGGCCCTGCTGGCGTGCGAGCACGAACAGCGACTCCAGTTCGCGGCGGAACAGCTCAGCCCTGGGCGGATAGTCGAAGGCCAGGGTGGCAAGGGCCGACAGCGTCTCGAAGTTGCCGGTCTGGCGGCCATACACCGTTTCCACGCCGATGATGGCTACGATGACCTCGGCAGGTACGCCGAAGCTGCGCTCGGCGCGTGCCAGTTCGTGCTCATGCTCGCGCCAGAAGGCGAGGCCGCCCTCGATCCGGGTGCGGTCCAGAAAGCGGCTGCGGTAGTTCTGCCATGACCTGGCGCCGCGGCGCGCAGGCGGGGTGATCAGGCGAATGACGCTGGCGTCGTGGCGGGCGCGGCCGAGCGCATCGTGGAGCTCGGCTGGGTCGAAATCGTGGCGGGCGGCGACCTCGGCTATGAAGCTGCGCGCATCATCGCGGTCGGCGTAGGAGGCAAGCAGGGGGGCAGGCAGGGCAAGTGCAAGCAGTGCTGCGAGCTGGCGCAGCGGCCTGGAGGCTGAGAGGCGGGGCATGGCATTCGGTGGCTACGGGTTGCGAAGGGCATCGATGCGGTGGCGCAGGGCATTGAGCGCGTCCTTGTCGACGTCCCGACCATACCGCAGGCTGGCGTAGCTTGCACAGATCGTACGTAACGCATCTGCCTGCCCGGGGCGCGCGCGCGCGAGCCGGTCGGCGTAGTCGAGCGGGCCTTCCCACGGTTCGCGCCCCAGTCCCTGGCGCGCCATGCGAGTGCAGAAGCGGGCCCACTGTCGCTCCAGAGGGTCCTGCGCACGCCGCTGCCTGATGGCCCACAGATAAAGCACGCCGAACAGTGCAGCGGTGGCCAGGCTCAGGATTACAGCAAGCGTGGTCGCATCGACGCGCTCGAACCCGATGCGGGCGAGCAGGGCGCGCTGGCGCTCGGTGTCATAACCCAGCACGCGCTGGTTCCAAGCATTCGATACCGCCTCCCACTGGTAGCGCAGCGCGCGTAGCCATTCCATGTCGGCGCGCAGCATCAGCGGCAGGCCGTCGAACTCGGCAAGTGCAGCCGCGAGACCGTCGTCGATGCGTTGGGGGGCGGCGAGCGCGGTAGGGTCGACGCGCACCCAGCCGCTGCCGGTGAGCCAGACCTCGTTCCAGGCGTGCGCATCGGACTGACGCACGACGAGGTTGCCGTCGACCGGGTTGATCTCGCCGCCCTGGTAGCCGGTCACCACCCGTGTCGGCACGCCGGCTGCGCGCATCAGCACGGCGAACGCCGAGGCGAAGTGTTCGCAGAAGCCTCTGCGTGTGTCGAACAGGAACTCGTCCGCACTATGGCGACCGAGCAGAGGCGGGCGCAGCGTGTAGATGTAGCGGCCCGAGCGCAGGTAGTCGATCACGCGCGCCAGTGTCTCCCGGTCGGATGCCGCACCCGCGGCCAGTTCGGCTGCAAGCGCGCGGCTGCGCGGGTTGCTGTCGGCCGGTAGGCGCAAGGCGGCCGACAGCACGTCGGCGTCCTCCTCGAGCCCAGTGAGGGTGTCAGGGTAAGCGGTGAGGGCAAGGCGGCTACGTACCCGCAGCGGGGTCACCGCCAGGGCGTGGTAGTCGCTTGCATGGCGTATCGCCGGACTTGCGCTGCCGGCAAAGTCGAGGGCAAGCAGCCAGCGCCGGTTGTGGGGTTCGAGGGTGAGGGTGTAGTCGAGCCGATGTCCGGACACCACGTAGAACGGCGTCTCGGCCTCAACGAAGGGGGCTGCGCGCCAGGTGCGGCCGTCGAACTCGGTGAGCACCGGGCCGCGCCAGTAGCGTTGGGTCGGCGCGGGCGGTGCGCCGTCGAACACCGCGCGCATGACGATCGCGCTGGACAGGCTCAGCTCGCTGATCGAGCCCGGGTCCATGGTTTCGGACAGACCCGTGCGCGCGCTGAACGCATCTGCAGGCAAGCCCCAGAGCGGCCCCTGCACGCGCGGGAACAGCACGAAGAACAGCAGCATGAAGGGCAGGCCCTGGGCGACCAGGAGTGTCGCCGTCCGCAGGTGTTCGCGTTGCGGCCCGCCCGGGTCGGCAAGCGCCACCAGCGCGCCCAGGGTGACCAGGCTTGCCGCCAGGGCGAGGGCAGCGACAGGCAAGGATTGATCTTCGAGGAAGATGGCGAGTTGCAGGAACAGGCACAGCAGCACCCCGGCGCGAATGTCGCGCGCTGCGCGCGACTCGAGCAGCTTGAGGCCGAGCAGCAGGGCCAGCAGGGTCACGCCTGGTTCGCGGCCGAAAAAATGGCCGAACTCGAGGCGGACCCCCACGGCAACCGCTACCGCGACGGCAAGCAGCAGCAGGCGCGCCGGTGGCCGCTTGCCTTGCCACAGCAGCAGCCCGCGCCAGCCCAGCAGCAGGGCTGCAAGAGCGCTCGCCCAGGCCGGCAGCCATAGCGCATGCGGGGCGAGGGTGAGCGCGGCGCCGCCCAACAGCCAGGCGCCCTGACGACGGTCCAGGGCGCGCTCCGGCGGCGCCGTTGAGTGGCGCCGGATGGGAAGGGCGCGCAGCAGCCGGCCGATCATGCCTCCTCCCGTGGCGCGCCAAAGCGGGCAAGCTCGCCGAGGCAGCACGCGAGGTGGGCCTTGCCCTGGCCGCTCGCGACTTCGCATCCGGGCAGTTTGAGAGCGTAGCGCCGGTTGTGTTGTTCTGCCGCGAGCAGCCAGGCTGTCAGGCGCGACAACCGGCGTTCATCGTCGAGCTGCTGTGGTAGCTGCGACCAGTCGAGCACGAGGTCGGGCGAACTCCAGCTGGCGTACGATTTCGTGAGCATCGGCCCGCCGCGCGCCAGTACCTTCCATGCAACGTGGCGCGGCGAGTCCGCGCTGCGGTGGGTGCGCAGGCCGGTGAAATCGTCGTCGCCGTCGCGGCTGCGTCCGCGCATTCCGGCATCGGCACCGGCATCTTCCGGCAGCGCGGGCGGATCCGGTTCGGGCGCAGGGTATACGACGCAGTGCTGCTCGGGCACGAATACGCTCCACGCCCGGATCAGGCCAAGCGGCCAGGTCGTCTGGATGACCGTGCGCCCAGGGCTGAGCTGGCCGCGCCGTGTCGTCGGGCAGGGCAGGCATACCCGGGTGAGCTGTGCGGGGCCGGCGTCGAAGCCGACCTGCTGGCCGTGTGCGCGCAGGCTGAGCGAAGGGCGTCGACGGTTACGCGTGTTGTCGATGCTGAACACGAAGCCGGCGGTGTCACCGCAGAACACGGGCTCGCAGCGCTCGGCGCGGATGGACAGGCCAAGCAGGTTGCGAAACGCATGCACCATGCTCGCCATGGCCGTCCCGCCGAGCAGGAACACGAAGCCGTAGCCGAGGCTGAGGTTGTAGTTGATCGAGGCCAGCAACATGGTCGCGAGGGCGGCGGCGAAGGCGAGTCCGGCCGGGGTAGGCAGTACGTAGATGCGTCGCTGCACCAGGCGGATCGGCGCCGGCTCCGGGGTGCCGATACGGAACAGCCAGCGCTCGGCCCGTTCCAGCATGCGCAGCGCGCGGCCTTGCCCTGGCCTCATCATCAGACGAGTTTGACCGCGTGCAGCAGACGCGTCAGCGTTGCCGCCGGTACCGGGCGGCCGTCGCCGGCCAGGTGCAGCCGATGGCCGGCGACGTGGGGGAAGAGGGTCTGGACGTCCTCGGGCAGGACGTGGTCGCGACCTTCGATAAGCGCCCAGGCGCGCGCTGCCGCGAGCAGGCCCAGGCCCGCGCGCGGGCTGAGTCCGCCGGCAAGCTCGGGGTTGCCGCGACTGGCCTCGAGCACAGCCTGAAGGTAATCGACCAGGGCCGCCGAGACATGGACACGCATGGCCGCCTGTTGCAACTCGACGAGCGCCGCCGGGCTGATCACAGCAGCCTGGCGCTCGAGCATGCCGCGCCTGTCTTCGCCCATCAGCAGTGCACGCTCGGCCTCGCGATCGGGATAGCCCAGCCTGATACGCAGCAAGAAGCGGTCGAGCTGGCTCTCCGGCAGCGGGAAGGTGCCGATCTGGTGTGCCGGGTTCTGCGTTGCGATCACGAAGAAGGGCTCGGGGAGCGCGAAGGTGCCGCCGTCGGCGGTGACCTGGCCCTCCTCCATGGCCTCGAGCAGCGCACTCTGCGTCTTCGGGGTGGCACGGTTGATCTCGTCGGCGAGGATCAGCTGGGCGAACACCGGCCCTGGATGAAAGCGGAACGCGCTCGACTCGCGATCGAACACGGACACGCCCAGGATGTCGGCTGGCAGCAGGTCGCTGGTGAACTGGATGCGCTGGAACTGCAGCCCGGTGAGCCTTGCGAAGACATGCGCGAGCGTGGTCTTGCCCACGCCCGGAACGTCCTCGATCAGCAGGTGGCCGCGGGCAACAAGGCAGGCAAGGGCGAGACGCAGCTCCCGGTCCTTGCCGAGGATGATCCGGCCTGCTGCTTCGAGCAGGCGATTCGCATGGTGCAGGGGCATCGTGGCGCGTACTGTGAAATTGGCTTGGAAGCGGTGATAATAGACGACAAAGAGCAGCGCTCCCGCGGCCAGGGGTGACGTTGCCAGGTCAATAATGGGCCCGGGCGCGCACGCGCCACTTGAGGCCGAATCATTGTTCTCGAGATGAGAGGGAGGAGTATGACGACGACGGCATTCATCACGCATCGTGACTGCTGGCTGCACGACATGGGATCGATGCACCCCGAATGCGCGGACCGGCTGTCGGCGATCAACGACCGGCTCATCGCGGCTGGTCTGGACATGTACATCTCCTTCTACGACGCGCCCGTTGCCGAGCGCGAGCAGATTCTGCGCGTACATCCGGCCGAGTACCTGGACGACCTCGTGGGCAACGTGCCCGAGCACGGCATTCGCCACCTCGATCCGGATACCGCGATGTCGCCGGGCACGATGAAGGCGGCGCTGCGCTCGGCCGGTGCCGGGGTGTTCGCCACCGACCTGGTCATGAAGGGCGAGATCGAGAACGCCTTCTGCGCCGTGCGTCCGCCCGGCCATCATGCCGAGCGTGCGAAGGCGATGGGCTTCTGCTTCATGAACAACGTCGCCATCGCAGCACGGCATGCGCTCGAGGCCCATGGCCTCGAACGCGTCGCGGTTGTCGACTTCGACGTTCACCATGGCAACGGCACCGAGGACATCTTCCGCAACGATCCGCGGGTGATGATGGCGGGGATCTTCCAGCATCCCTTCTACCCCTACAGCGGAACGGACAATCCGCCCGCGCACATGTGCAACGTGCCTTTGCCGGCGGGGACCCGCGGCGATGCGTTCCGCCAGGTCTTCAGCGATGTCGTCGTACCTGCGCTGCGCAGCCACAACCCGCAAATGATCTTCATCTCTGCCGGCTTCGATGCCCACTACGAGGACGACATGGGCTCGCTTGGCCTGGTCGAGGCCGACTACGTGTGGGCGACCGAGCAGATCAAGGGGGTCGCTGCGGACTGTGGGCATACCCGCATCGTGTCCATCCTCGAGGGCGGTTATTCGCTGTCGTCGCTGGCGCGCTCGGTCGTTGCCCACATCAAGGCGCTTGCAGATCTTTGAGCCTGCCGCTGCGGGCTAGCCCGGCGTGCGTGACCTCCACGCGCGCGAGGCTGGCCCGAATCCGGCGATCGGTTAGAATCGAATCTTTTACGCACGCCCCCACGCCATGATTACCGGATCGCTTGTCGCCATCGTCACGCCCATGCATGACGACGGCAGTCTTGATTTCCCGAGCTTGCGCAAGCTCATCGACTGGCACATCGCCGAAGGTACGGACGGCATCGTCATCGTCGGCACCACTGGCGAGTCGCCGTCGGTCAGTGTCGATGAACACTGCGAGTTGATCCGCTGCACCGTCGAGCACGTGGCTGGGCGGGTCCCGGTCGTCGCCGGAACAGGTGCCAACTCGACATCCGAGGCGGTCGAGCTGGCTCGTTTTGCTGCCCGTGCCGGCGCCGATGCCCACCTGTCGGTCGTCCCCTACTACAACAAGCCGTCGCAGGAAGGCCTTTACCGGCACTTCCGCACCATTGCCGAGGCGGTCGAACTGCCGCTGATCCTCTACAACGTGCCCGGGCGCACGGTTGCAGATCTCGGCAACGACACCACGCTGCGGCTGGCCGAGATCCCCAACGTGGTCGGCCTCAAGGACGCTACCGGTAACCTCGATCGCGCCTGCGACCTCATCGAGCGCGCGCCGGCGGGCTTCGGCCTCTACAGCGGCGACGACATGAGCTCTGCCGCCTTCCTGATGCTGGGCGGCCATGGCGTCATCTCGGTCACCGCAAACGTGGCGCCGCGTGCCATGCACCAGCTGTGCGCAGCGGCCGCTGCGGGTGACATGAAGTCCCTGCGTGAAACCAATGCTGCGCTCACGGGTCTGCATCGCGACCTGTTCTGCGAAGCGAACCCCATTCCGGTCAAGTGGGCGGTTGCTCGCATGGGCCTGATCGGCGATGGCATCCGCCTGCCGCTCACGCCCTTGGCCGAGGCGTACCACGAGCGTGTGCGCAAGGCCTTGAGCAAGGCCGGCATCCAGTTCTGAACCGAAACCCTCTGTCCAGGTATTCCATGAATCGTTCCACGCGCACTTCCCTTTCCCTGGTTGCGCTCTCGCTGGCGCTTGGCGGCTGCTCGACTTCGATGTTCGAAGGCAAGCGCATCGACTACAAGAGCGCACGCCAGATCGAGCGGCCGCTCGAGGTTCCGCCCGACCTGACCGCGCCGCGGCGCGACGACCGCTTTGCCGTGCCGGATACCGCGGGCACCGGTATCGCGACCTACTCGGCCTATGAGGCCGACCGTGCGGGACGCTCGACGGTCGCGAGCGGGAGTCCCGAAGTGCTGGCCGGCTCCGACACCATGCGCATCGAGCGCGCAGGCAGCCAGCGTTGGCTCGTGGTCGGTGGCAATGCCGCCGAGTTGTGGCCCAAGGTCAAGGACTTCTGGCTCGAGATGGGGTTCATCCTCAACATCGACAGCCCGGAAATCGGCGTGATGGAAACCGATTGGGCCGAAGACCGTGCCAAGATTCCGCAGGACTTCGTGCGTTCGACCATCGGCCGCGTACTCGACGGCCTGTTCTCGACCCCCGAGCGCGACAAGTTCCGCACCCGCTTCGAGCAGGGCAAGGACGCCGGGACGCTGGAGATCTACGTCAGTCACCGCGGCATGATCGAGATCTATCCGACTGAGGCGAAGGACTCGACCATCTGGCAGCCGCGTCCTGCCGACCCCGAGCTCGAGGCCGAGATGTTGCGGCGCCTGATGGTGCACCTCGGGGCCGAGGAGGCGCGCGCCGAGGCTGCACTGGTTGCGCCAGCCGCGCCCGAGCGCGCGCGAGTCGTTTCCGCGGCCGATGGTCAGGCTGCGTTGCAGGTCGAGGAGCCCTTCGACCGCGCTTGGCGCAGGGTTGGCCTCGCACTCGACCGCATCGGCTTCACGGTCGAGGACCGCGACCGCGCACAGGGCCTGTACTACGTCCGCTACGTTGATCCGGATGCGGACAACCGCAGCCCCAACAAGGGCTTCCTGTCCCGCCTCGCGTTCTGGCGCAGTGACGACAAGCCGGCCCAGGCTGGCAGTGAATACCGCCTGCGTGTGGAAGGGCAGGGCGACGCATCGCGCGTCAGCGTGCTCAGCCGCGAGGGCGGCGTCGATAACTCGGACACCGCTCGCCGCATGCTGGGCCTGCTGCAGCAACAACTGCGCTGATCGACACTGCGCACCCAACAAAAAAGCCGGCGCAAGCCGGCTTTTTTGTTGGGTGGCGAGGGCGACTCAGTCCTTCGCCGCCTCCTTGGCAGCGCCGACGGCTGCGCCGGCCGCTTCCTTCGCCGCGTCCACCGCAGCGGCCGCTTCGGCCTTTGCTGCCTCGGCGGCGTCCTTGACCTGTTCGACCGCAGCAGCAGCTTCTTCCTTGACCGCTTCGACAGCGGCGTCGGTTGCCGACTTGGCCTCTTCGGCGCCTTCCTTCGCTTCTTCGACCGCGGCTGCAGCTTCTTCCTTGGCAGCTTCGGTTGCGGCAGCGGCGGCTTCACCCGCAGCCGCTGCGCTTTCCTTGGCGGCCTCTACGGCCTGTGCTGCCGACTCCTTCATCTGTTCCTGAGCCGAAGGCGGAGCCTGGACTGCGGGCTCTTCCTTCTTGCCGCAAGCGGCAACGGCAACGGCGACGAGGGCGGCAACGAGAAGGGGATGCTTCATCACGTGTCTTCCTTTTGTAGAAGGGATTCTTGGTTTGTGCAGGTGTCTGCCAACCTCGAGGGCTGACTGGACGCGGGCATAGTAGCATGTATGGCTGCTCGGACTGCTGCAGCGCAATAGCTCTCGGGTTGTTGACAACATGCTTGTAAACAATGGCTTGGCGTTTTGGTTTCGAGCGACTTTGTATCCGGATGTCAGATGCCGGGTGTGCTCGGGTGCTGCACCGGGGCGCCGCGCGCGGTGCAGCGCTCCCGCGGTAGAATCGCCCTCCCGAGTTCCCCGCCCCGCCTGCGCACCGTCATGAGCATCGCCACCATCGAATCACTCGACCACGAAGGCCGTGGCGTTACCCATGTCGGCGGCAAGACCGTCTTCATCGAAGGCGGTCTCCCCGGAGAGCGTGTCGAGTACGAGGTCCAGCGCAGCCGGCCGAACTACGAGCAGGCGACTGCGGTGCGAATCCTGCGCTCCAGCGCCCAGCGGGTCGAGCCGCGGTGCGCTCACTTCGGTGTGTGCGGCGGCTGTTCGATGCAGCACCTCGACCCGCTCGCCCAGGCGGCGGCCAAGCAGCGCATCCTGGAAGATGCGCTCTGGCATATCGGCAAATTGCGGCCCGCCATCATCTATCCGGCTGTCAATGGACCGGCCTGGGGCTACCGCTATCGCGCCCGTCTTGGCGTTCGCCTCGTGCCGAGCAAGGGCGGCTTGCGTATCGGCTTTCACGAGCGGCGTTCAAGCTACATCGTTGACATGCGCGAGTGCCCGGTCCTTCCCGCAGGCATCTCGGCCATGCTGCCGCGCCTGCGCGAGATGATCGCCGGCTTGTCGATCGCCGACCGCCTGCCGCAGGTGGAAATCGCGATCGGTGACGACGCTACGGTGTTCGTGTTCCGCAACCTGCAGCCCTTCAGCCGCGCAGACGAGAAGCGCATCGCCGCCTTCGCCGCAGCCGAGGGCATCCAGGCCTGGATGCAGCCGGGCGGGCCAGACACGGCCATACCTTTCGATCCGTCCGCCGAGCGTGCGCTGCATTACACGCTGCCCGAGTTCGACGTGCGCATGGATTTCCGCCCGACCGACTTCACCCAGGTCAACGTACACATCAACCGCCTGCTCATCCGCAGCGCCATGCAACTGCTCGCGCCGCGTGCGGGTGAGCGCATCGCCGACCTGTTCTGCGGCCTGGGCAACTTCAGCCTGCCGATCGCGCGTCTTGGGGCCCGGGTCATTGGCGTTGAGGGTAGCGATGCCTTGGTCGCGCGCGCACTCGACAATGCCCGCCGCAATGGCCTCGACAGCCTCACCGAGTTCCACGCTGCGAACCTCTTCGAGGCCACCGAGGACAGCCTGGCCGCGCTCGGCCCGCTCGACAAGATGCTGATCGATCCGCCGCGCGAAGGTGCGATTGCGGTCGCGAAGGCGCTCGGCGGTGAGCATTCGCCAGCGCGCATCGTGTATGTGTCCTGCAACCCGGCGACGCTGGCACGCGACGCCGCCGTGCTGGTGCGCGAGAAGGGCTACGTGCTGCGTGGGGCGGGCATTGCCAACATGTTCCCGCAGACCTCGCATGTGGAGTCGGTCGCGCTCTTCGAGCGCGGCTGAAAGAGTGGGCCGGGTCGCCGTAGCGAGGGTTCACATTTGCCCCCCGTGCTGGGAGAATGGCGCGCCATCTGTCCGTAATTATGAATACAAAATGAGCTCGTGGTGAGTCCCGCATCAGCCCCTCGTTTCTCGTCCACTGCGGGCGAAGCGCCGAACGCTGCCTGGCAGCGCCGCAGCCTCGCCAGCGTATGGCACCCCTGCACCCAGATGCAGCGCGCGCAGACGGTGCCGCCGTTGCCGATCGCGCGCGCGAGCGGGCCGTGGCTGTACGACTACGAGGGCGGGCGCTATTTCGACGCCAACAGCTCGTGGTGGGTGAACCTGTTCGGCCATGCCGACGCCCGCCTCAATGCCGCGCTGCGCGACCAGCTCGATACCTTGCCCCATGTCATGCTGGCCGGTTGCACCCATGCGCCGGCGGTGGAACTGGCCGAGCGCCTGAACGCGCTCACCGGCGGCGTCCTCGGCCATGCCTTCTATGCCAGCGACGGTGCCTCTGCGGTCGAGATCGCGCTCAAGATGAGCTTCCATGCGTGGCGCAACCGCGGGCGCGGCAACAAGCGCGAATTCGTCTGCGTGCGCCAGGGCTATCACGGCGAGACCCTGGGCGCGCTGGCCGTCACCGACGTCGCCGTGTTTCGCGACGCCTACGACCCGCTGCTGATGCGCGCCCACCTCGTCGCCTCGCCCGATGCACGGCTTGCTGCCGCGGGCGAGAGCCCGGCCGACGTGGCCGCGCGTGCGCTGGCCGAGGTGCGTGCCCTGTTCGAGTCCCGTCACGAACACATCGCTGCCTTCATCGTCGAGCCACTGGTGCAATGCGCTGCCGGCATGGCGATGCACGACCCGGCCTATCTGCGCGGCTTGCGCGCCCTGTGCGATGACTACGAGGTACACCTGATCGCCGACGAGATTGCCGTGGGCTGTGGCCGCAGCGGCAGCTTCTTCGCCTTCGAGCAGGCGGCCGCGCCCGGCGAGCCCGCCGTATGGCCGGATTTCGTGTGCCTGTCCAAGGGCATCAGCGGTGGCTACCTGCCCTTGTCGCTGGTGCTCACGCGTGACGAGATCTATCGCGTCTTTCTCGATGACGACATCGCGCGCGGCTTCCTGCATTCGCACTCCTACACCGGCAACGCACTGGCGTGCAGGGCGGCGCTGGCCGTGCTCGACCGCTTTGCCGAGGACGATGTGATCGCGCGTAACCGCGCACCTGCCGCCGCGCTGAGCGCGGCGCTGGCGCCGCTGGCCGAGGATGAACGCATCGAACACCTGCGCCAGCGCGGCATGATCTGGGCCTTTGATGTGCGCGAGCCCCATGCCGGCGAGCGCTTCGCCGAGCGCTTCCACCTCGCCGGCAGGGCCTGGGGGCTGCTGGTCCGCCCGATCGGTCGTACCGTGTACCTGATGCCGCCCTACGTGCTCGATGACGAACTTGCGGTCTGGCTGGCCGCCCGCACCCTCGACACCCTTGAACAGACCCTGGCCGATGCGGCCCGGGCCGCGCCTCATCATGTTGCTCGAACACCTGAACCGCCGACTGCGTGAGCGCGAGGCGGCCGCACTGTGGCGGCAGCGGCGTGTCGCTGACTCAGCGTGCGCCCCCCTCCAGCATCTGGCCGAGGGCGGCGAGGGCACGCGTGCGCTGCTTGCCTTCTGCAGCAACGACTACCTCGGCCTGGCCGCGCATCCCGCGCTGATCGACGCGCTTGCCGCGGGCGCGCGGCGCTGGGGCGTGGGCAGCGGCGCATCGGCACTGGTGAGCGGCCACGCCACGCCCCATGCGGCGCTCGAGGATGAACTCGCGCGCTGGCTGGCGCCGTACATCCCGCAGGCGGCGGTGCTGGGCTTCTGTTCGGGTTACATGGCCAACCTGGCCTTGCTCACCACCCTGGCCGACGCTGAGGCGGCGATCTTCGCCGACAAGCTCAACCACGCCTCCTTGATCGATGGCGGCCTGCTCGCCGAGGCCAGGATGCGGCGCTACCCGCATGCACGGCTCGACCTGCTCGACGCCATGCTTGCCGACAGCACCGCGGCGCTGCGGCTCATCGTCACCGATGCGGTGTTCAGCATGGACGGCGACATTGCGCCGCTGCCCGAACTGCTCGCCCTGGCCGAGCGCCACGATGCCTGGCTGATCGTGGACGACGCCCACGGCTTTGGCGTGCTGGGCGAAGGCGGGCAGGGCGCGCTCGCACATTTCGGCCTGCGCAGCGAACGCATCATCTACATGGGTACGCTGGGCAAGGCTGCGGGCGTGAGCGGTGCCTTCGTCGCCGCCCACCCGCTGGTTGTCGAAGCCCTGGTGCAGGGCGCGCGCAGCTATATCTACACCACGGCGCCGTCGCCGGCGCTCGCCCACACACAGTTGGCAAGCCTGGCGCTGATCGCGGGCGAGGAGGGCGCGGCGCGGCGCGGCCACCTGAATGCGCTGGTCGAAGCGCTGCGCACCGGCCTCGCCGCCGTCATCGCTGCACACCCGCACTGCGGCTGGCGGCTCGCCGAGTCCGCGACCGCCATCCAAGCGCTCATCGTGGGCGACAATGCTGCCGCGGTCGCACTGTCGGCGGCGCTCGAGGCGCGCGGGCTGCGCGTCCCCGCCATCCGTCCGCCCACCGTGCCAGCAGGCAGCGCGCGCCTGCGCATAACCCTGAGCGCGGCGCACAGCCGCGCCGACGTAGACCGCTTGTGCGCCGCACTGGCGCAGCTCGCGAGTGAAGGAGAGCACCCTTGATCGACGCCTCAAAAGGCATCTTCGTCACCGGCACCGACACCGAAATCGGCAAGACCCGGGTCAGCGCGGCCATCGTTGCCCTGCTCGGCAAGTGCGGCCTGCGCGCCGCGGGCCTCAAGCCGATCGCAGCCGGTACCGAGCTTATCGATGGTGAATGCATCAACGAGGATGTGTACGCCTTGCGCGCAGCAGCCTCCATGCCGATCACCGCCGCTGAGATCTGCCCCTATCAGTTCGCCGCTGCCTGCGCACCCCATGTCGCTGCCGCGCTCGAAGGCCGGCGTATCGAGCGTGCCGGCGTGCTTGCAGCGGTCGCGGCCGTGGCGCAGCGTGCCGACCGCGTCGTGGTCGAGGGTGTGGGCGGGTTCCGCGTGCCCTTGGGCGACGCCGCCGGGCCGGACGGGGCGTGGGACTCCGCCGACCTCGCTGTCGAGCTTGGCCTGCCGGTGCTGCTGGTGGTCGGCCTGCGTCTGGGGTGCATCAACCACGCCCTGCTCAGTGCAGAGGCCATCCGTGCCCGCGGCCTGCACCTGTGCGGCTGGGTGGCCAACACTGTCGCCCCCGACATGCCGTGGGTTGCCGAGAACCTCGACGCACTTGCCCACGGGCTGGGCAGTGCGCCCTGCCTGGGCCTGATCCCGCGCCTGCCTGCACCGACGCCGGAGGCCATCGCGCCTTACCTCAACGTTCCCGCATTGCACACACTCTTCAAGACTCAAGACCTTACAACGGAGACACCATGAGCACTTTGGCCACCATCTCGCCCGAATCCCTGCGCCGCAGCGCCGCGCCCGCAACCCTGTCGCCCACGGGCCAGGCACGCTGGTCGGTGGAGGCGGTCGAAGCCCTGTTCGCGCTGCCCTTCATGGACCTCGTGTTTCGCGCCCAGCAGGTGCATCGCGAACACTTCAACCCGAGCGAGATCCAGCTGTCGACGCTGTTGTCGATCAAGACCGGCGGCTGCGCAGAGGACTGCGGCTACTGCTCGCAGTCCGCGCACTTCGAGACCGACGTCAAGGCCGCCAAGCTGATGCCGGTGGACGAGGTGATCGCCGCCGCGCGCGCCGCCAAGGCCCAGGGCGCCAGTCGCTTCTGCATGGGCGCCGCCTGGCGCTCGCCCAAGGCGCGCGACATGGAGCGCGTCACTGCGATGGTGCGCGAGGTGAAGGCGCTCGGCATGGAAACCTGCATGACCCTGGGCATGCTCGACCAGGACCAGGCGCAGTCGCTCAAGGAGGCTGGCCTCGACTACTACAACCACAACCTCGACACCGCGCCCGAGTACTACGGCAAGGTCATCGGCACGCGCACCTACCAGGATCGCCTCGACACCCTCGACAACGTGCGCTCTGCCGGCATCAACGTGTGCAGCGGCGGCATCGTCGGCATGGGCGAGACGCGCAGCCACCGCGCTGGCCTGATCGCCCAGCTGGCCAACCTCGAGCCCTGCCCGGAGTCGGTGCCGATCAACAACCTCGTGCCCATCCCCGGCACCCCGCTGGCCGGCGTCGATCCGATCGACCCGTTCGAGTTCGTACGCACCATCGCCGTCGCCCGCATCACCATGCCCACCAGCTACGTGCGCCTGTCCGCCGGCCGCGAGCAGATGGACGAGGCGCTCCAGGCGCTGTGCCTGATGGCCGGCGCCAACTCGATCTTCTACGGCGACCACCTGCTTACCACCCCCAACCCGCAGACCGGCCGCGACCGCAGCCTGCTCGAACGCCTGGACATGCGCATCCAGGGCCAGGACGCCTGACAGACCGTCGCACGGCGCGGCAATGAGCTGCGCCGTGCAGCACCACACCGTCAACGGCCCGCAGCCGCATGAAACCCACTGTACGAGCGGCGCCAGCCGCGAGGGCGTGCATGAGACCCGCTGTAGGAGCGACGCAAGTCGCGAGGGGTTGCGTTTGTCAGCAGCGATCCCGGCAGCCATGCCCAGTACTGCGACCATCTATTTCTGAGCTGCCTACGCGGCAGTGATCGCATGAGCACCGGCAGCCTGCAAGACGCTTTGTTTCTGAGCTGCCTACGCGGCAGTGATCTGCTCCCCCGTGATCGAGCCACTACATGGACATTTCTGAGCTGCCTACGCGGCAGTGATCGTGCTGTGGTCGTGCTCGGCGACGACGACATCTTTCTGAGCTGCCTACGCGGCAGTGATCTGGGAGTTGTTTGGCCTCAAAGTTGCGCGGCTTTTCTGAGCTGCCTACGCGGCAGTGATCGAAGAGCGGCACGCGGACGTTGGCCGGGATCTTTTCTGAGCTGCCTACGCGGCAGTGATCGCCGGCAAGGCGCGGATGCATCCGGGGCTGTGTTTCTGAGCTGCCTACGCGGCAGTGATCTTGCGGTCTCGTTCAGAGCGGTCACGGCGGCGTTTCTGAGCTGCCTACGCGGCAGTGATCGCAGGAATCCATTCTTCATGATGGCGGCGACTTTTCTGAGCTGCCTACGCGGCAGTGATCTGGGGTGGTTACTCATTGCGAGACGCCGTCCATTTCTGAGCTGCCTACGCGGCAGTGATCGATCATGCCGGCGGGGAGTGCGATGGTGTCGATTTCTGAGCTGCCTACGCGGCAGTGATCCGACGCCGCATCGTTGAGCGCACGCGGAGCCTTTTCTGAGCTGCCTACGCGGCAGTGATCAGGCGATCGAACCAGCCGTTGTCGGGCGCCTTTTTCTGAGCTGCCTACGCGGCAGTGATCAGACACCCCGCCCGCCGTGCGCGGGCGCACCATTTCTGAGCTGCCTACGCGGCAGTGATCTTCGAGCCCGCGCAGATCCTGCCGCGCGCGAGTTTCTGAGCTGCCTACGCGGCAGTGATCCGAGAGGAAGATAGGGCCGACAAAGCTGAAACTTTCTGAGCTGCCTACGCGGCAGTGATCCTGTCTCGAACAGAGTGCGCACGCGCTGGACCATTTCTGAGCTGCCTACGCGGCAGTGATCACGCGGAGGACAACGCGGGCGGTGGTGGTGACTTTCTGAGCTGCCTACGCGGCAGTGATCCAGGGGGGCGTCATCAGAGGTAACGGCTGGCATTTCTGAGCTGCCTACGCGGCAGTGATCCAGTCGGCATTGCGCGAGGTCCGTTACTACGATTTCTGAGCTGCCTACGCGGCAGTGATCCAGGTGCATCTCGGCCAGGCGCCCACGCTGCATTTCTGAGCTGCCTACGCGGCAGTGATCCGCGGACCTCGTATGGGACGAGGCCCAAGGGTTTTCTGAGCTGCCTACGCGGCAGTGATCATCTCGAGTAGCAGGCCAATCTGCCGGATGATTTTCTGAGCTGCCTACGCGGCAGTGATCCATGGCTGCGCCGGGCAGCACGACGATGTCCATTTCTGAGCTGCCTACGCGGCAGTGATCAGGATGGCCAGCCCTGCGGGGCCTTCCGCGCTTTTCTGAGCTGCCTACGCGGCAGTGATCACAAGCTGCCGCTCGAATCCGCGACGGTTCTGTTTCTGAGCTGCCTACGCGGCAGTGATCGGCCTGCCACATACGGCGCCGGTCTATGATCATTTCTGAGCTGCCTACGCGGCAGTGATCGCAGCACGTTACGCAGCCTCGCGGGATTTGGTTTTCTGAGCTGCCTACGCGGCAGTGATCCACAGCGTCATCAGCGCCACCCGGATCCTCGATTTCTGAGCTGCCTACGCGGCAGTGATCGCCTTCCTCGAGGAGGGGCTGCCCCAGCACCTTTTCTGAGCTGCCTACGCGGCAGTGATCTACAGCTACGCCGACAGCTACCACACGATGATTTTCTGAGCTGCCTACGCGGCAGTGATCTGCAAGACACCGACGAGATGCAGGCCGAGGAATTTCTGAGCTGCCTACGCGGCAGTGATCCTCGAGACGCCTAGTCGCCGTTGGCACTTGTATTTCTGAGCTGCCTACGCGGCAGTGATCCAGTGGGTCACACTCGGCCAGCGCGTCATTCATTTCTGAGCTGCCTACGCGGCAGTGATCTCCATGAGAGTGGCCGAGCCCGGCACGTTGCGTTTCTGAGCTGCCTACGCGGCAGTGATCGCGCGCTCCCGTTTCGCGGTGTGCCATGGGCATTTCTGAGCTGCCTACGCGGCAGTGATCTCTGCGACTGAGATTTTCTTCGCGTCGTTCTTTTTCTGAGCTGCCTACGCGGCAGTGATCTGTAGAAGCCGCGCCGGCAGCCGCCTCCGAACATTTCTGAGCTGCCTACGCGGCAGTGATCGGGCCAGCGCGTCGAGCGGCATGACCGCTGCATTTCTGAGCTGCCTACGCGGCAGTGATCGACACCGCCCGGGCTGTGGCATCCCTCAAAGTTTTCTGAGCTGCCTACGCGGCAGTGATCACCGCCATCGCGGTGTAGTCGCTCTTTTTCCGTTTCTGAGCTGCTACGCGGCAGTGATCTTCGATAACGTACGACTCCGCGAGGAGCGGAATTTCTGAGCTGCCTACGCGGCAGTGATCAAGAAGCCTTGTCGCTTGGCTGCGTTGCTTGATTTCTGAGCTGCCTACGCGGCAGTGATCCGGGATCATTGCGTTCATGGTTTGCTCCGATATTTCTGAGCTGCCTACGCGGCAGTGATCCCTTCGAGGCGCTGGCGCGGGGCGGCGGGGGCTTTCTGAGCTGCCTACGCGGCAGTGATCTCGTCGGCGGCGCCGGGCTCGGCTGCGCGGACTTTCTGAGCTGCCTACGCGGCAGTGATCGTAGGTGCCTGGGCCCGTTCTAGGCTTTTTCATTTCTGAGCTGCCTACGCGGCAGTGATCTTTGAGCGTGCGCGTGGCTGGCTTGATGGCATTTTCTGAGCTGCCTACGCGGCAGTGATCCATATCTGACGGGTACATGGTCGAATCCTACTTTTCTGAGCTGCCTACGCGGCAGTGATCTGCGTTACCCGGTGGCATTTGCCCTGGGCTGGTTTCTGAGCTGCCTACGCGGCAGTGATCGGGCGCGACCCGCTCGGCACGCATCATCCGATTTTCTGAGCTGCCTACGCGGCAGTGATCCGGATCAAGCGGCTCTTCCCCAAGGCGCTCGATTTCTGAGCTGCCTACGCGGCAGTGATCAGGGTGGCGGCGCCCGTGTGAGGGGCGCGCGATTTCTGAGCTGCCTACGCGGCAGTGATCACACGGAAGGAACGCTGACGCCGCTGCGCAAATTTCTGAGCTGCCTACGCGGCAGTGATCGATGTGCGCGATGCCTATGAGCTGACCGACCATTTCTGAGCTGCCTACGCGGCAGTGATCCAGGGGGCCCAGGAAGTCGGGGCCACTCTCACTTTCTGAGCTGCCTACGCGGCAGTGATCCTCACGCACCTGTCGGGATTGTGGTAGGTTCCTTTCTGAGCTGCCTACGCGGCAGTGATCCTGCGGGGCTGACCATCTTCGACGTTTTTGAGTTTCTGAGCTGCCTACGCGGCAGTGATCCGATGCGCGCTGCAACGTGGGATTCGGCTTCTTTTCTGAGCTGCCTACGCGGCAGTGATCTCTTGTCGGATCTTGAGCGCTTCGAGGCAGTATTTCTGAGCTGCCTACGCGGCAGTGATCGACGAGGTACTCCGTCAGGATCTCCTTGTTCAGTTTCTGAGCTGCCTACGCGGCAGTGATCCACGCGCATGGGTGTGCCAGACGAGTTATGCATTTCTGAGCTGCCTACGCGGCAGTGATCTCGCCGGGGCCAGCTTCTCCACCTGCTTCATCTTTTCTGAGCTGCCTACGCGGCAGTGATCAGCAGATCGTTGAATTTGACGGGACGCAAGAGTTTCTGAGCTGCCTACGCGGCAGTGATCTTTCAAGTGGGTTCGTCGCGCGATGTAATTGCTTTCTGAGCTGCCTACGCGGCAGTGATCGTCAGCAGGCACCTCATAGCTGATGTTGTTGATTTCTGAGCTGCCTACGCGGCAGTGATCGGAACTTGGGCTCAATGTGGCGGATTTGAACGTTTTCTGAGCTGCCTACGCGGCAGTGATCACGCTCTATCGCCCTCGTGGCAATGGGGCGCATTTCTGAGCTGCCTACGCGGCAGTGATCGGTTTGCTACCTGGTACCAAGCCAAGGCGAGCTTTCTGAGCTGCCTACGCGGCAGTGATCGTAGTTGGTCACCTTGTCGGAGTTGCCGGTCATTTCTGAGCTGCCTACGCGGCAGTGATCCTGTGCGCATTATGCGTGTTCCGATGAAGTCGTTTCTGAGCTGCCTACGCGGCAGTGATCACCCAGATCGGCCAGACCCCGAACCGAGTGACTTTCTGAGCTGCCTACGCGGCAGTGATCGTCCAAGTTGCCCAGAGGGGCAGGAGTTGGACTTTCTGAGCTGCCTACGCGGCAGTGATCTCTGGGGGCTACGGCTATGGTGTTACGTATAATTTCTGAGCTGCCTACGCGGCAGTGATCGTTTTGCGTGTGGCCACGGCCGATCCGAGGAATTTCTGAGCTGCCTACGCGGCAGTGATCACGAGCAGGTTTGTCGGCTGATCTGGCGGCGATTTCTGAGCTGCCTACGCGGCAGTGATCACGGACGTCAAAAAAGAGCAGACGGATACCCATTTCTGAGCTGCCTACGCGGCAGTGATCAACCAAGGGCCGTGATAATCGCCGCTGCTAACTTTCTGAGCTGCCTACGCGGCAGTGATCGCCGGCACCATCGTCACCAAGGGCGACGTCAATTTCTGAGCTGCCTACGCGGCAGTGATCCATTGCAGAGGGTCGTCGGATGCCGTCAGATTTTTCTGAGCTGCCTACGCGGCAGTGATCAACGACTAGACTATATTCAACGGTAAGCGATATTTCTGAGCTGCCTACGCGGCAGTGATCACCGAGCTTGTCATCACGACGGCAGGGGCTGTTTTCTGAGCTGCCTACGCGGCAGTGATCCGGGTCGCGCCAGGATGTTGCGGGCTGAGCGTTTTCTGAGCTGCCTACGCGGCAGTGATCTAGACCTCTGAAGCAGTAAGAGTCTAATTGTTAAAGAGAAATCATGAAACGGGTGTGTCGCACGCAATTCCTGGCAGGGGTCGTAACGCCTTGATTCCATAGCATCCGTTTCCCGTGCCAGAAAAAAGGGTCTAGAACCACGGAATGGTTGCGCTCGAACTGAGGCCGTAACTGCCGTAGGTGCCCTCGCGTGGCGTCGGTACGGGCTCCACGTGTTCAATGAACAGCCTGAATCGTTGCTCCGTGCTGCGGCTGGCGATCTCGACGTAGGGCAGTTCCAGCATCTCCGCCGCGCTGTCTGGAATCGCCGTTCGAGCTGTTTCTGCGTCGACCGACTTGCGGGCCATCAGGCGACGGCGCAGGCGCTCCGGGCCGCTCTTGGCCTGAACGCGGCGCACGACGCGATGCTGAACTCCGGCCGGCACAGGCTGGACTGAGGTGATCGTGACGTGATCGCGCATACCTTGCATCCACCCGATTGCCATGAGCCGATCGAGACTCGAACTGTTGCCATGGAGGCGCAGCCGCTGTCCGAGCGTTCGCTTGCCCTGCACGACTTCGGGGAAGCTGACGCCGATGTCTCGCCCGCCGTGATCGACCAGCCCGCGGTGCAGCTTGGCGAACAGGGCGTTCATCAGGGTCGTTGCCGGGAATTCCGGGTCTGGTAGCACGGTGATGTCGATGTAGTGGTCCATGCTTAGCCTGCCTCGCCAAAGACTCCGCCGCGCACCAGGGTGGCGATGACGAAGTGCTGCTGCTCCACGGGCGGGGTCTGGTCCTTGATGATCCAGTTGTCGAGCAGGTTGTAGAAGTCGAGCTTTTGTTTTGGCTGGCGGTAGGCCTTGCCCTGGGTGGTCACGGAGCCGTAGGGTTCGACGGCGATCGGCCCCATTTCGTCGGCGCCTTCGTACCAGGTGTCGATGGTACGCAGGGCGTTGCCGATCTTCTGGGAGTGGATGCCGGCGATGTTGCTGACGTGGTAGAGCGTCTTGCTCTTGTCGCCACGGCCACGGTCGAGGATGAGCTCCTGCGACGGGAAGACTTCCTGCCCGGCGCCGATGCGGACGAAGGCGGTGACTTGCAGCAGCACGTGCTGCTGTCCGGCCAGACCGTCGGTGATCAGGCGGGCGAGGCCGTTCAGTGCGTCAGTGGCTTCGGCGGGGGCGTCGAAGCTTCGCAGCGGGAGCGCCAGGGCGTCGAAGGTCCAGGTCTCCTGCGGTGCACCGCTCACCAGATGGGCGATCCGCACTTCCACCTGCTCCGCGCCGATGCGGTTGCGCCACAGGAAGCGGCCGTTGGCGAGGTTGAAGGCATAGCGCCGGCCGAGTTCGCCGAAGCCCTGCGTGTCTGCGTAGCCGCGCACGGTATCGAGCAGCTTGTTCAGGTAGTCCGCGTCATTGCACGCGGACGGCTTGCCGGTACCACCCAGTACGCGCAGCGTGAACACCATCTTCAAGGTGTCGGCGCTACTGGGTAGTGCGGCGACATCGACGGTTTGCAGGTTGGGGTTTTCGATTGCGGCGTCGAGCTTTGCGGGGTCCTGATCCTTGGTCTTCAGCCGGTTGGAGATGGTGCCGCGCACGGACTTCTCGCGGATCGACACGGCGTGCCAGTCGTTGGCGGTGTCACGTTGATCCCAGTTGCCGGCGTAGAACAGGGCGTCGGAAGGGTCGAGTTTGCGTTCGAAGGCGAGTACGGAAGCGGTCTTGAGTGTCATGATCAGGATTCCTTTCAATTGAGGTTCGGCGATTCAGGCGGACTGCAGGGATGCGAAGTCGTTGTGGCAGCGGTACAGGCCCGCGGCCGGGTCGGTGCTGGCGTACCAAAGGAGTTGCTCGGCGTTGTCCAGGCGGTGCGGGCTGACCCACTGGCCGATGGAGTACAGGCTTTCGACGAAACGGAAGGGCGTGTCGTGGTCGCGCGCGCTTTGGACTTCGCCCGCAGGCAACAGCTCGGACAGCGCGCCGAAGCCGACCGGGATGGGCACGATCCAGCCCGGCCGTGGCTCCGGTTTCCACTCGACCTTTGCCGTTGTGGCGGATGATCCATCGGATTCAGCGTCTGGCCGAACCGGCCGCCAGTTGAAGCGCGACAGATCGAGCAGGGCATCCAGCGCGGTCGTCTCCGGTGCGGCTGCGCGCAGTTGATCGAGGCGCGCATGCAGCAGATCGTCCCGGCACACCAGTGCGAAGCCCGGCAGCCAGTGGCGGCGCAGATGGCGGAAGCGGCGGCGAACGTCCTCGGCATCGTCGCCGAAGCGCAGCACCGCCGGGCGACTGCGCCAGTCGCTGCTGGGCAGCACGCTGCCGCCCGCGATGCGCATGCCGGCCAGTTCATGGGCGACGGTTTGGGCGATGGCGTCGTGCGCGCGTTCGTCGAGTTCGACGAAGCCGCCGCTGATGCCGAAGATCAGCGTGATCTCCATGTGCATGCGGCCTTCCTCGACGATGGCCGCGCTGCCACCGTCCTTGCCCACCGGGTTTCGCGTCAGGCGAAAGGCCTTCACATAGCCGCCCTCGGTGACCTGTTCATCGAAGTCATGGCAGATCACGCCGACACTGTCGAAGGCAAGCGGCAAGTCGTGCGCTTCCAGCTTGCGGGCGAGCGCCCACATCAGGCCGAGGAAGGCCGTCATCGAGGGGAAACCGTGAGTCAGCGGGCTGGAGATGGCGTTGGCGTTCTGCACGCGCAGGCGCGGCAGGATCAGCAGGCCGTCGCTATTGGGCAAGGTATTCATTGCACAGCCTCCCGAACCGGAATGTAGGTCGGCGCATCGCCCTGGGTCCGAAGCGTGTGCAATTTGCCAGCCCATGCTGTGTGGAGCAGCAACTCATCGCGCCAGTGGCGGCCCTCGATATCGCCCAAGGGCAAGCTCTGCCCGAGTTCGTGGTTCAGCCAGTTGCCGAAGCGGCGACCGATTTCGGCGGGCCACTCCATGCGTTGCCAGGCTGAGCGAAACTCAGTGTCAGTCTCGTCGTCGGTTTCCGCGCGCCTGGGGTCCAGCCAGAGCCGTTCGGCTTCGACCAGGCGGCAATTCGCATCGCGCGTCCAGCCAGCGGGCAGCGTGGCTTGCAGCGGGTGGGCGAAGTCGACCAGTTCGTCGATCAGCCGATCGAGCAGGGCATCACGGCGGTTGCGGGTTTCCATGGTTGAGGGCGGGTCGCTCTCGAGGAAATCACGCAGGACGCGCACCGTGGCCCGCACTTCCCGAATCCCGCCGAACCGGGGGAAAACCGATTCGGTGAACAGCGGCGCTTTCAATGCACGCGTCTTCCACTTGGGCGGACGCGAGGCCAGCAGGTAGTTGTTGCCCCCGCGTTCGCTGTTCAACTGGCTGATGTTCTGCGGTTTGGTGCCACCGAACTTCTGCACGGCGAGATCGGGATACTCGCGGTAGCCGGTGTCGTGGTCGCGTTGGGCGTAGCGTGCCTGTCGCGCGAGCTTGCCGGCCTCGCCGAAACGGTCCTCGTTGACGGTCTGGAAGACGGCGTGGGCCAGCGCGCTCGAATACAGCGGCGCGAGCAGGTGATACTGAGCGTCGTCGGCGGGGTCTTCACCCGCCAGCCAGTAGAGCTGCTTGGCCAGGGCGTGCGAACTCGGCGTGGCGCTGCGCGGGGCGGTGATGCCGGTGAACGCAGTCAACCATTCGCTTGCCTGATCGGCGTCGTCACTGAGTGCCCCGAGCATGTCGGGATCGCCGTCCTGCATCCAGGCGAGCAGGGGACGCCCGTCCAGCGGCAGTTTCAGCAGCTTGAGAACGTCCAGCGCGGCGGCGTTGCCGACCACATCACTGCTGAAGTCCTGACCCAGGACGTGGCTGCCGACTTCCCGATGCGCGGGCAACTCGTGGGGGGCGCGGAAGAGGTTGGTGCCGCGGGCGTCGGGGTGGATGGGCTTGAGCGTGTGGGTGACGATCTGGATTTGTGCCACACGCCGTGCGGCGTCGGCCAGCCAGGTCTCGCGAGCGTGCTGAGCAATCAGCTCATCACGTTTCGGGTCGTCGGGCGGAAGCTTGTCCAGCTTCGCGTCGAGGCGCTCCTTGAGGAAGTGCTCGATGGCGTTGCGGAAAGCGGCCCGGCGTTCGGGGGATGCACTCATGAAGAACCCCCCGTATCGTCGTTTCGGATATTTGAACGTGATTGCATTCCAGTCCTCCCCTTGGTCAAATGCTATTGGTGGTTCAATTCACAGGTGATTCATGAAGCCTTCAGACGCTCTTCGGCATCGCGAGCAGTCGATCCGCGAAGCGATCGCACGTTTTCGTGTGCGCAATCCGCGTGTGTTTGGCTCGGTGCTGCATGGAACCGACAAGGACGGCAGCGACCTCGACCTGTTGGTCGATCCACAACCTGGAACGACCCTGTTCGACCTGGGAGGGCTGCAGGTGGAGCTTGAAGACCTGCTGGGCGTCCGCGTTGATGTGGTCACCCCCGGCGATCTGCCTGCACGGATCCGCGCGCAAGTCGTTGGTGAAGCCCGTCCGCTATGAAGCGCGCAGAGCGTTTGACGCTTTGGGTTGAGCAGATGCGCGAGGCTGCGGGGGATGCATGCCGCTACGTCGATGGACTCGACTTCGCGACCTTCGAGCGCGACAAACGGACTCAGCAGGCGGTCGTCCTGAATCTGCTGTTGATCGGCGAAGTGGCGTCGAGAATCGCCGAGGGTGCTCCGGGCTTCATTGCAGCCCACCCGGAGATTCCGTGGGCGGCGATGCGGGGCATGCGTAACCGGATTGCTCACGGCTATTTCGAGCTTGATATCGAGGTGGTGTGGGACACGGTGCGTGACGCCGTGCCGGAACTTGCCGTGAAGCTGCCAGGACTCTTGCAGGCTGCGGGTGAGTTCGATGCTGAATAGGCGAAGGCCACAGGTTGTCGCGCTCATTACCGCTTCCTCGTGAAACCGAGCGCAGGATGAAACCGCCAGCCCTGCGGGTTCTCGGGTAGCGTCACCGTGCCGTAGCGCTTGGCGCATGCTTCCAGCGCCATGTCCCGCTCCTCGGCCAGCGCGGCCAGTTCCGTCATGTAGTCGGTAACGCCCCACGGCGTCATGCGTGTGCCGGTCACCTGTGCATCGTCGATGCGGTGGTTCCGGCCGTCTTCGATCCTCACGTACAGCTTGCGGTAACGCTCCTCCGCGGGCGCGACGCGGTGGAGGGCGTAGTCCTCACCTTCCTCGTCAGGTAGCAGGACGACGTCCACCTTGGGTTTGGGGTCGTAGCGGAAGGGCTGTTGCTGGGGCAGAACCGCGGTCAGTGAGACAGCGGGCCGCAGCCAGTGAGTCGTGGCATTGATCGCCGATTTCGGTTTTACCCCTTTCTTCAGTCGATGCTCACTGATTACCTCGTTGCTTGACTGCGGGCGCATCTGGAACTGGATGCGGGCGTGTTCGAGATCCACCAGTCTCGCCGTTGGCTGCAGTGCTTCGTCCGGTTTGGGCAGGATGCGCGGGCGGGCGTCGATGACCTCGCGTTGTTCGGCTTCGAGCAAGTCCGTGAGCGAATGGGACTTCAGCTTGAAGCGGGGTTCGGGCGTCTCGAAACCGGGCTTGCAGTAGGCGGGCTCGCCGGGGTGCTCGAAATGGCGCAGGTTGCTGTCCAGCACCATCATGTTGGGGGTGTCTACCGCGCCCGGACGGTGGCGGCGGATGCGGCCGGCGAGCTGGATCAGCGAGCGCATCGAGGACGGTTCGACCACCGCCCAGTCGTAATCGTGGTCGCGCCCGACTTCGGTGACCGGGCTGCCGAGCACGATGAAGAGGTGGTCGGTCTCCGGGTTGGTGTCGAGCCGGCTGCGGATCTCCGGTAGCGCGAAGACGGCGTCAGCCTTGCGGCGGTTGAGCGCGGCATCCAGGCGGTGCTCGATGGCCGAGCGGATCAGCAGCGGATATTGCGAGTGGTAGGTGCAGAGGTGTATCCGGGTGTCGTCCGGCGCGCCGAGGGCGTAGAGGGCCAGTGCGACGTCGACCATCGGGTCGATGTTGGCCATGCGGATCAGACCGAAGCTGACGCGCTTGTCGGATTGGGGGTCGATGGCGTGGTGCGCGGCGTGCAGGCTCAAGGCCGCTTCGCGCATGCTCGCCGCCATGGTGGGGCGCAGGACATCATGCGCCTTGCCTGCGAGCGGAAGGGGCAGTAGTTCGGCGCGTCGTCGTGCGGCCTCCTTGGCGAGGCGCGCATGGCGACGTTGGGCGAACGCCAGCTGTTGCGTGGCAAACGCATCGCCTTCGCCACAGTCATGCCGGGTCTGGTCGAACTCATCCACCCACATGCAGCACACCTCTGGCGCAGCGCCGGGCCGCTCGCCGCGATTGCGCTGGAACCAGCGCCGCCCGTCGAGGTAGGCCTCGAACAGCCCTTGCACCAGTGCCGGTGGCAGGGTGGCGGAGGACAGCAGCACGCGGCTGCCGAGCAGGCCGGCCCAATGCACCAGGCGGCTAAGAGCGGGCAGGTCGTCGATGTCGAAGTCGTCCGGTTCGTCCAGCACCAGGTCGCCGCTCATCAGGCGCAGCATCGGCGCGATCTGGCCGCCGCCGCGCTGGCTTTCGGTGGCCGGGGTGAGGTGGTCGATGGTACAGACGAGCAACGGCGCGGCGATCAGCGCATGGATGCGCGGGTCGTGGGACAGGCGCTGCAGCAAGGGGTGAGTAGTGTTGCCCTCGAACACCACGCCCGCGTCCTCGGGCAGCAAGGCCTGGGTGGAAGCCGATCCGCTTTGCTCGGCGAGTTGCTCGTAGTGCTCGAACAGTTCGCGGTTGGCGGCACCGCCGACGCGGATCGCCAGCGCGTTGTCCGATAGCTGCAGTTCGTCGCGGAAGGCGCGGCCGGTCTGCAGCGTGAGGGTGCGCAGGCCGAGCGCGAAGGCGCAGCGCAGCCCGCGCGACGGGTCGGCCAGCGCGTTCATGATGCGGGCGTTGGCCAGCGTCTTGCCGCAGCCGGTGGAGGCCATGTTGACGATGAATGCGCCATGGCGGGTGGCGGATTCGCGCATTGCTCCGGCAAGATCGGCGGCGCGGTCCTGCCAGCGAAAGCGGGCGTCTGCGCTGCGTTTGCGCAAGCCCTTGTGGCGGACGAGCCGTGGCAGGTGATGCTCGAAACTGGGGAGCGCATGGGCGACCATGCCGGCGTGCCGCGCGACGCCGAGCAGGTGTTCGTCTAGGGTCTGATTGAAGGTGCCGGTCTTGCGGTCGGTATTGGCGAACAGTGGATAGGCCGGATTGAGGTCGCTACGCGCGGTCGGGTCGGTGAGGCTGGAGTAGTGGTGATCCGCCAGCATCAGGCCAAGGCGGCCGAGGTGCATCACGTAGGGATCGTGCAGCCAGTCGCGCGCATCCGCGCTTTGCACGATTGCCAGCAGCCGGCGTGCCACGCGTGCGCTGCGCTTGCGCCAGGCATCGGTTGTGACCGGAAGGCCGTGGGGGAACGTCCAGTACGGCTCGATTGCGGTCCGGTCCTTGCTGTCGAACAGCTCGTTCCAGTTCGCATCCACCTTTTCCAGCAGATTGTCCAGTTGGGTTGCGCTCAGATCGGTTACACGTGCCCCAAGCCACTTCCATTGCCCATTGGCATCCTTTGTCGGCATGAGCGGCAAACGGTGATGGGTCAGCACGAGCCACGCGACCGTTCGCGCAAGCGGCGGCAGGACGGTGAACGGCTTGCTGTCGCGCGCCTTGGAGTCGATCCCGTCCCGCAGCACGCGATCGATCCAGCTGGTGTCATCTTCCGCAGACGGGGCGATGAGCCGCTCCAGCCATTCGGCGTCGGTGCTGTTGCCGACAAAAGCCTGGAACAGACGCAGCGATACCCATTCGTGGCGATACAGGTTTCGTGCGATGGGGCCTTTTGCGGTGAGTCTTTGCTGAAACGCGAGGCAGGCCTTGCCGAGGTCGTGCAGCAGCGCTGCGAGCGAGGCCAGCAGGTGGATGAGGGTGAGGCTGTGCCAGTCGTTCTCCGACTCGGTGCGCAGTACGTTGCGCCGCGTCATGTTGGTCGGCGTCGCCCCCCGCTCATTGAACTGCCGCGCATCGCCGACGATCCACAGCAGCTCGCTATGATCCTTGCCGCGAATCCAGTGGCAGGCCACGGCCGTGTTCTTGCGCGCGGTCTTGCGCAGCAGGCGGTAGAGGGTTTCCAGCCCGGCCTGGGTGATGGGCGTCTGCCAGGTGCGATCGCCACGGCGTTCGGCGAACTGGTCGAGGATGCGCCGGGTTTCGGTGAGCGCGTTCTTGCTGCATTGGGAGATGAGCAGCACGTTCATACGGCGTGCTTCCCGGTTTCGGTGGCGATGGCCTTGAGGGTGTCGATCATGAAATCCAGCGACTCGGTCTGGACCAGGGTCTCGATGCAGTTGTCGCGGAATTCCTGCTCGCTGTCGCCGCGCATTGCCGAGACGAAGGCCTGTGGCAGGATCACGGCATCCTTGACCAGGTCGGCGACGTCGAACACCAGCCCGCCGCGTCGTGTCTTGCCGTGCAACACCGCCAGGCCGTGCGGCAGGCCGAGCACCCAGGTAGCAGTGGCGCCCAGCCCATAGGCGAGGTAGTTGCCGTGGTCGAGAAAACGGTTCGCCGGGTCGCCGCCGCTGCCGCCCTTGGCGCGGGTGAATTCGCCGTAGTCGGTGGCGTCGCAGGCGAGTTTGAACAGGGTCTTGGTGAGGCGGGCTTCTTCGGTGAGCAGGGCGGTGTTGTCGGGTGCTGCGACGATGGCGCGCCGGGAGGCTTCCAGTGCGGCTTCGAGCCGTTCGCGGGGTACGACGAAATCCGCTTCCGCGAGTCGCGGGTTGTTGATCCAATGTGCCGCGATGCGCGTGAGCCGGGCCTGCTGGATGGCTTTGGCCGCGTTCAGCCGCAGTACGTCGTCGAACCAGAAGCGCACCCAGGCTTGCAGGTACTCCGTCGGGCGGTATTCGCTCTGCGGCGAGAACCACGCGACTTCGAAGTCGACCTCGTTGGCGGTGAACAGCGGTGTGCCGCCTCCGCCACAGAAACCCACCAGCACCCCGGCCTTGGCCAGCTCGCGCATCGCCGCTTGAGTGATCGAGGTGCCGGTGCCGAGCAGCAAAGTGGTGGTGTTGGCGATGGGGATGTTCCAGTACAGCGACTGGTTGCCTTCGTCGGTGACGTACTCGACGCGGCCACCGTTCACAAGGACACGGCAGTGTTCGAGGTAGTAGAGGTTTGCTCGCTTCGAATGCAGGATGGTCTTGAGATCCGAGGATGTAAGAACATTCATGGCGGCCTCATGATGTTGGGAAACGCGAGTGGCATTGATGACGAGTATATGAGCATCAGTGTTGGCTGGTAACGCATCGACAAGGCGGATCTTCTACTGAGGTCTATGGAGGTGAGTGGGCATGCCAGTAAGATCTCGCGGCTGGCGCCGCTCCTACAGTGGGGGCAGATGCTGGGGGTGTTCGCTAGCATGGCTGCGGGAAATGGGTGACGCTTGCGGCAAATGCGCACCGTCGGCCCTTGCGCTATAATCCGCGGCCTTGCGGAGGCGTGGCAGAGCGGTTGAATGCAACGGTCTTGAAAACCGTCAGGGGTTTACGCCCCTCGTGAGTTCGAATCTCACCGCCTCCGCCACCCCCGTTTGGATGGTTCCGGCTCCTGCGCGCCCTTCTGTCGTGCGCACCTCAATCATCAATCGCCCTCCATCGTGCGGGCGAAAGCCGCCCACATCGCGCCTCCCCCTTGGTCGACCGAGCCCCGCGAAGGGAGTGTCGCCGCTTCGCGGGTGGTGTCTCGCGGCGATCGGTAGCGGACGATCAATCCGGTCGCGCAGTTTGATCTTCGGGTGGGACGCTGCTATATCTTTGTCATGAGCATGGCTGTCGATGCCGCGCAGACCGAATTGATCGTCGGCTTGAGCGTCCGGCCCTTTGCCACCTGTGCCGCTGCAGATTCCACAACCTGGCAGCTTGTGGGCAAGCGGGTGCGGCAGCTTGCGGAGGGGGTAGGCATGGCAACCGATGCGTGCGGACTTTTTCTCGAAGAGGGTCCCGATGCCGTCCTGGTGGTTGATCCGAGGGGGACGGTGCTGTACTGGGGCAGTCGTGCCGAAGAGATCTTTGGCCACCGCGCGGATGAGGTGGTGGGGCGCGCGCTGAGCGAGATCCTGGTGCCCGCCGACGGTCTCGACGATGAGCGCGGGATGATGCGCGAGGTGCTCGAGAATGGCTACGCCGCGATCGAGTCATTGCGCCGGCGCAAGGATGGTTCGCTCCTCTACGTCTCCATCTTGTGCAGGACGGTGCCGGATGCCTCGGGGCAAGCCGAGCACGTCGTCGTCACCATCAAGGACGTCACCGAGCTCAAGGCCGCCCGCGATGCGAAGCTGATGGATGCGCGCTATCGGAACCTGCTCGAATCCATGCCGGACGGGATCGTGATGATCAATGCGGCCGGGTACATCGTATTCTCGAACAGTCAGGCCGAGGCCATGTTCGGTTATGCCTCGGGCACGCTACACGGGAGGATGGTCGAGTCGCTGTTGCCCGAGCGCTTCCGTGGCGCGCATGTGAGGCATCGCGTCACTTATTTCGGCCAGCTGCGCACGCGTACGATGGGGAGTGGCCTGGAGTTGTTCGGTCTGCGCCAGGATGGTACGGAGTTTCCGGTCGAGATCAGCTTGAGTCCGCTCGCCACGGATGAGGGCGCTTTCGTCATGAGCGCGATCCGCGATGTCAGCGGGCGAAAGAAGGCGGAGCAGAAGTTCCGGGGCTTGCTCGAGTCGGCTCCTGATGCGATGGTCATCGTCGACCGCGCGGGCCGCATCGTGCTGGTCAACACCCAGGCCGAGAGGCTGTTCGGCTACACGCGCACGGAGCTTGCCGACGAGTCGATCGAGATGCTGCTGCCCGAGCGCTACCGGTCGCAACACCCGGGGCACCGCAAGGCCTTCTTCGCCGATCCGCGCGTGCGGCCGATGGGCGTGGGACTTGAGTTGTATGGCAGGCGCAAGAACGGCGACGAGTTTCCGGTCGAGATCAGTCTGAGCCCGCTCGAGACCGAGGATGGGATGCTGGTGTCCAGTGCCATCCGCGACATCACCGAGCGCAAGCGCTTCGAGTGCGCATTGCAGCAGAAGAACGTCGAACTGGCGCGGGCGAACGCGGCCAAGGACCACTTCCTCGCCAACATGAGCCATGAGCTGCGTACCCCGCTCAATGCGATCATCGGCTTCACCGGCACGCTGCTGATGAAGCTTCCGGGCCCACTCAACGAGGCGCAGCACAAGCAGTTGCGCACCGTGCAATCGAGCGCCCAGCATCTGCTTGCGCTGATCAACGACCTGCTCGACATTGCGAAGATCGAGGCGGGCAAGATCGAACTCAGCCCCGAGATCATCGATTGCCGGGCGCTCATCGACGATATCGTCGGGACCTTGCGCCCCGAGGCCGAGCGGCGGCGCCTGGATCTGAGCGTCGAGGCGCCGCCGGGAGCCTGCCCGCTCAGCACCGACCGGCGTGCGTTCAGCCAGATCGTGATCAACCTCGTGCAGAACGCCATCAAGTTCACCGAGGAAGGCTGCGTGGTCCTGCGCCTGGCGCGGATGCGGGAAGGTGCGGCAGGGGTGGTCGCAGTGACCGTGAGCGACACCGGCATGGGCATCAGCGAGGAGGATCAGACACGCCTGTTCGCGCCCTTCTCGCGCATTACCGCGAAACGTGGCAAGGGCGCCGAGGGGGCCGAGGGCACCGGACTCGGTCTGCACCTTAGCCAGAAGCTTGCAGAGGCGCTGGGCGGGCGGATCATTGTGCAGAGCGCGCCGGGCCGGGGCAGCAGCTTCACACTCGTGCTGCCGGGAGGATGACCATGGCTGCCCGCATCGTCATCGTCGATGACAACGAGGCCAACCTGGAACTGGTCGGCTACCTGCTGGAGGCGGGTGGCCACACCGTACTGCGTGCCGAGGACGGGGAGCAGGCGCTTGCGCTCGTGCATCAGCTGCCCCGCCCGGATCTGGTCATCAGCGACCTGAGGATGCCAGTGATGGACGGCTTCGAGCTGCTTAGCCGGATCCGTCAGGACGCGACCCTGGACGGGCTCCCCGTGATCGCGGTCACCGCGTTCTCGATGGCGGCCGATCGTACACGCGTGATGGATGCGGGCTTCGACGGCTACTTGTCGAAGCCCATCGTGCCCGAGTCTTTCATCGGCGAGGTTGAGAAGTTCCTGCAGGCCGGGCGGCGCCACGCGGGTTCATCGTCTGGGCCGTAGAGGAGCAGTGAGATGGCGAAGCTTCTGATCATCGATGATCATCCGGCGAATCGCGAGCTGATCGCCACCCTTGCCGGCTACGATGGTCATGAGACCTTCGAGGCTGGCGATGGCGCCGAGGGACTCGCCATCGTGCGGGCCGAGCGCCCGCAACTGGTGATCTGCGACATCCTGATGCCGACGATGGACGGATACGAATTCGTGCGTAGGCTGCGCGCGGAGCCGGCGGTTGCCGACACCCAGGTGATGTTCTACACCGCGAACTACCATGAGCGCGAGGCGAGCAAGCTGGCGACGATTCTTGGCGTGTCGAGGATCCTGGCCAAACCCTCCGGCCCCGAGGCGATCCTCGCAGCCATTGACGAGGCTCTCGCGAACGAGCCCAAGGGGGCGGCTGCCGTAGGCACCGACGAGGCGTTCGACCGCGAACACCTGCGGGTGCTGACTGACAAGCTGGCCGAGAAGGCTGCCGAGCTCGAGCGTGCCAACCAGCGCCTCGCGGCGCTCACCGAGCTGAACCTGCAGTTGTCTGCCGAGCGGGATACTTTAGTGCTGCTCAACAAGGTGTGCCAGGGCGCGCGTTCGCTGACGGGAGCGCGCTACGCGATTCTCTGCTTCGAGCACCGCGGCAACGGCCGATCGATTTTCGTGCTCGGTTGCGGCCTGTCGCCGGAGCAGGCACAGGGGCTGCAGGGTCGCAGATTCGACGAGGGGCCGTTTCGGCGCGTGCTCGCCGAGCGCAGGCCCGTGCGCTTCGTCAATGCCGACGGGCGGCCTGAAGGTGTGGGGCTGCCGCGCGATTTCCCTGCCGTGCATTGCGGCGTTGCAGCGCCAATCGCTTCGGCGACCTCGGTGTTCGGCTGGGTCTGCTTGCTGGACAAGCTCGGTGCGTCGGAGTTTACCGCTGAGGACGAATGGATCTCGGGCGCCCATGCTGCGCAGGCAGGCCACATCTACGAAAACTGGAACCTCTACGGCCAGCTCGAGCGGCGGGCCGCAGACCTTGCGGGCGAGGTCGCGACCCGTGAGCGCGCCGAAGGACAATTGCGGCGGGTGCTGCGTGCCCGCAGAGTGATGGCCGAGTGCAACCGCACGCTCGTGCGTGCGACCGACGAGCGCCAGTTGCTTGAGGAAATGTGTGGTTTTCTCGTCGCGCTAGGCAACTACGGCTCGGCCTGGATTGGGATGGCGCGGCATGATCAGGATTGCACGATCGAGACCGTCGCGAGTGCGGGGGACGACACCGGGCAGCTGAACTCGTTCCGCCTCTCGTGGGCCGACAACGAGTTTGGCCGCGGCCCGGCGGGTGAGGCAGTGCGCACCGGCAAGCCTCAGGTGGTGCATGACATCGTCAGCGACCCGCGTGTCGTGCGCTGGCGGGCGGTGGCGCTCGAACGTGGCTTCAATGCTGCGGCCGTGCTTCCGCTGGCCCACGAATCCGACAGCTTTGGCGTGCTGTGCATCGTCGCGGCCGAGAAGGATGCTTTCGACGCCGACGAGGTCGAGCTTCTCGTCGAACTCGCCGACGACATCGCCTACGGCATCCGCACCCTGCGCGCGCGCGCTGCCCAGCAACGCATCGAGGCGACGCTCAGGCTGCACAATCGTGCGATCGAGGAGAGTATCAATGCGATCGTCATCAGCGCGGCCGACCAGGCGGCCGACAATCCGATTCTCTACGTGAATCCCGCTTTCACGCTGATGACCGGTTATGGGCCCGATGAGGCGATCGGTCGCAATGCGCGCCTGCTGATCGGTCGCGACTGGGACCAAGCCGACATCGAGCGGCTGCGCGAGGCGGTCCGCTGGGGACGCGATGCCCGCGTCACGCTGCGCTGCTATCGAAAGGACAGCAGCTTGTTCTGGAACGAGATCGCGCTGGCGTCGGTGCGCGATCACGGTGGCCGGGTGACGCACTTCATCGCCATCCTTAATGATCTGACCGAACGCATGCGCTACGAGGAGCAGCTCGAGCAGCAGGCCAATCACGATGCGCTGACCGGCCTTGCGAACCGCAATCTCCTCAACGACCGACTGCAGCAGGCGATTGTCCATGCCGAGCGTAGTGCCTGGGCGGTGGCAGTGATGCTGCTCGACCTGGATCGCTTCAAGCTCGTCAATGACAGTCTCGGCCATACTGTTGGCGACGAGCTGATCTGCGAGGTCGCTCGTCGTCTCGCCGCTTGCGTGCGCCAGGGCGACACGGTGGCGCGGCTGGGTGGGGACGAATTCATGATCGTGCTGCCGGAACTCGGCGCCGAGGATGACGCGGCGACCATCGCGTCCAAGCTGTTGGTGGCCGTGGCGGCGCCGATGAGGCTGTCGGGGCATGACCTGGTTGTCAACGGTAGCCTTGGCGTGTCGCTCTACCCGCGTGATGGTGCGATCGTCCCGACCCTGGTGAAGAATGCCGACGTCGCGATGTACCGCGCCAAGGATCTCGGCGGCAATCGCTTCCAGTTCTACGCACCCGAGATGAACGCGCGCACGCTCGAGCGGCTCGAGCTCGAAAACGGCTTGCGTTACGCACTTGAGCACGACGAACTGGAACTGCACTACCAGCCCAAGGTCGAGCTGCGCACCGGCTGCGTCGTCGGCGCCGAGGCGCTGATCCGTTGGCGCCACCCGTCCCTCGGGCTGATCCCGCCCGGCGACTTCATTCCGCTTGCGGAGGAGACCGGGCTGATCGTACCCGTCGGTGAGTGGGTGATTGCGACCGCGTGCCGGCAACTGCGCGACTGGCGCGAGCAGGGGCTGTGCGATGTGAGCGTCGCGGTGAATGTGTCGGCCCGCCAGTTCCAGCACGAGAACCTCGTCGGTGTGCTCGCAGCGGCGCTGTGCTCGTCCAAGGTCGCGCCGAAGCAGCTGCATGTCGAGGTCACCGAAAGCGGTGTGATGCGCAGCCCTGCGGCCACCATCGCCACGCTAAGGGCTCTCAAGGCGCTCGGTGTGCAGATTTCGCTGGACGACTTCGGCACCGGCTACTCGAGCCTCAATTACCTCAAGCGCTTTCCCATCGACAGCATCAAGATCGACCGGACCTTCGTGACCGATCTCATGACCTCAGCCGAGGATGCCGCAATCGCGCTGATGGTGATCTCGCTCGCCCACAGTCTCGGCCAGACGGTGGTTGCCGAAGGGGTCGAGACACGGGCCCAGCTCGACTTCCTGCGCCGCCACAACTGCGATGAAATGCAGGGCTACCTTTTCAGCGCTCCGCTCGAGGCGCACGCCTTTGCCGCACTTGTGCGCGAGGGCCGCCGGCTGGGCTTCGGGTAGAGGAGGATTGACCTTCAAGGGGAACTCCTTTCGCACGTGAACCAAGGTCCTGCCCCGCGACCCATTGGCCCCGAGCCGCTTCCGTTTCATGCTGCGGCACGGGGCGATCGCGCGATAATCTGCCCTCCCGCACGCCTCGGTCCGCCTGCCATGTCCCGTCTCATCCTGCTCAACAAACCCTACGGCGTGCTGTGCCAGTTCTCCGACGAAGATGGGCGTCGCACGCTGAAGGACTATGTCGCCGTGCCGGGCGTCTATGCGGCGGGCCGGCTCGATACCGACAGCGAGGGCCTGTTGCTGCTGACCGATGACGGCGGGCTGCAGCACCGCATTGCGGATCCTCGCCACAAGTTGCCCAAGACCTACCTCGTACAGGTCGAAGGCGAACCCGACGATGCCGCCCTGGCGCGCTTGCGCGCGGGTGTGGACCTGGGCGACTTCCATACCAGGCCATGTGATGCGCGGCGCGTTGGCGAGCCTGACTGGCTGTGGCCGCGCGAGCCGCCGGTGCGTTTCCGCAAGAGCGTGCCGACAAGCTGGCTCGAGATCGTGCTGCGCGAGGGCAAGAACCGCCAGGTAAGGCGCATGACCGCGAAGGTGGGGTGCCCGACCCTGCGCCTGGTGAGGCTGGCGATCGGGCCGTGGACCCTCGACGGACTGGCGCCGGGGCAGTGGCGCGAGGCGGCTGCCGCCGACTTGCCGCCGCTACCCGGGGCGGGCGGGAGCGCGACGGCGCGGGGCGGGTACGGCAAAGGGGAGCGGGCTGCGGCTCGTCAGCCCATGCAGGGCGCAGGTAAGATGCGGCGCACGATGTCTCGAACGGGGTCCCGAGGATGATGATTCGCCGCCTGCTTGCCCATGCCTGCCTGTCGTTTGTCGCGCTTGTGCCCGGCGCTGCGGCACTGGCGCAGATTGCCATGCCGGTCGCCGAACTGGGCGCGGGCATGTACCGCATCGAGGCCGAGGTTGCGCATACCTTCGAGACGCGCCAGGTCGGCCTGATGAACCGCGAGGCGATGGCCTTGCATCGTGGCATGGTGTTCGTGTTCCCTGAGGAGGCACGGCACTGCATGTGGATGCGCAATACCTTCCTGCCCTTGTCGGTTGCCTTCCTCGACGCCGAGGCCAGGATCATCAACATAGAGGACATGCAGCCACAGACCGAGACCAGCCACTGTGCAGCAGCCCCGGCGCGCTTCGCGCTGGAGATGAACATCGGCTGGTTCGCCGAACGTGGCATCCAGGCGGGCGACGTGCTGCGCGGCTTTGCTGCACTGCCCCCGGCACGCTGAACAGCGGCCTGCCGACGCGGGCCAAGACAGGAATTAGCTGGCTTTCCGGGCTTTTATCGGGCGGCAGATATTGCCGCCGTGCGCCGATAATCCGCACACGTCTTCTCGCGTCCAGGTCCATCCGGGCGGAGCGGGGGGCGGACGGAGCCGGCCGTGGCCGAAGAAAGCGACCTCGAGAAGACAGAAGCCCCCTCACCGCGACGTCTGGAACAGGCACGCGAGGAAGGCCAGGTCCCGCAATCGCGGGAGCTGTCGACCTTTCTCGTCACCGTCACCGGCGCGGCGACCCTGCTGTTGCTCGGTGGCTGGATGGCGGGTCGGGTGATGGGGCTGTTTCGCGATGGCTTCGCCTTCGACCGCCGCGCCGCCTTCGACGAGAACGTCATGCTCGACATGCTCGAGCGCATGCTCGGCGGCGCCCTGCTGACCCTGATGCCGCTGTTCGTCGCCCTGATCGTCGCCGCGGTGGCCGCACCGATGGTGCTCGGCGGCCTGGTCTTCGCACCCAATGTGCTCGGCTTCAAATTCGATCGCCTCAATCCGCTGCAGGGGCTGGGGCGCATGTTCTCGCTGCATGGCCTGGCCGAGATGTTCAAGGCCATCCTCAAGTCGGTCCTGGTCGGTGGCGTGGCGGCGCTGGTGCTGTGGTTCGAGTTCGAACACCTGTTCAGCCTGATGGTCGAGCCGCTCGAGACCGGCATGGCGGATTTCTCCGCAACGGTCGTCTTTGCCACCCTGCTGATCGTGCTCAGCCTCGGCCTGCTCGCCGCGATCGACGTACCCTTCCAGCTCTGGCAGTACCAGAAGAAGCTGCGCATGACGAAGGAAGAGGTCAAGCGCGAGAGCAAGGAGCAGGAAGGCGATCCGATGATCAAGGGCCGCATCCGCGCGATGCAGCGCGAGATGGCGCGCCGCCGCATGATGGCCGAGGTGCCGAAGGCCGACGTTGTGGTGACCAACCCGACCCATTTCTCGGTCGCGCTGAAGTACGACGCTGCCAGGATGGGTGCGCCGGTCGTGGTCGCCAAGGGGCGGGGAGAGCTCGCCCTCAAGATCCGCGAGATCGCGAAGGAGAGCGAGGTGCCGCTGCTCGAGGCACCGCCGCTCGCACGGGCGCTCTACAAGCACTGCGAACTCGAGCAGGCGATCCCCGCCGCGCTGTACACCGCGGTCGCCGAGGTGATGGCCTATGTCTATCAGCTCGACGCCTGGATGAAGCAGGGCGGCCTTCCGCCCGCAGCCCCCACCGCCTTGCCGGTGCCCGTCGGGATGGATCCCGGCGTGCCCGCGGAATGAAGCCTGAACCATGGCCCTGAACGACGTCCTCAACCTGCGTCAGCTCCTCACGCCGGCCAACCTGCGCCCGCTCGCCGCGCCGCTGCTGATCATCGTCATCCTGTCGATGATGGTGCTGCCGCTGCCGGTCTTCCTGCTCGACGTCTTCTTCACCTTCAACATCGCGATCTCGGTGATGGTGATGCTGGTGGCGATGTACTCGACGCGGCCGCTGGATTTCTCCGTCTTCCCCACCGTGCTGCTGGTGACCACGCTGCTGCGCCTGTCGCTCAACGTCGCCTCCACCCGCATCGTGCTGCTCGAGGGCCACGCCGGGCCGGACGCCGCCGGCAAGGTGATCGAGGCCTTCGGCCACTTCCTCGTCGGCGGCAACACCGCGGTCGGCCTGGTGGTGTTCATCATCCTCACCGTGATCAACTTCGTCGTGATCACCAAGGGCGCGGGCCGCATCGCCGAGGTGTCGGCGCGCTTCACCCTGGACGCGATGCCCGGCAAGCAGATGGCGATCGACGCCGACCTCAACGCCGGCCTGATCGACGAGAAGGAGGCCAAGCACCGGCGCAAGGAGATCGCGCAGGAGTCGGACTTCTATGGCGCCATGGACGGCGCGTCCAAGTTCGTGCGCGGCGACGCGGTCGCCGGCATCATCATCCTGATGATCAACATCATCGGCGGCCTCTTCGTCGGCATCATGCAGCACGACATGGCGGTGGGCGACGCCGCCCACACCTACACCCTGCTCACCATCGGCGACGGCCTGGTGGCGCAGATCCCCTCGCTGATCGTCTCGGTCGCGGCCGGCCTGGTGGTGTCGCGGGTGGGCGACGAGGGCGACGTCGGCGGGCTGGTCATCGGCCAGCTGTTCTCGAATCCGCAGGTCATGGTGCTGACCGCGGCGATCATCGGCGTGCTCGGCCTGATCCCCGGCATGCCCAACCTGGTCTTCCTGCTGCTCGCCGCAACACTCGGCGGCATGGCCTGGATGCGGCGCAAGCGCATCGTCGAAGAGACTGCGGCCGCCGCCGCGCCCGCGACTGCCGCGCAGGCGCCGATGCCCGCCGCTGACAACCTGGAGGCGAGCTGGAACGACGTCTCGCAGGTCGATGTGCTCGGGCTCGAGGTCGGCTACCGCCTCATCCCGATGGTCGACAAGGGCCAGGACGGCGAGCTGCTCAAGCGCATCCGCGGGCTGCGCAAGAAGTTCGCCCAGGAAGTGGGCTTCCTGTCCGCGCCGGTGCACATCCGCGACAACCTCGAGCTCAAGCCCAACGGCTACCGGCTCGCGCTCAAGGGCGTCGAGGTCGGCGGCGGCGAGGCCTATCCCGGCCAGTTCCTCGCCATCAACCCGGGCCGCGTGTCGGGGCCTCTCGCCGGGCGCGAGACCACCGACCCCGCCTTCGGTCTGCCCGCGGTATGGATCGACGCCTCGATGCGCGAGCAGGCGCACGCGCTCGGCTACACCGTGGTGGACGCGAGCACCGTGGTGGCCACCCACCTCAACCACGTCATCCTCAACCACGCCGCCGAGCTGCTCGGCCGCCAGGAGACCCAGGCCCTGCTCGACCACCTCGGCAAGGAGTCGCCCAAGCTGGTCGAGGACCTCGTGCCCAAGCTGCTGCCGCTCGGCACCGTGCAGCGCGTGCTGCAGAACCTGCTCGAGGAAGGCGTCAACATCCGCGACATGCGCAGCATCATCGAGGTGCTGGCCGAGCATGCACCGCGTACCCAGGACCCGTTGCAGCTCACTACCCGCGTGCGCGAGGCGCTTGGGCGCGCGATCATCCAGAGCCTCTTCCCGGGCAATGGCGAAGTCCAGGTCATGGCGCTGGAGCCTGGGCTGGAGCGCATCCTGCTGCAGGCTATGAGCGTGGGCAGCGAAGGCGGGGCGATCGAACCCGGGCTGGCCGACACCCTGCTGCGCCAGACCGCGCAGATCGCCCAGCGCCAGGAGGACATCGGCCTGCCGCCGGTGCTGCTGGTGCCCTCGCAGTTGCGCACGCTGCTGTCGCGCTTCCTGCGCCGTGCGGTGCCCAGCCTCAAGGTCATCTCCAACTCCGAGGTGCCCGAGAGCCGCACCATCCGCGTCACCGCCATGGTGGGGGCGCAGGGCTGACCGCAGGCGCGCGCCAGGGTATCGCGCGGCGCGCGCAGTGAGGTCCGAATAGACGGGGTAAAGCCGCTTTATTCGGCCCCTGGGCATTGACGGGGTGTGGCGATAATTCCCATCAAGCAGTGGTCGACATCGACCGCCGGGAGAACCGCCATGAACGTCAAACGCTACTTTGCCCCTACCGCCCGTGAAGCCCTTCGCGCTCTGAAGGAGGCGCTCGGTCCCGATGCGATCGTGCTGTCGAACCGTGCGGTCGACGGCGGCGTCGAGATTCTTGCCCTGCCCGGCGACGCCGTCGGTGCGCTGCAGGCGGCCAACCGCGCCACGATGGCTGCGCGCAGCGGTGGCCAGGGCAGGGTGGCGGACGAGTCTGCGTCCGGTTCCCGCCCCCAGGCCGAGGCCGTTCAGCGTGCGCCCGCCCCCTTGGCCGATGAAGGCGATTTCCAGGTCAGTCTGTCTGCCCTGGCGGCGAGCGCAGCGCGCTCGGCGGCGCGCGGCGGACAGCGTGCGGAGCCGAGCGCGGAGAGCACCGGCCCGGTGGTGCGCCCGTTCAACCCGCCGCGGATCGAGACCGCCGATTACGCCATGCGTGGCCGCGAAGCCGTGCTGCGGTCGGCATCGGCGCGCGGTCGCAGCGATCAGGCGAGTGCGCCGGCAGTCACCCGTGCGGCGGCGCAGGGCGACGAGTTTGGCGGCGCACGTGTGCGCGAATTGCAGGAGACCAACGCCCGGCTGATGTCTGAACTGGCCGGCATTCGCGGCATGATCGAGCGTCAGCTGGCCGGATTCGCCTGGGGTGAGACCCGGCGCCACGCGCCCGCGCGCGCAGCGATGCTGGGCGAGCTGCTCGAGGCTGGGTTCTCGGCGGCCATCGCGCGCAAGCTGGTCGAGGCCGTCCCCGAGGATGCGAGCCGCACCGAAGCGCGCGAGGCAGTGGGCAGCATGCTCGACCGCATGATGCGTGCGCGCTCGTCCGACGAGGATCTGCTCGATCGCGGCGGCGTGTATGCCCTGGTGGGGCCGACCGGGGTGGGCAAGACCACGACCACGGCCAAGCTCGCGGCGCGCTGCGTGGTGCGCCATGGCGCCGGCAAGCTGGCCCTGATCACCACCGACGGCTACCGCATCGGCGCCCAGGAGCAACTCCGCATCTATGGCCGCATCCTGGGGGTGCCGGTGTATTCGGTGCGCGATGGTGCCGACCTGCGCCAGACTCTGGCGGGTCTGCGCAACAAGCACATGGTGCTGATCGATACGATGGGCATGAGCCAGCGCGATCGCCTGGTCGGCGAGCAGGCGGCGATGCTGTCGGCGGCCGGAGACGTGCGCCGTCTGCTGCTGCTCAACGCCACCGCGCGCGGGGATACGCTCGACGACGTCGTCCGCGCCTACGCCGGCAACGACCTCGCCGGCTGCATCTTCACCAAGGTTGATGAGTCCGCGGCGCTGGCGCCGGCGCTCGACGTGGCCGTGCGTCATGAGCTCGACATCCGCTATCTGACCAATGGTCAGCGTGTGCCCGAGGATCTGCACCTGCCCAATCGCGCCTACTTGCTGCACCGCGCGCTGCGCGAGCATGCGGGCGAGTCACCGTGGCGCCTCGATGGCGACGAGGCGGGCATGTTGCTCGCCGCAGCCGGCATGGGAGCCTGACATGATCGACGGACGCGAAGACCAGGCGGCAGGCCTCAGGCGCCTGTTCCGCCGCGCGCCGCCGGTGGTGGTGGCGCTGTATGCGTGTGGCCGGCAGCGCAGCCACACGGCCGTGCTTGCTGCTCATCGGCTGGCCGGCCGCGCCGAGCGCGTGCTGATTCTGGACGAGGCCCAGGGCCAGGACGCCCTGGGCGGCGTGCTGGGTACGGGCGAGGGCACGGACCTGCTGCAGGTGCTGGACGGGCGTACGACTCTTGCCGCGGTGGTGCAGCCGGTGCCCGGTCTGGTGGGGCGGGTGCCCGTGGCGGCGGCCGCGCTGGCCTTGCCGTTGCTCGACGATGCACGCCGTGCCTGCCTGGTCGAGGCGCTTCGCTTGCTGCACCGCCATGCGGGCTTCGTCCTCGTGCATGGCGCGGGCGAGGCGGCAGCGCAGCCGTCGCCCTTCGTCAATGCGGCGCCATGCCGGCTGGTGGTGGCAGAGGCCTGCGCGAGCGGTGCGACCGAGGCTTATCGGGTGATCAAGGGTCTGGCTTCGGCAGGTGCAGGTTCGGTGCATGTTGCCGTCAGCCGGGCGCGCGACCGCAGCGATGCGCAAGCCTTCTTCGCCACGCTCGAAGCACTCGTGCGCCGACATGTCGGTGTGCCGCTGGCCTGGCTCGGCGAGGTCGAACGCGATGACATCGCCAATGGTCTGCGCCAGCCGCTGCAGTGGAATTCGCGCGACGCAGGCGCTGCATTCATGCGTCGTATCAATGCCATGGCACGCGCACCACGTGTGATGCGTGCCTGAGTCCCGTCATGGCTTTCAATATTCCCGCTGGTAATCCCGCCCCCGCTGCGGGAAAATCACCGCCTCCGGTTAGCGGAGCCAGCGCGGGCAGGGGCTCGCGTCGTCCCAAGATACAGGTTGAATGGATGTACGACGCCAACGGCAACCTCGACAAGAGCAGCCTCATCGAAGCGTATGCGCCGCTCGTCAAGCGCATCGCCTTCCAGCTCATGTCCCGGCTACCGGCCAGCGTGGATGTGGATGACCTCATCCAGAACGGCCTCATGGGGCTGCTCGATGCGCTCGGCCGCTATGAAGAAGGCCTCGGTGCCCAGTTCGAGACCTATGCAGTGCAGCGTATCCGCGGCGCCATGCTCGACGGCTTGCGCGAGAACGACTGGCTGCCGCGCAGTTTGCGCCGCGACATGCGGCGTATCGAGGCGGCGATCCATGCGCTCGAGCAGCAGTTCGGCCGCCAGCCTTCGGAGACGGAGCTTGCCGAGTCGCTCGGGGTCTCGCTCGACGAATACCAGCGCATGCTGCAGGAGGCACGCGGCCACCAGCTCGTCTATCTCGAGGACTTCAACCGCGACGAGGACGACGATTTCCTCGAGCGTCACCTGGCAGCCGCGGACAGCAATCCGCTCGACCTGCTCGAGGACAGCGAGATGCGTGAACGCCTGGTCAACGCGATCTGCGCGTTGCCCGAGCGCGAGCAGATGGTGATGGCCCTGTATTATGACGAAGAGCTCAATCTGCGCGAGATCGGTGCGGTTCTCGGCGTGACCGAGTCGCGGGTCTGCCAGTTGCACGGCCAGGCCGTGGCGCGCCTGCGTGCGGGGCTCTTCGAAGGCAGCTCCACGCTGCCACCACAACGCCGGCGCGGGCGACCGCCCAAGAAGGCGGCCAACTGAACACAAGCCCTGACAAGGATGCGTGTGCGTATCTTGACGCCTCATCATGGATAAGATCAGCCTCGTCGGCCTGACGCTCGGCATTGCGGCCATCGTGATCGGCCAGGTGCTCGAGGGCGGGCATATCTCCTCGCTGGTGCAGCCCACGGCCTTCCTGATCGTGATTGGCGGCACGCTGGGTGCGGTGATGCTGCAGAGCCCGCTGCGCAGCTTCGTCGAAGGCATGCGCATGGCGCGCTGGGTGTTCGTTCCGCCGGCGATGAGCTCCCAGGCGGTCATCGAGCAGGTCGAGAACTGGAGCCATGTGGCGCGCAAGGAGGGGCTGCTGACGCTCGAGAACCAGATCGAGAGGCTGTCCGACCCCTTCATGCGCAAGGGGCTGCAGCTGCTCGTCGACGGTGTCGAGCCCAACCGTCTGCGCGAGATACTGGAGGTCGAGGTCGGCGTCTGGGAAGGGCAGCTGCGCCAATCCGCGCGGGTGTGGGAGGCGGCCGGCGGTTACGCCCCCACCATTGGCATCCTGGGCGCAGTCATGGGCCTGATCCACGTGATGGAGAACCTTTCCGATCCGTCGCGGCTCGGTGCCGGCATTGCCGTGGCCTTCGTCGCGACGATCTATGGCGTCGGCTTCGCGAACCTGGTGTTCCTGCCGATCGCGAAGAAGCTCGTAGCCCATATCATCACCCTCACGACCCAGCGCGAGATGTTCATCGACGGGCTGGTCGGCATTGCCAACGGCGACAATCCACGCATCATCGCCAGCCGCATGCAGGGCTACGTCGTCTGAGGGCGGGGCGGCCATGCGGCGCAGGCGCAAGCTCGACGAAGAACATGACAACCACGAGCGCTGGCTGGTCTCCTATGCCGACTTCATCACGCTGCTGTTTGCCTTCTTCGTGGTGATGTATTCGCTGTCCTCGATCAACGAGGGCAAGTATCGGGTGCTGTCCGATTCGCTCGTCCAGGCGTTTCGCAACGTCACCGTCAACGACAGCAGCGAGCAGATCGCGCTGCCCCAGGTCACCGTGGTGCCACCCCGACCAGTCACTGCGCAGGCCGTCCCGGCGGTCGATCCGCAGGCCGAGGTCCGGCGCCGGGAGATGGCGCAGCGCATGCGCAACATGGCGGACGACATCCGGCGCGTGCTCAACCCGTTGACGCAGGCCGGCCAGGTCAACGTCACCGAAGGGGCATTCGGCGTCAGCGTCGAGATCAACGCCAGCCTGTTGTTCGCACCCGGCGATGCAGCGCTCGGCACGCAGGCGGTCAATGCGCTGCGGGCCGTTGCCCAGGTGCTGGCGCCGGCGGGGTTTCCGATCACCGTCGAGGGCCATACCGATGCAGTGCCGATCAGTACGTTCCGCTTTCCGTCCAACTGGGAGCTTTCGGCGGTGCGTGCATCCACGGTGGCGCGGCTCTTCATCGACAGTGGCGTGCAGCCCGATCGCTTGACGGTGGCGGGCTACGCGGACCAGCGCCCGGTCGCCGGCAACAGCACGGAAGAAGAGCGTGGCCGCAATCGGCGGGTGACGATCCTGATCGAGTCGCGGACGGCCGACGTCGCCCCCGATCCGCGGCCGGCCAGCATCCCTGCGGGCGATCCGATTCGCTCGATCCTGCCCGACGGATTCTGAGCCGCCGGGCAACGCCGCACGCCTCAGCTTGCGGGCCGTCTCCAGGGCGCAGGACATGTTCGCAGGCGCCCTCAAGTTGGTCGCTGGCAGGCCGATATGAGCGATGATACGGCCATGCGGCGTATGCCCTGGACCTGCACTCGCAGGCCCTCGCTGCATGCGTTGCGACTGGTTTGCCCGCGTCCTGCTTCCTGGAGTGGTACCTGAATGAAGAGCGGCATTATCCCGGTGGATCGAGAGGTGCGTTTCGATGCGCATGAGATCATCGTCTCCAAGACCGACGTCAAGGGCATCCTCACCTATGCCAACCGCGTCTTCATGCGTGTTGCCAATTTTTCGGAGCGGCAACTGCTTGGCAAGCAGCACAACGTGATCCGTCATCCCGACATGCCGCGTGGGGCGTTCCGCTTGCTCTGGAAAACCCTGGGCGAAGGCCGCGAGTGGTTCGGCTTCGTCAAGAACATCACCGCCGATGGCGCCTACTACTGGGTGTTCGCGAACGTCACGCCCGACCATTCCGACGGCCGGCTGATCGGCTATTACTCGGTGCGCCGGCAGGCGCCGACCGGCGCGATACGGGAGATCGAGCCGCTGTATCGCGAGATGTGCGCAATCGAGGCCCGCGCAGGCGCCAAGGATGCGCCGGATGCCTCGATCGCCTGGCTCACGCGTCAGCTCGAGGCCCGCAGCACGAGCTACGAGGCCTTCGTGCTCGATTGCTACAAGCGCCACCTGAAGAACGGGGAGTGAGTCGATGAGCAGCACGAGAGTTCTCGCACAAACGAGCGGGACCAGCCGCGGGCGGCTGTTTGCGTCGCAGCAGTTCACCCTGATGTGTGCAATCTACATCGGCACCGTCTGGATGCTGGCTGGCTTCAATGTATGGACTTCGGGCTGGAATGTCCTCAACACCTTGCTGCCGCTGGGGACGCTGGCCTACGTCGTGTTTTCCTTCGTGCATCACCGCCGTACGCTGGATGCGGTGACCCGCCTCAACGAGGCGATCGTGGCGGCGCGCCAGGGCAATACCCACCATCGCATCACCAATGTCTCGGGTTTGGGCGAGATCGGCCACGTTGCGTGGAACTTCAACGACCTCATGGATGTGGTCGAAACCTACTTCAAGGATGTGTCGAACTGCTTCGAGCGGGCTGCACGGCGCGACTTTACCCGCCCTGCGCTCCCCATGGGTATGCCGGGGGATTTCGGCAAGTCCGAACACGAGATCAATCACGCGCTCGAGGCCATGCTCAAGGCGGACGAGTTCTCACGGCGCAACCGCCTGTCGGCCAACCTGCACGAGATGAACGCCGGCTCGCTGTTCAAGAACCTCAGGATCAACCAGAACGACATGCTCAACGTGTCCGAGCTGATGAGCGACGTGCTCGACATTGCGGAGCGCAACGGCAGGGGGGCGCGTGAAAGCAGCGAGACGGTGGCCGACCTGCGCGCCACCATGACCTCGATGCATGGCCGAATGCAGCGCATGGGGAGTGCGGCGGGGGAGTTGGGTGCCTCGAGCCAGGAGATCGACCACACGGTGAAGCTCATTTCCGAGATTACCGAGCAGACGAACCTGCTCGCGCTCAATGCAGCCATCGAGGCTGCTCGCGCCGGAGAGGTCGGTCGCGGCTTTGCCGTCGTTGCCGACGAGGTGCGCAAGCTCGCGGATCGCACGCGCCAGGCCACCGAGGAGATCGGCAAGGTCGTACGCAGCCTGCGCGCCTGCGTGGATGAGATGGTCGACCAGACCGGTGGGGTCAGCGGCCAGGTTGCGGAGGTTACCGACCGCGTGAGGCTCTTTGCCGATGGGTTCGCCGACGTGGCCCAGTCAGCCGACGAGACCATCCGCCTGATCGGTACTGCCCGCGAGCGAGTCTTCGGCACGCTGGTCAAGGTCGACCACATCATCTACATGCAGAACGCCCATGTCGCGGTGGAGAGCGGCGGGCGCGAGCGCGTCGAGGAAGTCTCGGTGACGGCGCGCACGTGCCGGCTCGGCCACTGGTACTACGAAGGCGACGGGGCACGGGCGTTCGCGGGAGCACCCGCCTATCGCAGCCTGGAGAGGCCGCACCATGCGGTGCATGACGGCGTGCAGCGTGCGGTGGAGGCTTCGCGGGGAGACTGGCTGCACGACGAGGCCGTCTTCAAGCGCATCGTGGACGAGATGCGCGCCGCCGAAGCGGCCAGCAGCGAGGTCATCCGGCTGATTGGCGAGATGATCGAGCACAAGCGGGTGGAGCAGGGGCGCAACGGGAACACCCGGCACTAGCTTGTGTCCGGGCATGCCGGCCGTGCCCGGCCCGAAAGCTGGGGGCACGGGGCGCTGCTTCAGTAGAGCTGTTCCGGCTTCACCTTCGGGGTCAGCGGCACGCCCTTGCGTGCACGCCGGTGGCGCAGGGGTTCGCGCTGCGAGGGCTTCAGTTCGATGCTCACCGCCTTGCCGCCGCGGCCTGAGCCCTTGACCGTGAGCACTGCGTCGTCTGCAGGTACGGCCACGGCGGCGAGCGTCTCGCCCTCGTCCAGTGCCATGACGATCACGCCACGTCCGCCGCTCTGGGTCTTCATTTCGGGGCGGGGGAAGACCAGCAGGCGGCCGTTCTCGGACGCCGCTGCGATCCAGTCGCCGAACACCCTGGCCGGCGCCAATACCTTCTCGCCCTTTTCCAGGCTCATGAAGGCCTTGCCCGCGCGCTGGCGGCTGCTGGCGTCCGCAACGCTGCACAGGAAGCCGTAGCCGCCGCTGTTGGCGAAGAAGTACACCGCGTCCGGCGTGTCGGTGACCACCTGGGCGAGCTTGCCGCCGTCCTGGAACTCGACCAGGGTGGTGATCGGCGCACCGTCGCCACGCCCGCCGGGGAGGTCGGACACCTTTACCGTGTACGCGCGGCCATTGCTGTCGATGACGATCAGCGGCCAGGTGGTGCGCGTCTCGATCACTGCGAAGCCGAAGTCGCCGGCCTTGTAGGCGATGCCTGCGGGGTCGATGCCGTGACCCTGGCGCGAACGCACCCAACCGTTCTTCGACACGATCACGGTGACCGGCTCGTCCGGCACGCTGATCTCGGCAGGTGCCACCGCGGCCACCGCTTCGACCAGGGTGCGGCGGTCGTCGCCATACTTCTTCGCGTCGTCCTGGATCTCCTTGAGGATCAGCTTGGTCATCGCCGCGCGGTTGTCCAGGATGTGCTGAAGGCCGGCGCGCTCGTCCTTGAGCTCGGCGAGTTCCTTCTCGATCTTGAAGCCTTCGAGGCGGGCCAACTGACGCAGGCGGATCTCGAGGATGTCCTCGGCCTGGGTCTCGGACAGGCCGAAGGCGGCGATCAGCGCCGGCTTGGGCTCGTCCGACTCGCGGATCACGCGGATCACTTCCTCGATGTGCAGGAAGGCGATCATGCGGCCTTCGAGGATGTGGATGCGGCGGTCGACCTCGTCCAGGCGGTGGCGGGTGCGGCGCTCGACGGTGACGTAGCGGAAGTCGATCCATTCGCGCAGGACCTGCACCAGGTTCTTCTGCTGCGGTCGACCGTCGCGCCCGATCATGGTCATGTTGACCGAGGCCGAGGTCTCCAGGCTGGTGTGGGCGAGCAGCACCGCCATGAACTCGTCGCGGTTCTGGCGGCTGGACTTGGGCTCCAGCACGATGCGCACCGGCGCCTTGTCGCTGGATTCGTCGCGCACGGTGTCGAGCACGCCGAGCACGAGCTGCTTGAGGTTCTTCTGCTCCTGCGAGACTT
>ERZ761607.399-NODE-399-length-79651-cov-5.876665_pt1 | contig 79651 bp, 80 predicted proteins | sample MGYA00511164_ERZ761607 | MGnify/ENA primary metagenome ERZ761607 (study PRJEB28899, sample SAMN02445080) | bioreactor sludge metagenome | biome: EBPR sludge | place: Australia: Brisbane, Thorneside Wastewater Treatment Plant | collected 2011-06-22 ...
GCGACCACCACCGTCGAGGCCATGATCATGCGCACGGTGGAGCGGATGTACACCGAGACCGAGGAGAACCGCTTCCTCGAGGTGACCTACGCCAACGGCGACAAGGAAGTCCTCTACTTCAAGGACTTCAACTCCGGGGCGATGATCCAGAACATCGTCGACCGGGCCAAGAAGATGGCGATCAAGGACTTCCTCGACCACAAGCAGCACGGTCTCCGCGTCTCGCACCTGCTGCAGGCCTGCGTCGACGAGTTCAAGGAGAACGAGGACCTCCCCAACACCACCAACCCCGACGACTGGGCCCGGATCTCCGGCAAGAAGGGCGAGCGGATCGTCTTCATCCGCACGCTCATCACCGGCAAGCAGGGCACCGAGCCCGGCCGCTCGATCGACACCGTTCCCAACACCGGTCAGTATCTCTAGCGAGCTGTCATCATCATGGGTCTGTGGATTGGCATCGGCGTCGTCCTCCTGGTGCTGCTCGGCCTCGGGGCGCTGGGCTCGCGGCGCCGCCGGAGCAACGACAACGGGCGGCTCAGCCGAGCTCCTGACGGTGCCCGCGCCGAGCGGCACGCCACGGGATCCACTGTGACCGGCAGCGTCGCGCCTGATCCGGGCCCGAGTGGGTTCTGAGGTGAATACCGCGTTGGTCGTCGTGCTGGTGGCTGTCGGTGCAGCAGTGCTCTTAGCCCTGGCCTGGTGGAGCAGCGGCCGCGCTCGCGGCGTCGGCTACCGCACCAGTGGTGCTCACGAGTCAGCCAAGGGGCTCGGCACCGCACAGGGCGGCACCCACAACCCACCGGGTAGCCAGGGCGGCCTCCCCTTCTAGGCCGGCCCTACCCGTACGCTGGCACCATGTCGGTCCGACGCGTGATGGGCACCGAGGTGGAGTACGGCATCTCGGTGGTCGGCCAGCCCCTGGCCAACCCCATGGTCGCGTCCTCGCAGGTCGTCAACGCCTATGCCTCGGCCACCGTCAAAGCGCGCCGGGCGCGGTGGGACTTCGAGGAGGAGTCGCCGCTGCGCGATGCTCGCGGGTTCGACATGTCCCGCCAGATCGCCGATCCCACCCAGCTCACCGACGAGGATCTCGGGCTGGCCAACGTCATCCTCACCAACGGCGCTCGCCTCTACGTCGACCACGCCCACCCGGAGTACTCCACCCCCGAGGTGACCACACCCCGCGACATCGTGCGCTGGGACAAGGCGGGGGAGCAGGTGATGCTCGACGCCGCCCGCCGGGCCGGCCAGCTGCCGGGCGGCAATCCGATCGTCTGCTACAAGAACAACACCGACAACAAGGGTGCCTCTTACGGCGCCCACGAGAACTACCTGATGCGACGCTCCACGCCGTTCGCAGACATCGTGCGGCACCTGACGCCGTTCTTCGTGAGCCGGCAGGTGGTCTGTGGGGCCGGCCGGGTGGGCATCGGCCAGGACGGCCGAGAGCACGGATTCCAGGTGAGCCAGCGTGCCGACTTCTTCGAGGTCGAGGTCGGGCTGGAGACGACGCTCAAGCGGCCGATCATCAACACCCGCGACGAACCGCACGCCGACCCCGAGCGCTACCGCCGGCTGCACGTGATCATCGGCGACGCCAACCTGGCCGAGGTGTCGACCTACCTCAAGGTCGGGACCACCGCGCTGGTGCTTTCGATGATCGAGGACCGCTTCATCACCCAGGACTTCACGATCGACGGGCCGGTCTCCGCCCTCCGGGCGGTCTCCCACGACCCCACGCTGAAGCAGACGGTCACGCTCGCCGACGGGCGGACGCTGACCGGCGTTCAGCTTCAACTGGAGTACCTCGACCTGGCCCGCAAGTACGTCGAGGACCGGCTCGGCGCCGACGCCGACGACCAGACCCTCGACGTACTGGCCCGCTGGGAGTCGGTGCTCGACCGACTCGAGCGCGACCCCATGCTCTGCGCCGGCGAGCTCGACTGGGTCGCCAAGCTGAAGCTGCTCGAGCAGTACCGCCAGCGCGACGGCCTGGACTGGGACGACGCCAAGCTGCAGCTGATCGACTACCAGTACTCCGACATCCGGCCCGAGAAGGGGCTCTACCACCGGTTGGCCGACGCCGGCCGGATCGAGCGGCTGCTCGACCAGGCCTCGATCGACGCCGCCATGCACGATCCGCCGGAGGACACCCGCGCGTACTTCCGGGGGCGCTGTCTGGAGAAGTTCGCCTCCGCCGTGGCCGCCGCCTCGTGGGACTCGGTGATATTCGACCTGCCCGGCCGCGAGTCGCTCCAGCGGGTGCCGACCATCGACCCGTTGCGCGGCAGCAAGGCTCATGTGGGCGAGCTGCTGGACCGCTCCGACACCGCCGAGGCGTTGGTCGCGGAGTTGACCCGCTGACGGTGGCTGAGGTTGTCGAGACCTCCGCAGCCCGGGCACTCGGGCGAGTCCCAGCACGGGCTGCGGTGGTTTCGACGCGCCCGTTGCGACCTCGTCCCTCGGTCGCAGGGCTTGCTCAACCTTCGTTCACGACGCGAAGTCCACTCCTTCGTCGTGGACTTCACTGTTCACTCGATAGGGTTTCGGCATGGCCCAGGAGCAGAAGCAGCCGCGCAAGGCGTCGGAGGTGGAGGAGACCACCGAAGCCGCCACGGAGAGCGACGTCGCCGAGCGCAAGGAAGCACTTGACGACGACGTCGACGCGATCCTCGACGAGATCGACGACGTGCTCGAGACCAACGCCGAGGACTTCGTGAAGTCGTTCATCCAGAAGGGCGGTCAGTGAGCCGGTCCAACGGGGGCGATCCCCGGCTGCCCGCCGCCTTCCTCCAGCCCGGCGTCTCGTCGTTCGCCGACTTCCTCGCCGAGCAGGCTCCAGAGCTGTTGCCCGCGCGCCGCGCCGTACCCCAGGGCAACGCCGGAGACCTCGCACCCCATGGCACCACGATCGTGGCCGCGACCTTCCCAGGTGGCGTTGTCATGGCGGGCGACCGGCGCGCGACGATGGGGAACATCATCGCCCAGCGCGACATCGAGAAGGTCTTCCCTGCCGACGAGTTCTCCGCGGTCGGCATCGCCGGCACCGCGGGAGTGGCCGTCGAGATGGTCCGGCTGTTCCAGACCGAGCTGGAGCACTACGAGAAGATCGAGGGCACCACGCTCTCGATGGACGGCAAGGCCAACCGCCTCTCAGCCCTGATCCGGGGCAACCTCGCGATGGCGATGCAGGGCCTCGCCGTCGTGCCCCTCTTCGCCGGCTTCGACCTCGACGCGAGCCAGGGCCGGATCTTCAGCTACGACGTCACGGGCGGCCGCTACGAGGAGACGGCGTTCCACTCGGTCGGCTCGGGGTCGCTGTTCGCGCGCGGTGCGCTGAAGAAGCTCTACCGCGCCGACCTCGACCTCCAGGGAGCGGTCGAGGTGGTCGTCCAGGCGCTCTACGACGCGGCCGACGACGACTCGGCCACCGGTGGCCCCGACCTGACCCGGCGGATCTTCCCGGTGGTGCAGGTGATCTCGGCGGAGGGTGGCCGACGGCTGACCGACGACGAGGTCGCTGCGGTGGCCGATCGAGTGATCGCCGCCCGGATGATCCGGCCCGACGGTCCGGCCGCACCGCTGGTCTCGACAGGCTCGGCCGACGACAGCGCGGGGGGTGCGCAGGCATGAGCATGCCGTTCTACGTCTCGCCCGAGCAGTTGATGAAGGACCGGGCCGACTTCGCGCGCAAGGGCATCTCCCGGGGCCGTTCGATGGTCGCCGTCCAGTACGCCGACGGCATCCTCCTGGCCTCAGAGAATGTCTCGCAGGCACTGCACAAGATCTCCGAGATCTACGACCGCATCGCGTTCGCCGCAGTGGGTCGCTACAACGAGTTCGAGAACCTCAGGATCGCCGGCGTACGCCTGGCCGACATGCGTGGCTACGCCTACGACCGTCGCGACGTGACTGGTCGTGGGCTGGCCAACGCCTACGCCCAGACCCTGGGCACGATCTTCTCCAGCGGTGGCGAGAAGCCCTACGAGGTCGAGATCTTCGTTGCCGAGATCGGGGACACCGCCGACGCCGACCAGGTCTACCGGCTCACCTACGACGGGCAGGTCGCCGACGAGCACGGGTACGCCGTCATCGGTGGGGCCGCCGACGTGGTGGCCGGCTACCTCGCGGAGCACTACCGCGAGGGCGCGCCGCTCACCGACGCGCTGGCGCTCGCGGTGGCCGCGCTGGGCCGCTCCACCAACGACCGCGGCGAGCCCGACGATCGGGTGATCCCGGTCAAGGACCTCGAGGTCGCCGTCCTCGACCGCACCCGTGCCCAGCCGCGCAAGTTCAGCCGGATCGGTCCCTCTCGACTCGAGGCGTTGCTCGGTGACCGCGGGCCGACCGAGTCCAATCCGGTCGAGGAGGGCGCCGAACACCCGCCCGGGACCGCCGCCACCGACGCGCACCCCGATGACCCGACGGATCCCACCGACCAGGAGAGTGGCGACGCGCCACCGCTGCAGGATCCCGTCGCGCCTCCTCCGGTCGCGCCTCCCGTAGCTCCGCCGCCTGATAACGACTGAGCCCGGATCCACGCTCAACCACCGTCGGCGCCGTAGGGTTGTGGCGTGGACCGGCGGATCTTCGGCATCGAGAACGAGTACGGCGTCACGTGCACGTTCAAGGGGCAGCGCCGGCTGAGCCCCGACGAGGTCGCGCGCTACCTGTTCCGCAAGGTCGTCAGCTGGGGCCGCAGCAGCAACGTCTTCCTCCGCAACGGCGCCCGGCTCTACCTCGACGTGGGGTCGCACCCGGAGTACGCCACCCCCGAGTGTGACGACGTCGTCGAGCTCGTCACCCACGACAAGGCGGGGGAGCGGGTCCTCGAGGGGCTGCTCCTCGACGCCGAGCAGCGGCTGCACGACGAGGGCATCGCCGGCGAGATCTACCTGTTCAAGAACAACACCGACTCCGCCGGCAACTCCTACGGCTGCCACGAGAACTACCTGGTCGGGCGGGCCGGCGAGTTCAGCCGGCTGGCGGATGTGTTGATCCCGTTCCTGGTCACGCGCCAGATCGTGGTCGGTGCCGGGAAGATCACGCAGACACCGCGCGGCGCGTCGTACAGCGTCTCGCAGCGCGCGGAGCACATCTGGGAGGGCGTCTCGAGCGCCACGACCCGGTCCCGGCCGATCATCAACACCCGCGACGAGCCGCACGCCGACGCGGAGAAGTACCGCCGCCTCCACGTCATCGTCGGCGACTCCAACATGAGCGAGACCACGACCATGCTCAAGGTGGCCTCGTGCGATCTGGTGCTCCGGATGATCGAGGAGGGCGTCGTGATGCGCGACCTCACGATGGAGAACCCCATCCGGGCGATCCGCGAGATCAGCCACGACGTCACCGGCCAGCGCAAGGTGCGGCTGGCCAACGGTCGCGAGGCCAGCGCACTGGAGATCCAGTCCGAATACCTCTCCAAGGCCCGCGACTTCGTCGACCGGCGCGGCATCTCCACGCCCACGATCGAGAGGGCGCTGGACCTGTGGGAACGCGGTCTCAAGGCGGTCGAGTCCGACGACCTGGGCCTGGTCGACCGCGAGATCGACTGGGTGATCAAGTGGAAGCTGATCGACCGCTACCGCGCCAAGCACGGTTTGCCTCTCGGCCACGCCCGGATCGCCCAGCTCGACCTGGCCTATCACGACATCCACCGAGGGCGAGGCCTCTACTACCTGCTCGAGCGGCGAGGCGCGGTGGCCCGGGTGACCAGCGACCTGAAGATCTTCGAGGCCAAGTCGGTCCCACCGCAAAACACCCGCGCTCGGCTCCGCGGCGAGTTCATCCGCCGGGCCCAGGAGCGCCGCCGCGACTTCACGGTCGACTGGGTGCACCTCAAGCTCAACGACCAGGCCCAGCGCACCGTCCTGTGCAAAGACCCGTTCCGCGCGTACGACGAGCGCGTGCAGCGCCTTATTGATGGGATGTGACCGCGCAGCCGACCGCGAGGAACGAGCGGTCGGCGTGAGCGCGGTCAGGTCGAGCAAGCGCAGCGACTGAGGGACGAAGTCGCTGCGGCGCGTCGAGACATGCCGCAGCCGAGGCTGGAACGTGAGTGGGACGGTCCCGGCGGAGGTCTCGACAGGCTCGATCAGCGATGTGAAAACTCTCAGGGTCGCCGGTTAGGGTTCCGCCCGTGCTTCCTGCCCGACGGCTCGCCCTGTTCCCCGCTCTCATCGCCTGCTGCGCGCTGTTCCTGACCGCGTGTGGCGACGACTCCGGCTCGGACGAGCCGTTCCCCGGCGCGGGGAAGACCTCCGACCGCCTCGATGCGGTGACCATCTCCGGCGAGGTCGGCACGGCGCCCGAGGTGGAGTGGAAGACCGCCATGGACGCCGGGAAGATCGAGAGCGAGACGATCACCAAGGGCGATGGCGAGGCGCTGGCCGCCGACGACAACGTGATGGCACAGCTCTGGATCGGCAACGGCTCGGTCAAGAAGGAGACCTACAGCACCTACGCCGACAAGAAGGCGGAGATGCTGACGGTCAACGACCAGTTGCCGGAGTTCCTCGCACCCATCAAGGACGCCACCGTCGGGTCCCGGATCGCGGTGACCGCCTCGGCCAAGGAGGCCTTCGGCGAGGCCGGCAACAGCGGTATCGGGATCGGCAACGAGGACACGGTGCTCGTCATCGTCGACCTGGTGTCGAAGGTGGCCGACGAGCCGTCCGGTACGAAGTCGCCGGAGCCGAGCTGGATGCCCAAGCCGAAGCTCAACAAGCAGGGCGTGATCAAGGGCTTCGACTTCGAGGGTGCGCCCGAGCCGACCGACGACCTGCGCCGCGTCCAGCTCATCAAGGGCGACGGCCCGCGGGTCAAGAAGGGTCAGACGATCGCCGTCCGCTACCTGGGCCAGGCCTGGGGCGAGGACAAGCCGTTCGACGAGAACTTCGGCGACACCGGCACCGGTGCGCCCACCACCTTCAGCATCGGCACTGGCGCTGTCATCAAGGGCTGGGACCAGGGCCTCGAAGGCGTGCCGGTGGGCTCGCGCGTGGTGCTCTCCGTGCCGGCCGAGCTCGGCTACGGCGCCGACGGTCAGCCCGACAGCGGCATCCCGAAGGACGCGACGCTGGTCTTCATGATCGACATCCTCGGCGCAGCCTGAGCCTGGATGAGCCTGGATCCACGTTGAGTCCTGCGCGGAGCGGCGGCGTCGGGGTGACAGAATCGTCCGTGTGGCTGCCGGGAAGAGCGAACGACTGCTCAACCTGCTGATCATGTTGCTGGTCCAGCGGCACTACGTCGCCAAAGACCGGATACGGGAGATCCTCTACCCCGACTCGACCACTGAAGCGTTCGAGAAGATGTTCGAGCGCGACAAGGACGAGTTGCGCAGCCTCGGCGTACCCATCGAAGTGGGCCAGATGGACGCGTTCTTCGACGACGAACCGGGCTACCGGATCCGGCCCGACGAGTTCGCGCTACCCGACGTCAGCCTCACCGCCGACGAGGCCGCTGTCGTGGGCCTGGCCACGAAGGTCTGGCAGCACGCGCGGCTCGCGGAGGCGACCACGGAGGCGGTGCGCAAGCTCACCGCGCTGGGAGTCGACGTGGACCTGAGTGCTCTGGACATCGTCGAGCCCCGGCTCAGCGCCGACGAGCCGTCGTTCGACGTGTTCTGGGAAGCCACCCAGGAGCGCACACCGGTCGTCTTCGACTACGTGCGATCGGGTGACTCCGAGGTCCGCACCCGCCACCTCCAGCCGTGGGGCGTCGCCCGCTATTCGGGCCGCTGGTACGTCGTCGGCTTCGACATCGACCGGCAGGCCGAGCGGATCTTCCGGCTCTCGCGCGTCCACGGCAGGGCTCGCAAGGAGGGCGGTCCGAGCTCGTATGAGATCCCGGCCGGGACCGACGTCAGCGAGGTGGCCCGCAGGCTCGCACCCGAGCCCTCGACCACCCGCGCCGAACTGCTGGTCCGCAAGGGAGCCGGACACACGCTGCGGAGGGGAGCCGATCTGGTCGAGGAGGGCGTTCCCGGACCGGACACCGACTCGACCTGGGATCGGCTGGTGCTCGAGCGTGGGTCGGTCGGCCTGGCCGACGAGGTGCTCGGCTACGGCGCGGACGTGTACGTCGAACAGCCGCCGGCGCTGCGCGAGCGCGTCGCACAGCGGCTGCGCGATGCGCTGGAAGTCGAACAGGGAGTCGAGGCGTGACCCCTCCGGCCAGCGCCAAGGATCAGGTGGCGCGGCTGCTGACCCTGGTGCCGTACCTCCACGCGCATGGTGAGGTGCGGGTCGACGAGGCCGCGCGAGCGCTGGGTGTCGCACCGGAGCAGCTGTTCCGCGACCTCAAGGTGCTGTTCATGTGCGGCCTGCCCGGTGGCTACCCGGACGACCTGATCGACGTCGACATCGACGCGCTGGAGGGGCCGGACGGCGTTCGCGCCGACGGCGTCATCAAGGTGTCGAACGCCGACTACCTCGCCCGCCCCCTGCGGCTGAGTCCCACGGAGGCCTCCGCGGTGATCGTGGCGCTACGCGCTCTGCGCAACGGCGCCAAGGACGACACCCGGGAGGTGCTGGACCGGGCCCTGGCCAAGCTGGAGGCGGCGGCGGCCGAAGGCGGGGCCGCTGCTCGGATCGACCCGGCTCGGATCGACCCCGGCACCAACGCCGCCGACGCCGATCTCGCACTCCTGGCGAGCCGACTCCAGACCGCGGCCGACCGCGGTCGCCGGGTCCGGCTGTCCTACTACGTGCCCAGTCGTGACGAGCAGTCCGAGCGGGTGGTCGACCCCCGAGGTGTGGTCACCGCCCAAGGACACCTCTACCTCGACGCCTGGTGCCACAGCGCGGAGGCGCCACGGCTGTTCCGGCTCGACCGGATCGACCGGGACGAGGTGCTCGACGAGCCGGTCGAGACCCCGCAGGAAGGCCCCCGTGACCTGGGCGACGGCATCTTCAGCCAGTCCTCGGACGTCACTGCGGTGACCATCCTGCTGGAGCCGGAAGCGCGCTGGATGACCTCGTACTACCCGGTCGAGGAAATCCGGGAGGTGGGTCAGGAACGGATGGAGGTCGTGCTGCTCGTCGCCGACGAGCGGTGGCTGACCCGGCTGATGCTGCGCCTGGCCCCGCATGCACGCGTCCTGTCACCCTCGGCGTACGCCGAGACGTTCCGGAGTGCCGCACAGCGGGCCCTCAGCCTGTATGGCGCGGAGACAGGTACTGTTGTAACGACTGCACCGACATTGTGAGGACACCCATGACAGCGCCGTACATCGCCAATCTCGGCCCCACCGAGCTGATCTTGATCGTCTTGGTGATCGTGCTGCTCTTCGGGGCTTCCAAGCTCCCCGAGTTGGCCCGTGGCAGCGGCCGGGCCCTGCGGATCTTCAAGGCCGAGACCAAGGGCCTGATGGACGACGACGATGACGACGACGACGCGACCAAGTCCACCAAGACTCAGGCCCAGTTGGAGCTCGAGGCCAAGCAGCGCGACCTCGCCCAGCGGCAGGCCGAACTCGACGCGGAGGCAGAGAAGCTCCAGCGGCCCGACACGGCCTGACGTCACGACGATTCTGCGGCACCGTTGATCAAGCGCCTCGCCGGGTTCCTCAGGGGGAGCCCGCAGCACCCTGTGGGCCCGGACGGCCGGATGGCGCTGTCCGATCACCTGCGCGAGTTGCGCGCCCGGATCATTCGGTCGACGCTGGTCGTCCTGCTCGCGTTCGTCATCGCGCTGTACTTCTACCAGGACCTCTACCAGCTGATCCTGGACCCCTACGAGCAGGCCAAGACCCAACTTCCTGAAGGCACCCAGAGTGAGGCGGTGCTCAATGGCGTCGCCGCCGGACTGACCTTCCAGCTCAAGCTCTGCGGCCTGGCCGCGCTGATCGGCTCCTCGCCGTACTGGCTCTACCAGATCTGGGCGTTCATCGTCCCGGGCCTCAACCCCAACGAGCGCAAGTGGACGCGCATCTTCGCCGCGATCGCCGGCCCCCTGTTCTTCGCGGGCGTCGCCATCGGCTACTACGTGCTGCCTAAGGCCCTCACGGTGCTCATCGGGTTCACGCCCGACGACGTGACCAACCTGGTCGAGTTCACGCAGTTCTTCTCGTTCATCAGCCGGATGCTGCTGATCTTCGGCATTGCTTTCGAGATCCCGCTGTTCGTGATCATGCTCAACCTGGCCGGCGTCGTCTCCGGCAAGGCCCTCGGTCGCTATCGGCCCTGGATCATCATCGGCACCTTCGTCTTCGCCGCGGTCGGGACACCCTCGACCGACCCGTTCTCGATGCTGTTCCTGGCCGTCCCGATGCTGATCCTCTTCTTCGCCGCCGAGATCATCGCGCGGATGGTCGATCGGGCCCGGGGCAAGGGCGAGCACTCGACCGACCAGTGGGACGACGACGAGGTCTCGACCCTGTGACCGAGCTCGACCCGTTCGACCTGCCCGACTGGGTGGGTGAGAACGACGTCACCTGGACCAGCGAGCGCGGCCTCAGTGGTCACCTGGTGGCCGGCACGCTCACCGCAGAGTCCGGTGCCCGGCTCGGCTGCGACCTCCTGGCCGTCGACCAGGCCTACCCAGCGTCGGTCCTCGACGAGGCGACGCGCACCCATGTGCACCAGACTTGGCGACACGGTCAGGTTCTGCTCATCACCCGCGACGGCCGGGCCACCGTGGCCGCGCCGGGGACGTCCTGGTCGGCCGACTCCGTCCTCGAGGTGTTCACGCGGGTGGCGCGAGCTGTCGGCGCAGACCCCGCGCGCTGGTCGGTGCGTCTCGGGTTGAGTTGAAGTGGTCTAGACAGACGCTCACCAGGACGGTCAAACACCCTTGTCGAGACGAGGGATTTCCGCTGACGATGGCGTTGGACATGGGGACCGGTCAAGCAATGGCGGGTCGATGGACACACGGAGGCTGGCAGGTTTCATCGGCGTGGCGACGCTGCTCGTCCTCAGCGCGTGTGGGGGTGGTGACGATCGCAGCGAGGGCGACCCGGACGCGTCGGGGAGCCTCGACACGGCCAACCTGGCCAACACCGGGTCACGCCAGGACCCGGACCGCGAGGGGCCGAAGACGATCGAGGGCGCTGAGGAGGGCGGCACCGTCACGGTCTTGACCTCGATGGGCCTGCGCGGCTCGATCGACCCGACCGACAACTATGCGACGGACACGATCACGCTGATGGCCGCGCTGGTGACCCGGCAGTTGACGCAGTACTCCTACGATCCGGACAGCGGGCAGATGGTGTTGGTGCCGGATCTGGCCACCGACCTGGGCACGCCGAACGACGACTACACGGAGTGGGCATTCACGCTTCGAGACGGTGTGAGGTGGGAGAGCGGCGACCCGGTGACCGCCGACGAGGTCGCCTTCGGCATCGAGCGGTCGATGGACGCGCAGACGTTCTCCGAAGGTCCGGGGCTCTTGTACAGCACGCACTTCTTCCTCGGCGGCGAGGAGTACGGCGGCCCGTACTCCGACCCCGACGGAGATCAGCAGGCGGTCTCGGTCGACGGCGACACGATCACCGTCAAGATGGCCAGGCCGTTCCCAGACTTCCCCTACTACGCAGCGATGCCGGCGATGGGTCCGATTCCGACCGACCCGGCGATCAACGACCCGGCGAAGTACGCCCAGCACCCGCTCTCGACAGGCCCCTACAAGATCGATCAATACACCCTCGGCCAGTCGCTCGTCCTGGTCCGCAACGACCAGTGGGACCCCGAGACCGATCCGGCTCGCACGGCCTACCCCGACTCCTATGTGTTCAAGTCCGGCCAGCTGCCTGAACAGATCGACCAACTGCTGCTCGCCGACTCCGGTGACGCCAAGACCACCATCAGCTACGACGATGTCCTGGCCCAGGACTACCAGAAGATGGACGAGACCGGCCGCCTGGTCACCGGAGGCAAGCCCTGCACGTCGTACTTCGCGGTGGACCAGCGCGCAGTGCCGGACTCGTCCATCGCCGAAGCGCTGACCTGGGCGCTGCCGTACGACGATCTGATCGTGGGCACCGGGCTGATCCCGGGGGTCAACGCGATCCCCGCAGAGAACCTGATGCCGCCGGGGATCCCGGGCCGGGAGGAGTACAACCCGGTCGAGGGTCACGGCCCGTTCGAGACCGACCCCGAGAAGGCGAAGCAGATCCTGGCCGATAGCGGCAACGAAGGCTTCGAGATCAAATTCTTGTTCGCGCCGGATATCCCGCCCCTCGTGGCGACCAAGGACGTGCTCGTGAAAGGGCTGGAGGCCGCTGGATTCACGGTCACCCCGATTGCGGCGGCCTCGGACGACTTTGCGGCGCAACGCCTGGACGTGAACAACGAAGTCAACCTGCGCCCGTTCGGCAGCTGCTCGGACTGGCCCTCGGGCTCGACGTGGATCCCGATCGTGTTCGGCTCCACCGATCTCGACACTGTGGGCTTCGGCTACAACTTCTCAGCGTTCAGCAACCCCGACGTCGACGCCAGAATCGAGGAGATCTCCACGCTCCCGGTGGAGGATCAGCCACAGGCCTGGAACGACCTCGAGCAGGAAATCATGACGACCTATCTGCCCGTGGTCCCGGGGTGGTACGGCGGGGCCGCGCAGATGCGCGGCTCGCAGATCGAGGGGTTCAACATCGACACCGCCCAGGGCAGGCCGACCTACCGCGACATCTGGATCAACTCCGACTGAGCAAGGCGGAGCACAGTGCCCCGGCTCGGTGCCGCCACGATCCCGGGCGTTCCCTCTAGTCTCGCCCCGTGGCCCGCGAGATCGCCCTGCTGACGAACCCGACGGCGGGCAAGGGCAAGGGAGCCAAGGCCCGGGTGGCGGCCCTGGAGCGGCTTCGGGGCGCCGGGCTGACCGTGCGCGACCTCAGTGGGCAGGACGCCGACGAGGCGCTGGACCTGGCCAGGACCGCACTGGCCGAAGGGGCCGAGGCGCTGGTGGTGGTCGGCGGGGACGGCATGGTCCATCTCGGAGTCCAGGCCGTGGCCGGCACCGGCACGCCGCTGGGGATCATCCCCGCCGGCACCGGCAACGACGTGGCGCGCTACTTCGATCTTCCGCGTAAGGATCCGGGCGCCGCTGCCGACCGGGTCGTGGCCGGCGAGACCCGCGTGGTCGACCTGGCCCGGTCCGGCAGCCGGTACTTCGCCACCGTGCTGGCCGCCGGCTTCGACGCGCTCGTCAATGAACGCGCCAATCGGATGACCTGGCCGCGCGGGCAGATGCGCTACAACCTCGCCACCCTGGCCGAGCTGCGGGTCTTCAAGCCGCTGCACTACACCCTCGACCTCGACGGTCAGCAGAAGTCCCTGGAAGCCATGCTGGTCGCGGTCGGCAACGGCCCCAGCTTCGGCGGCGGGTTGCGGATCACCGAGGGTGCCGTGCTCGACGACGGGCTGCTCGACGTCGTGATCATCAAGCCGATGAGCCGCGGCGGGCTGGTGCGGACCTATCCGAAGCTCTTCAACGGCACCCACGTCACTCACCCGCAGTACGAACACCACCGGGTGCGCTCCGTGACCGTGGCGAGTCCTGGCATCACGACGTACGCCGATGGCGAGCGCTTCGGGGCGCTCCCGCTGACCGTTGAGAGCGCCCCGGGAGCCTTGACGGTCTACACATAGCCGAAGTCGATAGCCATGGTCCGTAGGCTGGGGAAGTGAGCACCGACGAACTCTCCCCGTCGGAGCGGTACGCAGCGCACCGACGGCACAAGGACCACCCGGTGGTCCGCGACTTCAGCGCCCTCTACGACTTCCCGCTCGACGACTTCCAGTTGCGCGCCTGCCGCGAGATCGAGGAGGGGCGCGGCGTGCTGGTCGCGGCGCCGACGGGATCGGGCAAGACCGTCGTGGGCGAGTTCGCAATCCATCTCGCGCTGACCACCGGACGCAAGTGCTTCTACACGACCCCGATCAAGGCGCTCAGCAACCAGAAGTACCACGACCTCGTCGACCGCTACGGTCCCGACGAGGTCGGGCTCCTGACCGGCGACAACGTGGTGAACAGCGAGGCGCCGGTGGTCGTGATGACCACCGAGGTGCTCCGCAACATGCTCTACGCCGGCAGCCGGACGTTGCTCGGGCTCGGGTTCGTGGTCATGGACGAGGTGCACTACCTCGCTGACCGGAGCCGCGGTGCAGTCTGGGAGGAGGTGATGATCCACCTCCCCGAGTCGGTGACCGTGATCGGCCTCAGCGCCACGGTGAGCAACGCCGAGGAGTTCGGCGAGTGGCTGGCCACGGTGCGTGGTGAGACGACCACCATTGTGGAGGAGCGCCGCCCGGTGCCGCTCTACCAGCACGTCATGGTCGGCCGACGCCTGCTCGACCTGTTCGCATCCTCCGATGTCGACGCCGCGGCCGGCTTCGTCAAGGAGGGCGCCCCGGTCAACGGCGAGTTGATGAAGGTCGCCCGCGACGACTGGGCCAGCACCCGGTTGATGCGCGATCGGCGCTCGCCCCGCAAGGGCAAGCCGGGGAGTTCCAAGACGAAGTTCTCCAAGGATGGCCGCAACGTCGGCAATGGCCGCCGGGTCTGGATCCCGAGCCGCGCCGACGTCGTCGACCGGCTCGATCGCGAAGCGCTGCTGCCCGCGATCGTCTTCATCTTCAGCCGGGTCGGCTGCGATGCCGCTGTCCAGCAGTGTCTCAACGCGGGGGTGCGGCTCACCTCTGCGGAGGAGCGCGACACGATCTACGAGTACGTCGAGACCGCCTGCCGCGATCTGCCAGAAGAAGATCTCCATGTCCTCGGCTACCACGACTTCCTCGACGGCCTGACCCGTGGCGTCGCCGCCCACCACGCGGGCATGCTGCCGGCGTTCAAGCACATCGTGGAGGAGCTGTTCGTCCGCGGTCTCTGCAAGGTGGTCTTCGCGACCGAGACCCTCGCCCTCGGCATCAACATGCCTGCGCGCACGGTGGTCATCGAGAAGCTCACCAAGTGGAACGGCGAGGCGCACGCCGACATCACGCCGGGGGAGTACACCCAGCTCACCGGACGCGCGGGTCGCCGCGGGCTCGACACCGAGGGCCACGGGGTCGTGCTCTGGCAACCTGGGATGAACCCGAGCGAGGTCGCCGGCCTCGCCTCGACCCGTACCTACCCGCTTCGCTCGTCGTTCCGCCCGTCGTACAACATGGCCGTCAACCTCGTCGACCAGTACGGCCGGGACACCTCGCGCGAACTCCTCGAGCAGTCCTTCGCCCAGTTCCAGGCCGACAAGGCCGTCGTGGGGCTGGCCCGGCAGCTGCGCAAGGCCGAGGAGGCCTTGGAGGGCTACGCCGAGGCGGCTCGCTGCGAGCTCGGCGACTTCATGGAGTACGCCGGCCTGCGCCGCCGGATCTCCGAGGTCGAGAAGGGCGCCAGCAAGGCCCGCCGCGCCGACCGGCGCGAAGAGGCGATCGAGTCGTTGCGCCACCTCCGGCGCGGTGACGTGATCGAGGTCCCGACCGGGAAGTTCGCAGGCTACGCCGTGGTCGTCGACAACGGCTGGGACGCCGTCAACCCGCGCCCCTACGTCGTCACCGCCGATCGGCAGGCGAGACGACTTGCACTGATCGACTTCCCGGTGCCGGTCCAGGCCGTCGCCCAGGTGAAGGTCCCCAAGTCGTTCAACGGTCGCAACCCGCAGATGCGACGCGACCTCGCGTCCGCCCTGCGCACGCGCACGCACGGCCTCGCGCCGCCGCCGCCCGGCCGCGGCAACGCCGGGAGCGCGTCGGTCGATCCTGCCGTGGAGCGAGAGGTCCAGGAGCTCCGCGCCCGGCTCAAGGCTCATCCGTGTCACGTGTGCCCCGACCGGGAGGACCACGACCGATGGGCGCAGCGGTGGTTCAAGCTCGACCGCGATGCCGCGACCCTGCGCCGGCGGGTCGAGAACCGCACCAACACCGTGGCTCGGCAGTTCGACCGGGTCTGCGAGGTGTTGACCGCTCTCGGCTACCTCGCGACCCACGACGGCGAGGTCAAGGTCACCGGCCAGGGCCGGCGGCTGATGCGGCTGTACTCCGAGCTCGACCTGGTGGCCGCTGAGTGCCTGCGCACCGGCCTCTGGGATGAGCTGACGGTGCCGGAATTGGCGGCAGTGCTCTCCGTGCTGGTCTTCGAGGCCAGGCGTCCCGACGACGCCTCCCCGCCGCGGGTCCCGGGCGGCCAGGTGCGCGACGTCATCAAGGAGATGGTCAAGCTCTGGGGCCAGCTCGACGCGCTCGAGCGCGAACACCATCTCGACTTCCTCCGCCAGCCGGACGCCGGGTTCGCGTGGGCGGCGTACCGCTGGGCCGAGGGCGACGAGCTCGACGACGTGCTAGAGGTCGTGGAGCTCGCGGCGGGTGACTTCGTGCGCTGGATGAAGCAGCTGCTCGACCTCGCCGGGCAGGTAGCCGATGCCTCCGGTGACGGGCCACTGCGCGAGACCGCGCGCGGCGTGGTGACCGCCGTACGCCGTGGCGTGGTCGCCTACTCCGGGCTCGGCGACGAGGACTAGAGCTGGAGTGGGCTCTGGTGCAGTTCAGAGCCGAGCCAGCGCTCCAGCTGGTCGCCCGACTCGAGCACCATCGCGTCCTCGCCACCGCCACCGCCGAGGTGCAGCCGCTGGTCCAGCACCCGGTGCCGCCCCAAGCCGGTGCCAGAGTCGAACTCCTCGACCAGGACGAATCGGTCGTCACGGGTCACGTCGGTGCGGGTCCGGAGCAGTCCGGGGCCCTCGCCGGTGCGGCCGAGCACCAGCGTCTCCCGAAGCCTGACCCGCGCGTCGCCGTACGTCGTGACGCTGAGCGTGCGCACCACGTCGGCACCCTCCGCGACCACGAACGGCTCGGCCTCCCAGACCAGAGTGCCACCGGCGCCGACCTCGACGGTCACGTCCCAGCGCGCCCGCGCACCGCGCATGGCGTAGGCGACCGTGCCCCCCGGCTCGACCAGTTCCAGCGTGGCTCCGGGTGCGACCCGCACCTCCACGGTCACGTGGTCGCCCGCGAGCAGCACCGCCTGCTCGGGCACCAGCGCGACCCGCCGCTCGTCGAGTGGAAAGGTGCGTAGGTGGCTGGAGCGGACCTCAGTGCGAGTGCGGGTGTGCATGCGCGGCCATCGGACCAGGATCGGCAGGGACCAGGGTTCCGCTGCGGAAGGCTTCCAGTCGCCCGCGGACCCAGCTGGCGAGTGTCGCCACCGAGCCGGCGTCGGCGCGCGACAGCGCCAGGACCGGCCGACCGGACCGTGCGTGCTCGGCGTCGTGCACCATCCGCGCGAGGTCGACACCGACGTACGGCGCGAGGTCGGTCTTGTTGACGACGAGCAGGTCAGCTCGCTCGATGCCAGGTCCGCCCTTGCGGGCCACGTCACCGCCACCGGCCACGTCGAGGACGAAGAGCTGGGCGTCCACGAGCGCGGGGGAGAACGTGGCCGTGAGGTTGTCGCCCCCGGACTCGACGAGCACGACATCCAGCGGTGCGAACCGCTGCTCGAGGTCCTCGACGGCCAGGAGGTTCGCGGTCACGTCGTCGCGGATCGCGGTGTGTGGGCACGCGCCCGTCTCGACGCCGATGATGCGCTCTTCGGGCAGAACGCCGGCCGAGCGGAGGAACCGCGCGTCCTCGTCAGTGTAGATGTCGTTGGTGACGACGCCGAGCCGCAGCTCGCCGGCCAACCCACGGCACAAGGTGGCGATGAGCGAGCTCTTCCCGGTGCCGACCGGGCCGCACACGCCCAGCCGCAGGGCTCTGGTGGACTCAGGCACTGAACAACCTCCTGGTGGCACGGGCGTGGGCTTGGGCCCAGGCCTCGATCTGTGGAGAACCGGTCGCCGGAATGTCGGTGGTCTCGGTCAGGGTGGAGACCTCGTGGGCCAGCCGGTCCACGTCGGGTAGCAGCTCGACGCACCACGCGGTCGCGTCGGCAGGATCGAGGGGGAGCAGCTTGAGCGCCGCGCTGAGCACGGTCTGGGTGTCGTCGTACGCCACCACGCGGGCGAGTTCGACGGCCGACAACCCGGCACCGGCCGCCACGGCGCCGAGCACGACGGCGCGGGGCGGGGTCGCATCCGGTGCCCACCCGGCGACGGCGGCCGGCCAAGTCCGCCGAGCCAGCCGGAGCAGGCCGCGGCCCAGGGTCCGAGCGGTGGCCCGCATTGCGTCGCTGGGTGTCCGGGCGGCCCAGGCGGCCTCGACGGGGTCGAGGGAGCTCCCGGCGAGGGCGTGGTGGCGGGCCACCACGGCGGTCGTTGCTTCGGTCCTGACCACGGTGGCCAACCTGCTCCGGACATACGCCGGCAGGTTGTGGGGGTCCAGTCCGTCGGCGAGCCCGGGCTCGAGCCCTCCCGACTGGGTGTGGCCGGCGGCGGGCAGCCGGGCGTCGGCCAGGAGCAGGGCGAGGACCGTGGACATGTCAGAACAACGAGTAGAGCTGGGCCAGGGGGAGCTCGGTGGCCGGCTGCGGCTCGATCTGTTCGCCATCCACAGTGATCGCGAAGGTCTCCGGATCGACGTGGATGTCGGGCAGCGCACTGTTGTTGACCATCTCGGCCTTACCGACGTGGCGGGTGGGTGTCACAGCCGCGAGCCGCCGACGGAGCCCGAGCCGACCCGCCAGGCCGTCCTCGAGGGCGGCGGGGGCGACGAAGGTGACCGCGTGGTCGCTGCCGTCCGCGTCGACCAGCGTCGGTCGCATCAGCACGGGTTGCGGGGTCGGGATCGAGGCGTTCGGGTCGCCCAGGGCGGCGTAGACGATGGCGCCGCCCTTGACCACCAGCTCCGGCCGGACACCGAAGAACCGCGGGTCCCACAGCACGAGGTCCGCGAGCTTGCCTGGCTCCACCGACCCGACCTCGTGGGCGATGCCGTGCGCGAGCGCTGGGTTGATCGTGTACTTCGCCACGTAGCGCCGCGCCCGCTCGTTGTCCGCGGGCAGGCTGGTGCCGAGCGAGCCCCGCCGGGCCTTCATGACGTGCGCCACCTGCCAGGTCCGGCACACGACCTCGCCGACCCGGCCCATCGCCTGCGCGTCCGAGGAGGTGATGGAGAGCGCGCCCAGGTCGTGGAGGACGTCCTCGGCGGCGATCGTGGTGGCCCGGATCCGGGACTCGGCGAAGGCCAAGTCCTCCGGCACCCGCGGGCTCAGGTGATGGCAGACCATCAGCATGTCGAGGTGTTCGGCCACCGTGTTGACGGTGTGCGGCAGCGTCGGGTTGGTCGAGCCTGGGATCACGTGAGCGAGGCCGGCCACTTCGATGATGTCCGGGGCGTGGCCGCCGCCGGCTCCTTCGGTGTGGAAGGCGTGGATGGATCGGCCGGCGATCGCGCCCACGGTGGACTCGAGGAAGCCGGCTTCGTTGAGCGAGTCGGAGTGCAGGGCGACCTGCAACCCGTGCTCGTCCGCGGCCCGCAGCGCGGCGTCGATCGCGGCCGGTGTCGAGCCCCAGTCCTCGTGCACCTTGTACGCCGCCGCGCCGGCCAGCGCCTGTTCGGCGAGTCCTTCGGCGCTCACGGTGTTGCCCTTGCCCATCAGCAACAGGTTGACGGGCAGGTGGTCGAGGGCGCGGTGCACGGTCTGGAGGTGCCAGGCGCCGGGGGTGACGGTGGTCGCGCGCGACCCCTCCGAGGGGCCGGTGCCACCACCACCGATGGTCGTGATCCCGGTGGCCAGCGCCTCGTGGAGCTGCGACGTGGACAGCAGATGGACGTGCACGTCGACCCCTCCGGCAGTGATGATCCGCCCTTCCCCGGAGATGACGTCCGTGCTGGGGCCGATCACCAGGTCGGGGTGCACCCCGTCCGCGATGTCGGGGTTGCCGGCTCGCCCCAGCGCGACGATCCGGCCATCTCGCAGACCGACGTCGGCCTTCACGACCCCCCAGTGGTCGAGCACCACGGCGTTGGTGATGACCGTGTCCGGCGCCCCGGCCGCCCGGCTCAGCGTCGACTGGGCCATCGACTCCCGGATCGATTTGCCACCGCCGAAGACCGCCTCCTCACCGCCGAAGGTCAAGTCCTGCTCGACCTCGATCCACAGATCCGTATCGCCCAGGCGCACCTGGTCGCCGACCGTGGGTCCGTAGAGCGCGGCGTGCTCGCGACGCGATAGCTCAGCCATCGATCGACTCCCGGAGCTGCAGGCCCGGGACCAGCCGCCGACCGCGCAGGGCCACGATCGGCACCTCGCGCGAAGCGCCTGGCTCGAACCGCCGTGACGTCCCCGACGCGATGTCGAGCCGGAACCCGTGCGCAGCGTCCCGATCGAAGTCCAGCGCGAGGTTGGCGTCGGGAAGATGCAGGTGCGAGCCGATCTGGATCGGCCGATCGCCGGTGTTGACGATCACCAGCGTGCCTCGCTCGCCCGGGCCCCGGTCCGCGTTGATCTCGAGGCTGCCGTCCGCCAGCCGATAGCCGCCGGGGGCGTCCTGCACCGTGTCGGCCGGGATCGGATCGTGGATCGTCACCAGCTTGCGACCGTCGGGGAAGGTCGCCTCGACCTGGACGTCGTGCAGCAGGTCGGCCACGCCGGCCATGACCTGGTCGGCGGTGAGCACGGAGCGGCCGGTCTCCATCAGCTCGGCGACCGACGCCCCCTCGCGGGCTCGCTCGACGACCCAACAGCTGAGCAGGGCCACCGCTTCGGGATGGTTGAGCAACACACCGCGCTCGAGCCGATCCCGGGCCACCATTCCCGCCACGGCCAGCAGCAGCTTCTCGGTGTCCCCGGGGGTGAGGTGCATGGCGTGACGCTAGGTCGCGCGTGTGTCGGGTGTGTTACGTCGCCCCGACCACCCTTGCGACCGAGCCCAGTTCACCGCATCAGTGCCTCGACCAGGCGCGCCGCCGGGCTCTCGAGGTTGTATCGATAGGCGAGCTCCTTGACCCGCTCCGGGTCGCGCGGCGTGACCGGGCGCTCCAGGCCGGTGCGGTCGAGGTCGAGGTCACGCGCGACGGCGACCACCTTCGGGGCGACCCTGAGGTAGTCGGCCGCCGCCTTGATCTTGCCCCGCGGACCGGGTCCGAGGTCGGAGGCGGGATCTTCGGCCGCCGCGAGGATGCCGTCCATGTCGTCGAACCGGGACAGCAGCGTCGCCGCGGTCTTCTCGCCGACGCCGGCCACGCCGGGAAGTCCGTCGGACGCGTCGCCCCGGAGGGTGGCGAAGTCGGCGTACTGGCGCGCCGAGACGGCGTACTTCCCGCGGACCCAGGCATCGTCGACACGCTCGTGGTTGCCGACCCCGCGGGCGATGTAGAGCACCCGGACGGCAGCCTCGTCGTCGACGAGTTGGAACAGGTCACGATCGCCGGTCACCACGTCGACCGGTCCGCCGTCGCCTGTGGCGAGGGTCCCGATCACATCGTCGGCCTCGTAGCCGTCCGCGCCACGTACGGCGATCCCGAACGCATCCAGCACCTCGAGGATGATCGGCACCTGCACCTCGAGGGGATCCGGCACCTCCTCGACATCGGGACCGGTGGCGACCTCGGCCACGACCCGGTGGGTCTTGTAGGTCGGGATCAGCTCGACCCGCCAGGCCGGCCGCCAGTCCTTGTCCCAGCAGCACACCAGTCGGTCGGGGTCGTACTGGTCGACCAGGCGCGAGATGAAGTCCATGAAGCCGCGGACCGCGTTGACCGGCGTGCCCTCGTCGTTGGTGATCTCGGGAACCCCGAAGAAGGCCCGGAAGTACATCGACGCCGAGTCGAGGAGCATCAGCCGGCTCTGCCCGGCTCCGGGTGCAGGGGTGGTCACCGGTGCATCCTTCCAGAGCATCCGACATGGCCTAGGCTCCCCGCGTGTCTTCCTCCACTATCGAGGCCACCGATCGGCAGATCCTCCAGCTGCTGGCCGCTGACGGCCGGATGTCGTTCACCGACCTGGGGAAGGCAACCGGGCTCTCCACCTCGGCGGTCCACCAGCGGGTCAAGCGGCTCGAACAGCGGGGCCTGATCCTCGGCTACGGCGCGACCGTCAACCACGACGAGATCGGGCTGCCGCTCACGGCCTTCATCTCGATCCGACCGATCGACCCGTCTCAGCCCGACGACTCACCGACCCGGCTCGAGGAGATACCCGAGATCGAGTCGTGCTGGTCGGTGGCCGGCGACGAGTCCTACATCCTCAAGGTGCGGCTGGCGCGGCCCAGCGACCTCGAGGACCTGCTGGCCCGGATCCGGGCAGCAGCGAACGTCTCGACGCGCACCACGATCGTGCTGTCGACCTACTACGAGAACCGCCCCGTCACCGGCGGGTGACGGAGCGGCTCTGGTCTGGTGTCCGGTCAGGACTCGCCGTCTAGCCGATGACCGTCACGTAGAACGCGTGGTTCTCTCCGGCGTTGCTTGCCGTGTTCTCGGTGAACACCCAGACGTGGTTGGTGTTGTTGACGTTGCCGCCGCCCGAGCAGGTGCCGCCGTACGGCGCCCCGCCGCAGATCGTCGCGATGATGCCGCCCTTGAAGCCCCCGTCGGCGTCGGTGTAGGCGTTGGTGGCCGAGATCGCGGCTCCGGCGACGTCCTCACCCATGTCGAGGTAGGTACCGCCCCCCGAGACCGAGGTGATCGAGATGCCACCCGACTGAGCCAAGATCGCGGTGTGCGTGTGGTTGACCAGGGCCCAACGAACCTTGGGCACCTTGGGCGCCGCTGGAATCGTGCCGGCCGCGAGGTCGGCCGCGGTGAGACTGCCGTCCTTGACGTCCTTACCCGTGAGAGTCTTGTCCTTGACGTCCTTGCCCTTGATCGTGTTGTTCTTGATCTGGGCGCTGGTGATCTGCCCCGCCGCGTTGACGACGACAGGGTTGGTGGCCAGCAGGAAGGCGACGGCAACCGTCAGGCCGCCGATGACGAGCTTCGAGCGCATGCGAAGGGCTCCTCGGAGGTAGGGGTGCTCGGGTCCCGTGAACCGAGCCTCCCCGAGGATGGCGTGTTTGCCGCGCACTGCCTATGACCCAACCGGGTCATAGGCAGCGACCTCTTGGCCGGTCCGGATGGCGCCGGTCAGCCCCGCTCAGCGTCAGGGCGCAGGGGCGCGCTCGAACCGCCGACCCGGGTGTTGTCGCCGATGCCGGGCCCGCTGGTGATCACGTAGTCGCCGTTGACCCAGTCGTTGTCGTCGAGGGGGTGGTAGTCGAGCGGGTCGTATGCATCGCCCTGGTCGGTGCCGAAGGCGACGCACGGCCCGAACAGTGCCTCGTCGTAGGTCTCGATGGTCTTGAACTGGCCCGTCATCGCGAAGCTGTCGCGATCGCTGACATGGACGGTGAGGTAGGTGTTGATCGGCATCGGCCCGTCACCGAGGTCGGTGCAGATGGCGATGTCGACGTCGGTGCCCGAAGTCGACCCGATCGCGATCTGGGCGTTGACGAAGACGCTCTTGCCGGCGATCAGGATGGCCGTGACCGGAGTCCCGAGGAACTGGAAGCCGCTCACGTGGTCGGGCACCGGCACCGAAGCTGCGATGTCTGAGCCGAAGGCCTCGTTCTCATCGATCCTGAAGCCGCTGCCACCGCTGACCCCGTCGGCGCCGGCCGGCCCCTGCGGTCCCTGGGGAAGCTGACCCCGCTTGAAGTCCTTGGCCTGGAGCGTGCCGTTCTTGATCTGCTGGCTGGTGATCGTGTTGCTCTTGATGTCCCGGCCGCTGATCTGGCGCGCGGCGTCGGCGACCAGCGGATTGGTCACCAGCAGCACGGTGATGACCACCGCGGCCAGCGCAGTGACGAGCTTTCCACGCATGCAGGACCCCCCGGACCAGCGAGAGCCCACCCGCTGTGGGCTCGGACGTGCTCCCCGGCACGCGGTGACAGGCTACATCCGGCCTTCCGCTCGGTCAGACACGTGGCTAGACAGGGCACGACGCCTAACGCGGCCACGTGTGCGTCGTCAGTACGCCTGAAGGGCCGCCGTACGCCGCGAGGCCTCGGCCACCTCGGCCGCCCGGAGCGCGGACTCGTCCAGCGCGCCGTGCTCTGCCCACCACGCCCGACCCTCGGTCGGCAACGTGTGGATCGGGTCGTAGTACTCGTAGGTGCGGCTCAGCGCCTCGGGGTCGGCGGCCTCGATCGAGGTGCGGTAGTTCTTGGTCCAGTAGGAGATGCCGTGCGTGGTGTCGTACGACGAGAGCTGGTGGATCCAGCGCTTCCCGACGAACGGCACGTCGCAGACGATGCGCGGCGTCGCGAAGCCCGGCAGGTAGCCCATGATCGCGTGCTGGAGCCGCTGCGCGTCGGCGACGGAGACCCGCCAGTGCTCGGAGTACGGGATCATGTCGCACATGTAGAAGTAGTACGGCATGATCTGCGCGCCATCGAGGAGCCGGAAGCACAGGTCGAGCAGCGCGTGCGGGTCGGCGTTGACTCCGTTGAGGATCACTCCCTGGTTGCGCACGTCGCGGACGCCGGTGTCGAGCATCGCCCGGGTTGCCTTCGCCACCAGGGGAGTCACCGAGTTGGCATGGTTGACGTGCGTGTGGATCGCCACGGACACGCCACGCTCGCGGGCGGTGGAGCCGATCCGGCCCATGCCCTCGACGACCTCAGGCTGCAGCCAGTGCTGCGGCAGGGCCATCAGCGCCTTGGTCGCGAGCCGGATGTCCCGGATGTTCTCGATCTCGAGGAGCTCGGTGAGGAAGGCCTCGAGCCGCGGCCAGGGCATGTTCGCCACGTCGCCACCGGAGACCACGACGTCCCGCACGCCGGGGGAGCGGCGCAGGTAGTCGAGCATGTCGCCGAGCCGGTCGTTGGGCTTGCCGACGAACTTCAGCTTGTCGATGACCGCTGTGGAGTTGCCGACGATGTCCATGCGGGTGCAGTGGCCGCAGTACTGCGGGCAGGTCGGCAGCAGCTCCGCGAGCACCTTGGTGGGGTAGCGGTGGGTGAGCCCTTCGGTCGCCCACATGTCGTGCTCGTGCAGGGAGTCGCGGGTGGCGTGCGGGTGCGAGGGCCAGTCGGTACGGCGGTCGGAGAAGACCGGCAGCATGTAGTGGCGCACGGGGTCGGCGTAGAACGCATCGGTGAGCGAGCCCGGACCGCCGACCGGCTCGTGGGGTGCCATCGTGTTCATCATCTGCGGCGGCACCAGCATCGACATGGTGGCCCGCTCGGCCTGGTCGCGCTCGAGGTCGGCGTAGAAGCGCTCGTCGACCAGATCGCCGAGGAGCTCACGCAGCTGCTTGACGTTCTTGACGCAGTGCGCGCGCTGCCACTGGACGGACTCCCACTCCGCGGCGGTGACGTCTTTCCAGCCGGGGAACCGGGTCCAGTCCGGCTCCACCAGCTCGACACGCTGGTAGGGATAGGGCTGGCCGGTCTCGAGCCCAATGGACGTTTCAATGGTCACTGTGCCACTGTAAATGGAGAATCTATGGTGCGTCCAAAGCAGCGCCGCAAATTCTGTTGCAGATTGATCTTTTGAGCGCCCAAGTTACTGAGGAGTCTTCGTGCCAGCCACCGATCCGACCGGACTGCACCGGGTCCTCGACGACCGCGTCGTCCTGCCCCAGGCGGCCGACCGGCTGGACACCCGTCGCGAGCTGTGGCCCGACGAGGTGCGGATCCGGGTCGAGCGGCTCAACCTCGACGCCGCGTCGTTCCGGCAGTTGGAGCGCACCCACGCCGATGGCGACGCCGTCCGGAAAGCCGTCCTGGCGATCGTCGCGACGCGCGGCAAGATGCAGAACCCCGAGACCGGCTCCGGCGGCATGTTGGTCGGCACGGTCGAGGAAGTCGGCCCCGAGTCACCGCTGGGGCTCCGGGTGGGCGACCGGGTCGCGACCCTGGTGTCGCTGACCCTGACGCCACTGGTCATCGAGGACGGGTTGCAGCGCTGGGACGGCGGTTCCGAGCAGGTGCCGTGCGACGGCTACGCCATCCTCTTCGGGCGCTCGATCGCCGCCGTCCTGCCCGACGACCTGGCGCCCGAGCTCGCACTGGCCGTCATGGACGTGTGCGGCGCACCCGCCCTGACCGCCCGCGTGGTCGAGCAGTACGACGCGCCGGTGGTCGCCGTCATCGGTGGGGCCGGCAAGTCCGGATCGCTCTCCCTCGCCGCCGCCCGGCGCTCGGGAGCCAAGCGCACGGTGGGCGTCGTACCCCACGCGGCGGAGGCCGCACTGCTCCGTGACGCGGGCGTCGCCGATGAGGTCGTGGTCGCCGACGCGCGCGAACCCATCCAGCTCCGCGACGCGATCGGCACACCCGCCGATGTCACAGTGGTGTGCGTCGACGTTCCAGGGTGCGAAGGTGGAGCTGTGCTCTCCACCGCGCCCGGCGGCACCGTCATCTTCTTCAGCATGGCCACCTCATTCTCGGCCGCGGCCCTCGGTGCAGAGGGGCTCGCCGCTGACGTGACGATGCTGATCGGCAACGGCTACGTCCCCGGCCACGCCGCGTACGCCGTCGACCTGGTCCGCCAGGACGCGGGCGTGCGCTCGCTGTTCGAGCGGAGGCTCTGATGGCCCGCGGCAAGCTCGACCTCGATCCGGTCACCGTTCGCAAGGCCCGCAGCCTCGCGCGCAAGGCCGGGAAGCCGATCGTCGACCTGGCCCGCCAGCACACCACGGTCAGCGTCGAGCGGGCGACGCTCCGGATGGCCGGCCTCGAAGGCGCCGACGGCGACGGCATCCCGTGGGCGAACCGCCTGCTCGACGTCGTACGCGCGGACGTCGGACTCGAGCACGGGATCGCGCTTCCGGTGTGGGATGCGCTGGTCCGGCACGAAGCCGAGGACCTGGCCACCCTGGCGCAGAAGGCCGGCGCCGGGTCGGTCACCTTCCGGCTGCCCGAGGGCCGCGACGCGATGCGGGCGCGGGCCGCGGCTCGCAAGCAGGTGGGCGCGGGGATCAAGCGCATCGACTCGCGCCGTCGTGAGCGTGAGAGGCTGATCCGCAAGCACGGCGACGCTCCGCGCACGCCATGGATCTATCTCATCGTCGCGACCGGCGACATCATGGAGGACATCCCGCAGGCCCAGCAGGCCGCACGCGAGGGCGCCGACGTGATCGCGGTGATCAGGTCCACCGGCCAGAGCCTCCTCGACTACGTGCCCGAGGGCGCGACCCGGGAGGGGTTCGCCGGCACCTACGCCACCCAGGAGAACTTCCGGCTGATGCGGGCCGCGCTCGACGAGTCGAGCGCCGAGCTGGGCCGCTACGTGCGGTTGACCAACTACGCCTCCGGCCTGTGCATGCCGGAGATCGCCACGCTTGCCGGGCTCGAGCGGCTCGACATGATGCTCAACGACTCGATGTACGGGATCCTGTTCCGCGACATCAACCCCGTCCGCACCTTCGTCGACCAGCGGTTCAGCCGCCAGGTCCATGCCCGGGCCGGGATCATCATCAACACCGGCGAGGACAACTACCTCACCACGGCCGATGCGGTCGAGGCGGCGCACACGGTAACGACCAGCCAACTGCTCAACGAGTACTTCGCGAAGGAGGCCGGGCTCGAGGACTGGCAGCTCGGTCTCGGCCATGCGTTCGAGATCGACCCGGACCTGCCGAACTCCTTCCGATTGGAGCTCGCGCACGCCCTGCTGGCCCGCGAGCTCTTTCCGAATGCGCCGCTGAAGTGGATGCCGCCCACGCGGCACATGACCGGAGACGTGTTCCGGGGCAACCTGCTCGACGGCTTCTTCAACCTCGTGGGCTCGCTCACCGGCCAGGGCATCCTGCTGGTGGGGATGATGACCGAGGCCGTCGTCACCCCGTGGCTGTCCGACCGCGACATCGCACTGCAGAACGTCCGCTACGTGCTCGACGCCACGGGCGACCTGCACGAGGACTTCCGTCCCGCGCCCGACGGGTTCATCGCCACCCGCGCCAAGCAGGTGCTCGCGGAGACGGTCGACCTGCTCGACGCCATCGTCGACGACGGCCTGCTCAATGCCATCGCCGACGGCACCTTCGGCCTGATGCGCCGCCCGGCCGACGCCGGTCGCGGCCTCGACGGCGTCGCGCGCAAGTCGAGCGCGTACTACAACCCGGCCAGCGAGCTGCTCGAGGAGGCACCGTGACCATCGTTCGTCCCTACGGCGACACGACCGGCGACGGGATGGTGCAGCTGAGCTTCACCCTGCCCGTGGCCCACTCGAAAGTGGCCGAGGGAGCCGCGGTGCAGCTGGCCAACAAGATGGGCATGGACCCGGCGCTGGTCGTGCACAGCAAGGCGATGGGTCCGGACTTCACGTTCTTCGTGGTGTACGGCCGGGTCAACCATCTCATCGACACCAGCCAGGTCGAGGTCGTGGAGCGCGACTACCCGCTGCTGACCCCCAAGGAGGTCAATGCCGCCATCAAGCGCGGGCTGCGGCGCCGGCTCGTGGTGGTCGGCGGCTGCATCGGCACCGACGCCCACACCGTCGGGATCGACGCGATTATGAACATCAAGGGGTTCGCGGGGGAGAAGGGGCTCGAGTACTACCGCGAACTCAAGGTCGTCAATCTCGGCGCCCAGGTCTCCGTGCCCCAGCTCGTGGATCGTGCCCGGGCCGAGAAGGCCGACGCCGTGCTCGTTTCGCAGGTGGTCACGCAGCGGGATGCGCACCTGCTGAACACCCGCGAGATGTCGGCGGCCTTCCGGGAGGCCTACCCCGAGGACCGACGCCCGCTCCTGATCGTCGGCGGGCCTCGTTTCGACGAGACGATGGCGGGCGAGCTCGGTGTCGACCGGGTCTTCACCCGCGGCACCACGCCTGGTGAGGTGGCGTCGTTCCTCGTGCACCGGCTGGCCCCAGCCGAGGTCGCCGCGTGACCGCCGCCGAGGTCGGCACCACCGTGACCCACCGGCGCTACGTGCCCTACTCCGACGCCCACTACGCGGGCAACCTGGTCGACGGGGCTTACTCCATGAAGCTCTTCGGCGACGTCGCGACCGAGATGTGCATCGTCACCGACGGCGACGAGGGGCTGTTCGCGTCGTACGCCGACGTGCAGTTCCGCGAGCCGGTGCGCGCCGGTGACGTCCTCGAGATCGTCTGCACGCTGACCCGGGTCGGGACCCGTTCGCGCACCCTGGACCTGGTGGTCCGAGTGGTCGGCCGGGGTGAGCCGAGCGACGAGCGACCGGGAGCGGCACGGATGCTCGACGCGCCGCTCGTGGCGACGACGGCCACCGGCACCGTGGTGGTGCCGCCGCAGACCCGCGACACGCCGTAGCGCCCAGAAATTCCATGAATTTCCCGTGAACTTCGCGTGGCTCCTGACCTGCGCCTTCGCGTGTCTTCGCAGGTCAGCAGGGTGTTGACGAGAAGCGCCCAGGGGAGTTGGGTAGCCCGAGTCCGCTCATGCAGATCGCGGCACGAGCGCCGGTCCTCAGGGTCGGTCGGGTCACGGGTGACGTGCCATCCCTGTCGACCAGGCGACCCCGGTTCCGGAGTTCACCGCGAGAGCAGGGCACGGAGGGGTCCGCTCGCCCTAGACAACAGCCTGACCGCGGCAGCCGGTCGCGTACCAGGCTGGACCGAAGTCGAGTGGGACCCCTCCGGCCTTCTGCTGCTCGCCTTCTGCTGCTCCAGTAGTTTTGGGCTGTGCTGAGGCGGAGCCTCCTCGCGGCGTGTGCGGGGCTGCTGCTCTCCGTGGCGTTCGAACCGGTCGCGGTCGCCTGGGTGATCCCGGTGGCCGTGGCAGGCTTCGTGCTGACCACGCGGGGGCTGACTCTGCGCCGCGCCTTCGTCGTGGGGCTCGCCTTCGGTGCGGCCTTCTACTTCGCCCACATCTTCTGGATGCGCGCGGTCGGCGTGAGCGCCTGGCTGGCCCTGGCGACGCTCGAGACGCTCTTCTACGCCGCCCTCGGCTCGGCGTCGGCCCTGCTCCAGCGCCATCGGCTCTGGCCGCTGTGGTTCGCGGCGGCCTGGACGACCATGGAGGTGGTCCGGAGCGGTTGGCCGCTGGGCGGGATGCCGTGGGGGCGACTCGCATTCGCCGTGGTGGATACACCTATCGCCGACGCGCTGCCCTACGTCGGCGCCGTCGGCGTCAGCTTCCTTCTCGCACTGCTGGGTGCGCTCCTGGCGTGGCTGATCGGCGGTCCGGTCGCCGGCCTGAAGCCCGCCCAGGGCGGCCGGAAGGCGGCCGCTGTGTGCCTCGTCGCGCTGTGCGGGCTGCTCGCCGTACCGGTGCTGGCTCCATGGCAGGCGCACGCTGAGGGCCACCTCACCGTTGCCGCGGTCCAGGGCGACGTCCCAGGCAACGGGGACGACATCCTCTACGACTACCGGCAGGTCACCCAGAACCAGGTCGACGCGACGGTCGACCTGGCCAGGCGGGTGGACACCGGCGAGGTGGACCGGCCCGATCTGGTGCTCTGGCCCGAGAACTCCACCGCCGTCGACCCCTTCAACGACGGCGAGACCAACTCCGGCATCTGGGCCGCCAGCTCCGCCATCCAGGTGCCCATCCTGGTCGGTGCGATCGTGGACGGCGGCGAGAACCAGGTGCTCAACCAAGGGATCGTCTGGGACCCGGAGACGGGAGCCGGCGACCGGTACACCAAGTGGCACCCGGTCCCGTTCGGTGAGTACATCCCGCTGCGCTCGGTCTTCCTCAAGTACAACTTCTTCGACCGACTGCGCGAAGTGGGCCGCGACATGCTCAGCGGGACCAGGCGCGAGCCGCTGGACATCGGCGGAGTGCCGGTCGCCGACGCGATCTGCTTCGACATCGCCTACGACGACGGCCTGCAGGCCCAGTTGCGCAACGGCGCCGAACTGTTGGTGGTGCAGAGCAGTCAGGCGACGTTCATCCACACCGATCAGATCGACCAGCAGTTCGCGATCACCCGGCTCCGGGCGATGGAGACCGGTCGCTGGGTGGCGGTGGCGACCACCAACGGCGTGTCCGGGATCATCGCGCCGGACGGGCAGGTCATGGAGACCGCCGACATCCGCACCCAGGCGGTGCTCCAGCAACAGGTGGGTCTGACCGACGCCCTTACGCCGGCGGTCCGGCTCGGGCCCTGGACCGGACGAATCGCCGCCGGGTTGGCGATCCTCGGCATGCTGCTCGTGCTGCTCCCGTATCGTCGTCGGCAACAGGATGCCGCGAGTGCCGCGGCGCCCGAGGAGTTCGAGCCGTCGGAGCCGTCGGAGCCGTCGCCAGTGGGAGGGCCATGAACGAGTCCTCCCACGACGCATTGGGTCGAGTCGTGATGGTCGTGCCGACCTACAACGAGGCCGACAACCTGGGGTGGGTCATCGGCCGGCTGCGTGCCGCCCAGCCGTCGGTGGACGTGCTCGTCGTCGACGACAACTCGCCGGACGGTACGGGAGCGCTCGCCAGCGAGTTGGCCACCGCCGATCCCGCCGTGCACGTCCTGCACCGGGCCGGCAAGGGCGGCCTCGGTGCGGCGTACCTCGCCGGCTTCGCCTGGGCGCTCGAGGCCGGGTACGACGTGGTCGGGGAGATGGACGCCGACGGCTCGCACCAGCCCGAGCAGCTCCATCGGCTGCTCGAGGCGCTGGTCGACGCCGACCTGGTGATCGGCTCCCGCTGGATCCCGGGCGGGTCGGTGGTCAACTGGCCGCTGCGCCGCGAGGCCCTCTCGCGCGGCGGCAACCTCTACGTCCGGCTGCTGCTCGGGATCTCGGTCCGCGACGCGACCGCCGGCTTCCGGGTCTTCCGGCGCAGCGCCCTCGAGAAGATCGACCTGGCCTCGGTGGAGTCCACCGGCTATGTCTTCCAGACCGACCTGGTCACCCGCTGCCTCCGCGCGGGGCTGACCGTGCGCGAGGTGCCCATCGAGTTCGTGGAGCGGGTCCGCGGTGACTCCAAGATGAGCGGCGCCGTGGCCACCGAGTCGCTGCGCCGGATCACCAGGTGGGGGCTGCGCGAGCGCAAGGAGCAGCTCCTACGTGCGCTGCGTCGGGATCGCTGATGGGCCGGGATCGCTGATGGCGCGGCGCCGGTCGGCGTTCGGCTGGCTGCTGTTCGCCCTGTTCATCCTCGTCCCCCTGGTTGAGATCTATGTGATCATCCAGGTCGGCAAGGCGATCGGGCCGTGGTGGACGATCCTGCTGCTGATCCTCGACTCGATCCTCGGCACCTGGCTGATCAAGCACCAGGGGTCGCGAGCATTCCAAGGACTGCGCGACTCCCTCGACAACGGCCGGATGCCGGCCCGCGAACTCGCCGACGGCGCCTTGATCCTGATCGGCGGCACCCTGATGCTCGCGCCCGGGTTCGTCACCGACGCGTTCGGAATCCTGATCATCCTGCCGTTCACCAGGCCGTTCTTCCGCCGGATCCTGACCCGCGTGGTGGCCAGCCGGATCGTGGTCCTCGGACCGGGCGGAGAGGCACGACGCCCCGGTCCCGGCCCCGACGGGCCGGTGATCCGGGGCGAGGTGGTGGATGAGTGAGCAGCCGATCGCGAGAAACGAGCGAGCGGCGTGGGCTCACGAAGATCGAGCAAGCCCCGCGACCGAGGGACGAGGTCGCGACGGGCGCGTCGAGATCACCGCAGCCGAGGCTCCTGGGGTGACCTACGCTGACGCGCGGCGCTTCTTCTGGTTGGCGCGGTGCAGATGGGCGGGGCCGATCTCGCCGCCACGCAGCAGCTCCAGACGCTCCTTGAGGATGACCTCGAGCTCCTTCTCCGAGCGGCGCTCGAGCAACATGTCCCAGTGCGTGCGGACCGGCTTCTCGGCCTTGACCTCGCGCTCGATCCCGGCCGTGCTCTCGGCCTCGGCACCGCAGCGCGGGCACTCCCAGACCGCGGGGATGTCGGCCTCGACCGACATCGTGATCTCGAACTCGTGACCCTGTGCGCAGCGGTATCCGACCTGCTGCCGAGCCGCGAACTCGATCCCGCGCTCATCCTCGAAGCTCTGGCCTCCCAGCCGCGCTCCACGTAGCGTGCGCTCCGCCATGAAGGCACCTCCCAATAGGTGTGGTTTCCCCGTACAGAAAGAGAGACGGTCCAAACCAGTCTTCGGTTCGCTTGCGAGACCCGTTGACAAATCAGCCGTCGATGATCTAACGGTACCCAGCCGACAAAGATTCCCGCGATTCCTCGCCGTACTGGCGGGTATTCGTCAGCCCATCCTGACAGACGGGTGGTCAATTCCGGCAATTCTGCTGGCAAGTAGCCGACGCGTGTAGATCAGACGTGCTGTGGAGCTACGTTGCCGGCCTCGGCGATCCCGCGCTTCGGGTCGACCCGGAGCAGGAAGAACGCGCCGAGGATGAAGAAGACGATCAGGCTCACGATGGCGGGCCGGTAGGAGCCGGTGAGCTGGAAGACCACGCCGAACAGCAGGACACCGAACCAGGAGGTGCCACGTTCGAAGGCGTTGTAGAGGGCGAAGTACTCACCCTCTCGGCCGCGTGGGATCAAGAGGCTGAAGAACGAGCGCGACAGCGCCTGGGTGCCACCGAGCACGATCCCGATGGCCACCCCGACCACGAGGAAGGCCGCGATGTTCCCGGCCGGCAGGAACATCGCCACCACGACGATCACCATCCACGCGAACGTGCCGCCGAGGATCGCGCGGTACGCGCCGTACCGGCCCGCTAGCCGGCCGAAGAACAGCGCACCGCCGAAGGCGACGAACTGGATCAGCAGGATGGTCGCGATGAGCACCGAGTCACCGAACTCCAACTGCTTGGATCCGTACGTCGACGCGGCGTAGATCACCGTCTGGATACCGTCGTTGTAGAAGATGTAGGCGACCAGGAAGGTCAGGGTCACGGGGTAGTTGCGCAACTCCTTGAGCGTCTCCCAGAGCTGACCGAAGCTGCGCGCGAACAGGCCGCCGCTCTCCTCGAGGACGTTCTGTGGCGGTCGGTTGCGCAGCCGCACGAACGGGATGATGGTGAAGCCGGCCCACCAGACCGCCGCCGAGAGCAGCGAGATGCGCACGGCCATCTCGGTCCCCAGCCCCAGGGCGTCGTGGCCGAGCACCACGACCAGGTTGAGGAACAGCAGGATCCCGCCACCGAGGTAGCCGAACGCCCAGCCGCGCGAGGAGACCCGGTCGCGCTCGTCCTCGGTCGAGATGTCGACCAGGATCGCGTAGTAGCTCACCAGCGAGCAGCCGGCCAGCACGCTGCTGCAGACGATCGCGACCGCCGCGAGCCGCCAGTTGTCGCCCTCCATGAAGAAGAGCAGTGCGGCGAAGAACGCGCCGGCCCAGGCGAATCCGGCCATGTGCATCTTCTTGCGCGGCGAGCGGTCCACCATCGCGCCGACCACGGGCAGGATGAACGCGCTCAGGATCGTGGCGAAGCTGGTCAGGTAGAACGGCAGCGACCCCGCCGCGAGGTGCAGCCCCAGCACGCTCACGGTCTTGTTGCAGGTGTCGTCCGCGTCATCGCCACAGCCAGCCGCCCGGCCGGCGACGGTGATCATGTACGGCGCGAAGAGCACCGAGAGGACCGTCGTGTAATACGCCGAGTTCGCCCAGTCGTACCAGTACCAGGCCTTTTGTTCTCTCGCGCGGTTCAGAGGGCCGAGATCTGCGAAGCCGGTGTTGGATGTCGTCAACGCTCATGCCCTCCACTCGCCGCGCTCGGCGAGCACGTCTTTGAGCAGGTCGGTCCGGTCGGTGAACAGCCCGTCGACGCCGCGGTCGAGAAGCAGCCGCATCTCCTCGGGCTCGTCGATGGTCCACACGTGCACGTGCTTGCCGGAGGCGTGCGCGCGGCGTACCAGACCTGGCGTGGCGATGGTCCATCGTCCCCTCCGGTGGGGGATCTGCAACGCAGCGACGCGCCCACGGGTCAGCCAGTCGGCGAGCCGAGCGCTGGGGACGACGCGGAAGATCGCCACCTCGACCGGGCTGGCCGACGTGGGCACGCGGTGGCCCGTGCGGCGTCGGAACTCGGTCAGTCGCGACCCGCTGAACGAGCCGACGAGCACCCGATCCCAGGCGTCCCGCTCCGCGATGAACTCCGCGAGGGCTTGTGCGGCGCCCTCGGACTTGAGGTCGATGTTGAACCGTGCTCGCGGGAACTCGTCGAACAGCTGGGCCAATGTAGGGACCTGCTCGCGCCCGCCGACCAGGGCCTTGCGCACCTCCTCGAAGGTGAGCTCTGCGATCACGCCCTCGAGGTCGGTCACCCGGTCGAGCACGGCGTCGTGGAACGCCAGCAGCACACCGTCACTGGTCACGTGCACGTCGGTCTCGAGGTAGTCGTAGCCGAGGGACACCGCATGCTTGAACGCCGCGAGCGTGTTCTCGAGGCCCTCGATCTCGGGGTGGTACGCCCCGCCCCGGTGTGCGAAGGCGAGTACACCGACCGGTTCGCCGGCCACCCCGTCGAGATAGGCGAAGCCGGTCGTGGGCGCCGTCACGTTGCGCAGTATGCACCCGGTACCGTCGGAGCATGGACGTCGACACCGAGCTGAGCTGCCCCGTCTGCCAGACCACCATGGACGCTCACCCGCTCGGCGACGGCGAGTTCAGCTCGTGCCCGCAGGGCCACGGGGTGTTCCTGCGCCGCGCCGACCTGGGCAGCCTGGTCGAGGCCGAGCAGGACTGGCACCGCCATGCGGGTCAGCACACGATGCCGATGCCCAAGATCACCGCCGACATGACGGCACCGCCGGCCGCCAAGGCCCCCGCGCGGGCGTGGGTCGAAACGTTGTTCTGACGTTGGCTAAATGTCCCGGAACGGCTCGATGTTGGCGCCGAGTTCGTTGAGCCGTTCGGCAAGGTCCTCGTAGCCACGGTGGATGACGTACGTCGACCGCAGGACCGAGGTGCCCTTCGAGGCCAGCATCGCCAGCAGGATGACCACGGCCGGACGTAGCGCGGGTGGGCAGACGATCTCGGCGCCGGAGAAGTGGGTCGGCCCCTCGATCATGACCCGGTGTGGGTCGAGCAGCTTGACCTGGCCGCCGAGCTTGTTGAGCTCGGTGAGGTAGATCGCGCGGTTCTCGTAGACCCAGTCGTGGAGGAGCGTCTGGCCCTCGGCGACCGCGGCGATGACGGCGAAGAACGGCAGGTTGTCGATGTTGAGCCCCGGGAACGGCATCGGGTGGATCTTGTCGAGGGGGGCGCGCAGCTCCGACGGGTGGGTGGTGATGTCGACCAGCCGGGTGTGGCCGTTGCTGGCGACGTACTCCTCCGAGCGGGTGTGCTGGAAGCCCATCTCGCCGAGAGTGGCCAGCTCGATCTCGAGGAACTCGATCGGCACTCGGCGGATCGTGATGGAGGACTGCGTGACGATCGCGGCCGCGAGCAAGGACATTGCCTCGATGGGGTCCTCGCTGGGCGCGTAGTCGACGTCGACGTCGATGTCGGAGAGCCCGGTGACGGTGAGCGTGGTGGTGCCGACGCCATCGACCTGGACGCCGAGCTTCTGCAGGTAGAAGCAGAGGTCCTGGACCATGTAGTTGGAGGAGGCGTTGCGGATCACGGTCACACCCGGGTGCAGCGCGGCGGCCATGAGGGCGTTCTCGGTCACGGTGTCGCCGCGCTCGGTGAGCACGATCGGCGTCTCCGGCTCGATGGCCCGGTTGACCTGCGCGTGGTACTGACCGTCCGTGGCCTTCACCTCGAGGCCGAAGGGGCGCAGGGCGTACATGTGCGGCTCGACCGTGCGGGTGCCGAGGTTGCAGCCACCGGCATACGGGAGCTCGAAGACGTCCTCGCGGTGCAGCAGCGGGCCGAGGAACATGATGATCGAGCGGGTCCGGCGCGCGGCAGTCTCGTCGATCGAGCCGAGGTCGAGCTCTCGGGGCGGGACGATCTCGAGGTCGTTGTCGTCGTTGAGCCACCGGGTCTGTACGCCGATGCTGTTGAGCACCTCGAGCAGCCGGTTGACCTCCTCGATCCGCGCGACCTTGCGCAGCGTGGTGCGACCGCGGTTGAGCAGGGTTGCGCACAGGAGCGCAACTCCCGCGTTCTTGGAGGTCTTGACGTCGATCGCACCCGCGAGCGTCGTCGGACCGGTCACCCGGAGGTGGGTCGGCCCGGCGCCAAGAGCCACGATCTCGGAGTCGAGGGCCTGCCCGATCCGAGCGAGCATGTCGAGGGAGAGGTTCTGGTGCCCCTTCTCGATCCGGTTGATCGCGCTCTGGCTCGTACTGAGCCGCTCCGCCAACTGTTGCTGGGTGAGCCCGCGGTGCTTGCGCGCGTCGCGGATGATGCTGCCGATCCGGCCCTTGTACCCCTCGGTCATGGAACCACGGTAACTCATATGTGAGATACTGCAAACCGGTGTGGCAGTCGGCGTTTCGCGGCACTGCAAGGATGCCAGCATGCGCGCCACGACGATCCACGGCCCCCGCGACATCCGCGTCGAAGAGGTGCCGGACCCGGTCCTCGCCGAGCCCACCGACGCGATCGTCCAGGTCGCCGCCGGCTGCATCTGCGGCTCCGACCTGTGGCCCTATCGCGGCGAGAACCCGATCCGTCCCGGGGCGACGATCGGCCACGAATGCATCGGCGAGGTGGTCGAAGTCGGCGGCGAGGTCTCGTCGTTCCGTCCGGGCGACTTCGTCGTCGTGCCCTTCTGTCACTGCGACAACACCTGCCCGCACTGCCTGGCCGGCATCCAGTCCGCCTGTGTGCACACCGATGGGACCGCGAGCGGGCAAGCGGAGCTCACCCGGGTCGCGCAGGCCGACGGCAGCCTGGTGCGGACCGACGGCAGACCGGACCCGGCGGCGTACCCCGCACTCCTGACCCTGACTGATGTGATGGCGACCGGCTGGCACGCGGCGGTTTCCGCGCGCGTCCAGCCCGGGTCGCGGGTGGTGGTCGTCGGCGACGGCGCCGTCGGACTGTGCGGCGTTCTGGCCGCATCGGTGATGGGGGCGGAGACCATCGTCGCCATGTCACGGCACGAGTCGCGGCAGCGGATCGCGACCGATTTCGGCGCCACCCACATCGTCGAGGAGCGTGGCTCGGAAGGCTTCGAACGGGTCATGGACATCACAGATGGTGTCGGGGCCGACGCGGTGCTGGAGTGCGTCGGCACCGACGCCGCGGTCGCTACGGCGTTCGACGTGGCCCGCCCCGGCGCGACGGTCGGCTTCGTCGGCGTGCCGCACGGCGTCGAGCTCCCGCTGCGCCGGATGTTCTCGAAGAACATCGGCCTGGCCGGCGGGATGGCACCGGTGCGCCGCTACCTGCCCGAACTCCTCGACCTGGTCACCAGCGGACGGATCGACCCCGGTCGGGTCTTCGACCTCACGCTGCCGTTGGACGAGGTCGCCGAGGGCTACCGCGCCATGGACGAGCGGCGTGCGATCAAGGTCCAGATCAACCCGTAGTTGTCCACCCCCGCGACGGCTCGGCCCGCGAAAGACCGGGTCGCTGCGCTCCCTCCGGGTTATGGATCCTCGATGAACCACTCTCGTGCGCGGGTACTGCGTTTCGGTGAGTAGCGACGGCGACCTGCCCGAAGGACCTCTGCTTCTCGGGCCATTGCTGCGGTACGTCGATGCGACGACCGCGACGATCTGGGTGGAGACGGCCGAAGCGGCCGAGGTGGTGGTCGAGGCCGGTGCGGTGGTCGCGAGTGCCCGGACCTTCGCGGTCCACGAGCACCACTACGCCCTGGTCGAGGTGACCGGCCTGCCGCCGGGGACGCCGACGCCGTACCGTGTGCTGGTCGGTGGCGAGCAGGTCTGGCCCTCGACCCACATCGCGTTCGCGGAGTTCCCGCCCTCGGTCATCCCGACCCTGCAGCCGGGGAAGCCGCTGCGGATGGCGTTCGGCTCCTGCCGGGTCAGCGTGTCTCATGACGAGGCGGGCAACGACGAGTTCGGCGTCGATGCGCTCCGCGCCTTCGCCCTGCGGATGGCTGGCGTGACCGGTGACCCCGAACCCTGGCCGGACCTGGTCGTGTTCCTCGGCGATCAGGTGTACGCCGACGACACCAGCCCAGCGATGAAGGAGTTCATCGCGGCCCGGCGCGACCCGTCGGAGCCGCCCTGGACCGAGCTGAAGGACTACGAGGAGTACGCCCACCTCTACCGACTGGCATGGAGCGACCCGGCCAACCGGTGGCTGCTCTCGACCCTGCCGAGCGCGATGATCTTCGACGATCACGACATCCGCGACGACTGGAACACCAGCCACGACTGGCGCTTGGAGATGGAGGCCACCGACTGGTGGCACGAGCGGGTGGTCGCCGGCCTCGGCTCCTACTGGGTGCACCAGCACCTGGGCAACCTCGGCCCCGACGACCGGGCCGAGGATCCGCTGTGGCAGCGGGTGGCGACGTACGACGGTGAGGGCGAGCTCGACCCGCCGAGGCGGTGGACCGACTGGCTGACGACGCCGACCAGCGCCCGGAGAGCTACCGGTGGAGTTTCGCGCGCGACTTCGACGCCCAGGCCCGACTGATCGTCGTCGACTCACGGGCCGCGCGGGTGCTGCAACCGGACCAGCGCTCGATGCTCGACGACGCCGAGCTGGCCTGGCTCGACGAGCGGATGCGGGGCGACGTGGACCACCTGCTGGTCGGTACGTCGTTGCCGGTGCTTCTCGCCCCGGCACTCCACCACTCGGAGGCGCTCGGCGAGGCGCTGGCCCAGGGCCGGTTCGGGAAGGTGGCAGGTCGGTTCGGCGAATGGGTGCGCACGACCGCCGACCTGGAGCACTGGGCGGCCTTCCAGGAGGGGTTCGTCGACCTGGCCCGGATGACCGTCGAGGTGGCCTCGGGCCGGCGCGGGCGGGCGCCCCGGTCGGTGACGTTCCTGTCCGGCGACGTGCACCACAGCTACGTGGTCGGGGCCTGGGCCGACCCACGCTCGGGAGCCAGGCTGGTGAGCCGGGTGGTGCAGGCGACCTGCTCGCCGATCCGCAACCCGCTCCCGGCGTACATGAAGGTGGTCATCCGCGCCGCTGCGCTCGGCAAGGCGCGGCCGACCGGGCGCCTTCTGGCCGGCAAAGTGCCACGCTCACCGTTGCGCTGGGAGCTCACCCGCGGTCCGTGGTTCGACAACAACCTGGCCGTGCTCGAGTTGCTCGGCGACCGGCTGCGCTTCCGGTGGTCCGGTGGCGAGGTGCGCGACGGCCGGCCCACGCACGCGACGCTGCGCACGGTGGCGGAGGTCGACGTACCGACCTGAGCGTGGATCAGGCTGAGCCCAGGTCAGGCGCTGAGCAGCGGCTGCTCGCCGGGCATGACGGCGGGCTCGCAGTCGCACAGTTCGTCACAGCGCAAGAAGGTGTGGAAGGCGTGACCGCAGCGCGGGCACGGCAAGTCGTGCGAGAGATGCGTGTCGTTGGTCTGGACGGTGTCCCACATCGGTGCCACCTCCTTCCGCGTCGTCGTGGCGTTGCCTTCGAAGGTGGCAGTACGCGCGGCCGTCTGTGCGCGGAACGGCTACAGCCCGGGGGTGGAGAGGGGACATTCGGACCGGACGACGGACGCGGCAGTAGTCCGAACGGGTCAGGCGCACCGGCAGCCGTGCGACTGCGACGCTCGCCGCATCCGGCCTCGACGCCCTCGAACCTCAGCTGACCCGCACGGTTAACTCAAGGCGGAGAAGTTGATCTCCTCGGCTGATGCCGTGGTGTTGGTGACCTCGGCGTAGGACACCCACCGCATCACGGTGTTGAGATCGTCGACGACCTCGGCGGCGTGCTCGCCGACAGTTGTGTGTGCGTCACCCACCAAGGTCAGGTCATAGCCGCGCTCGAGAGCGGCGTATGCGGTCGCTCGGATGCACCAGTTGGTGGCGGCCCCGGCCAGGGCAAGGTGCGACACGTCGAGTCGAGCCAACTCGTCGTCGAGCGTGGTGCGCTCGAAGGAGGAGTTGAACCGCTTGAAGACGCGAGCCTCGCCCTCCGCCGGGATCAGCTCGGGCACCCACTGCCAGACGGGCGTGTCACGCACCAGTTCGTCGTCCTCGTGCTGGACCCAGACCACGGGCACCCCGGCAGCGCGGGCCCGGTCGACAGCTCGGGTGACGTTGCCGACGACGCGATCAGCCTCCCAGGCTCCCTCGACCACGCCGACCTGGACGTCCACGACGACCAGCGCGCCCCGTCCACCTGCCCGCACCGTTGCCATGAGGGCAGCCTAGGTCGCACGGTCGACGCCGGTGTTGAGCGGTCTATATCGCGACCAGCTCTCGGTCGGGCTCGGCAAGCGGCAGCGGCACCCGGCTTGGGCTCCAGGAGGCGGCGAGGATCCCCCCGAGCACCAGCGCGACGCCGGCGAGTTGGGCGCCGGTGAGCGTCTCACCGGCCACGAGAGCGCCGAGGAGGACGCCGGTCACCGGGTTGAGCAGTCCGACGGCGCCGACGGTCGCGGCCTGGAGCCGGGCCAGGCCACCGAACCAGCACAGGTAGGCGAGCGCCGTGGCGACCAGGCTCGTGAAGGCGAACCCCGCCGTGGAGTGCGCGTCGAGCGCGGGTGGGGCGCCTTCGAGGAGCACGGCCGCCGCGCCGAGCACCAGCCCACCCAGGACCAGCTGCCAGGCGGTCATCGCGACGAGCGGCGTGCCGTCGTACCACCGCTTGCCCAGCACCGCGCCGGCGCAGGACAGCACCAGCGCCGAGAGCGAGGCGGCGACGCCGATCGGGTCGATGCCTCCGGTGGCACCGCCGACCACGAGCAGGACGCCGACGATCCCGGCGAGCGCGCCGGCGAGCACTCGGCCCGACAGTCGCTCGTCGAGCAGGAGCCAGCCGAAGCCCGCCATCGCGAGCGGGGCGAGCGCCATCACCGAGGCGGCCACGCTGGAGGGCAGCAGTTGCGCGGCGACGTAGACCAGCAGGAAGAACGCGCCGATGTTGAGCGTGCCGAGCACCGCCGAGCGCCACCACCAGGCGCCGCGCGGGAGGGCTCGGGCTACGGCGAGGAGGATCAGGCCGGCCGGCAAGGCTCGGAACGTCGAGCCCCACAGGGGCGCGTCGACGGGCAGGAGCTGCCGGGTGACGACGTAGTTGGCCCCCCAGGCGACCGGCGCGATCGCGGTGACGGCGAGCCATTTTGCTTCCATGGAAGCAATAATGTCTTCCTTGGAAGCTATATTCCCAGATGTGTCAGATGACCTCGATCACGTCGGCCGGATCCAGCAGCAGTGGGAGCGTGAGCGACCCGATCTCGACGTGTCCCCGCAGGGTGTGTACGGCCGCCTGCACCGGTTGGCCGACCGGCTCCGCGAGGAGCTCGACCTGGAGTTCCGCCGGCACGGACTGGGGGAGGGGGAGTTCGACGTGCTGGCCGCGCTGCGCCGTGCCGGCGCACCCTACGAGCTGGCGCCGGGGGAGCTGGCCCGCCACACGATGGTGACCACCGGAGCTGCCACGAAGCGGATCGACCGGCTCGAGGCCGCCGGCCTCGTGTCCCGACGGACCAGCGAAGCAGACGCACGCGGTCGGGTGATCGCGCTGACGAGCGCCGGCAAGCGGGTCATCGACGACGCGTTCACGGCGCACATCGCCAACGAGCACCGGTTGCTCGCGCCGCTTTCCGATCGCGACCGCGCCGAGCTCCAGCGGCTGCTGACGACCTGGCTGGCCGCGTTCGAGTGATCTGCCTTCCTTGCGGTGGTTTCGACGCCGAACGCGCCTGCGCGCCTTCGGGCTCAACCACCGTCCGATGGTTGAGCCGCGAGCGCAGCGAGCGTGTCGAAACCATCCGCAGCCGACGCTCGAACTCGACGTCAAGCCGCGAGGCTCACCGAGCCCGGCATCACAACGGGCTCGCACGAGCAGTCGTCGCCGCAGGCCAAGAAGGTGTGCACCGCGTGGCCGCAGCGCTGGCACGGCAGGTCGTGCGACAGGTGGGTGGTCGTGGACTCGACGGTGTCGTACATGGCGGTGCCTCCTTCCGGTCTGGTCGCTCCGAGATGTGCGGAGCCGTTGCATCTAGGAGTACCGACCGGCGACGGTGATACGACTCAGCGCAGACAACTGGCACGATCTGGGGGTGAGCACCCAGGTGGACGACCAACGTCTCCGCGATCTGCGGCTGCTGCGCCGGGTCAAGGACCGGATCGACCGCGACTACGCCCAGCCGCTCGACGTCGAGGCGCTGGCGCGAGGGGTGCACGTGTCGGCGGGTCACCTGAGCCGCGAGTTCAAGAAGGCGTACGGCGAGTCGCCGTACTCCTATCTGATGACCCGCCGCATCGAGCGCGCGATGGCACTGCTGCGCCGAGGCGACCTGAGCGTGACCGATGTCTGCTTCGCGGTGGGCTGCCAGTCACTGGGGACGTTCAGCACCCGGTTCACGGAGCTGGTCGGGGTGCCGCCGAGCGTCTACAAGCAGCAGGCCGAGGCCGACCTCGCCGGTGTGCCGTCGTGTGTGGTCAAGCAGGTCAGCCGACCGGTCCGGGCCGGATCGATCAGGAATGGAGAAGCACCCGCTCCGACCGTCTCCTAGCGTTGCGGCCATGGTCACCAAGATCCTCAACGCCTTCCTCCCGCACGACGACCGCGATGCCGCCGTCGAGTTCTGGTGCGACAAGCTCGGCTTCGAGCTTCGCAACGACGTCGGCTACAACGGCATGCACTGGCTCACCGTCGGGCCACCCGATCAGCCCGACGTCAACCTCGTGCTCTTCCCGCCCGGCGCCGACCCCGGCGTCACCGACGACGAACGGCGCACCATCACCGAGATGATGGCCAAGGGCACCTACGCGATGCTCACTCTCGGGACCGACGACCTCGACGCGCTCTTCGATCGGCTCCAGACGGCCGATGTCGAGGTCATGCAGGAGCCCACCCAGCAGCCCTGGGGCGCGCGCGACTGTGCGTTCCGCGACCCGTCCGGCAACACGATCCGGATCGACGAGGTGAGGTGAGATGAAGACGATGACCTGCACCCAACTCGGCGGCGCCTGCGGGCTCGAGCTCCACGGCGAGACGGCCGACGAGGTGATCAAGGCTCAGGACCGCCACCTGCGTGAGGTGGTCCGGGGCGGCGACGAGGCGCACGAACCGGCGCTGAAGGAGATGAAGGGCCGCTGGCGCCATCCGCTCAAGGGCATGGGCTGGTACAAGGACACCAAGGCAGCCTTTGCCGCGTCGCCCGAGAGCTGACGGGAACCTGGGCAGGAGCCGAGTCGTTGTGCTCTGCGTTGAAGTTGGCTCACGAGTGGAGGTCGGCTGAGTTGGCCACCGAGGGCCGGGTCGTCACGGCGCGGGACGGCGTGCAGCTGTACGTCGCCACCTGCGGCACCGGGCCCGACCTGCTGGCGCTCAGTGGTGGGCCGGGACTGGTCAACTTCCTGGCCGACGAGCGACTGTGGCCCGACGGCGTGTGCGCGTGGTTCCCGGATCCGCGCGGCGTCGGCCGCAGCGCCGGCGGCCCGCACTCGATGGCAACCGCGGTCGCCGACCTCGAGGATCTCCGCCGTGGCCTCGGCGTGGAGTCCTGGACGGTGCTCGGGCACTCGGCGGGCAGCGATCTCGCCGTGCGCTACGCAGTCGAGCACCCGGCGTCGGTCCGAGCCGTGATCGGCGTCGCCGGCCACGGGCTGCACAAGGACCGCACCTGGTCCGCGGCCTATCACGCCGGCCACGAGCCGCGCCTCGACATCGAGTGGGACGAGGATGTCTGGCGGGCGCTCAACGAGAGCTTCGTCGACTGGATCCACGAGCCCGGGCTCTGGCGCGGCCTGGCGGACTGCTCGGTCCCGATGCGGATCGTCGCCGCCGGCGACGACATCCGGCCGGACTGGCCCCTGCGTCAGCTCGCCGCGACCGTGCCTGGCGCCACGTTCGAGAGCATTCCCGGCGTACCCCACGACTTCTGGCACACCCACCCCGAGACCTGGCGTGCTCTGGTCGCCAGCGCCATGACGACGGAATGACAAGGAGCCCCCATGCCCGCCCACGCCGCCGACAGCCATGACCTGATCCGGGTCCAAGGTGCTCGCGAGAACAACCTCAAGGACGTCAGCATCGAGCTGCCCAAGCGCAGGCTCACGGCGTTCACCGGGGTCTCCGGGTCGGGCAAGAGCTCGCTGGTGTTCGAGACGATCGCGGCCGAGTCACAGCGGATGATCAACGAGACCTACAGCGCGTTCGTGCAGGGGTTCATGCCGACCCTGGCGCGGCCCGAGGTCGACTACCTCGAGGGGCTGACGACCGCGATCATCGTCGACCAGGAGCGGATGGGTGCCAACCCGCGCTCGACGGTGGGCACTGCGACCGGTGCCAATGCCATGCTGCGGATCCTGTTCAGCCGGATCGGGGACCCGTACGTCGGTCCGCCGACGGCGTTCGCGTTCAACGTCCCCACCCGGGTGGCCAGCGGGATGATGAAGACCGAAGCCGGTCAGGGCAAGACCTCGGTGGTCAAGCAGCAGGTCTACCAAGGTGGCATGTGCCCCACGTGCGAGGGCATGGGATCGCTCAACGACTTCGACCTCACCGCGATCTACGACGAGACCAAGTCGCTGTCCGAGGGTGCGCTGCTGGTGCCGGGGTACTCCATGGACGGCTGGTACGGGCGGATCTTCGCCGGCGCCGGGCTGCCGATGGACAAGCCGGTCGGGAAGTTCTCGGCGCGGGACCTGAAGAAGTTGCTGTACGGCGAGCCCGAGAAGATCAAGGTCGAGGGCGTCAACCTCACCTACGAAGGCGTCCTGGTCAAGGTCCAGAAGTCGATGCTGTCCAAGGACGTCGAGGCGATGCAGCCGCACGTACGCCGCTTCGTCGAGCGCGCCGTCACCTTCACGACCTGCCCCGACTGCGACGGCACCCGGCTCAGCAAGGAGGCGCGCTCGGCCAAGATCAACGGCAAGAACATCGCCGACCTGTGCTCGATGCAGATCAGCGATCTCGCCGAGTGGCTGCGGTCGGTGACCGACAAGGGGGTCGCACCACTGATCGCCGGGCTGCAGCACCTGCTCGACTCGTTCGACGAGATCGGTCTCGGCTATCTCTCCTTGGATCGGCCGGCGGGCACCCTGTCCGGTGGAGAGGCGCAGCGGACGAAGATGATCCGGCATCTCGGTTCGTCGCTCACCGACGTCACCTATGTCTTCGACGAGCCCACCATCGGCTTGCACCCGCATGACATCGAGCGGATGAACACGCTGCTGCTCCAGCTCCGCGACAAGGGCAACACCGTGCTGGTCGTCGAGCACAAGCCGGAGACGATCGCGATCGCCGACCACGTCGTCGACCTCGGCCCGGGTGCCGGGAGCGCCGGGGGAGAGGTGGTCTTCGAGGGCACCTTCGCCGCCCTCCGCAAGAGCGACACCGTGACCGGGCGACACCTCGATGATCGGGCGGCACTCAAGCCGGCGGTCCGTACGCCGTCCGGTGTGCTCGAGGTCCGCGGGGCGTCGACCCACAACCTCCAGGACGTCTCCGTCGACCTGCCGCTGGGAGTGCTCTGTGTGCTGACCGGTGTGGCCGGCTCGGGCAAGAGCTCGCTGATCAGTGGCTCGGTCGAGGGACGCGAGGGCGTCGTGGTCATCGACCAGGGCGCGATCAAGGGATCGCGTCGGAGCAACCCTGCGACGTACACCGGGTTGCTGGAGCCGGTCCGCAAGGCGTTCGCCAAGGAGAACGGTGTGAAGTCGGCGCTGTTCTCGGCCAATTCCGAGGGTGCCTGCCCGGCGTGCAACGGCGCCGGAGTGATCTTCACCGAGCTGGGCGTCATGGCCACGGTCGAGTCGACCTGCGAGGAGTGCGAGGGCCGCCGGTTCCAGGCGGCGGTCCTCGAATACACCCTCGGCGGCAAGAACATCGCCGAGGTGCTGGAGCTGCCGGTCTCCGAGGCGCTCTCCTACTTCTCCTCGGAGGGCGCGTCCGTGCCGGCCGCGATCAAGGTGCTGGACCGGCTCGTCGACGTGGGGCTGGGCTACATCAGCCTCGGGCAGCCGCTCACCACGCTCTCCGGCGGCGAGCGACAGCGGCTCAAGCTGGCCACTCAGATGGCCGAGAAGGGCGAGGTCTACGTCCTCGACGAGCCGACCACCGGCTTGCACCTCGCCGACGTCGAGCAGTTGCTGGGGATGCTCGATCGGCTGGTCGACTCCGGGAGGTCGGTGATCGTGATCGAGCACCACCAGGCCGTGATGGCGCACGCCGACTGGATCATCGACCTCGGGCCGGGCGCCGGCCACGACGGTGGCCGCGTGGTCTTCGAGGGCACCCCGGCCGACCTGGTCTCCGCCACACCGAAGACCCTCACCGGCAAGCACCTGGCGGCGTACGTCGGCGCGTAGGCCGGCCGGCGCGCTGTCGTCACAGTGCACCCTCGGTCGGATACGGAGGACTCAGCGCCCGCGTTCTGGCTCAAAACCGGACGAGAGCGCAAAGTCTCCGACTGAGCGCGCAACGGCGGTGTGCGCCTACGGGCTAGGGGCTCGCCCGGCAGTAGCGTCCCTCGGACCGGCGACGCTCGTCCGATCGCCGGCCTCCATCGGGGGAACAGGAGCCCGGAATGAAGGTCTGTCTGCGCGCCAGCGGCTCTGGCGGGAAGAAGCGGGTACGACGTCGCGTGGCGACGTCGGTTGCGCTGCTGCTGGGCCTGGTGGGCCTCGCGGCCGCCACGTCGAGTGCTCCGGCACAGGCCGGCTACGCGGACAGCTCGGGAGTGCTGAAGGCGGCGCTCTACAACGTCACGCCCTACACCGTGACGCTGGTCGCGAACCAGGCCGACTACGGCTGGGACATCGCGCCGACGACGCAGGCACCCGGGGCCGCCGCCCTGTTCAGCCTGCGCGGGTCGCCGGTCACCAACCCATGCGTCCTCTCGAGCGCGTACGAGAACACGTACTGGGGGTACATGAGCTATCGGGTCGACGTCGTGGGTGGTCCGGCGGAGTACATCACCATCGGGATGTCCGGCACTCGGAAGTGGGCCCCGGATCTGTGCTTCGGCGACTCGCCCGTCGACGTCCCGGTCCTCGTCGACGTCTACAACACGACCTCGCCGCCGCAGTACGGCCAGTGGGACCCAGCGTCCAGGACCGCCCCGGGACCGTTGACCGCACATCCGCAGGTCACCGCGACCAACAACGACCCGCAGCTCTACGACGTGACGCTCGGGGTCACCGGGAACTGGACCGCGGATGCTCGTTCGCCGTTGGGTCAGGGCTTCGACGATGCCCTCAACAGCATCTGCGGAGCTCAGCCCGCGCAGTGCACGTTCACCCAGACCGGGCCGTTGACCTGGGGCATCGGAGCTCCGACGGCCGCGCCGGCATCGATCAACTGCGCCGCGGTCGACCCCCCTGGGGCGGACGACTACGAAACGATCAGCTACTCCCACACTCAGGAGGCGACCTTGAGCGTCGGCGGCGGCGTGACCGCATCGACCGAGGTGAACCTCTTCGGCAGCATCGGCAGCAAGATCTCGGTCTCCCTCGAGGCCGAGCACGAGTGGACCGAGCAGAACACGTTCAGCAGGGATGCCAAGATCTACGTCCCGCCCAAGAACGTCGGGCTGATGTGGAACGCACCGACGGTGGGAACGGTGACCGGGACCATGGTTCTCAAGACGGGGACCTCGACGTTGACGGTCACCAACTTCAGGCAGACTCGCAGTGGGGTCACCAGGGACGCCCTGACGCCGGCGTTGAACGTGATCGCCCAGGCCCGACCGATGACCCCGACCGAACTCACCGAGTTCTACCAGGGCAGCACGCGGACGTCGGCCCAGTGGCCGGTGCAGCCGCGGCAGGTTCCGACGCTCGTGCCGGGTCGGGGGATCGGCGAGCTGCGGCTGGATCGGCCGCGCAAGGAGACCGTGCTGGGCGCGCCTTTGTTCAAGAGCCCGCGCTCCAACCGAAGCGCGACTGCCAACGACTGTCGGGTCCTCGATCCCCAGTGCGTGATGGTGGCCGGTCGCGGCGGAACCTGGGTCTACGACGACCTCGCGGTGATCTTCGGCGCCGATCATCGAGTCAGCGGCCTGATCTACAGCGGCAGGGGTCGCACGAAGGCCGGGGTCGGCGTCGGCTCGGGGCTATGGTCGGTCCGCCAGGCTTACCCGGGCATCGAGTGCCGTTCCTACCCCGGCATCACCAACTGCGCGCTACCCAGCTCGACCCGGCCCGGCAAGGTCCGGACGGTCTTCCACTTCACCAAGGTCAAGCACCGCGTCGTGTGCGACAAGGTCATGATCTACCGCGTCGACCCCAGGATCGGAAGGTAGCCCGATGACCACGCGACCACACGGCACGCCGATCCGCCGAGCGCTGGTGACCAGTCTCACCGCGCTGACCGTGGGAGTCACCCTCTGGGCCGGCGGTGTGCCCGACTCGGCCTCCGGGGCCGCGGCCGGCCAGGACCCGACCACGACGATCGACGCCGGGACCAACGCCCAAGCCGCCGCCGATGCCCTCAACGCCGGGTGCGCCGACACGACGAAGTGCACGTGGAAGTCCGACGGCCAACTGACCTTCGACTACGGCTCCGAGAGGGTCATCGGTGACGAGCTGTACAACTGCAGCGACGGCGACGACGGCCCCAACGCAGAGACCGCCGTCGACGTGAGCGACACGCGCGCGGAGTCCACGAGCCTCTCGGAGAAGATCTCCCTGGAGGTGTCGCTGGGCTTCCTCGGCCTCGAGAAGGCTTCGGGGGAAGTCGACGCTTTCACCAAGCAGGCCCAGACCTTCCAGACTGACGTCAAGCTCAGCAGAGCTGTAGTCGTCCCGCCGGGCTGGAAGGGATACACCACGACGCAGGTCGGCTCAGTCCTGCTCGACGGGACCGCCTACGTCACCCAGGGGATCAACCTGATCGCGGTGACGGGGATCGATATGGAGTTCCCCGGTTTCGCGGAGGCGGGCAAGTCGAAGCCGCCGGCCATCTACAACGGGTACAAGATGCCGATGACCGCGGACGAGATCACCCAGCACTGCGCGGTCACCAACTCGGGATCCCTGCGTGCCGGGGCGGGCGCCACGACACCGCAGCAGGCCAAGCTCAAACCACACCGTGAGGGCTTCAAGCTGACCATCTGTCAACGTCCCGCCAAGCCAGGACGAGCGATGCGCTGCGAGACGCGGAAGGTCAACGGCCGGCAGCGCCCACCCCACAGCACCAAGGTCACCGCCTACCTCGAGCGCGGCGGAAAGAAGTACGCCGTCGAATACGACCGGCGAGGCGGTATCCGACTCGTCCAGAAGCGGACCATCAAGCCTGGCGCCTACACCCTGGTCATCAAGGAAAAGCCCGTGCGCAGGACCATCCGAGATCACGGCAGGCCACTCCACCGAGCCCGGATCAACTCGATCACCGTCGTCCCGCTCCGCATCGGCTGGTACCTCGGGCAACACCTCTGAATCGGAGTGTCGTGCACGTCGATCGCCGCAGAGCGCACCGATCGCGATGTACGGCGGGCGGCTCGTCGATTCTGCTTCGCACTCTCCACAAGGTCTCCAGGATCGTCCTCGTCGGTGCACTCACGTCGCCGACTCTCGGCTGGACTCTGAGACGACCAAGGAGAACCTCCCATGCTCGACTACCTCCGCATCATGCTGAACGCCCGGACCGCCACGATGAGCGAGCGCGGTGCCTCCGCCGTCGAGTACGGCCTCCTGATCGCCGGCATCGCTGCGCTGATCGTCACGGTGGTCTTCGCCTTCGGCGACAGCATCAGGGGCATCTTCACCGAGACCTGCTCGAAGGTCACCGCGAGCGCAACCACCAAGTCCTGTAGCTGACCCCGCTCGAAAGCGTGGCGAACCACGGCGTGCACGAGGGATCGGAACACCCGCGCGAAGGGGTCCGCTACCTCGTCGATCCGCCGGAGCCGGACGAGCCGTCCCCGCGACTGGTCGCAATGCTCTTCGTGTCGGGCGTGTTCCTGCTCGTGCAGGTGACGACGTTTCGGTACGGATCGCCGTTCGGCGACTCCCGTCCGCAACAGGCATCCGCCGTGTTCTGGTTCCTCGGCGCGGCGCTGCTGTGGGCGATCTATTGCCGGAGCCGGCTCGCCTGGCTGGTCACGGTCGGCATGGCCGCTGCCGGTGCGGTCGTCTACTTCCTCGAGGCGATCGTCGACGAGCAGCAACGCCTGCACGCGAGCCTTCTGGTGGTCGCCTACCTCGGCCAACTGCTTCCGCTGGTGGCACGCTCGGTGTTGAGCCACGTCGGCGTACGCCACGGTCACCCGGGGCCCGAGACCGCGCTGCGCCAGTCGGCCGACGCCGCCCCAGCCGCGCAGGGTCTCGCCCGCGGCTGTGCCGAGCACGACCCTCAGCCGGAGCGACGTCGAGGTGGCGTCTTCGGCGACCCGCAGGGTGATGTAGGTGCGCTGGCCCGGATTCAAGCCCGAGAGCCGCACCGTTCGCTCGGCGCCCACGCCGCCGACGAAGTGCGTCCGGCGCACCATGATGGTCGGTAGCGCGTCGCTGCGTCCTACTCGACCACGAACACGTGGCCGCTGCGATGGCCCTCGATCGAGCGGACATAGGCGAGCGCCGCGCGACGTACGGCGACCGGCTCGTAGCCGGCGAAGACATCGCCGAACCGATCCATGTCCTCGGCGAAGACGGTGGGGCTGACCACGTTGATCCGTTGGCGGTGCGGCAACTCGATGGCGGCGGCCCGGACGAACGCCTCGATGGCGCCGACAGTTGGTACCACAGCGGCCTCCAGTGCTTCCATGTCACTGCTGGAGATCCCTTCTGACTTGGCCGCCAGAGCAGGTGCTATCAAGCGGAGGAACTTTGTCAGGAACTGCAACCGCATTCGTGCAGAAACCGAGGGGCCTCACGAATCACATTCCTCGCTGCGCACATCCTCGTCGCTGAGACATGGCCTGGGTCGCCGTAGCGTGCATGGTCAAGGGGTAGCCAGTTTGTGGTACCGATGAGTGACAACGCGGTCTATGGGACGGACCGAACCACACGGGTTCGGTGTACCCGCGCAAGCGGACATGAAAGACCCCCGCGAGGTGGCAGCCTCCGGGGGTCAGATCACCAAGGGTGTGTGTGCGTCTTGGCGACTCTGAAAGCGTATCCAAACGGCGGCTCGATGGGCCGAGGGAACAACGCTCCGGTAGGCGGACGGCGAGGATCAGTGACGGGCTGGAGCCGCGGCAGCGTCCGGCGACACAAGGCGTGGCTGTATTCGGTCGACGTCGCTGGCCTGGACGGCGACGGCTACGGCGTCACGCTGACGCTGCGTCACACACCGGCCTCACACGACGACTGGACGGCGCTCCGACTTCATCGGGCGTTCCGTGAAGCGGGGTTGTCGCGGTGGCACTGGGTGGTGGAGTGGCAGCGGCGGGGTACGCCGCATCCGCACTTGGCTGTGTATGCCCCGGCTGGTTGGGTTTCGCCGATAAGTGACATTATGTCAGGTTACAAAGGCATGGCTGCCTGGATCTCGCGATCACCCACTACCCCGACCCGCCCGGCTCTGCACTCTGCACGCTGCTACCACTCTCCGCCGATCGATGTCCGTAGGGTTCACGCATGTTCGGTATCGGCCTTCCGGAACTGTTCCTCATCCTGGTGGTCCTGGTGTGCATTGGGTTGCTCATCCGGTCACTGCTTCGTCGGTGACTGCGACCTCCCGACGCCTGTCGCCCCGAGTGCCCCGAGACTTCGTGAGCAACGCACCACTGGCGGGGCGCTGAGAATCGCTCTCACAGAAGTCTCTCGACATCAAGACAGTGACGACTCGAAGCGCCCCGACGTCGGGGCGCTTGCGTCTCCGCCAGGCCCGTTGCGAGCACCCGCGCTCGCTATCCGATGAGCTCTTTCATCTGGTTGATCTCGGCTGACTGCGACTCGATGATGCTGCCCGCGAGATCGATGGCCGGTGCGTACGCGCCGTCGTCCTGCGCGGTCCTCGCCATCTCGACCGCCCCCTCGTGGTGCTCGATCATCGACTCCAGCCACCGGGTCTGGAACTCGGGGTCGGGTGCGTCCTGGAGCGCGTCGAGTTCCTCGGGGGAGAGCATCCCCGGCATGTCGTGGTCGAGGCCGTCCAAGGACTCCCCCATGTCGTCCATGTCCCCCATGTCGTGGCCGGCGTGGGTGTGGTCGCGCATCGTCGCGGGGATCTCCTCACCCCAGTCGACCAACCAGTCGGCCATCAACTCGATCTCTGGCGCCTGTGCCGCCCGGATCGACTCGGCCAGGGCTTGAACCTCGGGATCGAGGGTCCGATCCATGGTCAGGTCAACCATCGACAGTGCCTGAGCGTGGTGCTGAATCATGTCCGTCGCGAAGGCCACATCGGCGGCGTTGTGGTTGCTCCTAGCGTCTTCGCTGCCTCGTCCCACACCATCGGCGCTGCTGTCGTGGTCGCCACCGCACGCCGCCGTTGTGAGCATCAGCGTGACGGTCAGCACTGCGGCGGTCGACTGTGCTCTAAACCTCGCCTGCATGCGTTGTCAGCGCTCACTTAACGACATGGACAGTGATTCCGCGGCACCCCGACACGCCACCCAGAACCAGGTCGCCACTGGACAGCGTCGTCTGCCACACGTACCAGCCTACGTTGACCTTGGCGTTGATGACGGTCGAACCCATGGTGTAGTCGCCGTCGCCGGTGATGTTGCGGGTCTGGTCGCGCTCGGGGTTGTGCTTGACCTCGCAACTCACCATGTCCTCCTCCCCGAACGGCCCGAACAGTTGTGACGTCACGGTGTGGCTCTCGCCGCGGTCGAAGCCGACAACCCGCGCGCCGACGGCGAACGGCTCCCCCAGCTTGACGGTCTTGGTCACGCCGTCCGGGCGGTACTGGCCAACCCCTGCCTGGGTCAATACGCGCACGTTGGCCCCGCACGTGGCCGCCGGAGTGCTCGAGCTGTTGCCAGAGACCGACACCCCGTAGCGGTAGTAGCCCGAACGCCCCGGCACCCATGCAGGCAACCACCACGTGCCCGCGCGATCCACGGGTGCGTCCAGGGCGTATGCCGGGGCGCTGTTGCAGCTGGTCGCGCCATCGTCGAATGGTCCATAGGTCCGGAACGACAGCGTCCGGAGGTCCGCGCCGCCGGTCACGGTGTAGCTGCCTCCCATCACTTGGCCGACCATCAACGCGTCGGCGGCATTGGCGACCGTCACCGTCTGCGGGGCCAGTGCCGTCACGGTGGTCGTGCCCGACCACGACCGGGACCGGCCGGCGACGGCGACGGCCGACGCCCGCCTCTTGACTGGCGACCGCACGATCAGCCGGGACTCAGGGATGCCGGTCACCTGGGCGGAGATCGGGTTGGCACCGGGCTTGGCAAGGGTGAACACAGCCGTGGCAGTCCCGGACGCATCGGTGTAGGTGGTGATCGGGGCCGACCCGGGGTGGCTGAAGGTGACCGGGAGATTGCCCACGCCGGCGCCGGCGGCCGCCGTCACGCGAACGGTGGCGCGGCTCGCGGTGCCGACGGCGCCATTGGTCGCCGCAATGGTCGCGGTGTACGGCCCAGCGTGGGCCGCCGCATTGGCCAGCATGGTGGTCGCGAAGTCGAGCACGCGGCTCCCCGGTGCGCCGATCTGGCCTACCCGCTTCACGACCCGGGCGCCGCCGTTGGTCCACTTCCCGCCGTACAGCAGTGAGTACGTCGCGGTGTCGACGGCGGCGGCCTGGGTGGCATCCTCGCGGTCACCGTAGACCGACAGGATGTACGCCGCCTGCGCGGTCGCCGCGGCCGACGGCCCCACCGCGCCCTCCAGGTCATCGACCCACTGCTCCGGACCGTAGTCGGTGAGAACGTCCCGCTGTAGCGGCTGGTAGCGGTAGGCGTGGCTGACCCCTGACGCGTCGGTCACCGACCGACCCCCGATCCACCCGGTGTCGGCCTTCTTTCCGGCCTTGATCGGGAAGCCGACCCAGCGGTCCGCAGTCGTCGGCTGGGGCTGCCCGTGGTTGCCTTGGTGCCCGTGGTTGCCTTGGTGCCCGTGCTGGCCTTGGTGCCCGTGGTTGCCTTGGTGCCCGTGATGACCCGGCCGTCCGGGCCGCCGGTGCAGCTCGTCCTCCGTGGCGACCGCGGTCGGCGTCAGCGCGATACAGATCGTGCTCGCGGCCAGGACGGCGGCAGCGATTACGCCGCCGCCCCGCTTGATCGTCTTGTTGTTCATCCTCGTCCTCCCGAGATGATGTGACGCTCTCGTTCGTGGTGAATTCGCCCCGCCGGCAGTGGGCCGGCCGGGCTGTCGTTGCTTCCCACCGGACCCTCGGCCGGACCGGGCGGCGCCTGGTCAGCTCCGTGATCCGAGCCATGACCTGACCCGTGACCCGCGCTGCCGCCGTTCGTCCCTCCGCCGGCCGAGGAGTGACCGCTTCCGTGCCAGCTGCGAGGCCCTTCGCCCGATCCGCTGTTCGCGGGCGGCGGACCCGATGGGGTCGACGCCGGAGGTGGTTCGGACCCGGGTGGCGGGTCTGGCGGTGGGATCGGCGGCGGGACGACCGGTGCGGTCGGACCACTGACCTGCGGCTGGGCAGCAGCCCTGACGACCACCGTCCCCGACCGGTCCTCGGCGCCGTCCACACTGACCCGCCACCGCGTCAGCCCGGCGGGTCGACGCACAGTCACGGTGGTCTCCGCCTCGGTCAGGGTCAGGTCGCGGACCAGGGCCTGATGTCCGGCCTGTGCCATCACGATCCTGGCCGTGACCGGCAGCTGAGTCGTCCGGATCACCAGCCGCACTCGATCGACCTCTCCCCTGGCCTGGACCCGGATCCGGGGCGTGACGGCCGGCGTCGCCGTCGAGCCGGCCGCCACGCTCGCGGCGGGACTGGACAGCGCGGGGGCCTCGGACTGCACGGATCGACCAGCGAGCGCCACCTCCGTGGGATCGCCTCCCGCACGAGCGACGGCAGCGGCACCCAGGCCGCCGGCGACCGCCACGGCCGCCACCCCCGACCACACCGCGGGTCGGCTCACCCGGTGTCGGCGCCGGGTGGGCGTGACGTCGACCTCGGACCGCTCCGCCCGCCGCGCCGGAGCCGCGGGCCAGGCCGGCTGCTGCGGCGGCGTCGCCGAGTCATCGGCCGAGCCGAGAGCGCTACGCGCACCCGAAGACGAGGCGTGCCGCATCGCTGATCCCTTCCCGAGAGTGAGGCCGGCGCCCGCCGCAGACCATGAGGTTCGAAGCGCAGCGAGTCGGCACTCAGGTTTGCGTGAAGTCGCGGTGCCCAGTCGTCTGAGAGCGCACTGTGGATGACCCGGGCCGTGCAGTGTCAGCCTGGGAGCGCACGCTTTACATATGCGGCCTGGACCGCTAAGCGACTACTCCGCCAGCTTCTCGAGCCGCGTCCAGCCCGCCCAGCCGCGCTCTCGCATCAGCTCCTGGAGCCGTTCGACCAGTGGGTGTGCGTCGTGGGCGAAGGTGTCGAGCAGGGTGACGAACGCGCGATCCCCGAACTCCTCGCCGAACTGGTCGAGCTCACCACGGGCGGCAGCCTCCTCGACCATCTCGGCCATCAGGTCGGCGGCCTCCACCAGGACGTCGTCGCCGGCCTCGCCGTCGGCCAGCGCGCCCATGACGCCGTAGAACCGCAGCAGCCGTGGGTCGTCGAGTTGGCGGACCTTGTCGACCATCATCTCGTCGATCGCGTCGGGCCAGCGGGCCGCGACCAGGATCCACGCGTCCCGCTCGGGCTCGATGGCGGCCGCGGGGACACCCGCCTCGCGCAGCCGGTCGAGGTAGTCGACGACGGAGCGCGGCAACGCCAGGCTGTCGCCCGCCGCGAGCCTCGCGATCCGCCGGCGGTGCTCCTGGAGGCGGCGTACCTCCGCCCGCAACTCCTGGTCGATCTGGTCCACGGCCGCCGCGAACTCCTCCGGTGCCGCGTCCAGCAACTCCTGGACCCGCGACAGGGGTACGCCGGCCTCGGCCAGGGTGCGGATCCGGATCAGCCGGACCACCGCGGCTGCGTCGTAGCTGCGGTAGCCCGACGAGTCGCGCTCCGGCTCCGGGAGCAGCCCGATCTGGTGGTAGTGCCGGACCGCGCGGACCGTCACGCCGGCGTACGCCGCGAGCTGGCCGATGGTGAGCACGCCGTCAGCCTGCCCGACCGCTGTTCATGCTCACCAGGGTGCAGGGTTGACGCTGCGTCAAGGTCAAGCGGCCACGCACCACTCCCCTGCGCGGCTCGCGAGGCAACGCGCTTAGCCTTCTCGCCATGGCCTCGCCCGTGTCCGTCATCGCCCCGCGCGTCATGGCGGCCATCGAGGCAGCCTTCGGCGCTGAGTTCGCCGGGACCGACCCGGTGCTGCGCCCCAGCCAGTACGCCGACCTGCAAGTCAACGCTCCCCTGGCTCTGGCCAAGCGGCTCGGGCTACCGCCACGCGAGGTCGCCGGTCGGCTCCTGGCCGAGCTCGAGCTGGCCGACGTCTGCGAGCAGGTCGAGATCAGCGGCCCCGGCTTCATCAATCTCACGCTCGCCGCCACGTGGATCGGCGCCGAGACGACCAGCGTCCGGGCCGACGACCGGATCGGAGTGCCCCTCGAGCCCCGCCAGCGGGTGGTGATCGACTACTCGGCCCCCAACGTGGCCAAGGAGATGCACGTCGGCCACCTGCGCACCACGGTCGTCGGCGACGCGCTGGCGCGCACGCTGGAGCACCTCGGTCACGACGTGATCCGCCAGAACCACATCGGCGACTGGGGCACGCCGTTCGGCATGCTGATCGAGCACCTGCTCGACGTCGGGGAGGGCACGGCCGAGGCGCGACTGTTGGAGACGGATCCCAACGCGTTCTACCAGGGCGCTCGCGAGCGCTTCGACGGCGACGAGGCGTTCGCCACAAGGTCACGAGAGCGGGTCGTCGCCCTCCAGGCCGGCGACCCGGACACCCTGCGGCTGTGGTCGGAGCTCGTCGAGCTGTCCCGGCATTACTTCAACCGCATCTACTCCCTCCTCGGCGTCACGCTCACCGACGACGACCTGGCCGGCGAGTCGACGTACAACGACCGCCTTGCCTCGATCTGCGACGAACTCGAGACGGCGGGGATCGCGACCATCAGCGACGGCGCGCTGTGCGTGTTCCTCGACGGCTACACCGGCCGCGAGGGCAAGCCGGTCCCGCTGATCATCCGCAAGTCCGACGGTGGGTACGGCTACGGCACGACGGACCTCGCCACGATCCGCTACCGCGTCGAGGAGCTGCGCGCCGATCGGATGCTGTACGTCATCGGCGCACCGCAGGCGCTGCACCTGCGGATGGTGTGGGACACGGCTCGGCTCGCGGGGTGGCTGCCCGAGGGCGTGGATCCCGTGCACGTCCAGATCGGCAACGTCCTCGGCGAGGATCGCAAGATCCTGCGGACCCGGTCGGGCGCTCCGCTCCGGTTGGTGGCACTGCTCGACGAGGCGGCGGCGACGGCTCGTGCGGTGATCGATGCAGCGCGTCCCGATCTCGACGAGGACACGCGCGCGGCGATCGCGCCGCAGGTCGGGATCGGGGCGGTGAAGTACGCCGACCTGTCGGTCGCCCACGACAGCGAGTACGTCTTCGACCTGGCCCGGATGGTCGCGCTCACCGGCGACACCGGCCCCTACCTGCAGTACGCCGCCGCGCGGATCCGCTCGATCTTCCGCGCCGCCGACTCCGCTCCCGCGGTGCTGGCCGAGTCCGGCACGGCGCAGATCAAAGTTGTCGAACCGGCCGAGCGGGCCCTGGCGCTCACGCTGCTCGACTTCGGTGACGTGGTCGCCCACGTGGGCGCCGACCTCGAGCCGCATCGGCTCTGCCACTACCTGTTCGGTCTCGCGCAGGCGTTCTCGGTGTTCTACGAGCACTGTCCGGTGCTCAAGGCCGAAGGCGCGACCCGCTCGTCGCGACTTTCGCTGTGTGCGCTGACCCTGAAGGTCCTCGTCCACGGGCTCGACCTGCTCGGCATCGAGGCGCCGGAACGGATGTAGCTCGCTCCCCCTCTCACCATCAATTGCGTGGGACTGCATCGGCGGGTGACCTGAGCGCGGCGACTACTAGCGCGAGGTGTGCGCGCTGAGTCGAGTCGACCGCGCTGAGCGGCGACCGGTGCGCTGTGAGTCGGGCGGATGCTTCAGACACCTCGGAGCGTCGCTGTATCCCCATCCCCTCACAACCAGCAGCGCTGGAGGTATCACAGATGAGTTCATGGCAACGCAGACTCGCTCGGGCGGTGGCCCTGACCACCGTCGCAGCCGGCATCGGGACCGGGCTGACGCTCGGCCCGGGTGCCGGCCCCGGCTCGGCGGCCGACGTGCCGCGGGTCGAGATCGTCAAGGACGGCGGCTTCGAGGCGAACGTCGGCGGCTCCCCGGGCACCAACCCCTCATGGTCGGCCACCAGCTCGCGCCTCTCGGAGCGGGTGCTCTGCACGGTGACCACGTGCCCGGTACCCGCCCCACGGATGGGCCGCGGGTGGATGCGGTTCGGCACCGAACCGGGATACGTCGGCGGTAACACCGCTACGGTCTCCCAGCAGGTCACGATCCCCGCCGGCTCCACCCATGTGGACCTCTACTACTACCTCCGCACCGGCGTGACCTCCGCGCCGTACAACGCCACTGTGACGGTCAAGATGGACTCCACCGTGCTGCGGACCCACACCCAGACTCCCACTCCCGACAGCAACTACACGGCACAGACGGTCAACCTCAAGCCTTTCGCCGACGGCAGAGCCCACACGCTGTCCTTCGTCTACAACAAGCCGAGCGCGGGACAGACGGTGATGGTCGTTGACGACGTCAGCATCCAGGACCGTGGGCTACGGATCGCCGAGTCGATCCCCGATGCGATGTCCATCAACTACTCCGACGGGATCACCGCGTCCTTCACCGCCACCACCGAGGTGGTCAATGCAACCGCGATGTCCGCCACGGCGACCGGACTGCCGGCCGGGCTGAGCGTGGTCAAGACCTCCCAGACCAACAACGGGGTCCGTCCCAGCACCGCGACCTGGGCGGTCCAAGGCACCGTCACGGCACCTCCGGGCAGATACCCCGTCACCATCAACGTCAGCGACGGCGTCAGCCCCGTCCAGCCCGTCAAGTTCACGGTCGATGTCACCGCCGAGAGTGCCGCAGCGGCGTACACCGGCCCGACCTCCGCCGCGGCGCCGCGGGGTGGTGACGACGCCGTCGACCTCACCTTGACCGCCAACGTCACCCAGGTGCCGGACGGTACGGCGGGCGACCTGTCCCGGGCCACCGCGGCCTTCGTCGACACCACCACGGGCCAGACTCTGTGCACGAGCGGGGTCACGCCTGCCGGCAAGGCGTCCTGCCGGTACCTCGCCGACCTCCCCGCAGGGAACGCCGGTCGGATCTTCAAGGTCAAGGTCACGATCGGCGGCTCGTTCGCCGGCACCACCAGCTCCGACAGCACCCTCGGGGTGTGGGTGGCCAACACCCTCCAGGTCGCCCCGCCGCCCGCGTCGGCCACGACCCAGTTCACCGACACCCCCGACGTCAGCTTCTCGGCGAGCTCGCCGTACGTCGGTTCCACGCTCACCGCGACCGCCAGCGGTCTGCCGGCCGGACTCGCGCTCCAGAAGACCGGCACCAGCGCCTCGGCGACCTGGCGCATCGTCGGCACCGTCACCGGCGCACCCGGCACCTACAACGCGTCGATCACCGTCACCGACGGCCCGCAGTCGAAGACGATGCCCCTCTCGATCCGGGTCAACCCGGAGAACGCCACGGTCACCTACACCGGTCCGACCGCCGCCGACCTCGGCCCGCTCCAGTTGAGCGCGCGCGTGACCCAGGCGGCCGACGGCAGCCTCGGGCAACTCGGCGCGACCGGCGAGCGGCTCGCCTTCGGTGACGAGAACGGTGTGGTCCTGTGCGATGCGCCCGTGGCCGCGGACGGCACGGCCGCCTGCTCGTTCACCATGACCAGGGCGATCCAGGTCAGTGCCAGTCTGATCGCCGGCAGCTTCGTCGGCAGCGTCCAGGCTCCGACGCTCCTGGCGATCGCCCAAGGCATCTCGGTGACTCCCCCACCCGCGACGGCAACCACCCAGTTCACCGACGGGCCCGACGTCACGTTCTCGGCGACCTCCGACCGGTGGAACGCGGCGCTCGCCGCGACCGCGACCGGACTGCCGGCCGGGCTGTCGCTCCAGCAGAGCGGGAGCGACGGCGCCGCAATGTGGCGCGTCACCGGGGCGGTCACGGCAGCGCCGGGTCAGTACGACGCCAGCATCAGGATCACCGACGGCATCCAGTCGACGACCGTGCCGCTCTCCGTCCAGGTCAAGCGCGAGGACGCCACCGTGACCTACACCGGTCCGACCATCGCCGAACTGGGACAGACGGTCTCCCTGACAGCCCTGGTGACCCAGGCCGCCGACGGCAGCCAGAGCCAATTCGGGGCGACCGGAGCAGTCGTGCTGTTCACCGACGAACTCGGTGGCATCCTCTGCCAGGCGACCGTGTCCGCCTCCGGCGAGTCAGGCTGTACGTTCACCATGGACGGCGCTCACCAGGTCTCGGTCGGGCTGCTCACCGGCAACTTCGTGGGTGGCACCCCGCAACCGACCTTGTTGGCGCTGTCCGAGGGCTGAGGACCGCGGCGGCCTCGGTGAGGCTGACGGTGTGGCTGCGATCGTCTCCACCGTCAGCCTCGTCGTCAGCCACCGAAGCCGAACTCGTTCCCCTCGGGGTCGCGGTAGGTCACCTTCCGCACGCCGTTGTCGTAGGTCTCGTCGAGGTGGGGCACCAGACCCCGACCGGTGATGGCGGCCACCCGCTCGGCCAGGTCGTCGACGAACACCGTCACGAGACCGTGCCCGGCGTGCTCGGGCCGGAGCTCGACGTACACCGAACGTTGCGGTGCTAGCTCCCAGACCGCCTCGACGTCGTTGGGACGGAACGTCGCAGGCTCGCCGAAGAGTCGCTCGTACCACGCCGTCGCAGCATCGAGGTGGGCCACCGAGATACCGGCGAACAGCCCCGGGAGCCCCATCGCGCGGGCGGCTCCGGCGAGCCGGTGCAGCGACGCGGCGAGCTTGTCCTCGGTGGTGGCCCGGGCTCGCGACAGCCGCTTCTCGTCGGTCAGGTCGGTCCAGTCGTAGGTGTGCGTGACCAGGGTGGTGCCGTCCTCGCGGGGCTCGAGCTCCCAGCGCCAGAGGTGCCCCAGCGGCGGCCGGCCCACCTCGGACGGCCGCCAGGCGATCCGCCGGCCCTCCTCGAACTCCACCACATGGTTCTCCCGGTCCTGCCCCATCGTCAGCGTCATCGTGAAGACGTCGCCGACCGCGTGCACCCGCTGCCCGGACGTCGCCTGCGCGAGGTTGTCGTTGCCGTCCCAGGTCGGCTGCCGCTCCGGGTCGGCGATCAGCTCGAAGATCGTTTCGGCCGGTGCGGCGATGGCCAGGCTGCTGGTGACCACGCGCTGCTCGTCGCTGTTCATGATCAGAAACTACTCACCACGAACTCCCGGACTCTATGCAACCGGCGGTCGCCGTCACCAGCGTCAGCAGCGTCAGTAGCGAGGGGACGCGCGTCGGCCGGCTGCCGAGCACTCGCCCAGTATCGACGCCGCTTCCACGTCCAGCACGACCGTCACGCGCCGGTGGGTCTGGATGGCCGAGGCGGGACACGCCGAGGTGACCGGACCGTGGAGCGCAGCCGCCCCGGCTCTCCACCGAACGGCGCCGCATTGTCGCGCCGGGTCGACTCGCTGAGACGCACCACCCGGTGAAGCCCGCGACGTCGCGGGTGGCGATCGAGGCGCCGTGGACCTTGGTGACGGCGGCGACGAGGGCGTCCATCGTCGAGATGGGGCGACCCGCGCGAGTGCGATCCGCGATCAGTTCCGCGTAGGCGGGAGCGCAGCCATCGGCGAAAGGTAAAGCGGGACTCGACTCGGCGAGCACCCGAGAGATGTCCTCAATCATCTGGGCGCGTCGTCGTCCTGCTCGATCAGGGCCTCGACCCAGGCCAGATCGACCTTGGCTCCTCCGGCTCCAGCGCCTCGACCAGGATCTCGCGTGCTTCGGCTTCCATGGATCTCCCATTCTCGGCCGCGCGCAGGCGCAACCGCGGCTTGACGTCGTCGGGCAACTTCCGCACCGTGATCGCGGACATGCAACAACGCTATGACTGTTGCACTTCATAGCCCGCGTTGATTTCCCCCCCGCCGGTCCCAGGCTCCACACGGTCGGGTCGACCCGCCCGGCACGCCCAGGCAGATCGGCGTGCGGCCATACGACAAGAGCGCCTCGTTGGTTCGCGCGAGGCGCTCGCTGCGGGCGTATCCGTTGAGCAGGATCTCGCAGTCACAGAAGCCCCCCATGCCTTGGAGCCGTTCGACCAGCCTGGTCGCCCGGGGAGCCCTCGCGTCGCGGAAGCGACGGGCCCAGCGCAGGGTCTCGTCGCAGCCGAACTCGTCGAGCATTCGAGCGACGTAGCACACCAAGCACTCGCCGGAGCGCGGGCTGGTGAGCCTGCTCGAGAGCGTCTTGAGGTAGGACTCCATCTCGGTCGCGAAGGACTGGTCAGTCATCTGCATCTCCCCTGGGTCGGTCGGTACAGCCACGATCGCCGAGCGCACCGACATTCCTGGCGCCCTCTCCACAGGCGTGCGCGCTCGGTCGTTCCACGGGTCTGCGCGCTCTGCGACCCTGCTGATATGCACATCGCCGTCGTGCTCTACGACCGGATGACTGCCCTGGACGCCGTGGGGCCGTTGGAGGTGCTGCGGTTCCTCCCCGATGCCGATCTCGAACTGGTCGCCGAGACCGCCGGCCCGGTGCGGACCGACTCGCCGCTGCAAGTGATCGCCACCACGTCGTATGACAAGTGCCCACAGCCCGACGTGGTCGTGGTGCCGGGCGGTCCGGGCACCGCCGCCGCACTTGGCAGCCCCCTGGTCCCCTGGCTCCAACGAGTCCACGCGGCGACCACGTGGACCACCTCGGTCTGCTCAGGCTCCCTGCTGCTGGCGCACGCCGGCCTGCTCGCGGGCGCGCCGGCCGCCTCGCACTTCGCCGTACTCGACCTGCTGCCGGGTCTGGGTGCGGCACGCTCGGACGAGCGGGTGGTGGTCGACGAGGAGCATCACGTGATGACCGCCGCGGGAGTCTCGTCCGGCATCGACATGGCCCTGGTGCTCGCCGAGCGGCTGTCGGATCGGACCACGGCCGAGGCGATCCAGTTGGTGATCGAGTACGACCCGCAGCCTCCCCGCGACGCGGGCGCCCTGTCCAAAGTCGGCGCGGACGTCGTACGCCGTGCGGTCGAGCTGGGTCGGCCGCACGGTGCTATACCGGATTTCTGGCCACCGCCGGCGTAGTGCCAGTCAACGCCAGGACAATGTGGTCCGGCCGGCAGCCCGTCGCGATCGGCTCGGCGGTGACCACCTTGATGGGGTCGGCGAGCAGCAACTTCCTGACGCCGGCCCGAGCGCGGGTGTCGGCGCCACGGAAGTAGTCGATCCAGGCCGAGCTGTCGACCAGGAGTTTCAACCCGTCCACCCCTCCAGTGCGGAGTCCGGCGAGCGCATCGCCTCAAGGTCGCCGTCCCAACCCATCCCTTCCAGGGAGAGCAGGAACTCGCGGATGAGCGGCTCCCCGACCAGGCGGCGTAGCGCCAGGTCAACGGCATCCTTCTTCGTCGTGACGTGGTAGCGCCGCATCACCTCCGCGACCAGTTCATCGTCAAGATCAATGTTGGTGCGCGCCATACACCTCTCCTACACCGGCCGGCTCGACCTGTCGTCCTCCGCGCCATGGACAACGATCCCCGAACGGGCCGATATCCGCGCGGCGCTCTCCACAGGGGCACCCTCAGTCGGTGAAGCTCAGGCGCCTAAAATCCCGCGCATGCCGAAGCGCCTCCTCCCCGTGCTCCTGCTCCTGGTCGCCACCGCCCTCGCCGGCTGCGGTGACGACGACAGCGGCGACACCGCGAAGGACTCCTCGTCGGGCTCCTCGCAGGCGGCCGGCAGCGGCAGTCCGCAAGGCAGTGCCGACCCTGCAGACGTCACCTGCGACTACCCCACGGACGACCAGATTCCCGCCGCCAAGGAGGTCGACCCGCCGCCCAGCAAGCCGACCGTGGGCGGCGAAGTCCCCGCCACCCTCAACACCAGCCTGGGCGACCTCGCGGTGACTCTCGACGCCGCTGCAGCACCCTGCACCGTCAACTCGTTCGTCTCCCTCGCGACCCAGGGCTACTACGACGACAGCCCATGTCACCGGCTGACGACGCTCACGGAGGGCGGCATCGCGGTCCTGCAGTGCGGCGACCCGTCCGGCACCGGCAGCGGCGGTCCCGGCTACAGCTACGCCGACGAGACCAAGGGTGACGAGACCTACGGTCCGGGGGTCCTCGCCATGGCCAACCGCGGGCCGAACACCAACGGCTCGCAGTTCTTCATCGTCTACGACGACTCGCCGTTGCCGCCCGACTACACCGTCTTCGGCACGGTCGACGAGGCCTCGCTCAAGCCGATCCAGGACCTGGCCGCCCAGGGCACAATCCCCGGCCCGGGTGGGATGACCGCCCCGGCCGAGGAAGTCACCATCAAGACCATCAGCTGGAGCTGACCGGCGTTCCGGCCTCCCAGCGAGTTTCATCGGCTGGCCGACAAAACTCTCGCTTGGACGATGAAGTTTCGTCGTCCCAGCACGAGTTTCATCGGCTAGCCGACAAAACTCTCACCACGGAAAGCGCACCCCGCTCAACCGCTCCGACTCCAGCCACAGCGCCTTGGCAGCATCAGGGTCCAGAGCCTCCTGGCTGCGGCCGACGCCGGTGGGCCAGCCGTTCATCTCGCCCAGTCGGTGCGGGCCGACGTAGGTGTTGCCGGGCACATCCATGGTGGCGGCGTACAGCGTGGGCAAGGCGCCCTGCCACGCGGGCATCCCGACCAACTTGATGCCGTACTTCCCGACGAAGGTCTTCACCCGGCTGCCGGTCGAGCCCGTGATCCCGGTCGCCGTCGAGCCGGGATGGGCGCCGGTGGCGCGGAGCGTCGATCCGACCGCGGTCAGCCGCCGCTGGAGTTCGGCCAGGAACATCAGGTTGGCCAGCTTGGAGGCGGCGTACGCCGAGTAGGGGCGGTAGCGCCGCCGGGTCCAGGCCAGATCGTCGAGGTCGACATGACCGTGTCGGTGCGACGGGGAGCCGACGATCACCACCCGGTCGGTCAGCCGGGGTAACAGCAGGTTGGTGAGCGCGAAGTGACCGAGGTGATTGGTCGCCAGGTGCAGTTCTACGCCGTCCGGCGAGGTGTCGCGGGGCAGCGCGAGCGCCCCCGCGTTGTTGATGAGCACGTCCACCTCCCCCACGGTGTCCGCGAACGCCCGCACCGAGGCGAGATCGGCGACATCGAGAAGACCCAGTTCGACGTCACCATGCAACGCAGACGCCGCGGCCCGACCGCGCTCGAGGCTGCGGACCGCCATCACCACACTCGCACCCCGGTCGGCGAGCACCTTCGCGGTCTCGAGGCCGATGCCGCCGCTGGCGCCGGTCACGACGAACCGTCGGCCGTCCTGCCGCGGCACCTCTCGCCAGTGCCGGGTGCTCACCCGTCGCTCGGCCCGCTCTGTCCATCAACCGGCGACGCGCCCGGGTCGAAGGTGGGCGCAGGCGCGAGCGCGCCCTCGACATAGGCCACCGGCTCGCCCAACGAGACCGTGCGCCCTACCGTGCAGAGCCGATCCTGGATCTGCTGAAGGGTGCGCGGAAGCACCTCGCGGGCCGCGTCACCGCCCTCGCCCTCGGGGAAGGTCACGTCGAAGGTGACCTTGAGCTGCACCATGTGAGTGCCCTGCTCGTCGCGGATCTTGTGGCCCTCGGCGCGGGCGAGGAAGGTTTCGAACGGCGCCCTCTTGCCGGCGATGTAGTCGAGGTCGGCCGCCCCGCAGCCGACCAGAGCGGCCAGAAGCAGCTCGACCGGGGTGAAGTCGGGATCGTCTCCGGGGCCGATCGAGACGCCGCCACCACGGCGGTTGGTCGCCTTCCAGCGGTGCTCACCGATCTGGTGGAGATCGATGCTGCGGTAGGTCTGGTCGCTCAGCTCGGGCCCGGACGTGGCAGGCACTTCGGGGGGCATTTCGGGGGGCATTTCGGGGGGCATGGCGTCAGCGTGCCAGACGGCTGCGACACGCCCGGGATCACGCTGGCCTTGAATCATCTGGACGAGCGGACTTCTGTGGTGGTCGCGGGACTCCCTTCCCCCGCAACCACGACGGACCCCGAGCAGTGCGTGCTCGGGGTCCGTCGCTGGGGGGTCGCCCACGGAAGTGGCGACCCTCCCGGGGGTCACCGGCACATCGGGGGTGCGCACGGCGACGACTGGGAGAGGCTCAGCAGAGCCCCAGGTTCCGTGGTTGTCTCAGTGCTTGCGGTCCTCGGCGGCGCGGCGCAGGCGACGCTCCTGGCGGGTGAGTCCGCCCGTACGCAGCGAGCCTCGATGCACCCCTCGGTCGGTGCGTCCCTCGTCGATCAGACGGGACAGGTACAGCTGCGCGGACATGATGGGACCCACTCCTTCCGCCTCGCTCGGCGAGGCGACGATGTTCGTGTGTGATGTAACCGATAGATCGCGATTGCGACTCTTACATTCTACGTTCGTAGTGAGCCCCTCCCAAACCGCTGGCGGGGTGATCCTGGACACCACCGAGGGTGTCCTGGAGCGGCCGGGAGCCGACCCGCTCCGCGGACCACGACGGGCCGTACGCCCGAGGCCTACGCTGGCAGGGTGCCCAGTCCCTACGCCTCCCTCCAGCGCACCGAGGCTCTCGCTCGTCGCGAGCTGCTCGACCTCTCGTCGTACGACGTCGCCCTCGACCTGGCCTCCGACCAGGGGACCTTCGACTCGGTCACCACGATCAGGTTCCGGAGCCGCGCCGGGGCGACGTTCCTCGACCTCAAGCCGCTGCGCGTGGGGACGGTCCGGCTCGACGGGCGGCCACTCGACCTTGACCTCCTCGAACGCGGCCGATTCCCGCTCGAGCTCACCGCGGGCGACCACGAGCTCGTGGTCGAGGCCACGATGCCCTTCCGCAACGACGGCGAAGGGCTGCACCGCAGCGTCGACCCGGCTGACGGTCGGCACTACGTCTACGGCATGTCGTTCATGGACGCCGCGCCCACGATCTTCGCCTGCTTCGACCAGCCTGACCTCAAGGCGCCGTACACGTTGCATGTGCGCGCCCCCGAGGACTGGGTGGTCATCGGCAACGCACCCGGCCGGCAGGTCGAGCGGGGCGTCTGGGAGTTCGACCAGAGCCAGCCGCTCTCGACCTACTTCGTGACGCTCGTGGCCGGTCCCTATCACGTGATCCGCGACGAGCACGACGGCATCCCGTTGGGGCTGAGCGCGCGGGCCAGCATCGCCGCCGACCTCGACAAGGACGCCGACGAGCTGTTCACGCTGACCAAGCAGAGCTTCGACGAACTGCACCGGCTGTTCGGGATCCGCTATCCGTTCGGCGACTACCACCAGGCCTTCGTGCCCGAGTTCAACGCCGGTGCGATGGAGAACCCCGGCTGCGTCACGTTCCGCGACCCGCTCGTCTTCACCAGCCGGGTGACCCGCGGCATCCGCATCTCGCGGGCCAGCACGCTCGCCCACGAGATGGCCCACCAATGGTTCGGCAACCTCGTCACCCCCGCCTGGTGGGACGACCTGTGGCTCAACGAGTCGTTCGCCGAGTACATGGGCAACCGAGTCACCGCCGACGTCACCCAGTACGCCGACATATGGGTCGACGACTCCTACGCCCGGCGCCAGTGGGGCCTGGTCGCCGATCAACGGCCGAGCACGCACCCGGTCGCGGGCAACGGCGCCGTCGATGCGAGCGCCGCCCTGCAGGACTTCGACGGGATCTCCTACGCCAAGGGGTGCGCGATCCTCAAGCAGATCAACGCCAGCCTCGGCGACGACGTGTTCTTCGAAGGGGTCGTCGACCACTTCGAGAGCCACCGGTTCGGCAACGCCACCATGCACGACCTCTTCGCGAGCTGGGAGCGGGCCGGCGCCGGTGACCTCGGTGACTTCACCGACAACTGGCTCCGCACGGCCGGCCCCGACCGCATCGTGCTCGACCGGGCGACGGGCGTCGTACGCCGGACGCCCCCGGCGGCGCACCCGGCAGACCGGCCCCACCGGATCCGCGCGGCCGTGGCCGGGCCCGACGGCACCTGGACCGACCACGTGCTGGAGATCGACGCTCCCGAGACGCCGTTCGACGCCGGTGACCGTCCGGTGCTACTCGACCCGTACGACGACACCTGGGCACTACTGATCCCCGACAAGCTCACCATGGACGCTCTGGAGTCGCTGCTCCCCGCTGTCGCCGACCCGCAGCTGCGCGCGGGCGCATGGAGCAACATCCGCAGCGCCTTGCACAACGCCGCCGTCGATCCGGTCGACGTACTCGAGGTCGCCGTCCGGAGCCTGCCGGTAGAGGACACCGAGGACACCCGCCGCCGCACGATGGCGTGGCTCCTGGGTTGGGTCGTACCCCTCCAGCCCGACCCGGCCGCGGCCCTCGCCCAGCTCCACGAGGCGGCCCAGGCCCGGCTCGACTCCGCCGCGCCCACCTCGGAGGAGCAGCTGGCCGCCTTCCGGGCGGCCATCGCCACCTGCGCGTCGACCGCTGTTCTCCAGGCGTGGTTGCGTCGCGAGGAGTTGCCCGAGGGCATCGGGCTCGACCTCGACCTCCGCTGGCGGATCCTGGTCCGGCTGGCCACCCTCGGCGCGGTCGACCTCGCCGAGCTCGACCGCCAGCTCGCCGCCGAGCCGACAGCCGTGGCCCGCGTGGGCCACGCAGGCGCCCGGGCTTCGCTTCCTGACCCCGAGGCGAAGGCCTGGGCCTGGTCCTGCTTCACCGGGGAGGTCGACCTGCCCAACTACGAGCTCGAGGCGGTCGGCCTCGGCTTCTGGCGCGGTGGCCAGGCCGAGCTGACGGCGCCGTACGTCGAGCGCTACTTCGCCGACCTCCCGGACACCGTCCACCGGCGCAGTGGCTGGGTGCTCGCAGACGCCGCCGAGCATTTCTTCCCGCGCACCTCGCTGACCCGCGAGACGCTCGCGCGGGCCGAGGCACTCATCGCCGACGGCGATCTCGACCTCTCGATCCGGCGGCGGCTGGTCGACGCGGCCGACGACCTCGGGCGCAAACTGTCGGCGCTCGAGGCGTTCCCACACCGATGAGGGCGCACTCATGAGGAGGGGACGACCAGGACCGACTGTGCGCAGCACCGTGCACGAGTTCGGCACGGACGGGGAACGCCGCCACGACGACCGGCTCGCCACCGAGGAGCCGCTGGAGATCCGCTTGGCGTGGCCCGGCGCCGGTCCGCGCCGCGTGTGGGTGACCATGCGCACCCCCGGCCACGACTTCGAGCTCGCTGCCGGCTGGCTGGTGCACGAGGGATTGGTCACGGCTCCCCCGCGCACCATCGCCTACTGCACCGACGAGGATCTCGCTCCCGAGCAGCAATTCAACGTCGTGACCGTCACGCTGGCCGGACCGCCGAGCCGCGACCCGGGGCATCGGCACGCCGGCTCGGGTTCCTCGGCCTGCGGCGTCTGCGGCAAGGACACGATCGCCGAGGCGCTGGCGGCCCCCGCCGCCGAGCGCTGGACCGGTCCACTGCCCTCCGCCGACGTCGTACGCCGGCTGCCGGACGCGCTTCGCACAGCCCAGGCGGTCTTCGACCGCACTGGAGGGGTGCACGCCGCGGGCCTGGCCACCCCTGAGGGCGACCTGCTCGTCGTTCGCGAAGACGTCGGGCGGCACAACGCCGTCGACAAGGTGACCGGCGCCCGGGTGATGGCCGGCCATTCTCCGGCCGGCGCGGCGCTCGTCGTGAGCGGCCGGGCCGGCTTCGAGCTGGTGCAGAAGGCAGTCGCGGCGGGCACCGGGGCACTGGTCGCCGTCGGCGCACCGACCAGTCTCGCGGTGACCCTGGCCCAGCAGGCCGGACTCGCGCTCTACGGCTTCACCTCGCGCGACCGCACCGTCCGCTATGCGTGATCGGATCCCCTGCGATCCACAGGCTCCGGCGTGGGAAACCATGGGCTGTCGGCGCCGCCACCTACGGTCCTGACATGCGCATCCTCCACACCTCCGACTGGCACCTGGGCCGGTCGTTCCACCGTGAGGGGATGCTCGACCACCAGGCGGCGTACGTCGACCACCTGCTCGACGTCGTCGAGACCGAGCGTGTCGATCTGGTGGTGGTCAGCGGCGACGTCTACGACCGCGCACTCCCCCAGGTCGACGCAGTTGCGCTCGCCGACGAGGCGCTGACCCGGCTGGCCCACTCACGGGCACACGCGGTGCTCACCAGCGGCAACCACGACTCCGCGCGCCGGCTCGGCTTCAGCTCCCGGCTGATCGATGCGGCGGGGGTGTTCATCCGCACCGACGCTGGCGAGGTCGGACGTCCGGTGCTCCTCGACGACGAGCATGGCGCGGTGGCGGTCTACGGCCTTCCCTACCTCGACCCCGACGTCGTGCGCGAGCCCTGGGGGCTGGCCGTGCGCTCCCACGAGGCGGCCCTGGTCGCAGCGATGACCAGGGTGCGTGCGGACCTGCGCGAGCGCGTCGGCACCCGCTCGGTCGTGCTGGCCCACGCCTTCGTCGCCGGGGCGGAGCCGAGCGATTCCGAGCGTGACATCAGCGTCGGAGGGGTCTCGCGGGTGCCGACCGCGGTCTTCGACGGCGTCGACTACGCCGCACTGGGCCACCTGCATGGGCCACACACGCTCACCGACCGGGTCCGATACTCCGGGTCGCCGCTCGCCTACTCCTTCTCGGAGGCGGCGCAGCTCAAGGGCTCCTGGCTGGTGGACCTCGGCGCCGACGGCTTCGCGGGTGCCGAGTTCGTGGAGGCGCCGGTCCCGCGCCCGCTCGCCCGGCTCGAGGGCAGCCTCGAGGAGCTGCTCGGCGACCCGCGGCTCGCGGTCCATGAGCGGTCCTGGGTCGAGGCGACGCTCACCGACGACGCCCGGCCGGGCAATGCCATGGAGCGGCTACGGCGCCGGTTCCCACACGCGCTCGTGCTCCGCTTCGCGCCCAAGACGCAACAGTCCCCGGCGATCCCGATCGCCCACAGCCGCGGACGCAGCGACCACGAGATCGCGCTCGACTTCGTCCGGGAGATGCGCGGCGGCCCGGCCGGTGAGGCCGAGGCGGCGCTGCTGCAGACCGCCTGTGACGCGTGTGCCGAAGACCCGGATGCCGACCGCGTCCTCACCGAGGGTCTGTGGTGAGGCTCCATTCACTCGAGGCGACCGCCTTCGGTCCGTTCTCCGGCACCGTCACCGTCGACTTCGACCGGCTGAGCGAGGCCGGTCTCTTCCTGCTCTCCGGCGCGACCGGCGCGGGCAAGACCAGCGTCCTCGATGCGGTCTGCTTCGCTCTGTACGGCGACGTGCCCGGCGATCGGGCGACCGCCAAGCGGCTACGTGCCGACCTCGCCGCGCCCGACGCCGAGCCGCGGGTGACCGTCGACGCCACGCTGTCCGGGCGCCGTTTCCGGATCACCCGCACGCCCGCCTGGCAGCGACCCAAGCGGCGCGGCTCCGGCACGACACCAGCCCAGGCCTCGGTGCGGGTCGACGAGCGGGTCGGTGGCGCGTGGACCACGCTGGCCACCCGGCTCGACGAGGCGGGCCTCCTGGTCTCGGGGCTCGTCGGGATGAACCTCACCCAGTTCATGCAGGTCGCGATGCTTCCGCAGGGTCGGTTCCAGACCTTTCTGCGCGCCAAGTCCGAGGATCGCCACAAGCTGCTCCACCAGTTGTTCCGCACCGGCCGGTTCGAGGCCGTCGAAGGCTGGCTACGCGACCGCCGGATAGCGCTCCGGCGTGAGGTCGAAACCGCCCACCGCGACCTCGCCGACCTGGTCAGCCGGACCAGCGAAACCGTCGGCGACCCGCTGCCCGAGGGTTGGGAGCCGCACGACCTGACCGCGCCCGCCAGCGACGGCTCGCTCCACGAGTGGGCCACCGGGCTGCGCGACGTAGCGCGCAGCCGGGCCGAGGCCGCGACCTCGACGCTCAGCACGGCCGTGGCCACCGAGGCGGCCGCGCGGCAGGCGCTCACCAACGGACGAGCCCTGGCCGAGCGGCAGGCCGCGCTCGGTGAGGCTCGGGCCCGATCCGCCGCCCTCCGCGCCGAGACGCCGGAGCTGGAGCGGCTCCAGATCGATATCGAGGCCGCGACGCGTGCCGCCGCCGTACGCCCGGTCGCACGGCTGGTCACCCGGGCCGAGCAGGCGCTGGCCGAGGCGCAGCGCTCCACCGCCGAGCTCGATGTCGATCGCGAGGAGCTCCGCTCGCTCGAGCGGGCCGCGACCGAGGCGGCGGCCCGGGTCCAGGCCGCGCTGCCCCGCGAACTCGAGGTCCGCGGTCTGACCACCAGCATCGAGGCCGACGAGGCGCGGCTGGCCGCGCTGCCCGCCCTGGTCCGCGCAGCCACGCTCCACGGCCTGATCGAGGCCGGCGTCAAGCACGCGCGCCTCGCGGCGATGATCACTGCGGCCCGCGAGGTCCATCTGGCCGCCCGGGCGACCGCTCTCGAGGCGGGCGAGGCGCTGCTCGAGCTCCGGCAGGCGCGCATCGAGGGGATGGCTGCCGAGCTGGCCGGTGGCCTCGCCGTAGGCGCGAGCTGCCCGGTCTGCGGCTCGGCCGAACATCCGCACCCCGCAGTCGTGGCCGCTGGCTCACCCGACGCCGCGGCCGAGCGGGCCGCCGCCAAGGCTGTCGACATCGCCAAGGCCGACGAGCACCTCGCCGCCACCGAGCTGCGCGACCTCGAGACCGCGCTCGCTGTCGCGGCGCAGGACATCTCCGATCGCCCGGTCGACCAACTGCGCGCGGAGCTCGCCGAGCTCGGCGTACCCGACGGTTCACCAGACACCGACGAGCTCACCACCGAGCGGGCCAGGCTCGAGGCTGCCCTGGCCACCCGGTGCGCGCAGCGCGACCTGGCCCGCGCCGAGGTGGCCGCCGTCCTGGCCGGCCACGACTCTCCCGACCTGGCGACCCTGCTCCGCTACCACCAGGGCGCCGCCCGCACCGCGGCGGAGGCGGGCCGGGCGCTCGACGCCCTGGCCGACGCGGCCCGGGCGCACGAGGAGGCTGCGGCCTCGCTCGCCGAGGCGCTCACCGAGCACGGTTTCGCCAGCCGTGCTGACGCGGCGGCCGCGGCCCTCCCGCCCGATCAGGTCGAGCGAGCCGTGACCCGGCTGCGCGAACACGACCGCCGACTGGCCTCGGTCACCGCCGTCCTCACGGCGGCCGACGCCGCCGAGGTCGAGGCGGCACCCTCTCCCGACGTCGAGGCGCTGGGCGCTGCCCACGCTGCGGCCCTCCACGAGCTGGGCAGCGCCCGCGCCGTGGCCGAGAGTTGGGCGGCTCGCGCCGTACGGCTCGACGACCTCACCCGTCGGCTCATCGACGCGCTGGCCCAGTGGCAGCCGCGTCACGACGAGTGGCGCCTGACCGCCGAGCTTTCGGCGTTCTGCGAGGGCAAGTCGGCCGACAACCGGCTGCAGATGCGGCTCTCGGCCTACGTCCTGGCCTACCGTCTCTCTCAGGTGGTCGCGGCGGCCAACGAGCGGCTGGCGGGGATGAGCGACCAGCGCTACACCCTCGAGCACACCGGCCGAGCCGGAGCCGGAGAGACGCGTGGCGGGCTCAGCCTGCTGGTTCGCGACGACTGGTCCGGCGAGTCCCGCGACCCGGCCACGCTCTCCGGCGGCGAGACGTTCGTCGTCTCGCTCGCACTGGCCCTCGGCCTCGCCGACGTGATCACCCAGGAGGCGGGCGGCGCCGACCTCGACACGCTGTTCGTCGACGAGGGGTTCGGCTCCCTCGACGCCGACACCCTCGACGACGTCCTCGACACCCTGGACGCTCTCCGCGACGGTGGCCGGGTCGTGGGGGTGGTCAGCCACGTCGCCGAGATGCGTGATCGCATCCCCTGCCAGCTCGTGGTGACCAAGGCGCGCGGCGGATCCACGCTGTCGGTGCGGGGCTGATGCGGGGCTAGATTTGTCGGCATGGCATTCGGGAGCGCCGACTCGTACGCCCGTTTCATGGGCCGGTTCTCCGAACCGCTGGCCCCGCTCTTCGCCGACGTGCTGACGGAGTTCGACGGCCGACTGCTCGACGTCGGCTGCGGTCCTGGCGTCCTGACCGCCGAACTGGTCGGCCGCTACGGCGCCGCGCGCGTCGACGCGATCGACCCGACCCCCGGCTTCGTGGCAGCGGCTCGCAACCGGCTTCCGGAGGTCGACATCCGTGAAGGGACGGCGGAGGAGTTGCCGTACGCCGACGACACCTACGGCGCGGCGTACGCCCAGCTCGTCGTCCACTTCATGAAGGATCCGGTCCGCGGTCTGGCCGAGATGGCCCGCGTCACCGCTCCCGGTGGACCGGTCGCCGCATGCGTGTGGGACCACGGCGGCGGCCGTGGGCCGCTCTCACCGTTCTGGTCCGTGGTCGCGGAGTTCGATCCGGCCGAGACCCGTGAGCTGAACTCGGCTGGCTCGCGGGCCGGCGACCTGGCGCGGCTGTTCGGCGAGGCGGGGTTGGTCGACGTGATCGACGGCGAACTCTCGGTGACGATCCACCTCGACTCGTTCGACGAGTGGTGGGCGCCCTACGAGGAGCGGGTCGGGACGGTCGGCGACTACCTGTCGACCCGCACCCCCGCCCAGGTCACCGAACTCCGCGACCGCTGCCACGCCCAGCTGGGTGACGGCCCCTTCGACCTGACTGCCGTCGCCTGGACCGCCACCGGTCGCTCACCGCAGGGATAGTCCGTGACGTTTGTGTGGGTGCACCCGTGGTCGCACCCACACAACCGTCACGGACTATCCCGATCTGGTCGCGGTCCAGTCGCTCAGGTCCAACCCCCACTCAGATTCGAGGCGGGCGAGCTGGGGGCGGTACATCGTCTGCAACGAGGCCTGGAGTCCCTCCGGCCAGTCCCAGTCGGCACGGCTGCTCGAGCCTGACGCCTCGTCGACGTGGGCCAGGGGCGCCGGGTCGAGGCCGAGGCGGCGCCACACGTCGTCGACGGCGGGCTGCGGGTCGCGGCGCACCCTTTCGTAGACCATCACGACCATCCGTTCCCGGCCCACCGCGCCCGCCCATGCGGCGAGCTGGTCGGCGTAGAAGCCGGTGAAGGTCTGCACGGTGATCGGCACCGGGTAGGGCCAGGGCGACGGTTTGCCGGCGGCGGCCCGCGTGGCGGCCAGCCGCATCGCGGACCGGAACCGCTCGACGGGATCGCGCAGCAACACCAGGACGGGTGCCCCGGGGACCAGCCGTGCCGCGACGGCCGGCACCGAGGCGTGCCGGAGGTACTGCGGCGTCCACTCGCCGCGGCGTACGCCGTCGGCAGGGAACAGAGCGAGATAGTCGGACGCAGGCACGACGCCGTCGGCCACCTTGTGGAGCAGGTGCTGCTCCTTCTTGTCGTTCGTCCCCAGCCCGACAGCCGGGTGCTGGGTGAGCAGGTCGGTGAACCAGGTGGTCCCGCTCCGCTGGGCACCGATACCGAGCCACGCCGGGCCGGGAACTGACATGTCGCCAACCCTATGGTGCGTCTAGTGTCGCGTGTCGGAAGTTGTTGAACGGTTGGCGTGCTCAAGGTGCGCGCATCGCGAGGCGCCGGAACGACGCTCTACCCGTACGTCCAGCGAGTTTCGGCAACGAAGCGAGGTGCGTGGCTTCAGTGCGCGAAGCGCACAAGAACTTTCGACACGTGGCACTAGGTTGGGGCCCATGCCGGAGATCGACCCGAGCTTCACCGCGCTCCCCTACCGCGAACTCGGCGCGGTCGCGCTGGGCCGAGCGCAAGAGCTCGGCGCCAGCCATGCCGACTTCCGCTTCGAGCGGCTGCGCCATCAGCAGCTCGGCGTCCGCGACGGCGTCCTCCAGACGGCGCTCGACGCGGACGACGTCGGGTTCGCAGTCCGAGTCATCCACCGCGGCGCGTGGGGCTTCGCCTCCGGAGTGGTGCTCACGGCCGACGAGGCCCGCCGCGTCGCCGAGACCGCGATCGCGGTCGCCGAGGTCGCCGCCGAGATGACCAGCACTCCGGTCGAGATCGCCCCGGAGCCCGTCTACGCCGACGTCACCTGGGTCTCGTCGTACGACGTCAACCCGTTCGACCTGTCGATCGCCGAGAAGGCCGCCCAACTCATCGACTGGACCGAGCGACTCCGCCAGGGCGCCGCCGTCGACCACGCCACGGCCTCGGTCGGTCAGGTGATGGAGAACAAGTACTACGCCGACCTCGCCGGCACGGTCACGACCCAGCAACGGGTGCGGGTCGACCCGGAGGCCTCCGCGATGGGCGCCGGCGCGGACACCTTCGACTCGATGCGGACCATCGCCTTCCCAGTCGGCCGCGGTTGGGAGTACCTCACCGACAGCAGCCTCTACGACTGGGACGCCGAGCTCGACGAGATCCCGGAACTGCTGGCCGAGAAGCTCAAGGCGCCGAGCATCGAGGCCGGCCGCTACGACCTGGTCATCCACCCCTCGAACCTGTGGCTGACCATCCACGAGTCGATCGGTCATGCGACCGAGCTGGACCGGGCGCTCGGCTACGAAGCCAACTACGCCGGCACGTCGTTCGCGACCTACGACCAGCTCGGCACACTGCAGTACGGCTCCGGAGTCATGAACGTCACCGGCGACCGCACCGTCGAGCACGGCCTCTCCACCATCGGGTACGACGACGAAGGGGTGCAGACCCAGAGCTGGGACATCATCCGCAACGGCGTCCTGGTCGGCTACCAGCTCGACCGCGCGATGGGGCAGATGAAGCCCGAGCTGAACGGCGGGAGGTCCAACGGCTGCGCGTACGCCGACTCCTCGGGTCACATCCCGATCCAGCGGATGGCCAACGTCTCGCTGCAACCGGCCGCGGACGGCCCCTCGACCGAGGAGTTGATCGGTCGCGTGGAGCACGGGCTCTACATCCTCGGTGATCGCAGCTGGTCGATCGACATGCAACGGTTCAACTTCCAGTTCACCGGCCAGCGATTCTACAAGATCACCAACGGTCAATTGACGGGACAGGTACGCGACGCCGCCTACCAAGCCACGACCACCGACTTCTGGGGCGCGATGGAGGCGGTCGGCGGGCCGCAGACCTGGCAGCTGGGCGGGGCCTCCAACTGCGGCAAGGCCCAGCCCGGTCAGGTCGCCCCCGTCAGCCACGGGTGTCCGACCTCGCTGTTCCGTGACATCCGCATCCTCAACACGACCGAGGAGTCCGGACGATGACCCCCAGCAGCCCCGCCGTCAGCCCCCAGAGCCTGGTGGAGCACGCGTTGGCCGCCTCCATGGCCGACGACTGCGTCACGATCGTGCGTGACTCGACGAGTGCCAACCTCCGCTGGGCCAACAACACACTCACCACCAATGGGGTGATGCACGGCGTCCACGTGAGCGTCGTGTCGTTCGTCCATCAGGCCGGTGGGATCAGCGTGGGCTCGGTGAGCGGCAGCGCCACCACCCAGGCCGAGGTCGACGAACTGGTACGTGCGGCCGACGCTGCGGCGCGCAACGCCGCACCGGCCGAGGATGCCGGCGAACTGCTGGGCGACCGCGTCTCGCCCGACTGGTCCGACGAGCCGGGAAGCACCAGCATCCACGTGTACGACGACGTGGCCCCGGCCCTCGGCGAGGCGTTCGGCCGGGCCGGTGGTGGCGGCCGGGTGCTCTACGGCTTCGTCAACCACGAGGTGACCACCACCTACCTCGGGTCCACCCGAGGGCTGCGGCTGCGCCACGTCCAGCCGACGGGTCACTTCGGGTGCACCGGCAAGACCGCCGACCTGTCGACCAGCGCCTGGGTCGGCCGGGCAACTCGTGACTTCAGCGACATCGATCCGCTCGCGGCCGAGGAGGAGCTGGCCCAGCGGCTGGCCTGGGGGCGGCGCAAGGTCGACCTCGAGGCGGGCCGGTACGACACGATCCTGCCGCCGACCGCGTTGGCCGATCTGATGATCTACGCCTACTGGGTCGCCGACGCCCGATCGGCCTGGGAGGGCCAGTCGGTCTACAGCCGCCGGCCCACCGGCACCCGGATCGGGGAGGACGTCGTCCGCCCCGAGGTCACGCTCTTCTCCGACCCGCACTACTCCGGGCTGCAGTGCGCGCCGTTCACGGTGTCGGCGGCCTCCGGCAACGACACCTCGGTCTTCGACAACGGGCTGGAGCTAGGGCGCACCGACTGGATCCGCGGTGGCGAGCTGACTGCGCTGCGCCAGACTCGGCACACCGCGGCCATGACGAGCCAGCCGGCCACCCCGAGCATCGACAATCTCGTGCTCGAGGTCGACGGAGCGTCCGGCTCGGTCGACGACCTGGTGGCCGGCACCGAGCGCGGGCTGCTGCTGACCTGCATGTGGTACATCCGCGAGGTCGATCCGCAGACCTTCCTGCTCACCGGGCTCACCAGAGACGGCGTCTACCTGGTCGAGAACGGCGAGATCACCGGCGCGGTCAACAACTTCCGCTGGAACGAGAGCCCGATCGACCTGCTCCGCCGGTTCACCCACGCCTCCGCGACAGTCCCCAGCTTCAGCCGGGAGTGGGGCGACGATTCCTTCTCGCGCACCGCGACGCCCGCGCTGCGGGTGCCGGAGTTCAATATGTCGAGCGTGTCGCCGGCCCAGTAACCGCATCCGGGCGCCTGATCGGCGTACTTTCGTGGCATGAGCGCAACGACGGATCACGGAACCGAGCCGGTGCAGGCCGAGCGCGAGACCGAGCCGACGCAGGTCCACCCGCTCGACGACGAGCCCACCTCGGTCGCCGAGCCGGAGCCCGTACCGTCGCCCCGCGGGCGCGGGTTGGGGCTCAACCGGCACCTCGGCAGCGTGCTGCTCTCCTTCCTGGCCGTGCTGGGCGCCTACGGCGCCCTCGACTACGG